>Ga0210409_10000368_pt1 | contig 80974 bp, 79 predicted proteins | sample IncBWH17MmetaG_FD_161649 | JGI IMG/M metagenome (GOLD analysis project Ga0210409, IMG submission 161649) | Forest soil microbial communities from Barre Woods Harvard Forest LTER site, Petersham, Massachusetts, United States - Inc-BW-H-17-M | ecosystem: Environmental > Terrestrial > Soil >... | reverse complement strand
GAGTCTCGGAATCGCGCATGAGGTGCGGAAACGATGGCTAAGTGGCAGGGAAGTGCAGGCGACCCACTCTGGTACAAGGATGCCGTCATCTACGAATTGCACGTGCGAGCGTTTAAGGACAGCAACGCCGACGGAATTGGCGACTTCCCTGGTTTGATTCAAAAACTGGATTATGTTCGGGAGCTGGGAGCCACATGCCTCTGGCTACTGCCGTTCTTTCCGTCGCCACTTAAGGATGACGGCTACGATATCTCCGATTACCTGAACGTCCATCCAATATATGGCACCCTCGACGATTTCCGTAGTTTTCTGGCAGCGGCTCACGATCGCGATCTGCAAGTCATGATCGAGCTGGTCGTAAATCATACCTCCGACCAGCATCCGTGGTTCCAAGCAGCCCGGCAAGCTCCGCGCGGTTCGCCGGAACGCGACTTTTATGTCTGGAGCGACTCCGAACAGCAATACAAAGACGCGCGTATCATCTTCTCTGACACCGAAAGATCGAATTGGACTTGGGACCCGGTCGCCAAACAGTACTACTGGCACCGTTTTTTTTCGCACCAGCCAGACTTGAACTTCGACAATCCCAGAGTCGTCGAGGAGATGCTCAAGGTCCTGCGCTACTGGCTGGATATAGGAGTCGACGCGCTGCGCCTGGATGCAATCCCTTACCTTGTCGAGCGCGAAGGAACCACCTGCGAGAATCTTTCAGAAACTCACGCCGTCATCAAGACCCTGCGGCGGGAGATTGAAAAGGATTACTCAGGCCGCATGCTCCTGGCCGAGGCCAACCAGTGGCCCACTGACGTTCGCCCATACTTTGGCGACGGGGACGAATGCCACATGGCGTTTCATTTTCCGCTGATGCCGCGGATTTATATGGCCTTGCGGCAGGAAGACCGCATGCCGATTACCGACATCATTTCTCAAACACCTGAGATTCCGGAAACATGCCAGTGGGGCCTTTTTTTAAGGAATCACGACGAACTGACGCTGGAGATGGTCACCAACGATGAACGCGACTATATGTACATCGCATATAGCGCAGATCCTCGAATGCGCCTCAATCTTGGTATTCGCCGCCGCCTGGCGCCGCTGGTCGACAACAATCGCAGACGCATTGAGCTCCTCAATAGTCTGTTGCTCTCCTTTCCGGGCACCCCGATCCTCTACTATGGGGATGAGATCGGCATGGGGGACAATATTTATCTCGGCGACCGCAACGGCGTTCGAACGCCAATGCAGTGGAACGCGGATCGCAACGCCGGCTTCTCAGCGGCGACTCCCGCCCGGTTGTACAGTCCCGTCATCATGGATCCGGTCTGGGGCTATGAGGCGATCAATGTGGACGCGCAACAGGGTGATCCGTCTTCACTCTTGAGCTGGATGCGAAACATGATCGCTCTGCGAAAGCTTTTTACGGTGTTCGGCCGTGGCGAGATCGAGTTTCTTAACCCGTCTAACCGCAAGATACTGGCCTATCTCAGACGGTACCAGGCCGAGCAGGTTCTATGCGTGGCCAATCTTTCCCGCTTTGCCCAGCCCGTTGATCTGGATCTGTCAAAATTGGAAGGCATGACGCCGGTGGAAATGCTGGGTTATGTGGATTTCCCACCCATCGAAAAGCAGTTTTACCGACTCACGCTGGCTCCCTACAGCTTTCTTTGGTTGGAACTTCAGCGGAGGGCTGAGCTCGCGGAGACGACTGCCGTAGCTGTCGCGGAACAAACGCCACTGAATGTCACCGCGGGCTTGGGCGGTATCTTCGAAGGGGCAGGCCTGCAGCGACTGGAGACGGCGAATCTTCCCGAATATCTTCCAAAGCAGCGGTGGTTTGCCGGGAAATCCCGTCGCATCGAATCGACGCGCATTGTCGACTGGGTTCTCCTGAATGGATCGCAGTCGGCATTAGCGATGGTCGAAGTGCAGTTTGAGAGCGGAGCGTCTGACATCTACATGACGGCACTCGCCATGACTTTCGGAGACGACACAGATGAATTACAACGGGCAGCACCCAATGCCGTCATCGCACCGATTGTCTCGGGGAAGACACCTGGCCTGTTACATGACGGAGTTTTCGACGACAAAACGTGCGAAGCTTTGTTTTCGCTGATTGAAAAGGGACTCGAGGTAACTGGGCACCGTACGCGCATCTTCGGCGTGCATGGCAACGCCTTTCAGGATGTCATGGGGGAGAACGGGGCCTCCCTCCCCGTTCGGCGCGGCTCGGCCGAGCAAAGCAACACTTCGATTCTGTATGGTGACCGCTTCATACTCAAACTATTCCGCCACCTCGAATCCGGCTTGAATCCGGATGCTGAGATCGGCCGATACTTGACCGAGAAAACGAATTTCAAGCAGATCCCTCCGTTTGCGGGCTCGATCGAATATATGCCAGAGCAGAGCGATGAGCCCGCGACGTTGGCGTTGTTGCAGGGCCTGGTGGCAAACGAAGGCGACGGCTGGAAGTGGACTCTTGAAGAGCTCGATCGCTATTACGAGATGCATGCCTCGACAATACTTCCAGAAACGATAAACGATGAGCTGGAGAATCCGGTGAGGCTTTCGGAGCGCCCCGTCACGGAACTCGCTCGAGACCATGTCGGAATCTACCTCGAATCGGCTGCAACCCTGGGACGCCGAACAGCGGAATTGCATCTCGCCCTGGCATCGCCCACGGAGGATCCGGCATTCGCTCCGGAACCTCTGACCGCGCGGGATCTTGAGGCTTTGCTCGTGGACCTTCGTCAGCGCGCTGCCGGCGTCTTCGATCTCCTAAAGGAGCGTGTGTCCTATTTGTCCGACGAGGTGGTGGAGATCGCGGCTGCGGTTCTCAGCCAGCGGCGCAGGCTTCTCGACCAATTCAGCGCGCTCCGATCAGATAATATTCGAAGCCTGCGGACCCGAATACACGGAGATTACCATCTCGGACAAGTCCTCAAAGTAAAAACGGATTTCGTGATCCTGGACTTTGAAGGTGAGCCGGCGCGCCCCCTGGCGTACCGGCGCGGCAAGCAATGTCCCCTTAAGGACGTAGCCGGCATGTTGCGCTCCTTCAGTTATGCCGCCCACGCAAGCCTGATCAACTACACGACCCGGCGTTCTGAGGATGTCGCTCGTCTCGACCCCTGGGCGCAACTCTGGGAGCACTCAGTGGCTGCGGAATTCTTACGTGCCTATCGCAATACCGCTCAAGGCGCAGAGTTTTTGCCGCTCACTAGTGTCGATTTACGCAGGCTGCTGGATATCTTTCTGTTGGACAAAGCGCTCTATGAAGTGCTCTATGAATTGAACAGCCGTCCCACTTGGGTACGCATACCGTTACTGGGGATTCTGTCATTGCAGCAATGAAGCGATTCGGTCTGAATTTTGAAGACAGACCAAGAGTTGAGAGGGGCAAAGAGTGGAAGTTGAGTCCATCCCACCGCAGGCGCTGGAAAAGATCGAACAAATAAGCAGCGCCGATCTGGTCGTCGGAATTCTCGCGGACCTCGACCGGGAAGGCATTGCGAGACTATGGGATGATCTCCAAGACCTTCCCGGATCTCCTCGAATCGCCGTATTGCAAAACGATAAAGGAGCCGGCCCCGCTTCACCGAACCCGGAGACTGCCGAAACGGGCGGATTGCCGTTTCTGGTTTCGTGGCCGTTCTTTAGACCGGATCTTACCGGTGCACCTATGTCGAGCCTATTCGGCGCGTACCAAGCCGTCTTTGCCGGCGGTGAAAAACTGGGAGCCCGAGCATGCTGCGTTGTGGCCTCAAAGCTCGAGAACGCGGCCCCACGATGGGTCTCTCAACTTGCGCAGCCCCTTCTGGAAGGAGAGTTCGATCTCATTCTGCCGCGTTATGCCCGGCACAAATTCGAGGGTTTGCTGAATAGCAGCATCATCTCCCCGCTCTCACGTTGTCTGTACGGGAAGCGAATCCTCAATCCAATGGGACCTGATTTAGGGGTTTCGCAACGGCTTTTTCGAAAAATGCTTAGCGCCGGACGGAATGCCCCGAATAACGGCATTCATGCGCTTGTCTCGCTTGCGTCCGCGGCTTCCTGCGCGAATCTGCAGGTTTACGAGATTCACCTCGGCGCCCGCATCTACCCGCCCACAGATTGGGCGAATATCAGTTCACTGATAGCCCAGGTGCTGGGTCCCGTCTTCCTCGAGATGGAACGAAATGCCGTTTGCTGGCAAAGAGTGCGCGGTTCCGGTCCCGTTCCGGCGAACGGTGAGCCGGTCTCCGTCACGCAAGACACGGGGAATGTGGATATCAGTCGGATGGTCGAATCTTTCCAGCTTGGAAACCGGGACCTCCAGGAGATCTGGAGCCTGGTGCTGCCACCCGCCACTCTTTTCGAGCTCAGGAAACTGTCGCGCTTGCCACTGGAACAGTTCCGCATGCCCGACGAACTGTGGGTGCGTATCATCTTTGATTTCGCGCTCGCCCATCGCCTTCGTACGATCAGTCGCGATCATCTGCTCAAGTCCATGACGCCTCTGTATTTGGCGTGGGTAGCATCCTATGCCCATGATTTGGAAACGGCCGGACCGACTGCTTCCGAGCAGAGGATCGAGCGCCTATCGGCCGCTTACGAATCGTCTAAATCTTATCTTGTCTCCCGATGGCGCTGGCCCGATCGGTTTAACCCTTAACTCTGCGAACTGCGATGGAGGTATGTATGTGGGATCAAGTAAAGCAGGCCTTGGCGCAGTCAGCGGCGCGGCTCCTGGCCCGATTTGCAAGCTTATTGCCTGGCATGGTGGCGCTAATTTTGGCGGTGGTGATCTCGATCTTCTTGGCGTTCATCCTGGCGTTCGTTGCGCGGCGGCTGCTCATCAGGTTGCGGTTTGGTGAACGGCTCGTCGAATGGGGCTTTTCTTCTCCGGCCGAGTCGGCAACGAAAAACGCCGCCGTGCTCGTATCCCGAGCAATCGGCGGTCTGGTTATCCTTGTGGGGTTCTTGATCGGCATCACGGCCTTCGATGCGGAGTGGACGTTTAGGCTTGCACAGGATGCCCTCGAGTACATTCCCAATGTGTTGGGGGCCGCGCTGGTCTTCGTGGTTGGCAGCATCGTCGCGCGTTTCTTTGCGCGTAGCGTGCTCATCAGTGGAGTTAACATGAACTTCCACTATGCGCGTCTACTGAGCCTGGGGGTGAAATCGCTGGTGATTGTGCTCGCCGGAGCCATGGCTCTAGAACACCTGAGAATTGCTCCCGGCGTCGTTCAGCTTGCTTTCGGAATTCTTTTTGGTGGAATTGTCTTGGCGCTGGCGCTGGCCGTGGGGCTCGGAGCAAAGGACTTCGTTACCAAATCGCTCCAGAGGGATGTCGAAAAACCATCCAACGAAACGGTAGAAGACCCGCTCCGTCATCTGTAGAGAAACCCGTCTCCAGAGGGTTATTCCCAATCCGGCATTAGAACAGGGGCTATCTGGAACTTAATCTGCCAATTCGGTGCGCTCGCGAGAACGCGACAGCGTCGAAAAATGACTTGCTGCCTAACGGTTTTGAGGACCGCTGGATCGGCAATTCCTGCATTCGGGTAAATCGGGATAAAGACTTTGGCCGCCGGAAAGATTGGAAGTGATAGTTAACTACAGTCTGGCGGAGGAGGAGGGATTCGAACCCCCGAGACCCTTTCGAGTCTAACGGTTTTCAAGACCGCCGGTTTCAACCGCTCACCCACTCCTCCGTTTTTAATTCTAGCGTACTCTGTGAGTTAGCGGCCAATTTGTGACACTGGCGACTTGAACTGCTGCATTTTGGTGCAGGGTGTAGCTGAAGTGTTGCTGGAATTGGGCCGGGAGTGCATATTTTTTCAAAACGAAATTGGTACGTTTCTATGCAAACAAAGAATTTGCGAGTAGCCGGAGGGCGAGTTTTGTTTTTGAGTGAAGTTTAAAATTTCTGAAGCACCTTCGGTTTCAACCGCTCCGCCACTTACTTCAACCTCGCTTGCGGGTCCTACCCTGTCAGGATCACGCCTTCAATACATACATTGACGGGCATTTCTCTCGCGCAACAAGCATGTCCTCCGTCGCAGTTTCCGCGCCTCGGTACGGGGTTCGGTTTCTCGTTATGTGGATGCGAGGCTTGACTCTGGCGAGAAAAATGGCGAGAATATGGCGAGAATAAATGACGGCGTTGTGACGAGAAATAGTGCAGTTGTGGCGAGATTGACGGCGAGATTATGGCGAGAAAATACATCCACGAACTCATTGATTGGCCTAGATTTACGTGGGACGCAAAGACGCTTGCCTCATTGCTCTCTGGAGTCCGATTGCGCCAAGGCCTGTTGCTCGGCAAGATGCGGGGCTACGGTTTTGCCTCGCAGTGGACCGCAACACTAAAGGTGCTGACGGAAGAAACGATCAAATCCAGCGCGATCGAAGGGGTAGTCCTTGATCCAGAGAATGTCCGCTCGTCCCTCGCTCGCAGGCTTGGACTGGAGGTCGGAGGACTCAAGGTCCACAAGGATCGATATGTCGATGCTGTCGTTGAGATGATCTTGGACGCGACGCAGAAATTCAAGGAGCCGCTGACAAAGGAACGCCTATTCGACTGGCATGGCCATTTGTTTCCCGGAGTTCGTACGACCAGCGACAAATTTCGAGTCGGCGCCTGGCGGGACGACAGCCAGGGTCCGATGCAGGTTGTGTCAGGGCCAATTGGCCGCCACAAGATTCACTATGTTGCACCCATGGCTAGCCGAGTCGAGAGCGAGATGGGAAAGTTTCTCAAGCGGTTGGACGGCAGCGAGCAGCAAGATCCGCTCTTGAAGGCCGCAATAGCACATTTATGGTTCGTTACGATTCATCCCTTTGAAGACGGCAACGGGAGAATTGGGAGAGCCATCGCCGAGATGTGCTTAGCCAGATCGGATGGCAGTGCTCAGCGTTTCTACAGCATGTCATCGCAAATCCTTGAAGAACGAAAAGGCTATTACGACGTTCTTGAGAAGACCCAGGGTGGATCGTTGGACATCACGGAATGGCTAATATGGTTTCTTGGGTGTCTGGATCGAGCCATCGAGCAATCGAGTCGAATCTCAGACAGTGCTTTGGAAAAGGAATTGTTCTGGCAGGACTTGAAGAAAAGGAACCTCTCTCCGAATGACCGGCAGAAGAAAGTCCTGAATAAGCTGTTCAGCGGGTTCGAGGGAAAACTAACCAGAGACAAGTGGATGAAAATAACGAAGACTTCCTCGCGAACTGCTCTTCGAGACATCGAAGAGCTGATCGCTGCAGGTGTGATTGAACAAGAAGAGGCCGGCGGAAGGAGCACTTCCTACAGGCTGAACAGGGCTGCAAAGGTCAGAGGGCAGGATTAGTCGATCTTCGGAGCCTTCGGTTACATCGCCAAAAGCGCGTGAGGTTTGTCCGCTGACAAACAGCGACGTCGGTTTCACGCACTCAGCCACGTCTCGGCGCAAGGGGGTCGTGCGCGAGATGTTGAAACGCTCGAGTGTCACCAAATTGTCACTATAAATGGCGCAAAACGAGCAAAAACTAAGCAACTCCAGAAAACGGAAATCGTCGCTATCTTGCGGCTGGCAAAAGGATTTAGTTGAATTTTCTACTAGATAGCGAATCGACGATTTAGTTTTTCAAGACCGCCGGTTTCAACCGCTCACCCACTCCGCCGTTTTTAATTCTAACGCAGTCTTACGGTCAGAAGGACACAAGTGCATTTGGCGTTCGGCTAAGCTTCACCCGGACTAGCGCAAAGCGCGGCGCCGCCAAATCTCGTGGGGTCGAACATCTACGTTTTGGCATATCGCTCGCTATTGGGCTTCGATCCGCTCAGCGCGAAAAATAAAATGTAAAGATAGCAGATGGCAGGCACGATCAAGGCATAGTGAAGCCCCTGACCCCAGATTGCGCCGCCGTAAGATTTTGCATTGATAAGATCACCGATCTTTCCAACGGCCCACGGGATCGCCGCACCCCCCACGATGGCCATGATCAGGACTCCGGAGCCGTCGCCCGTCAGGGGGCCCAGTTCCGCAACACCCAGGGTGAAGATGCTCGGGAACATGATCGAGTTGAACAAGCCGACGAAGAGAATGGACCACATCGCCACCAGGCCATTGCTGAGAACGGAGACCGTTACGAGGAGTGCCGCCATTACCGCGCAGAACGAGAGCACCGGTCTGGTCTTAATCTTCTGGAGGACGGCCGATCCGATGAAGCGGCCAATCATTGCGCCTCCCCAATAGAGTGAAATGTATTTGGCCGCAGCTCGCAATGCCTCCTGATAGCGAAGCGCACTGTCTGGCATGCTGGAACTCGATACAAGATGCCCGATGTTGTCCAAAGCGAGATAATTTGCGATGGAGCTTCCAATGGCGACTTCCCCGCCGACGTAAAGGAATATCGCGATTGCGCCGAAGCTGAGATTGGGGTGCTTCCAAATGGAGTCGCTCACCTTTTCGCCGAGAGAGTGGGCGGCGGATGTAATCTTGGGAAGCTTGAAGCTTCCGATTACCACTGCTAGCAGAGCCAGCACGATGCCCAGTCCAACATATGGCTTGATGACCGAGGCGGCCTGCTGCGCTGGATCCTCCGTAACGGCGGCGGCAGCGGATTTCAAAATAAACAGGCCACCGATCCAGGGAGCAATTGTAGTTCCCAATGAGTTGAACGCCTGCGTCAGGTTCAGACGGCTTGAGGCGGTTTCCGGCTTGCCGAGAACCGTTACGTAGGGGTTTGCGGCGACTTGAAGAATCGTTATTCCTGCTGCAAGCACGATGAGTGCCGTCAGGAAGAGTCCGAACGAAGGTATTCTCGCCGCCGGAACAAACAGGAATGCCCCAGCACCCATGGTAAGAAGACCGGCCACCATTGCTTTCTGATAACCCATCCAGTCGATGACTTTGGCGGACGGGATCGAGAACACGAAGTATGCCGAGAAAAACGCGGTCTGAACCAGCATGCTCACTGCGAGCTTGAGATGGAAAACATGTTGGAAATGGGGAATCAGCACATCATTTAACGATGTCAGCGAGCCCCACATGAAGAACAGCGTCGTGACGATCGCCATCGCGCCGCCGTAGGAGCCTGCTACGCCGTTTTTTGCTGTCGCGCTGTTCACAGTCACACTGGTCATCGGTTCTCCTGTCCCTGTATTTTAAGAATGTATCTCAGGCATCGCTCCGCGGGAGCTGCCATGTCCACGATGTTGTTCCCTTGGTTAAGCGGCATTGGATATTGACACACTCGGTCGGGATACAAAACCATCCGCGAATCTTTCTGCGGACACCAGCCGGGTTGTTGATCTCATCCGCCAACCCCATTCTGTCGGTAACCTTTCCGCATGCGACGACTCTTACTCCAAGAGGGCAGAAAGCTCATTCGGCTAACTTCCTGCATCCAATACTTAGACTTACGTAAGATAAAAAGGAAGCTAAGCCGTCACGGACCTTCGGAGGAAAGAGATGTTGATCCGCAAAGCCCCGGATTTGACCTACGCCGACGTAACGCCCAGGTCCGTGTACCTGGACCGGCGGAAGTTCCTCCAGGCCATGGGGATTGTCGGCGCCGCGGCAGTCGCGGGCAAGGGATTGTTCGAACTGGCGTTGCCTTCGGATATCGCGTTCGCCGCGACGAAATTCGCCGGCCTCGTAAAAAGCTCCTTCAGCACCACGGAAAAACAAAACAGCTTCGAAGATGTGACCCACTACAACAATTTTTACGAATTTGGCACCGACAAGAGCGACCCCGCCAAGAACTCGCAAAATTTCAAGACTTCACCGTGGACAATTTCCGTCGAAGGCGAAGTCGCAAAACCACGCAAGTTCACCTTGGACGAAATCCTCAAGGTCGCGCCGCTCGAGGAGCGCATCTACCGTCACCGCTGCGTCGAAGCCTGGTCCATTGTCGTGCCATGGATTGGATTTTCGTTCAGCAACATCATCAACCTGGTGGAACCCGGGCCGAAAGCCAAGTTTGTGGCATTCGAAAGCTACTTCGACCCCCGGCAAATGCCCCAGGCGAAATACGCCGGCATCGATTTTCCCTACGTCGAAGGCCTGCGTCTCGATGAAGCCATGAACCCGCTCGCACTTCTGTGCGTCGGCATGTACGGCGAGACGCTTGCCAATCAGGATGGCGCTCCCGTGCGCATGATTCTGCCCTGGAAATACGGCTTTAAGAGCGTCAAGTCCATCGTGAAGATCCGCTTCCAGGAGAAAATGCCGCCGACCACTTGGAACCGCTTGGTTCCCAATGAGTACGGTTTTTACTCCAACGTGAATCCGAACGTCGACCACCCACGCTGGACCCAGTCGAAGGAACGCCGCCTCGGCGAAATCTTCAAGCGCCCCACGCTGATGTTTAACGGTTATGGCGATCAGGTTGCCAGCTTGTACACCGGTATGGACCTGAAGAAAAATTACTGAGCGGGATCATCGCGTGCGAAGAATTCTCACCAGCAACTGGACCAAAGTCGTCGTATTTCTGCTTTGCCTCGTTCCGTTTTTCCAGTTGCTCGATCGCGCACTGCACAACCGACTGGGCGCCAATCCCGTCGAATTCCTCCAGCACGCCACCGGCGACTGGATTCTGCGCTTTCTTATTTTCACGCTGGCCATCACGCCGCTCCGCAAACTCTTCAATCAACCGGATCTCATCCGCTTCCGCCGCATGCTCGGCCTCTTCGCCTTTTTTTACGCGTGCTTGCACTTTCTCACCTACATCGGCCCGGACCAGTCTTTCGATCTTTCCGCCATGCTGAAGGATGTAGCCAAGCGCCGTTACATCGCTGTCGGCTTCACGGCGTTCGTCTTGCTTATTCCACTGGCGATTACTTCCACGACGGGATGGATTCGCCGCCTCGGCGGAAAGCGCTGGCAATTGCTTCACCGCGCCATTTACGTGTCCGCCGTGCTCGGCGTCATTCATTATTATTGGCTGGTAAAATCCGACGTCCGCAAGCCGCTATTCTACGGCGCGCTCGTCGCGATTCTTCTATTGTGGAGATTGGGAAGCTGGATTTCGAAGCGCAAGAGCCAGGCGCCCGTGCGCGCCGCGGCGCCATCCGTCTCAGTGAGTGGCTGAAGAATTTACCGCTGGCGAATCGTTGAACTCCAGACCCCAGAAGTGCGGCGCAGGCGTCAAAAACTCCACTCCCACGCGCTGACCCTTGTCCACCGGTTCACCCAGATAAACCACGCGGCATTCCTGTTCTTCCAGCGTCAGCGGGTTGGTAATCACCAGCATTTCGCCCGCGTCGATCTCGTGCTCCAGGAAAAGCAAACCGCCATGGCCGTTGACTACCACGGTTTCGCAAGTCTCGCGAAACTTTTTGCCGTTGTGCGCGCGGCCCTGCGCCAGAATGCGCATTTTGTGGAACACTCGAGAGCTCCGCCGGGGAGAGGCTGCAGTGATTTCGCTCATAGCCCCATCTTCAAGGGCCCCTGCTACACCGTCAATCTGTCCCTCCGTACAGGTGTTCCCCATCCGCAACCTCGCGCCCGTTCACGACGCCTCAATTTCAACCCCGGCAAAATCTGACTTCTCACTCCACCTCCTTCCCCGGAGAGCCCCACACTTCCGAATTGCCCGTGATCCGCCCCGGGATGTTTAGTCGTCAGCGGACTCGTCGAAAACATGAGGCGACAAGCGGGGACCTAGGTCCCAGTCCGGCCGGCTGAAGCCGTTTGGGCCGTGCCTGAATATACCTTGACACGTATATACTCTGTGGAGTATACTAGGAGAATGGAATCGGTGTTCGAAATCATTGCGGAGCCGAACCGGCGCGCGATATTGAGCCTGCTGGTTTTGTCCCAACAGTCGGTGGGAGAGATCGAGCGCCAGCTGCGTATGCCGCAGCCGACCGTGTCAAAGCACCTGCGAGTGTTGCGCGAGGCCGGTTTCGTGGAATCCATGGTGGACGCACAGCGCCGTCTCTACCGAGTGAAAGCTGAACCACTTCAGGAGGTGGAAGCCTGGCTGGCTCCGTTCCGCCAGTTGTGGTCGGCCCACGTGGATGCTCTCGAACGCCACCTCGACCGCATGGATCCTTCAATAGCAACCATGGCAACACCAACGAAAAGAAAGACAAGGAGAAGACGACGCGGCGCAAACCGCGAACGTGACAAAGGAGAAACGAAATGAAAATCAAAGTGACCAGCATATATGTGGACGACCAGGACAAGGCCCTGCGCTTCTATGCGGAGGTACTGGGCTTTGCCAAGAAGACCGATTTCAGCCAGGGCCCCTATCGCTGGCTGACCGTGGCCTCGCCCGAGGAGCCGGACGGCACTGAGCTGCAGCTGGCGCGGAACGACAACCCCGCGGCCAAAGCGTATCAGCAGGCGATATTTCAACAGGGCCAGCCCGCGGCCATGTTCTTCACCGACGACATCAAGGGCGACTACGAGCGCATCAAGGGCCGCGGCGCCGAGTTCACGATGCCGCCCACCGACGTGACCGGCTCGACCATTGCGATGCTGAAGGACACCTGCGGCAACCTGATTCAGCTTACCCAGCTGGCACGCTATTCACGCTAAGGAGAAGAAGATGACCGAGCGCGAGCTGTACACACCGGGTCCGGCCAGCGGAGCTCAGGTGCGAAAGGACGGAGAGAAGCGGACGCTCATACTCGTCAGAGAACTGCGCCACGCGCCGGAAAAGGTCTGGCAGGCGCTTACTGACCCAGCGCATCTGCGCGAATGGGCGCCCTTCGATGCCGATGGGAGCCTGGGTACGGTTGGAACCACGGTGAAACTTACCACGGTGGGAGCGCCCAAGCCGCGCGTTACCGAAACAAGAGTGACGAAAGCCGACGCTCCCAAGGTGCTTGAGTACAACTGGGGTGGCTTCGATATGCGGTGGGAACTCGAAGCCTTGGGTGGCGGCACGCGCCTGACGCTGTGGACCAACATCGATCGCCGCTTCATCGCGTGGGGAGCCGCGGGCTGGCACATCTGCTTCGATGTGCTAGAGCGGCTGCTCGCCGGTGAGCCCATTGGACGCATCGTCGGCCCCGAGGCTAGGAAGTTCGGCGCCTGGCAGCGGCTGAACGCGGAGTACGCCAAGCAGTTCGGTATAGAGACGCCCGAGGGGCCGTCTCAGGCGGCTCAAAAGTCGTGAATCGAGGCGGATAGCAAAACAATGCACCGACCATATAAGAGCAACAAAAAGGCTTTGTCACCAGAACCATCTGAAGAACTATTTAGAGCATTGAAAGTCCGTTTTGAGAAGAACATGAACCGCCACAAAGGTCTTGAATGGGCTCAAGTCCAAGCAAAGTTGGAAGCAAATGCTGAAAAACTGTGGTCACTCAATGAAATGGAAAGAACTGGCGGTGAACCGGACGTTGTTGGTCATGATAAAAAGACGGACGAATATATTTTTTATGATTGTTCAGCGGACAGTCCTAATGGCCGCAGAAGTCTTTGCTACGACCGTGAAGCGCTGGAGTCCAGGAAAGAACATAAACCAAAAGATAACGCCCTTGATATGGCGGCTGCCATGGGCATTGAGCTTTTAACGGAAGATCAATATCGAGAGTTGCAGAAACTTGGAAATTTCGACACCAAAACGTCGAGCTGGGTGAAAACGCCTTCTGATATCAGAAAACTCGGTGGCGCCCTCTTTTGTGATCGCCGCTTCAACACTGTTTTCGTGTATCACAACGGTGCGGAATCTTACTATGCCGCTCGGGCGTTCCGTGGCTCGCTAAGGGTCTAGCGAGAACAATCTCATGTCTTACGCGTGGGTGACGCGATATCGCCGATAAATGGAGGACAATTAATCATGAAAGAGACCACCAAACGTTCGATTTTTCGATGGATTCACATTATTTTTGGCATTCCGATACTCGGTTATATTTATAGTCCGTTTGAAGCAATTCCAAACTACGCACCCGCTACTCGGTTTGTCTTCGTGCCTGTAATAGTCCTTTCGGGATTGTGGATGTGGAAAAGCCATGTCCTTCGAGGACTTATTTCGAACAGATCGGCCAACAAAACTACTCGAATGAAAACGGGACAAGAATTGGAGGCATAAAAACCCAATGAATCCATCGGAACGTATTGACCAGTTGATCGCAGGACTCACAGACTGGCGTGGCAAAACGCTCGCCAGCATCCGCAAGAGCATCCTTGAGGCCGACCAGGAGATCATCGAGGAATGGAAGTGGATGGGAAGCCCCGTGTGGTCTCACGACGGAATGATCGCGGTCGGCAACGCCCACAAAGACAAGGTGAAGCTTACCTTTTCCCACGGGGCGAGCCTCCCAGATCCTGACAAGCTCTTCAACGCGGGCCTCGGAGGCAATGCGTGGCGAGCGATCGATTTTTTCGAGAACGATAAGATTAATGAGCGTGCTCTAAAAAATCTCGTCCGTGCCGCCGTTGATTACAATCAGGTCAAATTGAAGAGCAAAGCGCCTGCGGGTACTCGAGCGAAAGTACATAAAAGTAAAAAGTGATGAAACTACAGCTTTTTCTCAGTAATTCTCTTTGCGGGACTGCCAGACAATGGTGCTTGACGCTGCTGGATTATCTTTCGGTCAGCCGACCATCCGCGAAGTAGGGATTCTGGCGTTGTGTTGACAGGCTCACCGATCCCTCGTTACACTCCGACAAATTCGGGCCAAACGCTCAGGGCCCGTTGCACGGTCCGAAAGCGAGTCCCCCCGATGTATACCGCATCATTAAAGAAGGAGGTATCGAGCCATGAAGAACATCGTTCTCGTCCATGGTGGCTTTGTGGATGGCGCTGGCTGGGAGGGCGTCTACAAGATCCTGAAGCGAGACGGCTACAGCGTCAGCATCGTCCAGAATCCGACGATATCTTTGGAGGACGACGTAGCAGTTACCAAGCGAACTCTTGCAACGCAGGACGGACCTACAATTCTCGTTGGCCATTCCTACGGGGGAGCGGTAATCACTGAAGCCGGAAACCATCCAAAGGTTTCAGCCCTCGTATACATCGCTGCCTTCGCTCCAGACAAGGGCGAGTCGGTGGGATCGCTTATTAAAGATCCGTCGCCCGGCGCACCCGTACCGCCGATACTGCCCCCGCAAGACGGCTTTTTGTTTCTCGACAACGCGAAGTTTCCAGCCTCTTTCGCAGCCGACGTGGACCCAGAAAAAGCCGCGTTTATGGCTGACTCCCAAGTTCCGTGGGGCATGGGGGCCATTAGCGGCGCGATCAGCGAACCCGCGTGGAGGACCAAGCCGAGCTGGTACCTGGTCACCACCGAGGACAAGATGATTCCACCTGACGCCCAGCGTGCTATGTCCAAGCGCGCGGGTGCTACGGTCGTTGAGGTCAAGGGAAGTCACGCCATCTACGTATCGCAACCAAAAGCTGTCGCAGATCTTATTGAACAGGCTGCGACGAAGGTGAAGGCCGCCACCGCTTAGAAAGTAGTATCACCTTCGACCGCTCGAGCAGGTGCAAACCAAAAACACTCCATCGGAGGAAGAGAGATATGCGGACCAAACCAAGCATCGTGTTCTGCCACGGTATCTGGGCCGACGGCTCGTGCTTCAGCAAGGTGATTCCCACGCTTCAGGCGGAGGGGCACGAGGTGATGGCCGCCCAGTACGGCCTCGACACACTCGCAGGTGACGTCGCCGCAGTGAAACGCACGCTGGGGCGGGTCAGCAGCCCCGCCATCCTCGTCGGCCACTCGTACGGCGGAGCCGTCATCACCGCCGCGGGAGCAGATGACCGCGTTGCCGGGCTCGTTTACATCGCCGCAGTCGCTCCGGACGCCGGCGAGACAATCGAGGGTCAGCTAAACCAGTTCCCCACCACAGAAATCTTCTCCCACATCGAAGTCGGGGAAGGACGCGTCTGGATGCTCCCGGAAGGCGTCAAGTATTTCGCCGGAGACCTTTCGGAGCAGGAGCAGAAGGTCGTCTGGGCGACTCACTACGCGCCCGCCGCGGACTTGTTCACACAGAAGCTCGATGGCGTCGCCTGGAGGTCGAAGCCGAGTTCGTACATCTTGGCCACGAGTGACCGCACCGTTCATCCCGAGCTCCAACGCTTCCTAGCAAAGCGTATGGGCGCCACTACCTATGAGGTCGCTAGCAGTCACGTTCCTATGCTCTCCAACCCCAACTTAGTCATCGACGTGATCCGCACCGCCGCAAACGCGGTTCGAGGACGATCCACGACAGCAGGGCGGTGAGGTTCGGGCGGGTCACTGGTCCCGGTAGCTGTTCAGTTGGGGTTGTGATGGTTTGGCGTCACTTGACTAATCGGGGCAAACTGCCTGTAGGTCGGCAATCGAAATCTAAGCTGGCGCCTTGCAGCCACAGCGCGGAATTCCGCCATCACTCGGCCGGGCAGATGACTCTTCGGAATCTCGTCCGTAGCTCCCACCATTCCCTTTCTTCTGGGCCCGATCCGTTTCTTCATGCAACATCCGCGCGGCGTTCGCTTGTGCTGGACGATGAGCCAGTCATAGAATAATGACTAGCGGCGGCAGGTCATCCATCGTGGGGCCCTTCTTTCCGCGGCCGCAAACTTTCGCTACACGTTTTGCGTATTCTTATTCGAAAGGACTTTTTCGTCCCCAAAGGGCCCTTATGAATCTTGCTGAATTTATCGAAAGTCGCCGCGACCAGCACCTGGCGGAGCTGTGCGAGTTTTTGCGCATCCCCAGTGTCAGCGCCAAGAGTGAACACAAGCCGGATATCGAGCGCGGCGCGCGCTGGGTGGCGGACAACCTGCGCCTTGCGGGATTTAAAACGGTTGAAATCGTTCCCACGAACCTGCACCCGTTGGTGTACGCGGAATCTCTCGAAGCCCCCGGCAAACCGACGATTCTTTTTTACGGGCACTATGACGTGCAGCCTGCCGAGCCGCTCGAATTGTGGACTTCTCCAGCGTTTGAACCCACCGTCCGCGACGGAAATCTTTTTGGTCGCGGCACCGCCGACGACAAAGGCCAGGTTCACATCCATTTGAAAGCCTTTGAGTCCCTGCAAAAAGTGAACGGCAAACTTCCCATCAACGTAAAAATTTTGATCGAAGGGGAGGAAGAAGTCGGCAGCGTCAGCCTCTGGGACTACGTCCAGAAAAACAAGGAAAAACTCAAAGCCGATGCCCTGGTGGTTTCCGATACTTCCATGCTCGGCAAGGGCGTGCCCTCCATCACTTATGGATTGCGCGGTCTGAACTATTATCAGATCGAGCTGACCGGTCCGGCGCGCGACCTGCACTCCGGCGTTTACGGGGGCGCGGTGCCGAATCCGCTTACGATTTTGACGGAGCTCTTCGCCAAACTTCACGACAAGCATTTTCGCGTCAACGTGCCCGGCTTTTATGATCAGGTGGCGAACGTTTCGAAAGCCGAGCGAAAATCGCTGAACGCCCTGCCGTGGAGGAAAAAAGACTTTGAAAAGGCCGTGGGCGCGCCAGGATACTTTGGAGAGAAGGGTTTTACCATTGTCGAGCGGTTATGGACGCGTCCGACGCTCGAATTGAACGGCATCTGGGGCGGCTATCAGGGCGAAGGCGCGAAGACCGTCATCCCTGCGAAAGCCTATGCGAAATTCTCGACGCGCCTTGTTCCCAATCAGGACCCGCACAAGATCGCCAGGCTCGTCGAAAAACACGTTCGAAAGCTGCTACCGAAAACGGTTCACTGCAAATTTGATGTTTTGAGCATGGGAAAGCCGTGGGTGGCTCCGTTCCACGCGCCGATTTTTCTGAAGGCCCAATCCGCGCTCGAAAAAGGCTTCGGCAAAAAAGCTTCGTTCATTCGCGAGGGCGGCTCCATTCCTTTTGTCACCCAGATGCATGACACTTTCAAAGTGCCGTGCGTGTTGATCGGTTTCGGTCTGCCCGACGAGAACGCGCACGCTCCCGACGAGCATATCGCGCTGGAAAATTACTTCGGGGGCATCAAGGCCATCGCGCACTTCTACGCCGATCTGGCCGCACTCTAGCCGGTCCATCTTGCTAGCGGCGCGGCTCTGTTTTTGAGTGCATACAAGCCACGCCGCGCTGATCTGCGCGCCCCGCGTTCGAACCACACCTCGCACGCGCACCTGCTTGCTTTCGAACTGCGCGCCTTTTCTCGGGCGCTTACAGCATTCGAACGCCGCCGCGCCTCTTGGGGTGACCGCATTCGAACCGTGGCGTGCGTCTCTTCGTGGCCCGCGTTCGAACCGCAATTTCAGCGGCGATTTCCACACGCCTCCAAAAAAATGCGCATTTTTCAAGCCTTTTTTGCGATTTTTACTTGCGTTCTCCTTTTTCCTTGGCTATAGTCGCTTGCGGCCCGGGTTTTTCGCAGCAAAACATGGGGAAGTGGACTCGCGGCCTGCTTCGATCTTATCGGAGTGGAAAGACAAATTAGGAGGATAAGCAGACTAGATGGCAGCCAAGCCAATGAGCAAGACCAAGACCGTGTCGCACATCGCCGAGAAACTCGGCACACCGAAGAAAACCGCCGCTCTCTTCTTTGAAGAGCTCTTCAAGCTCGCAGTAAAAGAAGCCAAGGGTGCTGCGGGCAAGTTCGTAATCCCGGGCATCGGCCGCGTCGTCAAGGCGCACCGCAAGGCGCGCATGGGCCGCAATCCGCAGACCGGCGAAGCGATCAAGATCAAGGCGAAGACCGTAGTCCGTCTGCGTCCGTCGAAGGCGTTCAAGGACGCAGTACTGAAGTAGTCGTAGATTTAAGATTTGGTTTTTGGCCCCCGCAGCCTGAGCGATCAGGCTGTCGGGGGCTTTTCTCTTTTGCGACACACTTATAGGGTTTTGACGTAGGCGACGACGTCCTTAATCTGTTGAGGCTCGAGCGTTTCTTTCATTCCGGGCATGAGCGAGTCGCCGTTTTCAATCCACGTGGTGAGGGCTTCCGTCGTCACCTTGTTGCCGTTCACGGTGAACGTGCCGCGCTTGGAAATGCCTTTCAGGCCGGGACCGATTTTCTTGGTGTCTTTATCCGCGTAATGGCAGATGGCGCATTTCTGGTCGAAGACGGCTTTGCCATTTTCCGCGGAGGCCGCCGAGCTTTTGTGGCTCGCCGCTTTCGGCGGACTGGTTTTTGCCGGCGGATCCTGAGCGAGCACGGCTCCGGCCACGGCGAGAGTTGCCATTCCAAGAATCAGGTAATTCCGTTTCACGATACCCCCTCGTCTTTGCGAGTGATCAGTGCTCCAAACCATTCCATTCTCTCCCTTTGGCGCTTGTATTTCTACTTCAATACCCGGCACAAAGTACAGGTTCATGTGATGCACGGCCCGGCCGCTCGTACTTTTGACCCGCGCAAAACCGTGTGCTAACTATCTTAATTATGAGCATGGAGACCCTCACGCGGGCGTGGGAAGTGCTTCAGGACGCTTACCAGGCGCAGATGGAAGGCGATTACGATCGCGCCGTCGAGCTTTATCAATCTTCACTGGAGTTGCACCCCACGGCGGAAGCTCATACCTTTCTCGGCTGGACGTATCATTTTCAAGGCCGCATTGATGACGCGATCGCCGAATGCAAGCGGGCCATCGAGCTCGATCCGGAATTCGGCAATCCCTACAACGACATTGGCGCATACCTGATCGAGCAGAACCGCTTTGATGAAGCGATTCCGTGGCTGGAGCGTGCGGTCGAAGCGCGGCGCTACGAGCCTCGCCACTTTCCGCATTACAACCTGGGCCGCGCGTATCTCGGCAAGGAGATGTACGCCAACGCGATGCGCTGCTTCCAGGAAGCGCTGGAGATCGAGCCGCGTTATTCGCTGGCGCGGCAGGCGTTGGCTTCGCTTCGCCGCCTGGTGAATTGAATAAAGTGATCAGCTATCAGGTGATCAGTTTTCAGTCCAGAAACAATCATCCTCCATTCGTTGCGATCCAATGAATTCATGACGATACTTCCTGTCCGCATGGTTTGGCGATACGGTCGTAAATCCATAACAAGAGCGCAGTCAGGATGCCAACACCGGAAATGACCCACCAGGCGCGCTGGGGCTGGTGCAGGACTTCGCCAAAGTGGTGCATGACACGGCCGCCAAACCATCCGCCAATCAAAGAGCCAATGCCGATCGGGAGAAACGCGAAACCCATGTAGGTGCCCTGCTGGCCAGGAGGCGCGAGGCGCGAAATGTATTCGTAGTAGCGCGGCGCCTGAATCATTTCGCCGAGAGCGAGGACAAGGATGGAAACCACCGCACCTGGGAGCGTGGGCCAAAAGGAAACAATAAACCAGGCAAGAGCCGTGACGAGAGTCCCGAGAATGACGGCTTGAAACGCGGGGAGCTTGCGGATGAGGAAGTTGATGATCAGGGTGAGACAGATAACGGCGAGCGGCGCGGTAATCAGGATGAGCTCGACGTCGGCGCTGGGGCTGATGTAGTTGTGAATGTAACCGGGAAGCGAGATGAACTGCTGCCAGTAGACGACCCAATAGCCGGTGAAGATCAAAAGAAAAAGCATAAATCGTGCGTTGGAGAGCACGGTGAAGAAATTCTTCAACGTGGCCGCCATGCTGGGCGCGGGTTCGCCGGCTTGACGCTTGGGCTCCTTGAAAAAGAGGAGCACCACGAAGAACATTGCGAAGACACTAAGGGCCGAAACGCGGAAAACTTTTTCGACACCGAGATGGCGGTGGGCCCAGGAGGCAACGAATGGGCCAGCGGTGCCGCCGATGTTCACCATGGTGTAATAAATGGAATAGCCGATGGAGCGGACGTTCTCCCTGGAGGCACGGGCGGTGGTGCCGACGACGGACGGTTTGACAAGTGCGACGCCGAGTGCGGGAAGAATCAAAATGCAGCCGACAAAGAGACCGAGCGGCACGGCATTGCGAACCGGCGCAAGCCAGGAAGCTCCAATCGAACCAATCAGGAAATAGGCTGCAGCTAGGATCAGGTAGGCCAGGGAGAGCGCACGTCGGAAACCGAGGCGGTCGGCCGCCGCGCCTCCGAAAATCGCGAGGAACCAGACCATGCCGCCGAAGATGCCGGTGAGCGTGCCGGTCTGCACGGTGGAGAAATTGAGTTTCTCCTGCAGGTAGAGGGCGAGCGAGGCGAAAGCGCCATAATAAGAGAGGCGCTCAAAGATCTCCGTGATGTTGGCGACCCAGAAGGGGCGCTCGAAGCCATCGCGGATTTCCTGGAGCCTTTGATTAAAGCTCATGTTAGTGATGGCCGCTGAGCGGCCGATGCGCCTCCGGAGGTGCGAAGCGGGATGATAGCAGAAGTGGGATAGCCCCTGGACATCTGTAAGTGTGTGATTACCAAATGATTACTGTTAAGTAGTTCGAAAGCTGAGAGATAGCCAAGTGTTTGCGAGAACTGTCGGTGGTAACGATCGCTTGACGGGACGCTGCAGAGGCCCAAAGCTCAGGGCCAATCAGGATGCAAGCGTAGGAAGGAGCGGCGGGTCTTGACGGCCTCCTCAGGGCTGACGTAGCTTTTGCACACTCACAGATGGCCTAGCGATCGAGGGTGAGTTATTAAATTGGAGGGGCGACATGGCTGAGGGATGCCAAGGGAGAACCACGAGGAATAAGTGCGGAGCGCGTTCACTTCTGGCGCTCGCCATCTTGTGCATTGGGTTGATCTCGGCACAGAGCTCGCTGGCACAGGGAACTGGATCGGCAAAGTTTCATGTGGACTCGCAACGATTGCAGGGGAACCTCGAGAAATTGAGCGAGTTCGGGCGGAATCCGGAGGGTGGTGTTACGCGGATGGGGTACTCGGAAACGGATATGGCGGCTCGGGAATACGTCATGGGGCTCATGAAAAATGCAGGGCTTGAGGTGCGCATCGACCCTGCGGGAAACATTTTTGGGCGGCGCGCAGGTACGAATAAGCTTCCTATATTGCTCTTCGGTTCGCATATCGACTCCGTGATGCATGGCGGAAATTACGATGGAGATGTGGGCAGCCTGGGAGCCATCGAAGTGATCCGGGCGCTAAACAATGGCAGTGTGAAAACCCGCCACCCGCTGGAAGTGGTGATTTGGACGAACGAAGAGGGAAATCACTTTGGCCTGGGCACATTGGGTTCGGGTGTAGCAGCAGGACTGTTGGGACCAGAAATCCTCGGACGCAAGGACGACCAAGGGCTCACGATTGCCGATTGGCTGCGCCGGTATGGGCAGGATCCGGCTCATCTTACCGACGCGCGTATTCCCAAGGGAGCTTTGGCGGGCTTTGTCGAATTGCACATAGAGCAAGGGCCGAACCTGGACGAAGGCAAAATCCCGATTGGCGTGGTGCAAGGGATCGTGGGACTGAAACGGTGGAAGTGCGTGGTCACGGGTTTCGCCAACCATGCAGGCACGACCCCGATGAACCGCCGGAAAGATGCGCTCGCGGCGGCTTCGAAAGACGTTCTTGCAGTACGCGAAGTGGTGCGCGCAGAAACGGGCCGGCAGGTCGGCACTGTTGGCTATATGAAGGTGGAGCCTGGGGCGATCAACGTCATCCCGGGCCATGTTGAATTTCCCGTGGAGATGCGCGATCTGGATGCCGCGAAGATTGGTCGCATGTGGGAACAAGTCCAAGAAAGATTCAAGCAGACCGACAAGGAAGAAAACGTCGCGACCGAGTGCACTCCCCTGGATGATGTTGATCCGGCCCGCTCGGACGCGGCCATCCAGAACGCCATTCGCGACGCGGCCAAGTCGTTGGGGTTTGCGACGATGGATCTGCCGAGCGCCGCAGTCCAGGACTCGCAGCAAATCGCCAAGATTGCGCCGATGGGGATGATCTTCGTGCCCAGCCGCGACGGCATAAGCCATTCGCCGAAGGAATTTACTTCCTGGCAGGACGTGGCCAATGGCGCTGAAGTTTTGTATCGGGTGATATTGCTTCTGGATGAACGGCTCAACCGCAATTGATTCTCTGAAAGGACCCATGCAGCTCCTGCAATGCGAACCACGGTTCCGCGATTGCATGGTGAAAGACCTCCACCGCGGTGCCGATAAGCTTTTCTGGCGATAGATGTGGAGAGGATATTCTGAACGAGATTGACGCGTGCTGGATTGCAGATCAGAGTGCGCTGCGGAGGCAAAAGTATTCGGCTGGAGGGAGGACGAGGATCCCCAACAGCTTCTTGCCAAAATAGGGGCCAAAGTGGCGCGATCGCCGGTTATGAGGTGCGTACTGCGAGCTTCAACGGCGGCCAAAAGGATGGGCATGTCCATAGTGGGAAGTGCAAAGCACGATATTGGGCAGGCGCCAAAGCCTCAAGAGACCTGCATTGGGGCGATAGGCTGCGGAGAAAGGACATTGGCGTCAAGAAAAAGCCGCTCCATGAAGGCTGACTACTTTGGCGGCCGATGCGGAACGGCGTCGGGATCGAGGCCGAGCTTTTTTACTTCGCGGCGGGCGCGGCGATAGTCGGCAGAGTTTGTGGCGTTGGAAAGAAGAAATTCGGCCTTACGCTGCGGTGAATATTTTTCTATCAGATATTCGGGCAAAAGTCGAAGACCTGGCGGAAAGGAGCAAGAATGAAGAAAGTATCGCGGGCGGGAGCCGGTTTCATCACGGCGGTATGCATGGCCTTGGGCTTTGGCGCGTGGACGTATGCGCGTTCATATGAATCAGTTCGAAATGCGGGGCAAAAGGAGGCGGGCGTGACGACGCAGGCGAAGGGCACGTTTGAAGTGAAAGTTGTGCAGCAGGCGGCGGAGGAAAAAGTGGGCGACCCGACGGTGGGGAGGATGTCGATCGACAAACAGTTTCACGGCGATCTTGAAGGGACGAGCAAGGGACAGATGCTGGCTGCGATGACGGAGGTGAAGGGATCGGCAGGATACGTGGCGATGGAGCGGGTTTCCGGAACGCTGCATGGTCACACGGGCACGTTCGCGTTGCAGCACAACGGGACGATGAATCGCGGAGTGCCGCAACTGAGTGTGACCGTCGTACCGGATTCCGGGACCGGTCAACTGGCAGGTCTTATGGGCAAGATGGAAATTATTATCACTGAGGGAAAGCATTCGTACGAATTCGATTACACACTTCCCGAAGCTCCCTGATTCACACCCATGTTCCCGGCCAGCAACCTGCCTCAGTGCGAAAAAAAGTGATGCAGATCTCCGGTACTGAGAAGAATGGAGCGAGCTTCAATGGCAGCTAACAACATAGGGGCGTCTTGGCGCCCGCGTCAGGCCGGAACTCCCTCGACGATGGACTCGGGGACTGCAGTGGGTATGATTCTGCTTAACTGCCAGCCCGATGCTGCGAACAGTTCGCGGAACTGTTTTTCGGTGCGCTCGCAGCCGCCGGGGAAAATCAACATTTGAATGTCGAGGAACTTGCCGGGGGCGAAGTCATTGCCGGGCTGAATCACGTTGTCCACGACGAGGAGTTTGCCGCCGGGATTTACGGCTTTGCGGCAGGCTTTGAGGATTTTGATGCACACGTCATCGGGCCAATCGTGAATGATGTGTTTCATGATGTAGGCGTCGGCGCCGGCGGGAACGGAAGAGAACATGTCGCCGGAGGCGAGAGTGCAACGATCCATGACGGGCTTGAGCGGCCCGTTCGGAGCACCCGCCACGACGTGCGGCATATCGTAGAGCGTGCCTTTCAAATGAGGATTCCTCGCGAGGATGGTCGCTAGAAGCAGTCCGTGGCCGCCGCCTACATCCACGATGGAATGAATTTCACCGAACGCATAAGCGTCCGCCGCGGCGGGACTGTCGATCGTGGATAAATCGCTCATGGCTTGATTGAAGAGTTTCCCATCCTCGGGGCGCTGCTCGAAAAATTGAAAGATGGGCATGCCGTAAATTTTATCGAGGGCCGGCTTTCCCGTGCGCACGCAATATTCCAGCTGGGACCAGCCGAGCCCGTGCCAGTCCAGGCCGTGCATGATGGCGAACGCTCGCAAGCTGGGATTCGCGCTGCTGCGCAGCACCGCCGACAGCGGTGTTTCCGAAAACTTTCCATCGGGACCTTCCGAAAGCACGCCTACGCAGGCAGTCGCGCGCATCAGCCGGTAGAGCGCACGCGGATCCGTTCCGGTCTGCGTGGCAAGTTCGTCCGCCGATTTCGGCCCGTGTTCGACGAGATCGGGAATGCCTAACCGAGCGAGGCAGGCAATCGCGCCGGTAATGAAGACGCCGTTCAGTAATTGAAACATGCCGACGTGGGCGGGAGGCTTCTGGGCTTGCGGCGTTGTTGCAGTCATGATGGCCATCCTGGATTTCTAAATTGGGTTCTGGAGCTCGCCACATTGTACATGCAACTACACCGCCGGACGGGTTTAACCGGTGATTGTGAAAGAAGTCGTGCCGAATATGGAGGCAGATTGGCCGGGGCGGTGTGCTCAGGGAAACTGCTGGGAGTGGAAAGAGAGGGAGGATTCGACGTGGGAGGCGAAGTAGGACCAGTCGTGGCGACCGGGATAGAGATGGAATTCGTGAGGAATTTTGCGGAAAGTGAGGGTTTTGTCGAGGGCCGCGGCGCCGGCTTCGAAGCCGAAATCGTCTTCCATGCCGCAATCGAAATAGATTTTCAAGCCGGAGAGAGAAGTGGTGCGGGCCAGAGTGAGCGGGCTGTTGCGCTCCCAGAACGCAGGATCGGGAGGCAGGCCGAAGACACCGCCGAGAACGCGGGCGCGGCCGGCGGCGGGAGCGCCACCGTTTCCGGAAAGAAAGGCGGGAAGTTTTTCGATGAGGGCGGGGCTGTGGGCGCTGACGGAAGAAAATAATTGGGGATGAGCGAAAGCGAGATGGAGCGCGCCGTAGCCGCCCATGGAAATTCCGGAGATGGCGCGATTGGCGCGGCCGGGGCGGGCGCGGTAGCGGCGTTCGATGAAGGGGAAAAACTCCTGAAGAAGGAAATCCTCGTAGCGGACTTTGCCGTCGCGGGAATTGATATAGAAGGTGGCATCGCCAGCGGGAGTGACGATTAGAAAATCCTTGAGGTGGCCCTTTTCGCGGAGGTCTTCGACGAGGTTCCAGCCGCCGGTGTGGAGGAAGGTCTGCTCGTTGTCGCCGAGGCCGTGAAGGAAATAAAGGATGGGGAAGCGGAGTGTTTTGTCGGCGTCAAATCTGGCAGGCAGGAGGACGCAATAGGGCACCGGGCGAGCGAGGATTTTGCTGGGCACGGAGTTGCACTCGACGCGGCCGGAGGCGGTGGCGGAGGGGAGGCGAAGGAAGTAGAGGAAGGTAAGGAGGTAAAGGAAAAAGAAAAAGCGGATCCCTTGCTGCGCTCGGGATGACGGGTGATGGTAACGGCCGAGGAGAGTCACGCGAAGAGACACACAAACATTCTACTCATAACGGAGGGCTTCAACGGGGTTGAGGCGGGCGGCGCGGGAGGCGGGGTAAAGGCCAGCTACGAGGCTGACGAGAACCGCGAAGCCGATGGAGAAGAGAACCAACCACCAGGGAACGGAGGAAATGTCCACGCTGGGAAGATCCCGCCGGTGGAGGTAAAAGTTCGTACCGAAATTAAGGGCGCGACCGATGAGCCAGCCGAGAAAAAGGCCGAAAATGCCGCCGAAGAGACCCATGACGCCAGCTTCGAAGAAGAAAAGCTGCTTGACGTCGCGGTCAGAGGCGCCGAGGGCTTTGAGGACGCCGATTTCGCGGCGGCGTTCGAGGATGGCCATGACCAAAGTATTGACGATGCCGAGCGTGGCGACGAAGAGAGCGAGGCTGCTGAAGATGCCAAGCAGCATATCGAGGACTCGAAAAAATGTGGCCAGGCTCTTGGAGGCGTCCAGAAGTGAAAATGCGCCGAAGCCCATGTTCTTGATGGAGGCTTCCAGAGCTTCGACATAGGCAGGGCCCTTGGCACGCACGGTGAGGCTGGCAAAAGTGGGAGTGGAGGAAGTGCCGCGAACGATGTCGCGGAGATCATTGACCTGGGCGGCGCGGAGGGTCATGGCGACTTGCAGGGGAATGAGCAGGCGGCCGTTGCCATAGCCGCCGAAGCCTGAGGCAGGCTCGGTGTCCACGACGCCAACGATGCGCAGGCGCATTTCCTTGGGAACGACGGAGAAACCGCCGGGCAGGGATTCGGAATTGGAGGAGGAAGCGGCCTTGGGGTCCGCCGGATTTGGCGGGATCGATTGGCGTTCGGCGTAACGGAGGACGAGGTCTTTTCCGATGAGAGTGGAAGTTTGCGGATTAAGCTCCTTGGCGAACTCGCTTTGGAGAATTGTTTCGTAAGCAGCGTCGCCGGAGAAGAAGGAACCCTGCATGCCGTCAAAGGAGCCGCTTGCTTTGGACGAAGCGGGCATGCCGGCGACCATGGTCGCGAAGGGCTTACCGTCGAAGCGAACTTCGGTGAAAAAACGAACCTGGGGATAGACTTCGACGACGTTGGGGAGGCGCGAGATTTCCTGGCGCGCGGACTCGTCGAGGAGGCGCGGTACTTTGTCCGAAGAGGGCGGCATGGCCGCGCGGCTCATGCCGCGAAGATTCACCCGCGGGGTGACGAAGACGGAATCGAAGAGGCCGCTTTGCGAGAGGCGTTTGGAGGCGAGCTGCTGAAGGCCGACGCCAAGGGAAAGCATAGCGACGAGCGAGGCTACGCCGACGGCTATGCCGAGAGTCGTGAGTGAATTCCGGAGAATGGCTTCGCGGAGATTGCGGAGCGCGAGATCAGTGAGGTCGCGGGGCTTCATCGGGCGGCTCCGTTCGAAAGCAGCTTGCCGTCGCCCATGATGGCCAGGCGATCGGCAAAGCGTTCGGCGAGGGGACGCTCGTGGGTGACCATGATGATGGTCATGCCGGGGTTTTTCTGAATTTCTTTAAGGAGCGCGAGGATGGATTCGCCCGTCGCGCTGTCGAGATTTCCGGTGGGCTCATCGGCGAGGAGGATTTTTGGGCGGTTGACGAGGGCGCGGGCGATGGCGGCGCGCTGTTGCTCGCCGCCGGAAAGCTCGCTGGGCCGATGGGTGATGCGCTTTCCGAGGCCGACGCGATCGAGAGCTTCGCGGACGCGGGCAGCGCGGTCGCCGCGCTCGACTTCGGCGAGACGGAGCGGGAGCTCGACATTCTCCTCGAGAGTCATGCGCGGGAGGAGATTGAAGGATTGGAAGACCATGCCGACGGTCTGACGGCGGTAGCGCGCGAGTTCGAGTGAAGAAACTTGCGAGAGATCCTGACCTTGGGCGATGACCGCGCCGGAGGTGGGACGGTCCAGGCCGGCGATGAGATTGAGAAGAGTGGATTTTCCGGAGCCGGAGCTGCCCAGAAGGGCGAGGAATTCGCCGGAAGGAAGATCGAGAGAAACATCGTCGACGGCGCGGATAACCGCTTCGCCCATGGTGTAGTGGCGGGAGATATGTTCGAGACGGATGGCGGCTTGGTCGTCTGGCATCGTAGTTGGCACACATCATAGTACGTAGAAACGGCGGGGAAAATTGCAGATGTCGGGCGGGAAGAGAGAATCGCGGGAAGGGCGTCAGGCCGAGCGGCGGAAGATGCTGGCATCAGCTATGGTGAGCAGAAGATTGCGGCTAGAATGCCGGGCGGAAGCGAGAGCGGCATCACGGAGGCGTGCATGAAACGGATTCTGATGTTAATGGCGGCGGGGTGCTTCTCGACTGCGGCGTGGGCGCAGAAGCCGCCGCTGCTGCCGGAGAAAGATGTGGCGGCGCTGGCGAATGAGTTGAGCGGGGAGACGGCGAAGCGGAATCTGGAAGGGATTGCGCGGTTTCACCGGCAGCGGGGATCGCACGGGTTTCACTCGGCGGCGGAGCTGGTGGCAGAGCGGGCGCGGGCGTATGGGTTGAGCAATGTGGCGATACTGCAGTTTCCGGCGGATGGAAAGATTTTTTATGGGACGCAGAGGTCGCGGCCGGCGTGGAATGCGGAGGTTGGGAACCTGATTGAGACCAGCCTTGAAGTGTGCGACCAGAAAGTGGGCCCGACCTCCAACAATACGGTTAACAGTACGATTTGCATTGATTCGAGTGAACGAAAGATTGCCAGTTATGAAGCGGAGCCAGTGGTGCTTGCGGAAGACAGCGAGTCGGCGGATATGACGGCGGAGTTGGTGGATGTGGGCGAGGGTACGAAGGAGAGCGACTACGCCGGGAAGAATATGAAGGGAAACATCGTTTTGGTGAGTGCGCAGCCGGGGGCGGTGCAGGATTTGGCGGTGGGGAAATTTGGGGCGGTGGGGATTGTGAGTTATGCGCAGAACCAGAAGACGGCTTGGTGGGGCGAGGATGAGAATCTGATTCGGTGGGGCCACTTGGAGACATTTTCGCCGAATAAAACTTTTGCGTTTATGGTGTCGTTGAAGACGGCGCGCGCGATGCGAGAGCGGCTGGCAAAGGGAGAAACGATCAAGCTGCACGCGGTGGTGAAGGCGGGGCAGCATGCGGGGAATTATGAGGTGGTGACGGCGACGATTCCGGGGGCGGATGCGAAATTGAAGGAGGAGGAGATTGCGTTTTCGTGCCACCTGGATCATCAGAGGCCGGGGGCGAATGACAATGCCAGCGGGTGCGTGACGATTCTGGAGGTGGCGCGGACGCTGCAAAAACTGATCACTGAGGGCAAATTGGCGAGGCCGGCGCGGACAATCCGGTTCATCTGGCCTCCGGAAGTGGAAGGCACGATGGCGCTGCTGAATGCGAAGCCGGAGTTTGCAAAACGGATCAAGGCGGTGGTGCACATGGATATGGTGGGCGGGGGGCCGGAGACCAAGGCAGAGTTCCACGTGACACGCGGGCCGATGAGCTTGCCGAGCTTTGTGCATGACGTGGCGTGGGCGTTTGCGGAGTTTGTGAATGAGGAGTCTTACAAATTTGCGGCGACGGGGAAGGCGGAGTATCCGTTTGTGGCGCCGGAGGGTGGGAAGGAGCCGCTGCGCGCTGAGTATTCGGCGTACACCATGGGGAGCGACCACGACGTGTATCAGGATTCGTCGTTTGGGATACCGGCGATTTACTTGAATGACTGGCCGGACCGGTACATTCATACGAATTTCGATACGGCGGCGAATATCGATACGACGAAACTGAAGAGGGCGGCGTTTATCGGGGCGGCGAGCGGATATTTTTTGGCAAGGATGGATGTTTCAGGCGCCTTGGCGGCGACAGGAATCATCGCAGAGCAAGTCGCGCAAATGAGAATGGTCGAGAACATACGAAGAATGAGAGCACTGAGCGATCTCGAACTGTCGGGTGAACCGGTCAATGAACATGATGTTTTCGTTGTTCAAACCTCTAAGTATGAGTCGCTGGTTCGGCCTTCGGTTAAGCGCATCGTGCCCCAGGTCTCAGAACTTCAGGATTCTTGGGACATCAATGGAGACCCGGAGAAGCAGGCTCACAGCGCCAAGGTAGAAAGAAGCCCCGCTGGCGATGGCTTGCTGAAATTTAAGCGTCGCACAGAACCAAAAGGGCCGCTGGCGGTGTTTGGGTATGACTATTTTGCGGAGCATGCGAAGGCGGCGGGGGTGGCGACGCCGAAGATGTTGAGTTATGAGGGATTGTGGGGAGCGGGGGAAGAGTATGCGTATGAGGTGTTGAATTTCGCGGATGGGAAGCGGAATGCGCAGGAGATTCGGGATGCGGTGTCGGCGGAGTATGGGCCGGTGCCGTTGGAAATGGTGGTGGAGTATTTGAAGACGCTGGAGAAGATTGGCGTGGTAGTGAAGTGAAAATGGAAAATCGAAAATGGGAAATTCGGAAGGGGAGATTCGAGGCGCGGTGACCGGCCGTGGCGGAGTACTGCGGTGAGCGTTTACGGAGTCTGGATTCTGTCGGCCAAGTGGGGAGCGATAGTGTGGAAGTGCTTGAGGTTCCAGGTGTAGATCGTCTGCGCTTTGGATTTGACGGCGCAGGCCAGGAGCAGCGCGTCGTAGACGCGGCCGCTGGTGAGGCCGCGGTCGGCGGCCTGTTCGATGGTGGCGAAGTATTCTTCGTGGTTGAGGGAGACCGGCGTGAGACGGTTGCGGACTTCCTGAACGAAGAGGAGGCCTTGTTCGGGAGGGATGGACGGCTTCACGGGAAGTGCGATCAAAGCGCTGTAGACTTCCGCAAGGGTGTGAATGGCGCACGCGGAGTGAGGCGGCTCCGCTGCCGCGAAGCGCTTGATGCTGGGTGCATGGTGGGGGTGAGTTCCCAGAAAAGCGGCGACGAGAACCGAAGTGTCAAAGAACTCTCTCATTCAAGAAGCTCGCGCGAGCGTTTTTCTCGCTCCTCATCGAGCCATTCCACGATGGGTAACCTGGAGGCTTCTCCCTGGTAGACCCAGATGCCATACTCCTTCTTCAACACGGCTTGTGGACGGGAGGGACGCAGGGTGATCTGGTCACCGTCGGCTTCGACGAGCAAATCGTCGCCGGGTTCCAGGCGCAACTTGTCGCGAAGAGGCTTTGGAAGAACGACGCGACCGGCTTTATCTATGGAGATCTTGGAGGCCATGAGTGCCATTATCACATGGCAATACCCATTTGTAAATGGAATTGAATGACTTGGCTACAGGAGGCCGGACGCATCGCAGGCCTCTAATCGGTAGATTTCCAAGCTTATGCTAGCATTGCTCGGTTGTGCATGGGAGCGGGAGCTCCGCTGAATGACGACGACGATGAAGGCGTTGCGGAAGATGCAGGCGGCGAAGGGCCTGCAGATGGATACGATGGTGGTGCCGTCGATCGGGCCGACGGACGTGCTTGTGCGGGTGAAGACGGCGTCGATTTGCGGGACGGATTTGCACATTTATGGATGGGACCGCTGGTCGCAGGGGCGCATCAAGCCGCCGCTGACGCTGGGGCACGAATTCTGCGGGATCGTCGAGCGTGTGGGGGATGAAGTGACGGCGGTGCGGGCGGGCGATTTTGTCAGCGCGGAAATGCATGTGAACTGCGGGCATTGCCACCAGTGCCGGGTGGGCGAAGCGCACATTTGCCAAAACCTGCGAATTATCGGGATAGATCAGGACGGGGCGTTCGCGGAATTCGTGAAAATTCCGGCGCCGAATATCTGGAAGCTCGATCCGGCGATTCCGGAGCACTATGGAGCGATTCTCGATCCGCTGGGGAATGCGGTGCACACGGTGCTGGCGGGGCCGATTGCGGGGCAGACGGTTTTGGTGACGGGCTGCGGGCCGATTGGACTGATGTCCATCGCAGTAGCGAAGGCCTGCGGCGCTTCGAAAGTTTTTGCTACGGAGACGAACGAGCAGCGGCGCTTGATGGCCAAGAAAATGGGCGCGGACTTGGTGTTAAATCCAGCGACGGAGAATGCGGTCGCAGCGATTCTTGCAGAAACGGGCGGCACGGGCGTGGATGCGCTGCTGGAGATGAGCGGGAATCCTACGGCAATTCAGCAAGGGTTCAAGGCATTGCGGGCGGGCGGGCGCGCGTCGTTGCTCGGGATTCCGACGGAAAATGTTCCGCTGGACTTGGTGAATGACGTGATTTTCAAGGGAGCGACGGTGCAGGGGATTTACGGGCGGCGGATGTACGAGACATGGGTGCAGATGACGGCACTGTTGAAGGCGGGGAAGCTGAATCTGGAGCCGCTGTTTTGGGAGCGGACGTCGCTGGATAAATTTGAAAATGCGTTTTCGCTATTGCAGGGCGGGTTGGCAGGAAAAGTTTTGTTGTATCCGAATGGAATACCGCGGTAACGGCGGAGAAAAGATTAACACAGAGATCTCAGAGAACCCAGAGTGCACAGAGAAGAGGGAGAGTTGGGGGCACGGACATGAGTGACGCGGGAGCACAGACGACGAAACAGAATCCGCTGCAGTTCATTTCGGAGCAGCTGAATGATCTGCGTGTGCGAGGCGTGGCGCCGAAGCTGCGGGTGCTCGAAGGCGAACAGAAGCCTGTGTGCATTTTCGACGGGCGGGAGGTGATCAACCTCGCTTCGAACAACTATCTGGGGCTGACCACGCATAAGGCGCTGCGCAAAGCGGCGCTGGATGCGGTGAAGCGATATGGGGCGGGCGCGGGCGCGGTTCGAACGATTGCCGGGACGATGAAGATCCACATGGAGCTGGAGGAACAGATCGCGGCGTTCAAGAACGTGGAAGCTTGCGTGGTATTTCAGTCGGGGTTTACAGCTAACGCGGGAACGGTTTCGGCGGTGCTCGGCAAGGAAGACCTGATTATTTCGGACGAGCTGAATCACGCGTCCATCATTGATGGGGCTCGGCTTTCGCGGGCGACGATTAAAGTTTTCAAGCACAAGGATGTGAAGGACTGCGAACGTATTTTGCAGGAGAGCGCGAGTTTTCCGGGGAAGAAGCTCATTATTACGGACGGCGTTTTCTCCATGGATGGTGATATTGCGCCGCTGCCGGAACTTTGCGACCTCGCGGAAAAGTACAACTGCATCATGATGGTGGATGACGCGCACTCCTCGGGCGTGCTGGGGCGCGGGGGGCGAGGGACGGTGGACCATCACCAGTGCCACGGTCGCGTGCACGTCCAGGTGGGGACGCTGAGCAAAGCGATTGGCGCGATGGGCGGTTACGTTTGCGGTTCGCGTGACCTGATTGATTTTTTATATTTGCGGGCACGGCCGTTTCTTTTTTCGACTTCGCATCCGCCGGCGACGGCGGCAGCTTGCCAGGCGGCATTTGCGCTGCTGGATTCGCCGGAAGGCGAAAAGCTGGTGAAGAAGCTGTGGGCCAACACGAAGATGTTCAAGCGCGAATTAAAGAAGCGCGGGTTCCAGTTCAAGGTGAGCGAAACGCCGATTATTCCGATTCACGTGGGCGAAGCGGCGAAAGCGTTCGAATTCTCGAAGAAGCTTTTTGAGGCCGGCGTGTTCGCCCCGGCGGTGGGCTACCCGACGGTAGCGGAAGGCAAAGCGCGGCTGCGAGCGATCGTCAGCGCGACGCACAAGCGCGAGCAACTGCTGCGCGCAGCGGACATTCTGGCCGAGGTGGCAAAGCCGCTGGGCATCATTTAGAAAACCCTGGCGGGGTCGGTCGAAACGACATACCGTCACCCTGTAAATCCTGCGCACCATAGGGCATTTTTCGGCGGTGAGAGCGCCCCCATATTCCCCGTAACTATTTGACAACAAGCTGTTTACACTGAGGCACGGCTATTGCGACTATCAAATTGATGCGCGGATACCCTTATGTCTAGGCACAGAAACCAGCTCTCTTTCCAAACGCAATCTGGAGGAGGAACTACGACCATGAATCGCACAGGATTTGCAATTGTTTTGGGGGCCCTTTTTTGCTTCGGCGCCGCGGCCCAATCGCAGACAGGGGCACAGGCGGGAGCCCAAAGCAGTGGACAGGCTTCGGTCGAAGCAGGCAAGACGCAAGCGCAAGCATCGGGAAGCACATCAACTTCAAGTTCTGCCTCCGCGCAGAACGGGGAGGCCAATGCTTCGTTGGTGAGTGGCTCGGCGTTCAATGCCGCGCTGAGTTCGCCCATCGATTCGAAAAAGTGTAAGCCGGGCGATCCGGTAAATGCGAAAACGACAGAGGCAGCCAAGTCCGATGGGAAAACAGTAATCCCGAAGGGCTCGAAGCTCGTGGGCCACGTGACGCAAGCTTCGGCACGCTCCAAAGGCGAGTCGGAATCGGCGCTCGGAATCGCGTTCGACAAAGCAATTTTGAAAAATGGCCAGGAAATCCCGCTAAACGTGATGATCCAGGCGCTTGCTTCAGCGGAGAACAGCACTTCCGTGGCCGGAGCCGATCTGGATACGATGGGCGGCGCAGGTGCTGCAGCGGCGAGTTCCGGAATGTCCGGCGGACGCGGTGCGCTGGGCGGCGTAGCTTCCACGGCAGGCGGTGCTACGGGCACGGTGACGAACACGGCGGCTAACGTCGGAGGAGCGGCAGGTGGTGCCGTGCACTCTACCGCCAATGCAGCCGGGAGCGTCGCGGGCGCTTCACACGGAGCGGTTGGCGGATTGAACGCGGCAGGCCAGCTGACTTCAAACAGCCAAGGCGTTTTTGGGTTGAACGGTCTGAACCTGAACGCGGCTGCTTCCAATGCGACGCAAGGTTCGGTGATTACGTCTGCGGGGAAAAACGTTCATCTGGACAGTGGCACCAGGATGCTGCTTGTTTCCTCGGCTCAGGCTGGTTTGCAAGGCGAAACGAAGCCACCAGCAGGGAGCAAGCCCGAACCAAAGTCTGAATCTAAACCAGAAGCCAACAAGCCGAACAAGGAATAAACGCTTGCTGCTGATTCAAAGGCCGCGCAGTCATTCCTTCCTGCGCGGCCTTTTTTTTCGGCAAACGACTCTCAAGTGAAATGGCGAAGGTGCTACCAGGCGTCCGTACTCCCCATTTGGCTTTGCTATACTCGCCCGCATGCCTGCTGCACCAAAAAAACTCTTTCTCGTCGACGCCATGGCGCATGTTTACCGGGCGTTCTTTGCGCCCATGCCTCAGCGGCTCACGGGTCCTGGCGGCATCCCCACGAACGTGCCCTTTTTGTTCGGAAATATCCTGCGACGTCTGATCAAGGACTACCAGCCGGATTACATCGGAATTGTCTTCGATCCTCCCGGGGCGACATTTCGTGACAAGCTTTTCGAAAAATACAAGGCGCAGCGGCAACCCATGCCCGACGAAATGCGCGTGCAATTACCCTTCGTCCGCCGGTTGTGTGAAGCGATGCGCCTGCCGATTCTGGAGGTTAAAGGTTACGAAGCGGACGATGTAATCGGAACGATGGCGGTCAAAGCAGTCAAATACAACCTGGAAGTGCTGATCGTGTCCAACGACAAAGACATGATGCAGCTCGTCGGCAAGAATGTGCGAACGCTGCGAACCGGCTCCGGCGGCGCCAAAGGCGACATCATCGTGGACGAAAAGAAGGTTGAAGAGTTATTGGGGGTGCCGCCGGATAAAGTTGTGGATTACATGGCACTGCTCGGCGACACGATTGACAACATTCCCGGCGCAAAGGGAATCGGCGAAAAAGGCGCGGCGGAATTGATCAATAAGTACGGGAGTGTCGAGAGCGCGCTCGATCATGCGGATGAAGTGCCCAACAAGCGATACCGTGAAGCTTTGCAGCAACAGCGCGAGCAAGTGCTGATGTCTAAACAACTGGCGGAGATTGCGAAGGATGCGCCGATTGAACTCAAGCTGCAGGAACTGGAACTGCGTCCGCCAAACGGCGCGGTGCTCGCGGAATTCTATCGGGAACTAGGCTTCAGCTCGCTGTTGAAGGAGCTAGGTTCGGAAGCGGTGGCGTCGTCGGCGCCGGCGAATGCAGAGTCCGTCGCGGAGACGGATTACGCGCAATTCGCAACGATTGCGGAATTCCGCGAATACCTCGCGAGACTTCCTGCGAAGCAGCCGCTGGCGATCTGGCTGAATCTGGAATTGGGAGAACGCGAATCGGAAGGCTTTGGGACGCGCATCGCTTCGATTGAGGTTTCGCCGAAGGCCGGGGTAGGGCGCTCCGTCTGGTTTGATGAAAAAGGAGAGGCGCTGAAGGCGCTCGCGCCGGTGCTTGAGGACCGCAAGCGCCCAAAAATTGTCCACGATCCCAAATTATTTCAATTGCTGACGGGCCGGGTCACTAATATCGGGGACGCGACGCAGCTGTACTCGTATCTATTGCGCCCGACGACGGCAAACCACAATTTTGACGATGTGGTGATGCGGCAGTTCAACGCGATGCTCGGGGGCGGGGCGGGCGAGCGCGCGGATTATCTGCAACGGCTTGCGCCGGCACTGCGCGAGCAAATCGAAGAGCAAAAACTTGAGAGCGTTTACGAGAAAATTGATCTACCGCTGGCGCCGGTGCTTGCGGAGATCGAACGCGTGGGGATCCGCGTGGATCGCAAAGAGCTGGACAAGATGTCGCAATCGATGGAGAAAGAGGTCCGGCGACTGGAAAAAGAGATCTGGAAACTGGCAGGTTCGGAATTCAACGTGAACTCGCCGACGCAGCTGGCGGAAATTCTTTTCGACAAACTGAGTTTGCAGGCAAACCCGCGGCGCGGAAAAGCGAAGGCGCGATCGACGGCGGTGGATATCCTCGAAGAGCTCTCCGCGCAGCATGCGCTGCCGGCGAAAATCATCGAGTACCGCGAAATCGCCAAGCTGAAATCGACGTATGTGGACGCGCTGCCAAAACTCATCCATCCGGAGACGGGACGGCTGCACACCAGCTTTTCGCAGACCGGGACGGCCACGGGCCGGCTCAGCTCCAGCGATCCGAATTTGCAGAATATTCCGATTCGCAGCGAACTGGGCCGGGAGATTCGAGCGGCGTTTGTGGCGGAAAAAGGGAAAATCCTGCTCTCCGCGGACTACTCGCAGATCGAGCTGCGCATCATGGCGCATTTTTCGAAAGATCCAGTGCTCACCGATGCTTTTCGAAATGGGGAAGACATTCACGCGCGCACGGCGCAGGAAGTTTTCGGCGTCGGGCCGCTGGCGCAGACGGCGGAGCACCGGCGCGCGGCGAAGGCCATCAATTTCGGCATTATTTACGGGCTGTCGCCGTTCGGGCTGGCGCAGCAGCTGAACATCGAACAGAAAGAGGCGGCGAAATTCATTAACGCGTATTTCACCCGCTACCGAGGGGTGAAAGTGTATCTCGACAATGTTCTTGCCGAAACGCGCAAGACCAGCATGGCAAAAACGCTGTTCGGAAGAATCCGCCCGATCCCGGAAATCAATTCGCCGCAAATGCAGCTTCGCAATTTTGCGGAGCGTACGGCGCTGAATTCGCCACTTCAGGGAACGGCGGCGGATCTGATCAAGCTGGCGATGATTCGAATCGACGAGCGCCTGGCGGCGGAAAAATTCGAAGCAAAAATGATCCTGCAGGTCCACGACGAGCTGCTGTTCGAAACGCCGGCGAAAGAGCGCGGCAAACTCGAGAAATTAGTGCAAGAAGAGATGGAAGGAGTTCACAAGCTCGACGTTCCGCTGGTCGTGGAAGTCGGCGTTGGCCCCAACTGGCGCGACCTGAACTGACAGAATCGTTCTGGGGCCGGTAAGCGGAGGCCATTCGCCATAATTGAATTTCATTCACGTTCAGGTATGTTTGGAGACCCTCATCGTACCTGTACTTTGGTACAGGGATACGTTTGGCCACGTAGCCCGAGATATAGAAACCGGCAATTTCACCTCATGCTACTTTGAAGCGTGGAAGTATCTCTGGGGGAATTATGCGCCGCGTTCACTTTTCTTTGCTCTGCACGGTCAGCGTTCTGGTTCTTGCGGCTTGCAGCGGACCGATCCGAACCTCGACCGGTGGCGGCGGAGGCGGTGGCGGCATCACCGTTTCGCTGAATCGGAGCAGCGCGACGGTGAATGTTTTCGGAACACAACAGTTCTCCGCTACCGTCAATGGTTCATCGAATCAAGCGGTCACTTGGCAGGTGAATGGAGTTACCGGGGGAAGCAAAGCCACGGGATTTGTCTCCAGCACTGGATTGTACGTGGCGCCCAGTGGTGTGCCGGTGAAGTCCGATGGGAGTGGCGGCGTTCTGCTCGCCACAGTGACGGTCTCGGCGGTGTCTGTGGCCAACACAGGAGCGTCAGGCTCCGCAGTCGTCACGGTTGAAGCCCTCACAAATCAGAATGCACAGACCGGAGCCGTCAAGCTGGGCACGTCGGGAGGCAACTCGACCGATATCGCGGGAGGGATGTGCTGCGGCGGTACGCTAGGTTCTTTGTTGACCCGGGGCGGCACAAAATACATCCTGAGCAATAATCACGTCCTGGCAAAGAGTGATTTTGGCACCGCAGGGGGACCACCAAACGGCGATCCGATCACGCAGCCAGGGATTATCGATGTGACGCAGAGGTGCTCGACCACAGGAACGACCACGGTAGCGAACCTTTCTGAGTTTTACAATTTGCAAACCGGATCGCTTCCCAAAGTAGATGCGGCGATGGCGCAGATTGTGAACGGCGCGGTCGATCCAACCGGTAGCATCTTGTTGCTGGGCTCGACGATGACAAACGGAGTTCCTGATCCGGCGCCACCGACTGCCGGGGGGGGCATCTCGCCGACCACTGCGCAGGGATCTCCGCACAATGGACTCGTCGCGAAGGTTGGCCGAACGACGGGCCTCACGTGCGCGAGCATTCTGACGATAGGCTTTACTACCACCATCACCTACACGCAAAACTGCGATGGAACGGGGACGAGCTTCCCGGTGACCTACAACGACATGGTGCAAGTTACGGGAGGGCAGTTTGGCGCGCCAGGCGATTCGGGGTCGCTGATTGTGACGCAGGATACAGCGGAGGGAGTGGCGATACTCGTGGGAGGAAACGATCAGGACACGGTGGGGAATGCGATTACCGACGTCCTCACTTTTTTCACGAACAACGGCGGCAGTACGACAACGATTGTTGGCGGAGCCACCACGCACAGCGTCCTAGGATGCTCACTGCCGACGGCCCCTGCGAACGCGGTTCAGACTTTGTCTGCGTCGGCCCTCGCCGGCGATACCCTGCAGAAGGCCACCGCGATTCGCGACGCACACGGACCGCAGTTGATGGGGCATCCCGAAGTACAAGCGGTGGGAGTGGGAGCCAGCTACGACAATCCAGCTGAGGCGGCGATTGTGTTTTTTGTGATCAAAGGACAGCCGCGCAGCAACCTTCCGCAGCAGGTCGATGGCGTGAGGACGCGCATCGTTGAAAACGATTCTTTCGCGGCGCGAGGCCTGGTTAGCGCGACAGAGAGCGCGATGCTGGAGAAGTCGGCGGCGGCTCCGCAGCTCGTTTATCCAATTTCCGAAGCGGAGATGGCGCGCGCGAAAGTGGTTCAGACTGCGCACATGGCGGAGATATTGAAGCAGCCAGGGGTGCAGGGCGTGGGCATCAGCTCCAGCGCTGATTCCGCGGGAGAGGCGGCGCTCTTGATCTATTTCATTCGCGGTGTTGAGCATTGGGAGGTTCCGCAGGTTATTGATGGCTTGCGTACGCGCGTGCGCGAGGGCAGCCGGTTCCGTGGGGACTATGGCGGTGTGCGTCCAAAACGCGGATGCTCGGTGCCCGCACCGAAGACCACGCAGGCGGGAACGGCATCCGTCGCAAAGCCCAAACCGTAGTGTTGCGGGCGGGGGTCGGCCTCGGCGTTCCCGCTACTCAAATTTTTGATTCTTTCCTTCCGCGATTCGCGGGCGTAGAATCCGCTCACGATCAAGCCGAATTCGCTCGTTCGGCCGGCTTTTCCTGACAGGAGGAAGCTATGCGCTGGACCATCCTTGTTCCGGGTGCGTTTGTGCTTGCGAGTTTAGGGATTTCAGACGCCAAGCCCAACGCGACTCAGGAAAAACCGGCCTCCGCAGAACCCAAGATGACGCCTGAAGATACCGCGAAGAAGAATCCGGTGCCGTCAACGTCGGAGGGCCTGGCGGAAGTGCGCAAACTCTACGGTTACAATTGCGCGATGTGCCATGGAAAAACGGGTGACGGCAAAGGCGATCTTGCGGCGGATATGAAGCTCGAACTGCGCGACTGGCGCGACCCCGCTTCCCTTGAGAAAGTGACTGACGGGGAACTCTTCTGGATTGTCAGCAACGGCAAAGGAAAAATGCCAGGCGAAGGCGACCGCGCGCAGGAAAAAATGCGTTGGAATTACGTGAACCTGGTGCGTTCGTTTGCCAAAAAGGGCAGCTAGCAGTTTCCAGAGACCAACGCTTCAAAGATCCTAAAGACCGGAATTTTCCGGCCGAATATCATTTTAGAAAAATCGAGCTGGTGCGACGATGAAGGCGAGGAACAGGCGCCGGGGCGGCTGTGCTATCCTCGATTCGAATCCATTCCTGCAAGGAGTTTTCCCATGGCTCACGCGCCACAATTCCTAAAACTTGTTAACGAAGCGAAAAGTAGAGTGAAGGAAACCAACGTTGCCGACGTGAAACGCCGCCGCGAAGCCGGCGAGAAATTCATCCTGGTGGACGTCCGCGAGGACAATGAGTGGGCCAACGGCCATCTGCCCGGCGCAGTGCATTTGGGCAAGGGAATTATCGAACGGGACATCGAGCAGCGCGTGCCGGACACCAATGCCAAGGTCATTCTTTATTGTGGCGGAGGATTCCGTTCCGCGCTGGTGGCGGACAACTTGCAAAAGATGGGTTACACCAACGTCGAGTCCATGGACGGCGGCTGGAAAGGGTGGCTGGACGCGGGTTTGCCAACGGAGAAAGGCTAGGGGGCAAGCCCGCCTCGCTTGCGGCAGAAAATTGGCTGGGGCGGAAGGATTCGAACCTTCACCGTCCTCATTAACAGTGAGGTGTCCTACCAGTTGGACCACGCCCCAGCGGGTGTTCCGACCCCGACCCATTCGGGACCGCCGAAAACCAGGTAGGCTCCGCCGCAATCAGAGCGACGGAGGGTGTACCTAACATACCATGCCGGTATCTCCCGTCTGCCTAAGAAAAATTTATGCCCAACAATCGAAAAGCTTTACGTATGCGCCTACTTTTTCGCCGCTTCGAACGCGGTTTTAGCCGGTGCCAGCGAATTTTTCGAAGGATTCGTTGCATCGAGCAAATTTGTTGCATTCAAACGAGAAGTAAATTCATCAATGAACCTGTGGGCGAGGTTGCATTCCGGAATGTTTTAGTGGAAACTATCGCGTTCATAACACCCGGGCCCGCACTTCCCGGTTAAAGCGTGGGAGGCCCTGACTTCGGCCCACTTGTGGTGTGCTCCCCCGACTAGCGCAGACGGACATGGCCCAGATTTTTCATCGCAGTACGAACTTCATCGCCCGGTTCAGTGTGTTCTCCGCTGTTTTTCTGGGAGGATTGGCGCTGATCGCGGTGCTCGCTGTCGCCCGTTCGCCCTATATGACGCGCCAGAACGTGACGCGCGAGCAACCCGTCCAGTTCAGCCACAAGCATCATGTGGGCGATGACGGCATTGACTGCCGGTATTGTCATACGGGAGTGGAAACTTCGGCATTTGCCGGCATTCCGCCGACAAAAACCTGCATGAATTGCCATTCGGTTCTCTTCAACAATGCAGGCTATCTCGAGCCCGTGCGCGCGAGCTATAGCAGCGATAAATCGATTGAGTGGGTGAAGGTGCACCGACTGGCGGATTTCGTTTATTTCAATCACAGCATTCACGTGAATAAAGGCGTTGGCTGCTCGACCTGCCATGGGCAGGTGAACCAGATGCCGCTGGTTTTCCAGGCGAATACACTGCTGATGCAATGGTGCCTGGATTGCCATCGCAACCCGGAGCAGGCGCTGCGCCCGAAAGACCAGGTTTTCAATATGGACTGGAAAGCGCCTAGCAATCAGGCGGAAATCGGCGCCAAGCTGCGGGTTGATTACAAGATTCGGACAACGGAAGACCTGACGAGCTGCTCGACGTGTCATCGCTAATGGACGATATGAACGAACAACACAAACACTTTGGTGGCGAGGACCATCGCGAAGTCGCGTCCGAGGAAAGATTTACGCCGCGCGAGGGTCCATTGGATTTGGCGGCGGTGCGTGCCAAGCTGCAATCGAAAACCGGCAAGCAGTACTGGCGCTCGCTGGAGGAGCTCGCCGAAGATCCACGATTTGAAGAGTTGCTGCACAACGAATTTCCGCGGCAGGCGCCGTCGGAATGGGACGAAGGTGTGGATCGCCGTGATTTCCTGCGGCTGATGGCCGCCTCGCTGGCGCTGGCAGGGCTCTCTGGCTGCGGCCGCACGCCCGAACAGTATCTCGTGCCGTATGTGAAGCAGCCGGATGGGCTGATCCCGGGCAAGCCGCAGTTTTACGCCACGGTGATGCCGTTTGTGGCGGACGCCATCGGGGTACTCGTGGAAAGCCACGAAGGGCGCCCGACAAAAATCGAGGGCAACCCCGACCATCCATCGAGCCTGGGTGCCACGAACGCTTTTGCGCAGGCTTCGGTGCTGGATCTTTATGATCCGGACCGCGCCCAAACGACGACGAAATTCGGCGAAATCAAGACCTGGGCGGAATTTCTGGACAGCGCGCAAGTCATCGCGGCAGAAACGAAGAGCACGGGGGGAGAGGGATTCCGCATTCTCACCGGCACGGTCACTTCGCCGACGCTGGCGGAGCAGATTGGAACGATCCGGGCACTCTACCCGAAGTCCAAATGGCACCCGTGGGAACCCGCTGTCAGCGACGGAGCGCGCGAAGGCGCGAAGCTTGCCTTCGGAAGGTACGTCAACACTGTTTATCGTGTGGAAAAAGCCAGCGTCATCCTTTCGCTGGACTCCGATTTTCTTGGCAGTGGCCCGGGACACATTCGATATGCGAGAGAATTTTCGCGGCGTCGCAAATTGAATGGGTCGAATGATTCGATGAATCGGCTCTATGTTGTCGAGCCGACGCCGAGCGTTACCGGTGCGAGCGCGGATCATCGGCTGCCGCTGCGCGCTTCAGAAGTGGAACTCTTTGCGCTCGCGCTGGCTGGCAAGCTCGGTCTCGGCGGCTCTGCGGCGCTCGCTGCTGGCGCTGAAAAATGGCTCGACGCGGTCGCGAAAGATCTCCAGAGCCATAAGGGGGTGTCACTGGTGGTTGCTGGCGAGCAGCAATCCGCGGAAGTGCATGCGCTCGCGCATGCCATCAACGCGGCGCTTGGAAATGTCGGGACCACTCTTTATTACACCGAGCCCGTGGAACCGCTTCCCGTCAATCAGCTTGAATCACTGCGCGAGCTCTGCGCTGATATGTACGCGGGCAAGGTGGAGACGCTTCTTATTCTCGGCGTCAATCCGGTTTACACCGCGCCGCACGATTTTGGTTTTGCATCTTTGATTGGATTCGACGAGAAAACAAAGCAGAAGAAAGTTAAGAACGTCATCCATGTCAGCTCGCATTTTGACGAAACCTCCGAGCTTTGCGACTGGCACGTTGCGGAATCGCACTATCTGGAAACCTGGGGCGACGCGCGCGCTTTTGACGGCACGCTCAGCGTAATTCAGCCGCTCATCGCGCCGCTCTATCGCACACATTCCCAACGCGAAGTTCTTGCAGCCTTCACCGACAAGCCCGGCGTTTCGGACTACGACGTGCTGCGCGAGGGCCTGAAAGCGGCGCATCCTTCGGCGGACTTCGAAAAATTCTGGCGCAAAACGCTAAACGACGGGCTCGTTGCCGGCTCGGCCTTTGCACCAATCAATGCAGCCGCGAAATTGAACCCTGCCAGCCTTCCGCCAGCGAAAATCGCAGCCGCGGACGAAATCGAATTCATCTTCCGGCCTGATCCATGCGTTTATGACGGCCGGTTCGCCAATAACGGCTGGCTGCAGGAATTACCGAAGCCAATTACCAAGATCACCTGGGACAACGCCGCTCTCGTCAGTCCAAAGACCGCGGAGAAACTGGCTTTGACGCACGAAGTCGCAGCGCGCGGCGGCGAGCACGGAAAGATTTATTCGAACGTGATCGATATTTCGCTTTCGAACAGCAAAGTAACCGCTGCTTCGTGGACGCTACCAGGCCAGGCCGATGGCGTCATCGTTCTCCCGCTGGGATACGGACGCAAGAAAGCGGGCTACACCGGTACGAACAAAGGTTTCAACGCTTACGCCGTGCGTGCCTCCACTGCTCTCTGGACGGCCACCGCTCCGGCCAGCGCGATCCAAAAGACCGGCGAAGACTATCCGCTGGCATGCACGCAGTATCACTTCAACATGGAAGGGCGCCAGATCCTGGCCACCGGCACGCTCGAAGAATACAAAACAAATCCGGGCTTCGCCCACGAACACCACGAAGAAGTTCCGAAAGAACTTTCGCTGTATAAGGAATTCTCCTATCCCGGCTATGCCTGGGGCATGGCGATTGACCTGAACAGTTGCAATGGATGCAACGCATGTGTAATCGCCTGCCAATCGGAGAACAACATTCCTGTGGTCGGCAAGGATCAGGTGATGCGCGGGCGGGAAATGCACTGGATCCGCATCGACCGCTATTACGAGAAGGCGCATTCGGCCACAGGCGATCCGTCCAGTTACGACGACTCACTCCTTAACCCGGAGACATTTTTCCAGCCGGTCCCCTGCCAGCAGTGCGAGAACGCTCCGTGCGAGCAAGTTTGTCCCGTGGGAGCCACCGTCCACAGCGCCGAAGGCCTGAACGACATGGTCTACAACCGCTGCGTGGGCACGCGCTACTGCTCGAACAACTGCCCGTACAAAGTGCGCCGTTTCAATTTTCTGCGTTTCCAGGATTGGGAGACGCCGCAATTGAAATTGCTGCGCAATCCGGAAGTGACCGTGCGCAGCCGCGGCGTCATGGAAAAGTGCACGTATTGCGTGCAGCGCATCAACAACGTGCGTATCGAATCGGAAAAGCAGAATCGCCCGATTCGCGACGGCGAAATCGTCACCGCCTGCGAAGCTGCCTGCCCGACCGAAGCTATCGTTTTCGGCAACGCCAACGACCCGAATAGCCGCGTTGCAAAACTGAAAGCGCAGCAGCGGAATTACACGCTCCTCGGCGAGTTGAATGCGCGTCCGCGCACCACGTATCTCGCGGCCGTGCGCAATCCGAACCCTGAATTGGAGAAAGCATGAGCGCCGGGCAACCGCCTCTCGATTCTCCGGAGATTCGCCGCCTCTCGCCGGTGCTGGGGCCGGGCCACACCTATGGCTCGGTCACTGACAAAATCAGCGCCATCGTTTTGACACGTCCCACTTCTCTGGGCTGGTTTATTGGTTTTTCGATTGCGTTCAGCCTGATGGGCTTGATGACCATTGCGATCGGATGGCTCATCATCAAAGGCACCGGCATCTGGGGCATCAACATTCCAGTTGGCTGGGGCTTCGCCATCGTCAACTTCGTGTGGTGGATCGGTATCGGCCACGCTGGCACGCTGATCTCCGCGATTCTCTTTTTGCTGAACCAGAAGTGGCGCACGTCGATCAATCGTTTCGCCGAGGCCATGACGCTTTTCGCGGTAGCGTGCGCCGGAATATTTCCGCTGATTCACACCGGCCGGCCGTGGATGGCGTTTTACATGTTCCCGTATCCCAGCACCATGGGGCTTTGGCCGCAGTTTCGCAGCCCGCTGATCTGGGACGTTTTTGCGGTTTCGACGTACGGAACGGTTTCCCTGCTCTTCTGGTACGTGGGCCTGATTCCTGACCTGGCGACACTCCGAGATCGCTCCATCAAAAAACCCATGAAGATTATTTACGGGATGCTCTCGATGGGCTGGCGCGGCTCGGCGCGGCACTGGCATCGCTACCAGTCGGCTTATCTGCTGCTGGCCGGGCTGGCGACGCCGTTGGTCCTTTCCGTCCACACGGTAGTGAGCTTTGACTTCGCGGTCGCTATCGTTCCCGGCTGGCACACCACGATTTTTCCGCCGTACTTCGTCGCCGGCGCGATCTATTCCGGTTTTGCAATGGTTTTGACGATCGCAATTCCGCTGCGCAAAGCCTACAACCTGGAAGACTTCATCACCATGCGCCACCTGGACAACATGGCCAAGGTCATGCTGGCCACCGGGCTCATCGTCGCCTATGGGTATTTCATCGAATTCTTTACGGCGCTTTACAGCGGAAACAAATTTGACGTTTTCCTGGTGCAACAACGGCTCCACGGTCCGTATGCTCCGTTTTATTATGCGTTGATCTTGTGCAACATCCTGACGCCGCAACTGCTCTGGTCTTATAAGATGCGCCACAATGTCGCGGTCCTCTTCATCATGTCCATCATTGTGAACATCGGCATGTGGCTGGAGCGATTCGTGATTGTGGTGATCAGCCTCACGCGTGACTTTGTGCCTTCAGCCTGGGGCCGCTACAGCCCGACGTTTTGGGACTGGGCTACTTTTATCGGAACCATGGGAATGTTCGTCACGCTGATCTTCCTGTTTGTGCGCGTGCTCCCGGCGATTTCCATCGCGGAAATGCGCGAACTGGTGGCGGAGACGGCGGAGGAAGAGAAATAATGCTGCACCGCTCTCACATTTACGGCGTGATGGGTGAGTTCAGCACTCCCGAAGAGCTCATTCATGCGGTGGAGAAGGTGCGCGAAGCGGGCTACCGGCGCGTCAACGCCTACTCGCCGTTTCCCGTGGAAGGGCTTTCCGAAGCACTCGGCTTGAAGCGCAACATGGTGCCCCTGATTTGCCTCATCGGAGGGCTCACTGGGGGCCTCGGTGGTTTTTTCTTCCAATACTGGGTGGCGGTGATCGCTTATCCGCTTAATATTGCTGGCCGCCCGCTGAATAGCTGGCCTGCGTTCATTCCTGTTACTTTTGAGCTGACGATTCTCGGCGCAGCGCTCTCCGCCGTTCTTGGCATGCTCGCGCTGAACAAACTGCCGCAGCCGCACCACCCGGTTTTCAATGTGCCGCGCTTCACGCATGCGTCGTCAGACCGTTTCTTTGTTTGTATCGAAGCCAAAGATCCGAAATTCCATATCGCGGACTCCGCGCGTCTCCTTCAGGAACTGCATGCGCACCATATCACCGAGGTTTCCGATGATTAACACCTCGCGGTTCCTGGTCGTCATTTGTGCCATTGCGTGCTTGGTGTTCGGGGCGGGTTGCCAGTATTTGCACCAGGATATGGCCAACCAGCCGAAATACACGCCGCTCGCGCCGTCGGATTTTTTTGCCGATGGCCGTTCGGAACGCCCGCTGGCTGAAAATACCGTAGCCCACGGTTCGCTCGCTAACGACGAGCTTTTCGTGCCCAAGGATTCGAACGCGTTTCCGCTTGCTGTAAACGAGGAGCTCCTTGAACGGGGCGAGGGGCGCTACAAAATTTTCTGCACGCCCTGCCATGGATTGCAAGGCGACGGCAACGGCATGATTTCTATGCGCGGCTTTAAGCATCCGCCCAGTTTTCATCAGGATCGCCTGCGGGAGGAGCCGAACGGATACATCTACGACGTGGTCACTAATGGGTTCGGCGCCATGTATGGGTACTCCGCGCAGATACCTCCGCGCGATCGCTGGGCCATCATCGCCTATGTCCGTGCGCTGCAGCTGAGCCGCAACGCAAAAGCCGCCGATCTTCCGGCAGAGCTTCGCGAAAAGCTGAATCAAGGCGACGAGCACAAGCAGGAATCAGGAAGCAAGAAGGATTTGACGGGAGGCAGCAACTGATGGCTGCGCAGGAATATCGAGCGCCGGAGAGCATCGGCCGCCTGCAACAACGCGCGCTATTTGTAGGAGGCGTCGCGTTACTGGTGTCTATGCTTGGGGTGATGCGCACGCCGGGGCTCTTCTATCAATCCTATTTGATGAGTTTCATGCTGATCTGCGGCTTGACGCTTGGTTCACTGGGGCTCCTGATGTTGCAGCACCTGACGAGCGGCCAGTGGGGCATTATCATTCGGCGCTCGCTGGAATCAGCCACGCGGACGATTCCTTTACTCGCCGCATTTTTCCTGCCGATTGCTTTATTCGGCATGCATCATCTTTATGCCGCATGGCTTGATCCGGAAGAAATAAAGAAAGAACCACTGTCGGATTTCCAGCAGAAATATTTGACGGCAGGCGGCTTTTACACACGCGCGGTGATTTATTTCGCGATCTGGCTGTTGCTCATGTTTCTTTTCAACCGCTGGTCGGAAGAGCAGGACACCAACCGGGAGGACCGTGCGCTGCGCCGCCGCTTTAAGATGTTTGCCGGCCCCGGCATTATTCTTTATGTGTTTGCGATGAGCTTTGCAGCCATCGACTGGGTCATGTCCCTGTCGCCGCACTGGGCTTCGACGATCTACGGCTTCCTGTTCGTAGCCGGGCAATTGATTTCCTCGATGGCCTTCATGATCGCCATCGTAGTGCTGCTCGCGCGCACCGAGCCTTTCGCCAGCGTTTTGCAGAAGCGCCATTTACACGATCTGGGAAAACTGCTCCTCGCATTCGTGATGCTCTGGGCGTACTTCGATTTCTCGCAGTTGCTGATCATCTGGTCCGGCAACCAGCCGGAAGAAATCAGTTTTTATCGCACGCGGCTTTACGGCGGCTGGGGGGTTGTTGCCGTGCTGGTGCTGGTGTTTCACTTCTTCGTGCCGTTTTTCCTGCTGCTCTCGCAGGACGTAAAGCGCAACGCGAAAGTGCTTCCGAAGATCGCCCTGTGGCTGATCTTCATGCGCCTCGTCGATCTTTTTTGGATGACGCGGCCGGAGTTTACCTCGCACGCCGCGCCGACGTGGCTCGATATTGTCTTGCCGCTGGCGCTCGGAGGATTGTGGCTGGGATTTTTCGCGTTCCATCTGAAGCAGCACCCATTGTTGCCCCTGGGCGACCCGAAACTTGAGGAGGCCATTGAGCACCATGAGCACTGAGTCTCACGAACATGGCCAGGGCACGGGCGAAGAACCGCGCCACGCCGACGTGTCGTTTGAAAAGAGCGACGTTCAGACCAGGTCAATCTACGGCTATTTATTGGCACTGGGACTCGCGGTCGTCGCATCCATGGTGATTTGCGTTTTCATTTTTCGATTCACCACGAATTTCGCGGCTTCCTCCGATACGCCTCCGCCGCCTTCGCGAGCGGTGCTTGGCCAGGACTATCGGGCGCTTCCCCCGGAGCCTCGGCTTCAAGGCGTTCCCGGGCACACAACCGATCCGCAGCAAGACATGCGCGACAAATTGAAGGCGGACAACGAAGAGAACGAGCAGACGCGTTGGATCGATCGGGGCTCCGGCATCGCGCAGATTCCCGTGAAGGACGCGATGAAGATTATTGCGGAAAAAGGATTGCCAGCGGTCTCCGCGCCGCCGGCGGAGAAAAAGAAGTGACGCGATGAGGAAAGTTCGCACCACCCTCGGAATAGCAGCACTGTTGCTGGCAGCGTCAGCTCTGCACGGTCAGACAGTCCCTGGCAACATGGGCCCGACGGCCACGACTATGCCACCGGCTTTACAAAATGTGGGGTTCGAACCGCAACTCAATGCGCAGATGCCGCTCGACCTTTCCTTCCGTGACGAATCCGGCCGCAGCGTCCAGCTTCGCGAATACTTTGGGCAGAAGCCTGTCGTTCTGGCATTCGTTTATTACGGTTGTCCGATGCTCTGCAATCAGGTTCAGCAGGGCGTTGTCGGCGCGCTGCGCATGCTCTCTTTCAACCCTGGCCGTGACTACGAAGTTGTGTTCATCAGCTTCGATTCGCGCGAAACGCCGGAGATGGCTGCAGAAAAGAAAAAGGCCGCGCTCGCGCATTTCCGCCGTCCGGAAACGGATTCCGGCTGGCATTTCCTCACCGGCTCGCAGGAATCTATCGATGCCGCAACCCATGCCGCGAATTTCCGCTATAACTTCAGCGCAAAAACAAATCTCTTCGCCCACGCCAGCGGCGTTATGGTGCTCACGCCCGATGGGCGCATTTCGAGATATTTCTACGGTGTCGAATATCCGGGACGCGACATGCGGCTCGGCCTCGTCGAAGCCTCTGCCGGCAAAATCGGCACGCCCATCGACCACGTCTTGCTGTTCTGTTACCAATATGATCCCACTGCAGCCACGTATAGCGCCGCGATCCTCAAGATCATCCGCCTGGGTGGCGTCCTGACCATTCTTTGTATCGTGGGGGGAATTTTGATTTTCCGCCGCCGAGATGCCCGTCTGCAGCAGGGGAAGCTTCAGCAAACATCCGGCAGTTACGCTGAAAGAGGAGCTCACTAAGCCGTGCAGTCGCAAGTGCCACTATATCCGGAGCAGGCGTCCAACTTCGCACCACATGTGGACAACCTGATGCTTTTTATTACGCTCATCTGCCTCTTTTTCGCGGTCGCCGTAACCGTGGCGATTATTATTTTCTTTTTCAAATACCACCGCAAAAAACCCGAGGACGTCGGAGTTCCTATCCACGGAAACATGATTCTGGAGGCTGCGTGGATGATCGTGCCGCTGATCCTGGCGATGGCCATGTTCGGCTGGGGCGCGGTTGTCTACGTGGACTACCGCCGCGCACCGCAAGATACGCTGGACATTTATGTCATCGGCAAACAATGGATGTGGAAGGCGCAGCAGCCCAACGGGCTGAAGGAAATCAATGAGCTGCACGTTCCCGTGGGGAAAGACGTTCGCCTGATCCTCGCGAGTGAAGATGTAATCCACGACTTCTACGTTCCCGCGTTCCGCGTAAAAATGGATGTTGTTCCGGGCCACTACAACACCATGTGGTTCCGCCCCACAAAATCCGGCCGCTTCCATTTCTTCTGCTCGCAATATTGCGGCACGAATCACGCCATCATGGGAGGCTGGGTGACCGTCATGGAGCCCGCCGAATACGCCGCTTGGCTCTCCGGTACTTCGGGTGGTCAAGGCAATCCCGTCGTTGCTGGCGAAAAACTCTTTACAGAGAAGGCCTGCGCCACCTGCCACGTCGGCGCCGGTGTCGGCCGCGCCCCATCGCTGAACGGCGTCTATGGTGCCAAAGTTCTTCTGGCGGATGGCTCCACGGTTATCGCCGACGAAGCTTACATTCGCGAATCCATTTTGCAGCCCAATGCAAAGATTGTGGCCGGGTATCAGCCGGTGATGCCCACATTCCAGGGACAGGTGACGGAAGAGCAGATTCTCGCTCTCACCGCTTATATCAAGTCTTTGCAGTCGCAGCCGGTGCCCGCAACGGGTTCCGGAGTCGCGCCGGCCACGGAGAAGAAATAAGTTATGAGTACGACGACACTGCCAGCGCCGGTTCACAAAATGCCGCGCGAGGACTACCTGAACGCCACGTACGGCCTTCGCTCTTGGTTGCTGACCACGGATCACAAGCGCATCGCCCTGCTGTACCTTGGATCGGTCACGGTTTTCTTTTTCATCGGCGGCCTCTTCGCCACCATGATCCGCATCCACCTGCTCACGCCCACAGGCTTTCTCGTCACGCCGGAAACCTACAACAAGCTTTTCACCATGCACGGCGTAGCGATGATTTTCTTTTTCCTGATTCCCTCGATCCCCGCCGTTCTGGGGAATTTCCTGATTCCCCTGATGATCGGCGCAAAGGATCTCGCGTTTCCGAAACTCAATCTTCTGAGCTGGTACATCTACCTGGTGGGCGGCTGCTTTGTGCTCTATTCCTTCGGCACCGGCGGCCTGGACACGGGCTGGACGTTTTACACTCCGTTGAGCAGCGTCTATTCGAATTCCGCGGTCACGCCGGCCGTCATCGGCATCTTTATCAACGGTTTCTCATCGATTCTGACGGGTCTTAACTTCATCGTCACCATCCACACCATGCGCGCGCCCGGCATGACCTGGTTCCGGCTCCCGCTCTTCGTTTGGGCGCACTACGCCACCAGCCTTGTCATGGTGCTGGGGACGCCGGTTATCGCCATCACGCTGCTCCTTGTTGGCCTCGAGCGCATGTTTCACTTGGGCTTTTTTAATCCGGCGCTAGGCGGCGATCCTATCCTGTTCCAGCATCTCTTCTGGTTCTATTCGCATCCGGCCGTGTACATCATGATTCTTCCAGCCATGGGTGTAGTCAGCGAGATTATTCCGACTTTCGCGCGCAAACCCATTTTTGGATACTCTTTCATCGCCGGATCCAGCATTGCCATCGCCGTCATCGGCTTCCTTGTTTGGGCCCACCATATGTTCGTGACGGGTGAGTCCACCTACGCCGCGCTCACGTTTTCTTTCCTCAGCTATGTGGTGGCGATTCCTTCGGCCGTCAAGGTTTTCAATTGGACCTCGACGCTTTACAAAGGCTCCATCTCCTGGGACACGCCGATGATCTATGCCTTCGGTTTCATCGGGCTCTTCCTCATCGGCGGCCTCACCGGACTCTTTCTCGCCTGCCTTGGCCTGGACATTCACATCCACGACACCTATTTCGTTGTCGCCCACTTCCACTACATCATGGTCGGCGGCGCGGTCATGGGTTATATGGGAGGCTTGCATTTTTGGTGGCCAAAGATCACTGGCAGGCTCTATCCCGAATCTCTGGCGCGGACCGCGGCCATTACTCTCTTCGTCGGCTTCAACCTCACTTTCTTCCCGCAGTTTATTCTTGGCTACATGGGCATGCCCCGCCGCTACCACACGTATCCGCCGGAGTTCCAGGTGCTGAATGTGTTGTCCACCGCGGGCGCCTCGATCCTCGCTCTGGGCTACTTGCTCCCTATGATCTATTTCACTTGGTCCATGCGTTACGGCACAGTCGCTGGGCAGAATCCGTGGCCGGCCACGGGACTTGAGTGGAAGACGGCTTCGCCGCCCCCAACCGAGAATTTCGATGTCACGCCGCAAGTAACCTGGGAACCTTACGACTTTAAGGACAGGCCTGATCTCGGCCTGGGCCCGGGAACGCCCTTGCCCGCCCCGGCCCATGGAGATGATTAGGCAGTTGAGTCTAGATGTAGGGACGGACTCCAGTCCGTCCTGTTGTTGGTCGAAGCCAGGCCAAAGACTGTTTTAGAAAGAGGAGTACCGAGTGCACCGCACCGGCGAACTGTACGGACATTTCGAAACGCTTGAACAGCAGAAGGAAACTGCTGCGCTTGGCATGTGGGTCTTCCTGGTCACCGAAGTCTTGTTCTTCGGCGGGCTCTTCCTGATCTACACCATTAACCGCCACGCATTCAGCACCGCCTTCGGCGCCGGCAGCAACACGCTGGACCTGAAACTCGGCGGAGGCAACACGGTCGTACTCATCCTGAGCAGCTTGACCATGGCAATGGCTGTCTGGTCGGCACAGGTGGGCAAGAAGCAGTTGGTCAGTCTCTTTCTGATCGCCACGCTCGGTCTCGGCACCATATTCCTTGGCGTCAAGGTCATCGAATACAAGCAGAAGTTCGACCACCATTTGATTCCCGGCTCAAGCTTCGATATCCGGTACCACTCCGAGCATTCTGGGCCTAACGATGACCCGAAGGAAATCGCTGCGGAGAAAGAGGAGCTGGAGAAGGCTTTTGCCGCCGACCCGGACATCAACGCCCACGCCCAACTTTATTTTTCGCTGTACTTTGGAATGACCGGCTTGCACGCCATGCACATGATTGTCGGCGCAGGCTTGCTGCTCTGGCTCATTAAGGGATCCTTTGCCGGTCGCTACACGCCGCAGTACAACACTCCCGTCGAAATTGTGGGCTTGTACTGGCACTTCGTCGATATCGTGTGGATTTACCTGTTCCCGTTGTTATATCTGATTGACCGGCACCAGTAGGAGAGTTTGGGAGAGCACTTCGTGTCCGAACATATCGTTTCGCCGAAAATCTACTTGGTTATCTTCCTGACGCTGATGGCCGGCACGGCCGCCACCGTCTGGGCGGCTTATCACAACTTCGGGGCTTTCAATATTGTCATCGCTCTGGCCATCGCCACCTTCAAGGCCACTCTCGTGGTTCTTTACTTCATGCATGCGCGCTACAGTCCGAAGCGCACCCAGCTTGTGATTGTCTGCTCCATCTTCTGGCTCGCTATTATGCTGGTCCTCACCCTCGCGGACTACCGCACGCGCGGAATGCACGAGAGCCGCCTCGCACCTCCGTCCAATTCGAATCTCGTTCGTGCGTAAGCGAATCTTCTGAAATTTCGTGTGAGTTCTGATCACTGGTTGCGTGAGAGTCCGTTGCGGCTTCCTCGGAACACACCTTCGCCGTGTTCGGTGTTGATCGGGGTGTGGTGGGGTAATCGGCGAAAGTGATAGGGGGAGTTGCGAACCGGCCCAGCCCTCAATCCCCTAAAGGGATCCTCGGCTCGCCTCCCCCACGTGTTTGGAAGTGCAAACCCTTCGCCATACCTAAACCTTGTGTTTTCAATAAACTGGGGAATGAATTCTGAGTAAAAAGCTCTACCTACCCCGCAAAATTACCTGCCAGCCCTCACCGTAGTACTACCTCAAACGAAAGCGTCCCACGCTTCGTTCTTTAGCCGTTTCCCGGCTCATAACTCTTCCTCGTAGACGGGGGCGTCATTTCAAGCCTCTCTATTTAAAAGACTTATTACGTCGTCTTGACCGCTGCGAACACTCCCTGTTAATGTAAAAAGTTATTCTGGCCTCAGCCTGTCCGCTGGGTGTCAGAGCTCCTGTGGAGGGAGCGCTTTCGACTCATGGGCCTGACCAAACTGGTAATCCGGGGCGCGCGCCAGCACAACCTGAAAAATATCAGCGTCGAAATCCCCCGGAACTCCCTGACCGTGATTACCGGACTTTCCGGGTCGGGAAAATCCTCTCTGGCCTTCGACACCATTTATGCCGAGGGTCAGCGCCGCTACGTTGAATCGCTATCCGCCTACGCACGTCAGTTCCTCGATCAGATGGAACGCCCGGAAGTCGACGTGATCGAAGGCCTTTCTCCTTCGATCGCCATCGAGCAGAAAACCACGACGCGTTCTCCGCGCTCCACTGTCGGCACCATCACGGAAATCTACGACTATCTGCGTGTTATCTACGCCTCCGTCGGCGTTCCGCATTGTCCGAACTGCGGCTTGCCCATCACGCGCCAGTCCAGCGAGCAGATTGTTCAGGCCATCCTGCATGGCGAGCTTTGTAAGTCCGACGATCGCATCATGATCCTCGCGCCCATCGTCCGCGGACGGAAAGGCGCTTACCGGAAAGAGCTCGAAAAGTTTGCGCAGGATGGGTACGTCCGCGTTCGAATCAACGGCGAGCTTTTCCCGCTCGACGATCTCCCGGTCATTGATAAACGCAAGAATCACACCATCGAAATTGTGATCGACCGCCTGCTCGTTAAGCAGGGAATTGCCACGCGCCTCGAACAATCCATAGCCACCGCCCTCAAGCTTGCCGGTGGGCTCGTCACCGTCGCGGTTGTCGGCGGCAAGGAACACGTTTTTTCGGAAAAGCTGGCGTGTCCGGATTGCGGCATTTCCGTCCCGCAGCTAGAGCCGCGTTCCTTCAGCTTCAATTCGCCTTATGGCGCTTGTCCGGGATGCAATGGGCTCGGCTCGAAGTACGATTTCGATCCGTCGAAGATTATCGTCGATTGGACCCGCCCGCTCTTTGACGGCGGCCTTGGCGTAGGCTCCGGCTCCGCCATCCTCAAGCGCACACTGGAGCTCGGCGCCTACGCGCATGGGTTTGACCTCGAGACGCCGTTCGAAAAGTTCCCCCCGCGCGTCCAGAACATGCTCTTGTACGGCTATCCGCCCTCGAACGCCTCATCGGAAGAAAGCGAAGCCGCAAAAAAGAAATCCAAAAACGAAAAAGGCTTCCGCTTCCCGGGCATCCTGAAATTCCTGGAAAGGAATCTCGAAGAGACCAATTCCGATACTTACCGCGAATGGATCACGCAGTACATGTCCGCGACGCTTTGCACTACCTGCCACGGAAAGCGCCTGCGCCCCGAATCGCTCGCGGTGAAGCTCGCGGGATGGTCGATTGCCGATTTCACTGCGTTTTCGCTCAGTGCGGCACGTCCCGCGGTGGACAAGATCCTCGCCCATCTCACCGCGCGCCAAAAAGAAATCGCCGCCCGTCCCCTCGAAGAAGTCGCGGAGCGCATTGATTTCCTGCTCGCCGTCGGCCTCGGGTATCTCAGCCTCGACCGCTCCGCCGCCACGCTCTCCGGCGGTGAAGCCCAGCGCATCCGCCTGGCCACGCAAATTGGCTCGCGGCTTCGCGGCGTTCTATACGTTCTCGATGAGCCGAGCATCGGTTTGCACGCGCGGGACAACGATCGCCTCCTCGGCTCGCTCGAACATCTTCGCGATCTCGGCAACACTGTCCTCGTCGTCGAGCATGACGAAGACACCATCCGTCGCGCCGATTTCGTCGTGGATCTCGGCCCTGGCGCGGGCAACGCCGGCGGCTACCTCGTTGCCCAGGGCAAGCCGCAGCAGATCGAGGACACCCGGGAGTCTCTCACCGGGCAATATCTCAGCGGCACAGCGAGAATTGCCGTCCCCGAAAAGCGCCGCAGCCCCAACGGCAAAGCCATCCAGATTCTCGGCGCCAGCGCCAACAACCTCAAAGACGTGGACATCACGCTTCCGCTCGGCCTGCTCACCGTCGTCACCGGAGTTTCCGGTTCCGGCAAGTCCACGCTCGTCAACGACATTCTCTATCGCGCGCTCGCGCAGAAACTTTATCGATCGTCGGAGGCACCCGCCGCCCATCGCGAAATCATCGGTGCCGATCAGATCGACAAAGTCATCGAGATCGATCAAGCCCCCATCGGCCGCACGCCGCGTTCGAATCCCGCCACCTACACCGGTGTCTTCGCGCCCATCCGCGATCTCTTCGCCATGCTTCCCGAATCGCGCGAGCGCGGCTACCGCCCCGGCCGGTTCAGCTTCAACGTGAAGGGCGGCCGCTGCGAAGCCTGCCAGGGCGACGGCCTCCGCCGCATCGAAATGAATTTTCTTCCGGACGTTTACGTGATGTGCGAAGTCTGCCGCGGCCGCCGATACAATTCAGAAACGCTCGCCGTCCGCTACAAGGGCCACTCCATCAGCGACGTTCTGAATCTGCCTTCCTCCGACGCGCTGAAGCTCCTCGAAAATATTCCGCAGATTCAGCAAAAGCTCGCCACCCTTGTCGAAGTCGGCCTCGGTTACGTCACCCTCGGGCAGTCCGCCACCACGCTCTCCGGCGGCGAAGCCCAGCGCATCAAGCTGGCCCGCGAGCTTTCGAAACGCCAGACCGGCCGCACGCTCTACATCCTCGACGAACCCACCACCGGTTTACACTTCGACGACGTTCGCAAGCTCCTCGACGTCCTGCAGCGCCTCGTCGATCTCGGCAACACCGTGCTCATCATCGAGCACCACCTCGACGTCATCAAACAAGCCGACTGGGTCATCGACCTCGGCCCCGAAGGCGGCGAAGGCGGCGGCCGCATCGTTGCCCAGGGCCCGCCCGAGCTCGTCGCCCGCACAAAAAAATCCTACACCGGCCAAGTCCTCGCCCGCGTCCTCGGCATCCCCGCCAATGGTCATCCCAATGGCAACACGAAGTAGCTGGCGCGCCAGCATCGGTTCTCTTTTCCTTGATCATGGCGTGTTTATTGGGGCTCGGAGGACTTCTTGCAGGTTCGTACTTCTGAGGCCATTACCGCCAGCCACCAGATGACCCTGATGAAATTGATGCATACTTTTGCGGGCTCCTGGTTGGTGGGATTATTGCAATTGCCGCGGGTATAGCGTCCTTGTGGAAATTTTGGCCCCGTGCTTCGGCTAAATCATCTTGAGCCGGCCTTCGCTTGGTATTGCGCTCCATGCGGGTTAGAGTATCCCCTGCTCCATGAGCATCTACTCCATCCAGCCCATCACGTTCGGCGCTGTCCGCACTTACCCGCTCGCCTCGCGCAAGAGCAAAGTCAGCATTCGAGACTTTGCCAAACCTCCTGCCGCAAACACGTCGCTGAGAAAATTCCTCGATTCACTTCCAAGCATTCTCGCCGCCGAAGATCTCCGCCAACTCCTCGCCGCCATCCATCGCGCGCGCAAGCAGCGAAAAGCCATCCTTTGGGGCCTCGGCGGCCACGTCATCAAAGTCGGCCTCGGCCCCATCCTCATCGACCTGATGAAACGCGGCTTCATCTCCGGCATCGCCATGAACGGCGCCGCGCTCATCCACGATTTCGAACTCGCCCTCGCCGGTAACACTTCCGAAGACGTCGAAGGCGGTCTCGGCGAAGGCCAATTCGGCATGGCCGCGGAAACCGGCCAGTACATCAACGAAATCGCCAAGCTCTCACACCGCGTTCGCATCGGCTACGGCGAAGCCGCCGGGCAATTCCTCACGAGCGGCATCCTCAACGTCAAGCACGCAAACTCCAGCGTCCTCGTAGCCGCCTACAAACACCGCATCCCCGTCACCATCCACCTCGCCATCGGCACGGACATCCCGCACATGCATCCAGCCGCCAACGGCGCGGCCCTCGGTGATGCCACCCACCACGACTTTCGCCTCTTCTGCGCCCTCGTCGAGCAAATGCATCCCGGCGGCGTTTATCTCAACTGGGGCTCCGCCGTCTTGCTCCCTGAAGTTTTTCTCAAAGCCGTGAGCGTCGTACGCAATCTCGGCGTCCCCCTCCGCCCCATTACCACCGCGAATTTCGACTTTATCCAGCACTACCGTCCGTTGCAGAATGTAGTGAAGCGTCCCACCGCGTCCGCCCAGGGCCGCAGCGGACCCGAATCGCACGGCTACGCCATCACCGGCCACCACGAGCTGCTTCTGCCGCTCGTCGCCGCCGCGCTGGCCGCCGGCTGGCCAAAAAAATCGGCGCCTGGCAAACGATGACTCTCTTCGACGACAATCCGTTCAATCCGTACGATCACCATCCGGAACCTCCTTCCTCCGGCGAAGCGTCGTTCGAATCACCGTCAAAGGAACCGGTGGTCCCTTTGCTTGCTGGCGATCCCATTTCATACGCCGCGCTTGGTCCACCGACCCCAACACCCGCGGCATCCCTTCTCCCCGAAGACCTGCGCATCTCCTGGTCCTGGCCGCACCTCCTGGTTTTCATCGTGTTTTTTTTCGCCAGCCAGCTCGCTATTGGCCTCGTGGCACTGGCCTACTATTCGACGAACCGCCACCTGTCGCAAAGCCAGCTCAGGAAATTTCTCGAAACCGATCCCAAATTCCTGGTGGGCACGACCGTCCTGTGGTCCGCGCTCATGCTTCTCTTTCTCTACGTCACGCTCGCTGTACTGCGCGACTCGCCCTTCTGGAGTTCTCTCGGCTGGAAAAAGTTCAGCGCCAATCCCGTCGACCAAAAGGGCCGCCCGTGGATGTATTTTCTATCGGGTTGTGGATTGTCTCTCTTCGTGGCCATCGCCAGCTCGCGAGTAAAGGATGCCGACCACACCCCGATCCAGGAACTATTCAAGAATCGCACGGGCGCCGTGCTGCTCATGGCCATGGCCGTCTTTGTTGCGCCGCTCGTGGAGGAAACTCTTTTTCGCGGTTACTTGTATCCTGTCCTGGCGCGAATTTTTTCCTCGGTCGCCCAGTTTTTTGGCATGGAATCTCCCACGGCGCTTCGTACCGGTGTGGGTTCCAGCATTCTTGTAACCGGCGTGCTCTTCGGGCTCCTGCACGCCCCTCAGCTGGGTTGGACCGTGGGTCTCGTCGGTCTCCTGACCCTCGTGGGCGTCATCTTCACCTTTGTTCGCGCCTGGACCGGCACGGTTCTCGCCAGTTTCCTTCTGCACCTTGGCTACAACTCTTTCATTGCCATCGCCACGGTCATTGGCACCAAGGGTTTCACGCAGCTGCCTCCACATCCCTGAGCTTGCCATGCCGCTCCAAGGCCCCGTCCCCATCCTTTATGTGACAGACGTCGAGACAACCATTCGCTTCTATTGCGACGTGCTTGGATTTCGCTGCGCCAATCGCTTCGAAGGCTGGGCATCGCTTCAGCGCGACTCCGCAGAGATCATGCTTTCTCTTCCGAACGAGCATCTTCCGTTCGAGAAGTCCCTTTTCACAGGCTCCTTTTATTTTCACTCCGACGATGTGGATGCACTCTGGGCCCAGCTGCGCGAAAGAATCGACGTGGTCTATCCTATCGAGAACTTCGATTACGGCATGCGCGAGTTCGCCATCCGTGACATCAATGGATACGTTCTTCAATTCGGCCAGGAAATTCAATCACCCTGATTTCATAACGCCATTTCTATCCGCAGGCATCTCCTCGTACAATAGATGTTCGCGAGGACTCTGAGGAAATGTACGTAGCACAACCCATCGAATGGACGGACCGCGGCGTGGTCATGCTTGACCAGCGGCTGCTCCCCGGCGAGGAGGTCTCCTACACCTACACGGACTATCGCGAAGTTGCCAAAGCCATCCGCGAAATGGTGATTCGCGGTGCTCCTGCCATCGGCGTTGCCGCCGCCATGGGCGCGGCCCTTGGCATATTGCATTCCTCTGCGAGCTCCGTGGAAGAACTCAGCACTGAATTCGCGGAAATCTACGGCACTCTTGCGAAGACTCGTCCCACTGCGGTGGATCTCTTCTGGGCTCTTGAGCGCATGAAGCGCCGCTTCGCCGAACTGACCTCGCAGACTTCAGATCTTGGCAAAATCAAGCATGGGATGGTCGAGGAAGCTCAGCAGGTCCATTTCGAAAAAAAGTCCACCGACGAAGCCATCGGCCGTTTCGGGGCGGAATTCATGCCCCATGAAGGGCACGTCATGACCCAATGCAACGCCGGAGCGCTCGCTACCGCCGGCATCGGCACCGCCCTCGGCGTCATCCGCGTTGCATTCGAACAGGGCAAAAAGCTTCACGTGCTTGTTCCCGAAACGCGCCCTTATCTTCAGGGCGCGCGGCTCACGGCTTGGGAGCTCCACAAAGGCGGCATTCCGCTCACGCTGATCACCGATAATATGGTCGGGCACTTCTTGAAGACAGCGAAAGTCGGCGCCGTGGTCACCGGCGCGGACCGCATCGCCGCCAACGGCGACACCGCCAATAAAATCGGCACTTACCAGATCGCTGTCCTCGCCAAGGAAAACAACGTCCCCTTTTATATCGCCGCGCCGATTTCGACCTTCGATCTCTCCATTCCCGATGGCGAGCACATCCCCATCGAGGAGCGTTCCGCCGACGAAGTCACGCATCTTCAAGGCGTCCGCATCGCCCCCGACGTGCATGCCGCGCATCCCGCGTTCGACGTCACCCCTGCGCGCTATATCGCTGCCATCTTCACGGAACGCGGCGTCGCCCGCGCCCCCTACACCGAATCTCTCCGCGCCCTTGCTTCGGCGACTCAGTCGGTGGCTACTACCTCGTAACACTCACGCAAGCTCTGAGTCATCGCGGCGGCGGAGCGCGTTAGGATTGCAGCAGCACATGGACGCACCGACTTTTCGTGAGTCTGTTTCGGACGCCTTGCGTTTTTGGGAACCGCGGCGCCTGGTGTACAACGCGCTTCTCAGTGTGATCGTCTTGTTTTATTTCTTCAGAGCCTATCCCGCTTCAAAGGCCATTCTTACGCTCGATTCAATCCTGGGGCTGTTTCTCTTGGTCGTGCTGGCGAACGTCGCGTATTGTGCCGCCTACCTCGTGGACGTGTTTGCTCAATGGTCCTCGTATCGTGATCTCTGGAGGCAATACCGCTGGGTCTTGTTTGCGGTCGGTGTGCTGTTCGCAGGAATCCTGACGCGATTTATCGCCATCGGAATGTTCTCGCCCTGCTGCGGTTGATCCCCGTAGCCCGCGCACTTGACGAAGAGTAGCTATACTTGTTTTATGAAGACAACAGTCTCCATTCCTGACCATGTTTTCGAACAAGCGGAACGCCGCGCGCGGTGGACAAACAAGTCGCGAAGCCGTCTCTACTGCGTCCGAACCGCGAACTTAGGAGGCGATGATGAATGTGATCAAGATACTGGCGGAACGGAGTGATACGCCAACTCGACGCCAGATAATCGTCGGGTGTGCCATTGCGCTGGGTGGACTCGCCGCAGGCTCAGCCCGGGCGCGAACCGGGCGACACCAGGCTATCCCCGAAACACAAAGTACGGGTGCGGACAAGGCGCGTACATTTCTGCATCAGGAGATTGATCTTAAGGCCACACCGCAGCGCATCTATGAAGTGCTCCTGGATTCCAAGCAGTTCAGCGCCTTTACGGGCATGCCTGCGGAGATAAGCCGCGAAGCGGGAGGCGCTTTTTCCATGTTTGGAGGAATGATCGTTGGGCGAAACGTGGAGCTGATTTCCGGGCAACGAATCGTCCAGGCCTGGCGGCCCGCCAGTTGGGATCCCGGCGTGTATTCCATCGTGAGATTTGAGTTGGTGAAGAATGGCTCACAAACAAAACTCGTCCTGGACCACACCGGCTTCCCGGAAGGTGATTATGGCCACCTCAACGAAGGCTGGAAAGAAAGGTACTGGCAACCCTTGGAGAAGTATTTGGGCTGAGCACCGCCGGATAGCTATCGGTCCCGGAACTCTACCTCTCCTATTCTTAACTTCGGCATTCGTTACTTCGTTTTCCATTTCATGCTGGCAGGAGCGCAAAGACTGTCCGCTCGCGCCTGCTAAAGGCCGCGAAAAAACCTAGAATCTGTTTCAAGGGAAAATACTTCTTGTTGAGCAACTGCATTCCGCGCGCCGCCTCATCCCCAGTCAAGATCTCAGCGCGTGCTTCCACCCAGTCCCCAAGCACGCGGCCTCTCGCGTCGCACGGCGCAATCCTTACACGCTGATTGCTGCGGATTCGTTTCGCTTTGCCCGAATCGCCGATCGTGTACACATAGAGCCTTGCCTCACTCGAATCGAGGCTCGTGGACGGATCCGCGGCGAACCACACCGGCGTCTTCACGCCATCGCCGCTCTTCTTGAACGTCTCGAGATTCAGATACTTGTGGCCCGCGAACGCCGCAAATCCCATCGCATCGCTCCCGCTGGCGCGTTAATCCGCAATAGCCATTCGATGCGAAGGATTCTACACGGGTGACATACACAAAAGGCAGGCCAACCGTAGGCCTGCCCTTTGGAGTGCGGTAGCGTAGCTATCGCTATTCCGTCAACCGCCCGCCGCAACCCAGTGAGACGCGAAAGGTTTCGCAGCGCGCCCTTACTTTGTCCGCACGTACGTCACATCTTCCGTGAAAGCATCTTTCTGATCCTTTCGGAACGTCCACGTCGTCTTGAAATGATCGTTGTCAATAAACGTGTACGTCGCATGATCCATGTGCCCGGCATCGGCGCTCTTCAGATTTGAAATGCTCACCAGTTCGAATTTCAGCGTCTTGTTATCCGGCCCATAGGTCCCGCGCATGGTCGGCTGATTTCCAGCCATGCAGTAGTGCGTTAGCTTCAATTGGTCGCCGTCCAGGTAATACAGCGTGATCATCTCCACCGGCTTGCCGTCTTCCACCATGCGGAACTTTTCCAGCACAGCGGTTCCTCCGGACGTCAGCTCCAGGTCCAGCGTCGCCTTGTTCATGTTCGTCTTGTCCGTCTCCCAGTGTCCTACAAGGGACTTAAGCTGCTCAAAAGCCGCCGCACCATTGCCCGCGGCAAAGCCCGAGTGTGGAACCGCGAGTGCCACTGCGATCAAACCACCTGCGATCATTCTTGCTGCTCGATTCATTTTCTTGCTCCCTTCGAAATATCTCTTCTTGAGACCATTCGCTTCGATCAACAAACCAAATGAAAAACCGTCAAAACGAGCTCTAATGCCGGGCTCCAACTGCGCCCACGTTATGTCCGAATTTCTGCGTGCAGAACCCCACGATGACGCCAAGCAACATTCCCGGAAGCATGATGTCCCAGAACAAGGCCATCCCCGCGCGCAGAATCACCAAAAAACTGAGCAAGGCAGCAATCGCAATTCCCGCCAGAATGCCGACCAACATCGAATGCGCCTTTTGCGAAACGTACCCGATGAGCACTCCGGAAACGAGCCCCTTCAACATGGAAAATGTAACCACGCTTCCCATCACCGGCGCCAGCGACGGCTCGAAAAAGCCCGTCAATCCATCCAGCAGTCCCAGCGTGCCGCCGAGCGCCAGTCCCAGCATCGGTTTCGAAAGGCTCATTGCTTTCTCCCCCACAAGCACGAGTGGCGCGCCCGCAAATTTACTTCGCATTCGTGTCGGATTGCATCACGCCGAACAAATTTCCTTCTGTGTCCGTTAAGTACGCGAAGTATCCAACGCCCGGGATAGGTGTTTTTGGCATCACCAGCGTTCCGCCGGCTTTGGTCACCGCCCCCACCGCGCCATCCACAGACTCCACACCAATCGTGTTCGTGGTTGTCTTGACCGTCGTATTTTTCATCAGGCCGCCGTTAATTCCCGGCGTACCTTCCGCCCCGGTGTTCACCATCCAATACTCCATCGGGCCCGGCCACTTTTCGATTTTCCAATCGAACGCTTTTTTGTAAAACGCCGCCGCGCGCTCCGGATTACTTGCTGGTATTTCAAAATGGACGACTCGAGACATAGTTCTCCTCCTGTTTTTGACTCATAAAGTTTTTGCTTTTTCCTTCAGCGCGCTCTAGCGCGTCGCCGGCGCCGCCGCCGAAGCGCCACCGTATCGCTGCGTGGCGTAACCTACGATCATTCCCACGATGCTGCCTGGCAGAATGATCTCGAAATAGTAGCCGTGCTGCATGTACGCCACGAGGAACGCCAAAACAAAACCAACGGCCACCCCGAACGCGATCCCCAGAGGTACCGAATTTACTTTCCGGGCAAAAATTCCGGCCGCGACCCCGGCGATGAGTCCCTTGATGGTTGACCCGATGATGATCCCCACCAGTTGGGCGCGCACCGCCGGCGTAAACCACGCTGTTGCTCCGTCAATCGCCCCCAGTAAGGCCCCCAATAAAAGTCCCAGCAACACTTTGTTCATCACACCCTCCGTTGTTCCCTGTCTCTCTCTTTACCGTTCTTTACAACCAATCCCAGAATTCCTTTACGCCTATCGATGGATAAAGAGCAGAATCAACACCCGCATCACCAAGTAGGCTGCAATCAGCAAGATAAAGAACCGGTAGCGCCGGTAAAAGCGCATCGTCTTTTCAATTAAGCTCTCGCGATGCGCCCCTACCGCCAACCCGTCCAGATATCGGGAAACATCCAGCGCCAGCTCCTGAACGTTGGGATAGCGTCTCGCCGGCCCAGCCGCCGTGGCCTTCGCGCAGATCGCAGCCAGTGACCTCTCCACCCGCGTGCCGTCTGGCGCGGATGTCTCTTCCGGTTTTCCCGTTAGCAAGAATCGCAACAGTGCACCAAGCGAAAAAATATCGCTGCGCGCATCTATTTTTCCCACATCGCCGCGCGCCTGTTCCGGCGACATGTATCCCGGAGTGCCCATCACCGTGCCGTGTCCAGTTACGGCAGAAGTTTCTGTAGTATCTTGCTCGGCCGGCACTTGCTTGGGCTCTTCGAAAACCGTTGCATCCGGATCGGTGTTGCGCGCAGGGCGCGAAATGTCTTTGCTCAGGATCTTCGCCAGTCCCCAGTCCATCACCAGCACTTCGCCGAATGGCCCGACCATGATGTTCGCGGGTTTGAGGTCGCGATGCAGTACCCCGCGCGCATGTGCGAATCCGACCGCCTCGCAAATTCGAAGAAACAACCGCAGCCGGTCCGGTACCGAATCGACCGAGGCAATGTACTGGTCCAGCCGCTGGCCTTCCACGAATTTCATCGCGTAGAACACGCGGCCATCCGCAAGTGTCCCCACATCGTGCACTGGAACGATCCCCGGATGCTCGAGCCGTGCCAGCACGCGTGCTTCCCGGAGCAATCGTTTAGCGAGATCGCTTTCCTTTCCCGGTACATCCAGAATTTTCAGCGCCACGCGCCGCTGCAGCTTTTCATCTTCCGCTGTGTATACCACTCCCATTCCGCCGCGGGCCACGCGCTCCAGCAAGCGATACGGCGTCCCCTCGAGGTCGGGGACTTCGGCGCTGTCCCGCAATCGATCCAATGCGCGGTCGGAAAGAAATTTCATTTCGCGTCCCATCCGAACGCCGCGCGCGTTTCGCGTTGAAATTCTTCTTCGCTGCCGCAGATTTCCCGCAGCCGCTGCAGCGCGATTCTGCGAAATTCACGTCGCGCCCACGCCAGCGCATTGGTCACATCCGTCAGCGGGATTCCATATTCCTGCGCCAATTGCTCGTAAGAAATCTTCTCGTTGCCGTCGAGGTCGTAAGCTTCGAAAAGGAGAAAAGTCCTCTCGCGTTCTTTCGCCGCGCACAATTCGCGCAGTTCCTCCACCGCCAGCGCAAAAAGGCTCCGGACCCACTCCTTTTCGAAAAACTCTTCCAGCGATTCCGGCGAGGGTATCGCAGCAGGATCCATCACCGCCGCGCCCAATTCTTCTTCCGCGCTCGAGAAATCCAGCGCCACGTGCAGCACATTTCCGCCACGCTTCAACCGTCGCCCAGCTTTGTCCTCATTCATCACAAAACTGTCCACGCAGAGCCGCAGGTAAGTCCGCAGGCGACTCTTTTTCGAATCAAATTTGTCGAGCAGCTCGCGCTCCAGGAGCTCCATGAAAAATCCCTGCGTCAAGTCCTGCGCAGCGTCTGCCGGCCGGTTCCATCGGAGGCGAATGTATTTGTAAACAGGCTTCCAATAAGCCGCGCACAGCGCTTCGAGAGCGCGCTCACGTTCCTCCGCGTCAATGCTGCGCACCGCTTCAATCACCGACCGCCGTGTCGGTGGAAAGCGGTCGCCGCCGTGTTGTTCGTCGCCCTGCGTCATTTCACGTCCTGTTCGCGTTGGCTCGCGTAGTTCGAAAGGAGTCTATGCAGGACAGGCGAAGCTGACAAGCATCGATTCGCTGCCGCGAAGCCATCGCTCTGAAAACGCGCCGACTCTTCCGGCGACTTCTCCCTTTCCGCCCGTTGACTGGCGGGATGGGCGAAGTCTATCGCGCTACCGATACCCGCCTCGGCCGAGACGTCGCGATCAAGGTGCTGCCAACCTCGTTTGCCGCGAACACGCAAAGTATGGCGCGATTCGAACACGAGGCGCAGCTGCTCGCTTCGCTGAATCATCCGGGAATTGCTTCGGTCTTCGGCCTGGAAGAATCGGCTCCGATTTGCGCCACAGGACATGGCCGCGTCCACAAGCGCGGCTTTCACGCGATTCGAGGTGCACCCCGACCACCGGCGGTTGTCATCGAAGCCTTCCGCTTTCAAGAGTCCGACATCAGCATGATCGAAAACATCCGCTAGCCACCCGTCTCTCTCACGCACGTCCCCCGGGTCCTGTTGTCAATGCTTGGCTCTTTATTCGTAGCGGAGGGCTTCGACGGGATCGAGACGGGCGGCTTTCCAGGCGGGATAGACGCCGAAGATGATGCCGATCAGCGCGCAGAGAATCAGCGCGGTGAGGACCCAGAAGAGCGAGAGCACGGCGGGCATCTTCAGTCCGTAACGCATGAGCAAGGAAAGGGCGGAGCCAAACAGGACGCCGATGATTCCGCCGACACCGCTCAGCGTTACGGCTTCGATCAAAAACTGCGCGAGGATGTTGCTGCGCTTCGCGCCGATGGCCTTTCGAACGCCGATCTCGCGCGTGCGTTCCGTGACGCTGACGAGCATGATATTCATCACACCGATGCCGCCGACAATCAAGCCCACCGAAGCGACCGCAAACATGAGAATAAAAATCAGGCCGCTGATCTTATTCCACAAATCGAGAAAATAGTCCGAAGTAAAAAGGGCAAAATCATCGGGCTTGTTATTCGAAAGGCGGCGTTTGCGGCGCAACAAGTCGCGGATTTCTTCTACGGCTTCTCCCACCTTCTCCGGATCGCGGGCCTTGGCAAATAACACGTAGTCTTTTTGGTTGGGATACAGTTTGCGCAGCGTGGTCACTGGCATGTAAGCGGAGTTGTCCTCGGGATTCGAACCGCCGGAAATGCCCTGCCTTTGTTTCTCCAGCGTGCCGATAACGGTAAAAACCTGGCCGTCGATGATCACTTCCTTGCCAATGCTGTTCTCCGGCGATACCGGAAAGAGAACTCGAACGGTGTCGTAGCCCAGCAAAACGACCGGGGCGCGGTGCTCCGCGTCCGTTTCGTTGAAGAAACGGCCACTCTCGATCTTGAGGTCAAAAATCTCTCCGATAGACGGCTGATTCCCCTGTAAAATCACGTTTTTCGCGCGATAGGCGCCGCGGCGTACGTCCTCCGTGCCGGAGCCGAATTGCGGCTGGAAAATGCGCATGGAAGCCGAAGCCGCCTTGACGTGCGGGAGCCGCGCGATGTCCTCTGCCCATTCCGGCAAGAGTTCCTTGCGTGTGAACCAATCACTCGGGGGCCGCGAGAGGGAAGCCCACGGGAAACGGTACGCGATGATGGTGTCCGAACCGAGGGAGCGAATGCCGCCGAGCACATTTTCATTGAGCCCATTGATCACCGCGGTCACGGTGATCACTGTGGTGATCCCAATCACGATTCCCAGAATGGTCAGCGACGAGCGCAGCTTGTTCTTTCGCAGTGTGTCAAGGGCCAGGCGAACTTCCTCCCAGAGCTTGAGCGCGCCTTCTTTCTTCTTGCGGGTGCGCACCGGAAGGACTGCAGTTCCCGGCAGGGTTTTTTCAAACGTGGCCATGCGAACGCTCTCTTACTCCGACCGTAAGGCTTCGACAGGATCCAACTTCGCGGCTTTTGACGCCGGATAGGTTCCGAAGAAAAGACCCACGCTCAACGCCACCAGCAGCCCGCCGATCACGGACCAGAGCTGCACGGCGCTGGGCAGGGGCGAAACCACGGACACCAGCTTGGCCACCAGGACGCCCCCGATTACACCAATGGCCCCACCAATCACAGCAACCGTGGACGATTCAATCAAGAACTGCAGCAAAATGTCACTCCGCCGCGCTCCCAGCGCCTTGCGAATGCCGATCTCCCGGGTGCGCTCGGTCACCGAGACCAGCATGATATTCATAATGACGATTCCGCCTACAACCAGCGAGATAGATGCGATGGCAATGGTGACAGCGAAAAACGAGCCGCTGATGTCCTTCCACAACGACAGAAAAGAATCGCTGGTCTCAATCGCGAAATCATCCTTGGCACCGTAGGTCAAATGGTGGCGCCCGCGCATGATCTGGCGGACTTCGTCCACGCTCTCCTGTATTTTTGCCGCGGATCCCGCGCGCGACGTCACGCGCAGGGAATCCTGCTGATTGCCATACTCCTTCTTGTAGGTGGTCAACGGAATGATGACCCAATTGTCCAGCGAGGTTCCCAGCGCTGAGCCCTGTTTTTTCCCCACGCCGATCACTTCGCATGGAACGTTGTTCCAGCGAATCTCTTTCCCGATGGGATCAATGCCCGGCATCAGGTTTTCGACTAGATCATTGCCGATCACGCAGACCGGTGCGGCTCCCCGCATGTCGGCTTCCGTCATGTGACGCCCGCTCACCAGGTCTACGTCATACAACTCCGCCATCTGCGGTGTCCACGCGCGCAGATTGGTGTCCTTGAGAGAGTTCACGCCGCTTTTGGTTTCGACACGTCCGCCGAGGGAAGCACCAACTTCTTTGCACGTCTTGCAGTAATCGCGCACGGTTTCGTAGTCGTCGTAGGTGATGCGCTTGCGCTTCTGAAATTCGAGCCATTCATCGACGTTGGTGATGATGGATGGCTGGCGCGAGAGTCCGAAAACGTCGGCGCCCAGCCGGAAAACTTTTGTCGCCACATATTGATTTGCGCCGTTGATCAGGCTGACTACGGCTATCACGGCGGCCACCCCGATGACCACGCCGATGAGCGTCAGCACGCTGCGCAGCTTGTGCGCCCACAGGCTGGACGCAGAAATCACCACAGCCTCGGACAGATTCATCGTCCTGTGGGACCCCGAGCGCGTCGGGGTGGAGACAGGGTGCGACCTTGAAATCGTGGACGCGGGCGCCTCCGGCATGCACTCTCCTTGCCTAAGTATACGCAAAAAGGCGACTTACAATTTCAGTAGCATAACGGCGGGGACCCGAAATAGGACTCGTGACCCAATCTTAGGGGAAGGAGAATTTATTCTCAATGAATTCCAATGCTATGTAAAGAAACCGCTTAGCCCTGGTGGCGGATGCGTTCGGCGAGTGTCCGCGCGCGCTGGCGGGCAATTCCGACAAAGCGGTCGTCGCTGGCGATCTGATCGAGCATGGGAAGGACGCGTTGCGGTTCCGGCAAAAGGCTGCGGTTGAGATCGGATTCGAATTGCAACAAGGCATCATTGATGCCCAGCCGATCGTAGCGCATCCGCCGCAAAATCAGGTCGACATGCTCCTGCTGGCGCGCCAGCCCTTCAAAAATTTGCAAAAGCTGAGCCGCAGCCGAATTCAGCGTGTAGTTGAATTTTGTCTCGTGAACTTCGGCGCCTGATTCCCACCGAAACGTTTTTTCGCCAAGATTAGCGATTTTGCGATGGGTATCCAGATCCTGTCCTTCGAAATGATTTAACTGCGCCGCCAATGCGAACATTTTTGCTCGCAGTCGTGCGCTCACCAGGAACGGCGAAGCGCCGGCGTCTTCGTCCAGTTGGCGAATCTCGTACGCCGCGGTGTCCGAATCTTCCCGCACGGCAATTTCGATGAATTCCGGCGAGCTGGACTTGAACACACGCCGAAAGGTCATCTTGGCGCCGGCTGGGGCGGGCGCAGAGTGCGCCGCGCCTGCCGAGAGGCAAGCCAGGCCGAGCAAAAGCGCTAATCGTAGAAAGGAAATTCTCATCGCGAAGATACGATGCGCGGCAGCTTGATTCGAGTTGCGCTGCCGGTTCGCCTGCCCGCCGCTACAGCTGCAGTTCCCGTTGCGGCACCCAAACTCCGAGAACGCGCCAGAACGTTTTCCTGCGGCAAGCCGAACCGCCTGCGCGCTTGCTCCGTCTGCAAGTGGCACAACGCGACGGCGAGCGCGTCCGCGGCATCCGCGGGTTCCGGCGTTTCCGCCATCGAAAGCAGCGCGCGCACCATGATTTGCATTTGACGTTTGTCGGCGTGCCCGTGACCGGCAACCGAAGCTTTTACTTCACGAGGCGCATAGCTGTGCACTTCCAGGCCATGCTGTGCGGCCGCCAGCAGCACAACGCCGCGCACCTCCGCCAGCCGTAATGCGGTACGTACGTTCAGCGCGGTGAAAATGTTCTCGACGGCCATGGCGTCCGGCGCAAATTCTTCAATGAGCCGGCAGAGCAGCGCATGGACATCCTGAAGTGTGGCGCCCGTGCACTCCTTGCGGCGCTTGGCAGCGACCGTCAGTGCACCATAATGCAGCATCCGGCAGCACCGGCCGTCGCTCTCCACGATGCCGTAGCCCGTGGGCCCAGCCGAAGCCGGGTCCACTCCGAGCACGCGCATCCAGCCCTTCTTCCCATTCGTTCCGCCGGCTGGAGTTGTTGTGCTCATCGCTTCAAGTTTACGGCCTTCCGCGCATCGCTGCTACAGCTTTGTACCTTGCAGGAAGCGAACATGTGCGTCAATAAAAACGGCCAGCCCGCGTGACGGACTGGCCGTGAAAAAACTGCACAAAGCGAATCAGTTCGCGCCGACGGCTGCTTGAATTTCGGATTCATCAATGTCGAAGTTGGCGTAGACATGCTGTACGTCGTCGTGTTCTTCGAGGGCCTCGACTAGCCGCACCATTTGCGTGGCCTGCGGACCTGTCAGCTTGACGTAGTTCTGCGGTACCATGGCGATTTCCGCGGACTCTGGTGTGATCCCCGCTTTCGTCAGTGCTTCCTTCACCTTTTCCAGTGCTTCCGGCGGCGTCACGATGTACCACGCCGAGCCATCATCTTTCATGTCCTCTGCTCCGGCTTCCAGCACGATGTCTAACATCTTGTCTTCGCTTGCGGCTTCCTTGGGTACGCTGAGCTCGCCCTTTCGGCTGAACATCCAGCCCACTGCGCCGGCTTCCGCCAGGTTGCCGCCGTTCTTGCCCATCAAGTGGCGGAATTCGCCGACTACACGATTGCGGTTGGTGGTGACGACCTGAATCAGTATGCCCACTCCACCCGGGCCATAGCCTTCGAACGTGGCTTCCTCATACTGCTCACCCTCGAGCTGCCCCGTGCCTCGCAGAATGGCCCGCTCGACGTTTTCGCCCGGCATATTCGCAGCCTTCGCCGCCAAGATAGCGGTTCGCAGCCGGGGGTTGGAGTTCGGTTCGCCGCCGCCGATGCGCGCGGCAATGCTGATTTCGCGAATAATTCGCGTGAAAACGCGGCCACGCTTCGCGTCTGTAGCGCCCTTCTTGTGTTTAATCGTGGCCCATTTGGAATGCCCGGACATGACACATCCTCTTTTGTTTTGTGTGACCCCGCGCGGCAAGGTCATCCATGAATGAATTTTCGCGACGTAGAGCGGTTTTTGGGAAAACGGCCGGAGGCCAGCCGATAATCACGCTAACCGATTTACCATCGCCCAGAAAAACGGCACCAGTGCGGAGACTTACGGTGAACCGCAAACCCCTATCAACCGTTTCGCGGCTGCACTTCCCTCAGAACTTCCAGAGTTTAGCACAGCCGCCCACGCGGCGAAACGGGTTATACTTTTACTGGGGCATCTCCTTGCGTTCGATAGACTTCCGCCTCGCCGCCGCACTCTGTGCCAAGAACTTCGAGTTTTGCCATGCCTGAGCGCCGCTATCGAGTTCTCGCCGTGGCCGCCCACCCTGTCCAGTACATGGCCCCGATTTTCCGCCGCATGGCCTTACACCCCGCCCTGGACCTCCACGTCGCCTACTGCAGCCTGCGCGGTGCCCAGGCCGGCCATGATCCCGAATTTGGTGCCAGCATCCAGTGGGATGTGCCGCTGCTTGACGGTTATTCCTGGTCGGAAGTTCCCAATCGTGGCTCCGGCGATGAATCGTTTTTCGGCCTTCGAAATCCCGGCCTCGGAAAGCTCATCCGCCGCGGCAACTACGACGCAGTCTTGTGCTTCACCGGCTATCTCAACGCTACCTTCTGGATCGCGTACCGTGCCGCAAAGTATTCAAAGGCCGCCTTCCTGTTCGGTACAGACGCGACTACGCTTACTCCCCGGGACGGTCGCGCTTGGAAATCAATCCTCAAGAGAATTGTCTGGCCTCGGCTGTTTCGCCTAGCGGATCAAGTGATCGTTCCGTCTTCTGGAACCCGCGATCTCATGTTTTCTCTCGGGCTTCCTGAGGACCGCGTCACCTTGACGCCTTATTCTGTCGACAATGATTGGTGGATGCAAAGAGCATCGCGGGCGAATCGCTCTGCAGTACGCGAATCTTGGGGTGCTGCTCCGGAAACCGCCGTGATACTATTCTGCGCGAAGCTCCAGGCTTGGAAGCGACCAGCGGATCTTCTTCACGCTTTTGCAGGGGCAAATCTTTCCAACGCGCTGCTAATCTTCGTCGGTGAGGGACCGCTTCGCTTACAACTCGAGTCAGAAGCGTTTTCTTTGGGCCTTTCCTCCTACGTCCGCTTTCTGGGTTTCGTCAATCAGTCCCAGCTTCCTGCTGTCTACGCCTCCGCCGATCTCCTGGTTCTCCCTTCGGATTACGAACCCTTCGCAGTCGTCGTCAACGAGGCGATGTGCTGCGGGTGTCCTGTCGTCGCGAGCGATCGTGTCGGCGCGGCGCGCGATCTCGTCACGCCCGTGGCTCCTGAATTTATCTTTCCTTGCGGGAATGTCGATGCGCTGTCAACGGTCTTGAAGGATGCCCTCGCCGATCGAACTCGTCTGCAAGCCCTTGCTCGTTCCGCCGTGGCGCACATCCACACTTGGTCACCGGAGCACAACATTGCGGCCACCCTCGACGCGATTCGAATCTCCGTTTCGCGGTCTGGACGCCGTCGGGCGGTCACAGCACGTGAATCTCACGCTCCCCAAAACACCCGGGCCGCGGCGCCTAAGCTCCCCGAATGAAGCTCCTTCTGTATTCGCACTTCTTTCCGCCGAGCATCGGTGGTGTCGAAACCATCGTTCTTTCCATCGCCCGCGGGCTCGCGGAACTCCGCTATTCGAACGGTGCGCGACAATTTGAAGTTACGCTGATCACGCAATCTCCGCCAGGAAACTACAATGACAGCGTAAATCCATTTCGTACGATTCGTCGGCCAGGCCCCATTAGACTCTGGCAGCTTATTCGGGAGTCCGACGTGGTGCACGTTGCCGGCCCGGCGCTCGCCCCTCTCATCCTGAGCCCGTTGGCAAGAAGACCCTTCGTGGTCGAGCATCACGGCTTTCACACTATTTGTCCCAACGGCCAACTTCTCATCGAGCCCGCAGGCGTCCCCTGCCCCGGCCATTTTATGGCTGGCCGCCAGATGGAATGCCTGCGCTGCAATTCGAATCAAGGGTGGGCCGCAACGTACAAACTTTGGCTTCTGACCTTTGTTCGCCGATTCCTCTGCTCCCAGGCGGCAGCCAACATCACGCCCACGCAATGGCTTGGAGACCTCTTGCAACTCCCTCGCGCTGTCCCCGTCCCCCACGGACTCGAGGCCGGGGAGGCAGTTTCACGCGCTGCGCCTATTCCCAGCATGCCCGTCATAGCATTCCTGGGTCGTCTCGTTACCACCAAGGGTGTGCGGGTCTTGCTCGAGGCAGCGCGCATCCTGCGCGAACAGAATCGATCATTTGAGCTTCTAATCATGGGCGACGGGCCCGAGCGGGAATCACTTGAACAATTCGCCCACGATTTACAAATGGACGCGTACGTTTGCTTTGCTGGCCGCCTCAACGAAACAGAGCTCGAGGCTTCTTTGTCACGGGCTTCCGCTGTGGTTATACCGTCGCTTGGAGGAGAAGTGTTTGGTCTGGTTGTCGCGGAAAATATGCTGCGGGGTCTGCCCATCGTGGCCTCCGATCTCGGCGCCTTTGTGGAGGTGCTGGGCGACACCGGCCTCGTTTTCCGTACCGGCGACGCGGAGGGTCTCGCCAGTGACCTCGCGCGGCTCCTGGACGACTCCTCGTTGGCGACGCGCCTGGGAAATGGTGGGCGCGAACGCGCGCTCCATTTTTGCAACAAGAGCCGTATGATAGAAGCGCACGCCCGCATCTACCGCGTTGTCTACGCCGCGGCGAAAGCTTGATGCTACATACAACCACAAACAGCGGGCTTCACGATTTTGCCATAGGGAAGGGTATCGGAGGGATTGCACTTTGGTTAATGATGAGCTTTTCTGTCGTCTTTGCCGCGTTGGGCGTCCTCAAAAGCTAAAGGGCTCGCCATGGTTCCCGATCGCCTTTATGATCTTCTGCTACGTCTTCCTATTACTGCCGCCGATGACCTTTAAGGGTATCCAGCCTTATGAAGATTTTGTCCTAATCGCGTTTGTTTGGCTGCTTCTCGGCATCCTGTTCCGCCTACCCACGATTACCGTTTCCGAGCAATTCACGGACGTGAATCCCTACCCCAACAACCGCCGCATGTGGATGTGCTAACTTGCGGATCGCGGTCGTTTCTCCGTTCGTCGATCGGCAGCATGGCACGGAGCGTGCGCTCGCCGAGTTGATCGAACGCCTGACAGGCGACAAGCAATGTGAAATCCATCTTTACGCGCAGCGCGTTGAGAATCTTTCGATGGTTCGCCCCGGTTCAGTTCCTGCGCGAGGAGCGGGCACCATTGTCTGGCACAAGGTTCCTGCTTTTCCGGGGCCGCATCTCCTGCAATTCCTCGCTTGGTTAGCATTGAATTCGGTTTGCCGCCGCTGGGATCGCTGGGTGCGCGGCATTCGTTGCGAACTGGTACTCTCTCCCGGAATTAACTGCCTGAACGCCGACGTCGTCATCGTCCACGTGCTCTTTCATCGCCTCAAAGAACTAGCGCGCGAAGAAACGTCCGAATCGGCCAGACCTGGATTCCTCCGTGCGATCCATCGCCGCACTTACTATGCATTTCTGACCGCGCTGGAAAAGCGCATTTACTCGAACCCTCGAGTTTCGATTGCCGCCGTCTCCCAGCGCACCGCGAGCCTTCTTGAGAAATATTTCGGGCGCCACGATGTCCGTGTCATCCCTAACGGGGTTGACACGGTGCAATTTTCGCCCGCGATGCGGCTGGCGCGCCGCGACCGCGCGCGTGCGCTCCGCCATTTCCACGAAACGGATTTTGTGCTTCTACTGGTCGGCAACGACTGGAGCAACAAAGGCCTTCCCGCTATTCTCGAAGCCATGCAAAAATTATCGAGCACTCCAGCGAGGCTTCTCGTTGTCGGCAACGATTCCTCCGCGCCTTTTCGCGCTATTGCGGAGAAGCTGGGTGTTCACGATCGATGCATCAGGGAGCCGGCAAATGAAGATATTCTGGATGCTTATGCCGCCGCCGATATCTACGTCAGTCCCAGCCGCGAAGATTCCTTTGGCATGCCCGTCGCCGAAGCAATGGCCTGCGGACTACCCGTGATTACCTCGGAGTCTGCAGGCGTGTCCTCGCTTATTCACGACGGCATGGATGGTTTTGTCCTCCACGACCCGCGCGATGTGGAATTGCTTGCGAAGCTGATTCGCATGCTTTACGAACAACCAGAATTGCGAAGCCGCACGGGGCTAGCTGCGGCAAAGACCACCCTCGAATGGACTTGGGAGCGCAACGCCACCGCCGTCTGGCAATTGCTACAAGAAGCAAGCGCCAAGAAGCATTCCTGAAGCGGAAACGGAAACCGCCGGGCACAACTCTGGCTCAGTGTTTGGCGCCTTGCTCTTGCACTGCTTTTCTTGTCGCCTCCAGCGTGAACGTCAGCGTTTCCTTCGGGATCTCCGTCACAAACGGACCGATCATCCATCCAAGCCCCGTAGGGATGTCCCGCGTCAGCGAAGCCACTTCGCTCTGCACGTAGACGCCGCCATCAGCTTCTTCCATTCTCCACCACGTTTCCATTCGCCAAAGGAAGCCATCATCGTCGCCGGGCGTTTTTTCACGTTCATCGGCCTTGCCCGCATTTTCTACTTCCGCGATGCGCACAGCCGAGCTTCGGCTATGAGCCTTTCCCGGCGCGTCATGGAAATATTCAACCTCATGTTCGGTGTTCATTACGACCGTGATCACTTTGTGTCGGCGAAATCGCAAATATGCTCGGAAATGGTCTTCATTTCTGGCCTCGAGTTTCGAACGCTCCACATCCGGCGAATAATAGACCGACTGCTTGTCATAATCCTCCAGGACCCCCAGAACCTCTTCAAGCTTCGCCTCGGGAATAAAAATAGCGCCGGTCCAGTGATGGATCATCCCTCCCGGACACGGGATGGCTTGCCCGTTCTCCAGTGTTTGCAGCTTTTGCATCATCACTTCGCCGCGTTTCAACGCGGCGTACGCCTCCGCCCGCCGCTCCGCAGCCAGGCCATCGACCCACAAGAGATCCGCGCCGCGCTTTAACTCTGCTTCGTTCCTCGCCTCCGTCAGTTGCACGTATCGCTCGAACGCCCGCAGGGTTCCGGGCTTCAGCACTGGCAGCGCCGCTTCACCGGCTCTCGCCATGCCAGCGCTCCCCGTCTGCAGAGTTAGCAGAAGAAACCACACGCACGCCATCAGCCCAGCTCTATAGCTTTTTCCCTTCACTTGTCGCGTAATCCTTTCAGGTGGGCCGATCCGCTATTTCCTGAACGCATTCATCCCGCGGCACTTTGCGGATGGGCCGCCCTGTCCCGCCACTCTAGGATGCAAGGCGAATGCCGCTCGATGCAAAAGAAAGGGGCAGGCGGGCACGCCTGTCATCGTTCCGTTCGAATTGGATCTGGAGGAAAGCGGGAAAAAGAGTGGCGGGTTGGGAAGCTCGCACACGATCCCGCTGCTCTATCGGGCTGGAATTGCTCGGTTTCGGGTGCTTTTGCGGGTTTTAGGAGTACCGCTATTTTCGCCTCAATCGGTACCAACCCCCCATGGCTCTTGATGTGTACCGATTGATTCGATGCTTTCTCGGATTCATCCCAGAGAGGCGATTCTAGAGCTTCTTCTCTGTTCTATCGGGAGTATGGCTCATCCGCGTACGAATCATGCGGCTGCTAGGAATGAGGAGACTTCGCGTGTATGGTGTGTGCCGAGCGTGCGGGGGGAAACATGAGGAGTTACAAGGTGGCAGCGCGGATGGTAGTAGGACTGGCGGTGGCGATGGTGTGGGGATGCGGGGGAAAGGGGAAGGAGAAGGCAAACGAGAAAGCGGCGGAAGTACGGAGCGAGGTGAAAGAGAGCGTGCCGGACCTGGATAGGGCGGAGCGGTGCATGCAGGGCATGATGCGTGATCCGAAGGAACCGTTTCATCTTTCGACGAAGAGGAACGATGATGACGCGCCACCGTTTACGTCGGAGGCGCAGTTTACGCCGGAGACGGTGGAAGGGACGACGAATTGGGGCACGGGGCAGAAGACGCAGCAGGTGAGCAGCGTGCACAGCGACGTGAATGCCTGGGGCCTGACGATCAACTCGCTAACGACGCGGGTGAGCACCGTGAATGGAGATTTGAGGATTGCGCAACCGACGGTAGTGGCGGCGGGAGCGGATGCCGTGAATGGCTACGATACCGTGAAATATGATTTTGACACCGAACGGTTGCCGGATGCGGAAAAGGCGCGCATCGCGGTTACGCTGCTGGCGAAGGATTTTAGTGTGGTAGGGAGCGCGTGGGTCACCAAGGATACGCGGTGCATGGTGAAGTTTGTGAGCGATAGCAAGTATACGACTAAGGGGGGGAAAGCGGGAGCGACGCATTTGGAGGGGAGCATTAGCAGGAGATGAAAGCGAAACTGGCCAGTAGAAGGGGTACTTTGCGATTTTGCCCGGTTCTAAGCGATTGGAGAATGAGGAATTAGGTACCTTAAAGAAGGCGGGTTGGGAAGCTCGCACACGGCTCCTTGCGGAGCCGCTGTCCCCGCGCGGCCCCCAACCCGTTCTTCGGACATTACGCATACTCACTGGGGGCCTCAATGGGTCGCCAGAGCCACGCGACGGGGTACGAGGGTAGTAGTACAGCACACCTGCCTTTCAGAAGAATCTCAGCGTTATCATGAATATAAGCCTATTTGATTCAGTGAGATAGAAAATCGGACAGGCTCATTCAACGGACAAAGATCCCGAATAGTACTACCCCAGACTCGCTCAGTCGTAGCTCCCAGAGGGTCCGCTCGATTCGCCACCAATGACCGGGCATGCCACGAAATCCATCCACGACATCCGGCCGAGGAGCAGTGCGCGTCCGTCTGTCCTCGTCACCAGAACGACGCTCTGCATCTTTGGCTGCGCGCCATCTCTTCCTGGTTCTGAGACACAAAGATATATGCCCTTCCGGCTCTGCTCCAAGACTGTCAGCCGCAGGCTCCGTCCTCCGGAAGCCACAATGGCTTCTTTCTCCGTAATTTGTTCTGTCGAGTATTTATACTGTGCCAGCGTTTTCTTCCCCTTCTCCTTTTTCAGCTTGAGCACCGGCGCCAGTGAAGTGGCATCGAGCTTTTCGACCACAAACTGTGCCACGTTTTCCGTCGGATACTCAACTTTTTCTCCCGCGAGAGCTAGTGGTGCGCATGCCAACGCCAGGATTGCAATGTTCCTTTTCATTTTTTCCCTTTTTCTGGTCTCTCTCCGCCGCACGATGCGGCGCCGCCGAAGTTTTCATGAAGCCACCAAAGCCGCCTGCCCGGACTCCGCGATGCGTGAATACGGACGACGCCTTGTCCCTTTTTGGTGGAGCACTAATCGTTTCTGGGCCATTCACGCCGATTGGGATGCCGAAGGTCTTCCACGAAACCACGGTTGCCATGCATCCTCCGTGGATTTATGTTCTGAAGAAATTCGGAACATACCAGCGTACATAGGTAGCCAATCCAAGCAACAGGACGAGCCACCAAACTAGGAGAGTAGTGCGCATCCAGAATTTGTAATTCGTGATGCGCCATTTCTCCGGAAGAAGTTTTGTACCGGCTGCCAGCAGCAGATACAAGCCCGCAATCTCAGCAACGCCGCCCAACGCCGCATGCGCCGCCGCGATCGCGTAGAAGGGCCTGCCAACCTTGCCCGGCAGTTTCGGAAGCACTTGGCGATGGAAGGCCGGAAGCATCGCTAGGACGATCACCGCCAGGTTAAGGAGCACGATGACCGACTGGCACACGGCATGGAGCCGGTAGCGCCCCGCGCGGGCCAGGATTGCGCCCGCAATCAAGCCCAGTCCCAAGATCAGCTCCAGCAAAAGGATTGCGTCAGCCGTCCAAGGGGCATTGGTTCCGAGAAAGCCGGCTTGCGGCATAGCATCTCCTCGCATTGCTACGAACGCCTAACTAGGGGCATTCACTCCGCTGAGAAATCCGCCCAGGTGGCCGGTCAGCGTAACTACCGCCACGCCGAGGACTTCGATTGGCAAGCGATACGCTGGCAGAGTTTCACTGTCGTTTCGCCGCGTTCGGAAGTGAATCCAGAAGACCAACCAGATCATCACCGTCGAAACGCACGCGAGGACCAGGTGCTGCAGCAGGATTCCCTTCAGCCGCTGGCCTTCGAGCGCAAACTGCCAAGCGAGAATCCCGGTAACCAGCACGGGCACGGTGGCTATCGCTGCCCCGGCCAGATTGCAGTACGCGGCCGCGGCGAACATGCTTCGCTTTGCCCCGCGCGCAAGAACATCGAACAGAACGCCAATGAGGAAAAGCGCGATGGGAAAGTGAATCAGAACTACGTGCTGCGCGTGTTTCGCAAGCAGAACCGCCTTAATGTCGAACGGGTGCAAGTTTTCCTCGCTCACTGCACGACGACTTTGCCGGTCATCTTCGGGTGAATCGAGCAGAAGTACGGATAAGTGCCCGCTTTGCTGAAGGTGAAGGAGAACTTTTCGTCCGTGTCGAGTACTTTGGACTTGAACGTCTT
>Ga0210409_10000367_pt1 | contig 81034 bp, 77 predicted proteins | sample IncBWH17MmetaG_FD_161649 | JGI IMG/M metagenome (GOLD analysis project Ga0210409, IMG submission 161649) | Forest soil microbial communities from Barre Woods Harvard Forest LTER site, Petersham, Massachusetts, United States - Inc-BW-H-17-M | ecosystem: Environmental > Terrestrial > Soil >... | reverse complement strand
GCCTGCGCGAAAAGATCGCGATCAAATGTGAGAGCGAAGTCCGAATGGTGGGTCTCCCTTCATTTCCTGGAACTGCGCCGAACCGAGCACCTCGCGAACATGGTCCGACATACCGACCGGTCGGTCGGGAAAAGCAGTATAGCGAATCTCTGTGGAATTCCGCGAGCGTCCTACTCTTCGTGGAAGAAGAAGAAGAAACGACTAAGGGCGAGAAACGCCGGCAGCCGGGTCACGACCCGGCTGCATGTTTTCGTGATCGGAAAACCGTGTTATTGAACAGTGAGCGAAATCGGTGTGGTCTGCGAGAATGTTCCCGACGTCGCCGTGATGACAACGGTATAGGTACCGGCCGGAGTGCCGGTGGTGGTCGTGCTTGAACTACTTCCCCCGCAAGCAGGCTGAAGCAACAGAAGGGTCATCAGCGCCAGGAACATCAGTCCACCCACGATCCTGCCTTTCCCGTGTATCCGCTTCCCGACACCAAACCCGGCAAACGCCAATCCCGCAAGCGGCAGCCATACCGCATAAAACTGCCGTATCGCAGGCCTTGCATCGACGGTCGTCGTCGTCCTCGCGGTGGTGCTGATCGTAAGCGTGACGGTGGACGGACTGGTTCCTGCAACCGTCACCGGCGTGGTCGAAAAGGTACATGCCGGCGCTGGCGTCCCCCCCGGCAATCCAGAAGAGCAGGAGAGCGAAATATTCGCCGTGTAGGTCTTGTTCGGCGTAAGCGTGATCTGGTACGAGGCAGGCTGGCCCGCGACAACAATCGGCGTTACCGGAAGAGCGGACACGCTGAAGGAGTTGACCGTCACCGTCTTGGAGCTGATCGTTTCCGAGAAATTACTCCCCACAATCTGCACCGTGCCGCTGTTGCTCAATGTGCCTGCGCCACTCGGTGTCAGATTGACAGTTACGGTAGAAGTGCTGCCGCCATTCATGATTCCAAGATTGCACAGCACCGTGCCGTTGGTCGCCGTGGTGGGGCAGGTTCCTCCAGAGGCGGAGGCAGAGACAAATGTCGCTGGGGCACTGCCGCTGCCACTACCAAGATTGTCGAGAAAAACGACGCCCGCCGTGGTGTCACCTGTATTTTGTATCGTGTAGCCGAACGCCACTTGGTTCCCAGCGTTCACTGACGAAGGCGGATTGTTCAGAGAGAGGCCAAACTTGAGACTCGGCCCTAGCTTGGCGACGAACGCGTCTTGTGCGCCCTTCAGGCTGCCTTGAAAGGGAGTGACACCCGAAACCAGAGGAAAATCCCCGGATGTTGTGACACCTGTAATGTAGGAGTTCGTATTGTTATCGAGCGCGATTCCCGTGGCGCTCTCCGCACCGGTTCCGCCGAGGTAACTGACAAATCCAGTCGAAGATGTAACCGTATCGAGTCGCGCCACAATCGCATCCTGCAGACCTTTCAAAGAAGTCTGGAATGCGTTAGCGAGTTGCAGGTCGGAGGAGAAAGTCGTTCCGACCACACGAGCGCCTCCCACTCCATCCACAGTGATCGCGTTCCCGACGTCATTATTCGTTCCCCCGATGTAGGACCAGTACACCAATTCAAGGTTGACCGAGCCGGTGCCAGTAACGGGATTGTTGATCTTGGCAACGAACGCATCCGTGTGACTGGTGTCAGCGTTTGTGCAACTCGCTATGGGGGTTACGCCCGGTCCGTTGAGACACGGTTGAAACGCAGTGATCCCGCCGGAGACTGGAGGAAAGAGTGTGCTTGTGCTGGTAGACGTCGGCGAGGTCGTAGAACCAGTGATGTACGCGTTGCCGGAGGAATCCACTGCGATCCCGTTCGCGAAGTCGTTTCCTGTGCCGCCCACGTATGTGGAATAGAGCAACTGCGCAGCCGTGGTTGTGCCAGGGTTGATTTTGGCGATGAAGGCGTCCATGTTCACGACGCCACCCGTCGTCGGCAATCCCGTAGTTGGACAGGTCGTCGAACCAGGGCTGTCGAGGCACGCACCGCCGGAAAGCACTCCCCCGCTGGGATTCGTGAATTGAATCGCATTTGCAATCGGGAAATCATTCGGGAGTCCCGCATGCAAGAAGTTCGTGCCACCAGTGATGTAGATGTTGGACCCCGTAGAATTGTTGTCGACCGCGATCCCGCCGCCAGCAACAATTCCATTCGAAGGATTCCCGCCACCGAAATAACTCGAAAAAACCAGACTATTCGTACCGGACGTAGTCGGGTCCACTTTGCTCACAAAAAATGCCTCGCTCGCACCCGACGGCATGGCCCCGAACAAGGTGCCAGCACTCGGAGCAACCGGAAAATCCGTTGATTTCGTGATGCCGATCACGTATACAAAGCCCTTATTATCGAGGGTCATGCCGCTCATCGTGTCGGCGAGACTGCCCGAGAGATAGGTGGAGTACTTCAGGACCTGCCCGACAGGATCCAACTCACTGACGAAGCCATGCGTTCCCGCCACTTTGGGTGCGGTCTGGAACGCACTGGAACTGGTTGGGAAATCGCCGGAGGTGGTCGTACCCGCAACAAAGGTATCGCCGGCCGCATCCACGGCAATGGCCACGCTGGCATCCGTTCCGCTTCCGCCTAGATAGGTGGACCATGTGAGCACGGCCCCCGTCGGATCAAACTTGGAAACAAACACATTCGCCGTGGCTCCGGCGTGAAGCGTGGACTGAAACGGCGTGCCGGCGGTCGGAAAATCCGAAGAAGTCGTCGACCCGGTCACATAGGTGTTGAAGCCCGCGTCCACCGCGATCGTGGGTGCAGTTTCCGACCCGGACCCGCCAAAATACGTCGAGTAGCTCAATACGGGATCGATGATCAAGGGCTGGCTACGATCGTAGTTCCCTATTTCAAACCCAACTTTGTTTTGCGCCAACAATACGAACCGGCCGCTAACCGCGCGTTCCGCCGCACTTGCCTTTTGATAGACGTGCGGCGCTTTCAAATGCAACGCGCCATCCGCGCTCTGCACTAGCAGATCACCGGCTTCCAACTTCAGGCGCTTACTTCCATCGAAGCTCAACGCAATCCTTTTGGGATCGGCGCCCGGTGCAACTTCAAAGTCGTACTCCAACTGTCCTTGGGTTCCGTAATAAATCAGATCAATTCCCGGGTAGACTTGCGAGTAGCGCACGCGACCGTATTGCGGGACATTGCGGTGCCACTTCGAGGGATCGTTCCCGATCAGGTAGTTGCTCTTTCCTGCTAGTATTTCCGTTCCTTCCACAACGCGGCTCTGACTCGCTCCATCAAGCCCCATGCGAACGACGGACTGCTTGGCACTCTGGGCCAGATCCTTCTTTGCATCAGGCTGCAACACGAGAACCGCTTCGTCGTTCGTGAGAAACAAACCGTACCCATTGCCCCGCGCCATGAAGCGTACTTGCGCGTCGGTCTGTCCCTGATTTTGCTCAAAGATCATGGGAACGTGCCTAAAGGACGGAAGGGAGGCGACGCTCGAAATCGCGTGATCGCTGGATACCGTGGGAAAGGGTGCGGCTGAAGTCGTGGTGGATGGGCCGTGGAAGTCCAGGACCAAAATCCCTGTCCCGACCGCGATCAGCAGCACCATTGCCGACACGATGCGCGTCCACAGCAGACCCGTACCCAACCCACGACGATTCAATCTCACGAGTGCCTCCGAATATTCAAATCAGGTGGAGAGGAATGAAGAGCGACACACGTACAACACCACGCGCCCTCGAGCGTGCGAGGAGGCGGCCATGCTTGTCTTCTGATTCCAGTGAAAAAATAAGTAACTACTTAAACATCTGGCGGATAGCAGTGTCAAGCGATCGCGCGCTCCCTTACCCGCTCAAGCCACGTGAGATGCGGAAACGCATTCGAAAAGATGCCGCCCGCTGCACAAAAGTGAACAGCCATGCACCAACTGAGGAATCAATTTGGCAATAAAGGAGAAACGGATTGCACCGTTGCCAAGCGAGAGCCCAGACCGCATCCACTTCAACACGTTTGTTTGCCGCGAACGGGCTTCGCGGACAAGCAAACGAAATTGGCTGCGAGATTGCTGTCGCTATCCAGGCCGCACCCTGTTTCTGGGAGCGGATTCTTCTCCCCCGAATGGCGGATCGACGGTCGTTCATTCCCAATGTGGGCGTTAACCGACTTAATTCCCGCCGTCTTTTGCTGTTGCAAAGTGTTGATAAACAAGTAAATCTTGGCCTCAGATTCTCAGACAAAACTCTGCGTTTCTTGAGAGCTGTCCCAGGCGCTTTCGGAACAGAGTTGTCGCCGAAAGGCATGCGGGGACCGCGATGCTCTTGGAAAGAGAACGGGAAATGCTTCAGCCACCCTCGGACCGGCGATCCATGCGGCGTTTCGACATGCGTCTACCGGCCACTGTTCGCATGGCAGGTCATAGTGCGGGAGAGTTCCACACCGAAACCCAGAACGTGAGCGCTCGGGGAGTGTTTTTCTACCTCGATCGGGACCTGGCGCACGGCTCGCGCATCGAAATGACCCTCACGTTTCCGCCGCACATCACCCTCACTGAGGCGGTACGGGTTCGGTTCACTGCCCGGGTCATCCGTGTCGACACACCACTGCCCTCTTCTCGGGTCGGAGTTGCAGCTGCGATAGAAGAGTATGAGTTCCTTCGAGCGCCGAATTCCTCTGTCTTTCTCGGCGCGCTGCAGCCGCAATGGAAGTTGTCCTAGCCTGGCGTTGATTTGCGAACAGGATTGGCGAATCAAGGCAGGATGCGTCGTCAGGCAGACAGATCGCAGTTTTCTGATCAGATCGTCCCTGGGCGCTGATTCTTCGCGGGCATTATTCTGGTGATCCAGGAAATTCGCGCTACTTCTTACCCAACTGCTGCACTTCTTTCTTCAACCGGGAGTAGCGCCGGAACACGGTGACCAGATAGGTCACGTGGATTAGCCACGTCGCGGCGTAAGCGGCATAGAGATAACTCATCGGACGCGGCCTCCTGGCTCAAGCAGTGCCTCCAGAGCCTGGGTCTCTTCGACGTCGCGCTGCATGCGTTCCAACCGGTACCGCGACCAGCAAACCAGCGCTGCGAAGCACAGGAAGGCCAGCCAGTTGACGAGCAGCACGCGCAGCATGCGAGGATCGATCGATCCGCCTCCGCCGATCACAGGTTGCGGATGCTGTGTCCGGAAAAACCAGATTGAGAAGTAGACGAGCGGAACATCGAGCGCTCCAAACACAGCCAGGGCTGCGGCCAGCACCGGGGTCTCGCCGCTGCTCGAAAAACGCCGCAACACGAGATAGCTCACATAAATCAGCCACAGCACCAGCGTTGACGTAAGGCGAATGTCCCAGGTCCACCAGATGCCCCACACCGGCCGAGCCCACAGCGGACCTGTCACCAGCACCACCGTGCAGAACACAACCCCGACCTCGGCCGTGGTCAGCGCAAGGATGTCGGTTCCCTGCTCCGAAAAGAACTTGCGGATCAGAAAGTAGAGTCCGGCGATCACAATTCCCGTCGTCGCGACCGACGAGGGATACACATCCGCCGGAAGATATCCGCGAAAAGCATATGCGCCTGCGCAGGTCAGCACTGCCAGCCCTATGACCACCCAATTTGCAATCTGATCGGTCTTCGGATTTCTCCGCACCAGATACAGAATCGACGCCAGAAAGTTGATGGCGAACAGAAGGAACGCGGTCCATGCCGACGGCACGTGATAGTAGAAGATGCGCTGGACATCGCCCATCGTCTGCTCCTGCGGAGCAACCACAAGCGCTTGATAGAGCGCGTAGCTGAGCAACACCGCGGTCAACAGCCCAAGAAATGGGAAGGCTTTTTTCATTCCGCGTGCAAGACCGTTTCGAATAACGCCAGACAGCCTGTAGTAAACACTACGTCATAGGTGGCGAGCAAGACGATCCAGAACTTGGCGGAAGTTGTCGGATCGCCTAAAAGGATCGTGGTCGTCGCTTCCACCATCGATAGTAACGCCGGAATCGTGATGGGAAACAATAGAAGGGGCAACATGATCTCGCGGCTGCGGGTGCGCAACGACATCGCTGCAAAAAACGTGCCGTTGACCACGATCGCCCACGTCCCCAGTATCGCCACCGGGATCAATTGCCACGCCGGGCCAAGCGCCCGGAGCTTGTAAAACACAATGAACAACGGGGTCATCAGCCCTTCCAGCACGGCCACGAAAATAAAGTTCCCCACGGCCTTCGCCAGAAAGAGGGCGTTCGCCGGCGCCGGCGAAACTCGATAGGCATCGAGTACCTGATTTCGTATCTCTCGTGCCCAGGTCTGATTCAGCGCCACCACCGCTGCAAACAGAAATGCAACCCAGACCAGGCCGCCCGCGATCACGCGCGACTCTTCCGCATTGGGATCGAACGAGAAACTGAAGACCACCACTACCAGCAACGCAAAAAACAACATCGAGTTCAGCGCATCTTTCGAGCGCCATTCCAGGCGGATATCTTTTGTCAGCGTTACAAGGGTGATTCCCGAGGGTGTGCTCATGCCGTCTCCATGAACGCACGGTCGGGCGTGCGGTTGATGATCTGGCCGGTTTGCATCCAAACGAATTCATCGGCGGCGCCATCGAGCAACGAGGCCTGGTGCGTAACAACCAGGATCGTCTTCCCCCCGTCCCGCATTCCGGCAAGCAATTTGACCATCTCGCGAGCAGAGTGAATGTCCACGTTCGAGAACGGCTCATCCAACAACAGGATCTTCGGATCATGCAGCAGCGCCCGCGCCAACGACATTCTCTGGCGCATCCCCTGCGAATACTGGCCCACCGGCCGGTCAAGCGCCGGATCAAGCCCCACTGCCTGAATGCTCGCCGAACAGCGCGCCTCATCCGCGATTCCATAGAGCTGCGCGAAGTAGCGCAGATTCTCCATCCCGCTCATCTCGTCATAAAGTAGCGACGGGTGCGCCATATATCCGAACTCGCGGCACGCATGCCGCGGGTGGCTTTGGCCCAGGATCGACACGGCACCCCGAGTTGGCCGCACCAACCCAGCGAGGATGCGCAGCAGGGTGGTCTTCCCTGCGCCGTTATCGCCGAGGATGGCATAGAATCGCCTCGCATCGAACGATGCGTTCACCCCGCGGAGCGCGGCGAAGCGTCCAAATTGTTTCACGAGGTTTGTAACTGTGATGATCGGGTCGGCGTGTGCGCGCACCGTGTTGGGCTCGGTCACAGTCGAAGGGGCTTCGTCAGAAAAGCGGATCTATAACGTCACACCTAGCTTCGAGGACGGTTGCGACTTCGTCATGCTCTTGGGCGGCTCGGTTCCAGGGGCTCCATTCGCCGGTGCCCCGGGCGCGGGCGCATATTTGGAGGCGCACTTCGCCTGCAGCGCTTTGGCATGAAATACACCGTCTTTTCCGAAGCTGCCTTCCGCAAGCGCTTGCGAATTGTCTTTGAAGGTGTCGGGCGGCGGCTCGGTGCCGGCATAGCTCACGGGCAAGCTCAGATCCTGCTCGATCAGGATGAAGTCCACATGGGTGCCATTGCGTTTGATCGAGCCGGGCTGGACGTTACCGGCCACGCGCAGGCGTTTGGTGTAAGCACCGTCGCCCATCCCGTGCAGCTCTTTGATGGTGACGTAGTAGCTCTTGCTTTCCTGCACGCCCGTGTACGCGAGATAGCCGAGCATGAGCAGGATGACAACCGTTGCTCCGCCAAACTTGAGATATTTGCTGGTCTCGCCCGACATGGAATCCACCCCAATGTAGCTCACTTTACGCGTCGCGGGCATCGGGGTCAAGACGCAACAGGGCATATGCCAAGCGTCCAAATGCGGCCCAAGTTGCTGAAGCAGAAGGAGTACAGCTTCTTCTTGCTAGAATGACACAACCGCCGTCAACGAGGCGCTAGCCCCTTTATGATCCATCCCTGGCACGACGTCACTCCCGGAGATAAGCTTCCCAGCGAGTTCAGTACTGTCATCGAAATCCCGTTCGGTTCGAGCGTGAAGTATGAACTCGACAAGGCCAGCGGCCTGATCAAACTAGATCGCGTCTTGTACTCGGCCGTTTACTATCCGGCGAATTACGGGTTTATCCCACAGACGCTCGCGGAAGACGACGATCCCCTCGATGTACTGGTTCTCTGCCAGGAAGCTGTGGTTCCGCTGACGATCATTCATGCGCGCGCGATCGGACTGATGACCATGATTGACGCCGGAAAGCAGGATCACAAGATCATCGCCGTCGCTACCGAAGATCCGGAATTCAACAGTTATCACGAAGCCAATGAGATGCCTTCGCACCGGCTGCTCATGCTGCGCCGCTTCTTTCAGGACTATAAGCAGCTCGAGGGTAAGGCAGTCAAAGTCGACGAGATCCGCCCCTCAGCCGAGGCTTTCCCCATCATCACCGACGCGCTCAGCCGCTACAGCGAGCAACGCCGCCGCGGGTTCGCGGAACTTCAAAACAAGCACTAGGAGCTTCCCAGAATGACGGGGCGCCCCAGCGCGCCGCCATCTGCCGCGAGTCACTTCTTGTGGCTCGCAGTTCGAAGGTAACATCTGTCTCTCCTACCACACATGGCACGCGTTCTCTGCCACCATCGATTGTCCAGCCTTGCAGCCCCATGCTTTCTGGAACTCCGGCATGTTCTGCACTACGCCGTTCACGCGATATTTCCCGGGCGAGTGCGGATCCACCTTCACCAGCATCCGCGAAAATTCCGGACGCCGCTTCTCGCACCATACTCGCCCGAAGCCAAGGAAGAAGCGCTGCTCCGGCGTAAATCCATCGATTTTTTGCCTCATCTTTCCCGATTGATCCGCCGCAATCATCTGCTCGAGCGCCGCCAGCGCAATGCGAGCGCCACCGTTGTCCGCCGTGTTCTCACCCAGCGTGAGCTTGCCATTCAGCTTCTGGTCGTCGACGGCAACGAAACTTCCATACTCGTCCGCGACACAACCTGCTCTTTTCTCGAACTCCTTGCCGTCCTCAGCCGTCCACCAATCGCGCAAATTGCCTTGCGGATCGAACTTCCTCCCCTGATCGTCGAAGCCGTGCGTCAGTTCGTGGCCGATCACCACGCCAATGCCGCCCATGTTCACCGCATCGTCCATCGACTTGTCGAAGAATGGGGGCTGCAGGATTCCGGCCGGAAAGACGATCTCATTTCGTGAGCCGCTGTAGTACGCGTTCACGGTCGGCGGGGTCATGCCCCATTCCTTGCGGTCGAGCGGTTTGCCGATCTTTGCGATCTGTCGCTTCGACTCAAATTCGTTCGCGCGAAGATAGTTGCCGATCAGGTCTCCCGGCTCAATCGTCAACGAACTATAGTCGCGCCACACATCGGGATAGCCAATCTTGTTGCGGATGGCCTGCAGCTTGACCTTCGCCTGCTTTTTGGTAGTGTCCGACATCCACGAGAGGCCCTGAATGTCCTGGTCAAGCGAAACTTCCAGTGCATCTACCATTTTTAGCATGCGGGCCTTGCCCTCTGCGCCGAACGTAACGTCCACATACTTTTCGCCCAACGCCTCGCCCAGCGCCGCATCCGTCGCATCTACGCAGCGCTTCCAGCGAGCCTGAATTTCGCCTTGTCCCGTGAGCGCCTGCGTCAATTTGAAGTTCGCATCCACAAACGGCTTCGAAAGCCACGGCGCCCCCGCGTGCATCACGTGCCAACTGGCATAGGTCTTTAGCGCGTCTAGCGACTCGCTTTCGATCACCCCATTCACCTGTTTGAAAAAGTCGGGATTCGAAACGTTGAGGTCCGAAAATTCCGGCGCATTCACGTCTTTGAAGTACCGCGTCAGATAGAAATTCGGCGCCAGCGCCGCCGCCTCCTGCGTCTTCATCTTGTGATCGCGGTTCTTCGGATCGCGCCGCAACGTTCGATCCATCTCGGCCTTCGCCAGCGCAGTTTCAATTCGCAACACGGTTTTGGCGGATTCCGCCGCCTGATCCGGAGATTGGCCTGCCAGCGTGAATACCTGCGTGATGTAGTCCGTCAGATTCTTGCGCATCTCGACTTGCTTGGGATCGTCCTTGATGTAGTAGTCGCGGTCCGGCAGCGTCAGGCCGCCCTGGTCGATATAAGCGATCACCTGATCGGCGTTGTGCAAATCAGAATTCGAATAGAAATTGAAGAGCGCGCCTGCTCCAATCATGTGGCCATGCGCGATTGCGTCGATGAGAGCAGTCTTGTCTTTCACCGTTGCGATCCGTGCCAACTCCGGCTTCAGCGGCTCGATTCCCTTCGCGTCCGCCGCCTTCTCGTCCATGCAAGCACCGTAAAAGTCGCCGATCTTCTGATCGATCGGTGTGCGATTCGCGCCTCCAACCGACGCCTTCTCAAGAATGTCGCGCAGAACATCCTTATTCCGCTCATCCAGTTCAATAAAGCTCACCCATTCCGGTTGGTCCGCCGGAATCTCAGTGCTCTTCAGCCAGTTGCCGCAGGCGTACTGATAAAAATCGACACAAGGATCAACCGTCTTATCGATGGCGTCGATACTGAAGCCGGGCGCCGGTTTCTTGGAGGAATTGTAATCGGTAGTCGTTTGAGCAACGGCCAGCCATGCCGAAAGCAAGGCAATGGCAAACAGAATCTTCAGAATCTGCATGAGGACCTCGCCGAAGTTGGACAGCGGATTCTAGATCAACAGCGTTGGACGGCCAAGCCGCAAGAAGGTGAGACCTTCTGTGGCGCATCAGACGAAATCCCCTGCGCCTGCGGCGCGTATAATCGAGAATATTCGATTTCCCAGAGAGGCTCGGAAGTTCATGACTCCCACGAATGGCACGCCCGCAAACGGCACTAGATCAAATGAAAACGACTGGAATGGCGCAGTGTCCAAGCCGCGCGCCGAGTGGCTGGTCAGGCGAAAAGCGGACAATCGCGACGGCAATTTCTCGCAGATGCACTATGCACGCCAGGGCTTGATCACCGAGGAAATGATCTATGTTGCCGAACGGGAAAAACTCTCACCCGAATTGATCCGCGACGACATTGCCCGCGGACGCCTGATCATCCCCGCCAACATCAATCACCCGGAACTCGAGCCGATGTGCATCGGCGTCGCTTCCCTTTGCAAAATCAACGCGAACATCGGGAACTCGGCCGTTACGTCGAACATCGACGAGGAACTTAAAAAACTGCACACGTCGGTGCATTACGGCGCTGACACCGTGATGGACCTTTCAACCGGCGGCGACATCCACGTAATTCGCGAAGCGATCCTCCGTCACTCTCCGGTGCCGATCGGTACGGTGCCGATCTACGAAGCGATCTCGCGGGTGAAGCGAGTCGAAGACCTGAACGCCAGCGTCATGCTCGAAGTCATCGAAGAACAAGCCGCTCAGGGCGTCGATTACATGACCATTCACGCCGGCGTGCTGATTCAATACCTGCCGATGGTTTCCAAGCGCATCACGGGAATCGTCAGCCGTGGCGGCGCGATCCTCGCCCAATGGATGGCACATCACCACAAGCAGAACTTCCTGTACGAATGCTTCGAAGAAATATGCAAGATCTTCAAGAAGTACGACGTGAGCTTCTCTCTCGGGGACGGCCTGCGTCCCGGGTGCATTGCCGACGCCAGTGATCAGGCGCAGTTTGCGGAGTTGGCCACTCTGGGAGAACTGACCAAGATCGCCTGGAATCACGACGTGCAGGTCATGATTGAAGGACCGGGGCACATCCCGCTCGACAAAATCAAGGAGCAGGTCGACAAAGAAAAGGAGCTGTGCTTCGAAGCGCCTTTCTATACGCTTGGCCCGCTCGTGACCGACATCGCGCCCGGGTACGATCACATTACTTCTGCCATCGGAGCAGCCATGATCGGCTGGCACGGGGCCGCCATGCTCTGCTACGTCACGCCAAAAGAGCATCTCGGCCTGCCCAATGAAAAAGATGTGAAAGACGGCATTATCGCCTACAAGATCGCCGCTCACGCCGCCGACATCGCCCGTCACCGTCCCGGCGCCCAAGATCGCGACGATGCTCTCAGCTTCGCGCGTTACAAATTCGACTGGGAAAAGCAGTTCGCGTTGTCGCTCGATCCCGAGACTGCGCGCTCCATGCACGACGAGACTCTGCCCGACGACTACTACAAAGAAGCGGCATTCTGCTCAATGTGTGGTCCGAAATTCTGCTCGATGAACTACTCGTCCAAGGTGGACGAGTACAACAAGCAGGTTCACGGACTCGAGAAAAAAGACTATTCCGAGTTGGTGGAAAAGTTGGTCACACTGAAGTAGCGGACCTTGGTGAAGAGAGCGGGCTGTCGCGCCGGCGTGCTTGCCGGTCTTCACGACAATAATGAAGCGTCGGGCGTCCCGCCCACCTATTGCTCGCAGCGACCTCCCTCTATTTGAAGTCCGCCGCCCCATTCCATACCAACTGCACCGCGATCGCCAGAATCAGGAATCCGAAAATTCGGCTGATCGCACCGACCGCGCTCGGGCCCAAACGTGCCACCAGCGGCCCCCCCAGTCGCAGGAACAAATAAACAGCAATTGCCAACACCGCGATCCCGATCACCATCCCGACGTACGCAGCCCAGTTGTTGACGTCCGCTGCCAGGCCCATCACCACTCCGATCGAACCGGGGCCCGACAAAATCGGCATCGCCATCGGGGTGAGCGAAATGTCTTCTTTGGTGGTGGCCTCGTCACTTTCCGCCGGCGTCAGTCGAGCGCTCCCCGTCACCATTCCCCATGCCGTGTTGGCCACAATCAGGCCGCCGGCAATCTGCAAAACCGGCAGCGAGATCCCGAAGAAGTTCAGCACGAACCTCCCGAAGAACAAGAACGTTACCAGGATCGCAAACACATAAGCAGCCGTTTTGAGCGCCGTGCGGTTGCGCTCCCGCTGCGAGAAATCTGATGTCATCGAGAAAAACAACGGGATGCCGCCGAACGGATTGACAATTGGAAATAACGCGAGAAACGTCGCGGTCGCGGCGTTCGGAAGGGTCTGCAGCAGGTAATGCAATGCGTTCGCCGCTCTCATACGCTCCTCGCTGCCAACCGATCCGTGCAATCAGTGTTCTTGGGGTCGGGTCATCATACGGAGGCCTTCGAAGGGGCGTCAAACAGCGCACTATTCGTTTTTTCAGCGATTCAATCCCGGGCAGAGATCTTATCGAAAAATGTGCATCTGAATTACTTTACTAATCATCTATTGTCTTGTAAGGTAATCGCGCGCATGTCAAACCAGCCCACGAGCCTTCGCGAGGAAATACGGCAAACCAAACCGTTTGAGTCACCAGCGCAGGAGGCCATTCTGGGGCTGTACCGCACCTCCGACATGCTGCAGCGCCGTTTCAGCCACCTGGTGGAACCGCACGGCATCTCGTTGCAGCAATACAACGTTCTGCGCATTTTGCGCGGTGCTGGGAAAGAAGGCACGCCGACACTCGACATTGCCCAGCGCATGATCGAAAAGACTCCGGGCATTACTCGCCTGCTCGACAAACTGGAGACCAAACATCTAGTTCGCCGAAAGCGTTGTCCCGAAGACCGTCGTCAGGTTCTCTGTTGGATCACCGACGCCGGACTGATCCTGCTGGCCAAACTCGACAAACCGTTGGTCCAGTCTGGTTTGAGCGCGATGGAGTGTCTCAGCCAGACCGAAATTCGGCAGTTGATCTCGATTTTGGGAAAACTCCGCGCGCAGCTTACATAATTTTTTTGCGGAAAAAGATGACTAGTCAAGCATATCGAGATCTTCAGATCGGAACACATTTAGAGGGAGGAAACATCGATGATTCGAAAACTTTTGGCAACATCTGATGATTGGACTTTGACAATCTTGCGCCTGGTGATGGGCATAATCTTTTTTGCCCATGGCGCACAGAAAGCCCTGGGGTGGTTTGGTGGCTACGGGTTCAGCGGAACTATGGGATTTTTCACCAACATGATGCACATTCCGGCGGTGTTCGCATTCCTTGCAATCTGCGCCGAATTTCTTGGCGGCATCGGGCTCATTCTAGGCGCCCTGGGCCGCATAGCCGCCTTCGGCATCGCCTGCAACATGGTGGTCGCAATATTGATGGTGCACTCCCACTTTGGTTTCTTCATGAACTGGAGCGGTCAACAGAAGGGTGAAGGGTTCGAATACCATCTGCTCGCGATCGTGATTGCATTGGTTCTAATGGTGAAGGGGAGCGGGGCATTTTCGATCGACCGCGCGTTGTCCACGCGTCCGCAGTGACCGTCCACTGCGGTCAATTGCGGTCGGAATAGTTTTTCACACCCGGCTCGGGTTGCGTGGCAGTCGCGCGCGGGCCGGGTTTGCGGTCGTAGAACACAACCGTGTCTTCCGCGATCTGGTCGTCCCCCTGAAGGCGGTGCGGCCGCGGTTTTGTGGAAGAGGTGACGGTCGCTTTCGGTTTCTGGACAATGGTCGCGACGTCAGAGGTCGGCACTGTCTTGCTTTGCGGGTTAACCTGCTTTTGGGATTGATCAGCGGTGTGCTGGGGCGACTGCCGAGTCGAGGATGCAGACGCTGGACGATTCGCGTTGCTCGCGTCTCCCAGATGTGCCGTGCCTATGAGGAACCATGCCGAGACCGCGAGCGCTGCCCCGGCACATGCAACCTTGAGCTTCTGTAAATTCCACACCTGCGGCGTTCCCGCTTTTCGCACTACAGGCGTGGGTGGCAGTACGATCTTTGCGCGCACCGGGTCGGGGACAACCGGAATCGTCATCCGATTCGCTGCCGAAGGGGTTAGCTTTCCGGGAGTCGTCAGCCATTTTGCGCCGACGGCTTTCTGCGGCTCCAGCTGAATTTCTTTTGCAGGGCGATGTGCCAGCCGTACCTCTGCGTCGTGCTTTTTCTCCTCAACCTCCTTCTCGGAGATCGCAAACAATTTGGCCGTTAGCCCGGAATGTGTTGCATCTTGATTGGTTCCCTCAACCTTCGGTTGCACAGAAATTACCGGCGCGATATCGACCCCGAGTTTCGGAAACTCGTTTAGCTCGGCAAGAATCAGATCCTCTTCTTGAGCATTGATGGCCAGGGCGCCGATCACGGGAAGCGTTTCAGTCTTTCCACGCGCGCCGATCGTCATGTCCTGCCCGGCGACTGTCAGCGGACTGACCGTCACAGTTCTTTCCATGAGACGCTCGATCGCGAACCGCTTTGCATCACCCTTCCCCAAACCGATTCGCGGCATGACAGGATCAATGGATACAGGGGTATTTCGGATTGGAACAGAATTGCTGTCCAGCGCGCCCGGTGCTACGAAAACCCAAAGATCATCACCGGCAGAATTTTGCGCCATGTGGCTGACAACGTCCTCGGGTGCGCACTCTTCCAGTCGCACTTCCAGGTCCGCAGGAGTGCTGGAGACGACGCCGGGAGCCACTGTTTCCACCTGGAAGCCCCGCGCACGCAATTGCATCGTGAGTTCGAGGCAATCATCGGCAACTTCGGTAATGATGCGGGCTAACGGCATTGGGGTCTAGAAGCGACGCAGGGACAAAGGGGGAACCAACAAGCCACTTGTCAGCAAACAGGCCGCCATCCTAGACGTGACTTGCCAAGTGACCGAATCCCAAGGTGCCGACAGTTTACTCTAGCTAAGCCGCTTGTGGCATGAACTTTCTAGCTGCCACCCCATATGCAAATTATTGCAGCCATCAGTGGTAAGTTTCCAACAGCTTCGTCGCTCGACGAAGCGCCGCTGCGAGCGCTGCAATCTGCTGGGTCGACCGCTCGGGGTCGCCGGCCTCAACTGCCTCGTTGATTCCGGGAATCACCACAGCGGCATAACCTGTGTATTGCCCGGGAGCGTAAATCGCATGGTGATACCACGGCCGGTTCGGCAGACCCTCTGGAATGAGAAGAGCGGTCTCGACGTCCCGCAGCACACGGTTCAACCGCGCAACATCCGCAGGAGGCGCCTTCTCTTTCGCCAGAATCTTGGCGCCGGCTTGCTCAAATTGTTTTGCGGCTTCGGCCGCCCCAGCGAAATCCGGCGAGTGCCCTCCCAGCTTCGCCTCGGCCTTTTTGCGCGCCGCGTCGATGTACGCCGTCACTTCCTTCCCATACTCCTCGTAATCAAACGGCAATACATCAGCATTTGCCAGGCGGATTGCCTCCAGACCGAAAACCCGTGCCATTTCCTGCTCGTAGAGGAAATCGGGATCACCGAACTTCTTGAACCATGCGAAATCGTCAAAGGTCGAGTGATACACGCCATATGAGCCGGTTGAGCCGATGTCTGTACACGGCACTCCGAGATGCTGCAGGAAGACTGTGTAATCCGACCCACTCCCCAAATCTCCGACCGGCACATCGGGATGTGCTTGAGCCGCCGGTGACCGAAATGTGCTGGTCGAGGTCTCCTGCGGATTCACCGGCTCATTGCCCGGCTGGTTTGCCTTCCGCCATGCCTCGTACACCGTCCCACCCTGCGGTGCGGGAACGGCCTTCGTCACATCGCGAATAAATTGCTTGAGGGAAGGAACCGAGGATGCCCCAAACTTCGGTCCCGACACCGCAACGTCCACATTGACGTAAGCCGCAGCACGCACTAACGCTGCCGCGTTATCTTCGCCCCACTCGGTCGAGCCGATCAGTCCCTCTTCTTCCGCATCCCAACTGGCATAGATCAAGGTGCGTTTCGGTTTCCATCCCGACTTCAGCAGCTCACCGATGCCCGCTACCGACTCGAGCATGGCCGCGGTTCCGCTGTTCGGATCCACCGCCCCATACACCCACGCATCGCGATGATTTCCCGAGACCACCCACTCATCCGGCAACTCGCTGCCTCGTGCCCTTCCAATCACGTCCCAGATAGTCCGATAACCATAGTCCTGCTTTAAATGGATTTTTACCTTCACGGGTCCCGGACCCACGTGATAAGTGAACGGCAATGCCCCTTGCCAGTCGCGAGGTGATTCCGGTCCACTCAGGTGGTCGAGAATTGGCCAGGCATCCGCATACGATATGGGTGTCGTCGGAATTTTTGGCATTTGCGCTGACTGTTCAGGTGGAGTTCGTTTGGCTTCAGGAAGGGACGGGACCGAAGCAATGCCGGGCGTGGTCGGATCGCCGGCAAACTGAAACATATACCCGACCGACCCGCGCTGCACCCCGGTATCTGGCCGCCACGGGCCCTTGGGATATTTATCGCCGCGCTTCCAGCCATCATCGGCGGGATCCGAATAAATGATCACTGCCGCGGCGCCTCGTTCCTGCGCCACGAAGCTTTTGACCCCGCGGAAATTCTGTCCGTAGCGCACCAGCACGATCTTGTCGCGGACATCCACTTTCATTTGGGCCAATTTCTCGAAATCTTCCGGCGAACCGTAGTTCGCGTAAATCACATCCGCCTCGACATCACCCGACGGCGACATACCGTTGTACGGCATGACCACCCGGGGATCGTCCTGGAACGGATCGCCCTCGACGTGCTCACGGGTAGGACCATGCATCGAAACGCCGGCGGGAGCCGTCACGTCCACGCTGATTTCCGACGGGTAGTTGATCCACACCTTGTACTCGACGATCTCCGTCTCCAGGCCCGCTTCGCGAAACTTCTGCGCCACGTAGTCCGCGGTGGCTTTGTCTTCGGGAGAGCCGGCAATGTGGGGAGCCTTGGTCAGAGTTCGCAGATGCTCTTCGGCGCGTTTCGGATCGGGCACCGCGAGGAAGCGGGACTCCAGGCTGCGCTCCGCCGTCGCATCGCGGAATCCGAAGATCGCAGAATCGGACTTTGGACTTTCCGGGCTCGATGAGGTTGGGAAGCTTGCGCCCGTAAAGTTCACGAGCAAAAGGGAGCAAATCAGAAAACTACCGAACCGGGTGGTCATGAGGCTCCTGGAAACGGGAGAAAAAGTAACGCCAAAAACCGTGCACGGCGCTCAAAGTGTCACCGCCCGCGCAGCGCCTCAAGTGTTTCTGAAAGCGGGGGCACATCCCGCCCTCCGTAAACCCTGCTGAACAAAATCTTGCCACTGCGCCCTACGATCACAATGGCCCGCTCGCTTGTCCCGGCGTCAGGACCTTGCTCTCGAAATACTCCATAGAACTGGCTCACTTCCCCGTGAGGCCAGAAATCGCTGCACAGCGGGAAATCAAAAGGACCAAGTTCGCGCTCCCACTCTGTGGTGTTCATGATCGAATCTACACTGATGCCCACCACCTCGCTCTCGCTGGCCACAAACGTTTCGCGCTGCGTCTGGTACTCCGTCAACTGTTGCGCGCTCACCGTTTCCCAGTTCGCCGGATAGAAGGCCAGCACAATATTTTTCTCCCCGAGCGCATCTTTGAGATGGAAGCGCTTCTTGACGCCACCAATCAGCGCTGGGAGATCAAAATCGGGCGCAAGTTCGCCAGCGGGCACAATCGTTTTCGGATGTTCGGACGAGACCCCTCTCACAAACCCCCACCTGCAGTTCGAATCAGGGATTGTACCGCGAACCCCCGCTAGCAAATCGCGTTCAAGATGTTTGCAGAATTAGGGACGAACCTGCCCGCTGCCGATAATTTCATACTTCGACGAAGTCAACTCTGCCAACGCGAACGGTCCGCGACAATGCAATTTCTGCGTACTGATGCCCATCTCCGCGCCAAAACCAAACTCCGCTCCGTCGGTGAACCGAGTCGAAGCGTTCCAATATACGGCCGCCGAATCGACCGCTCGCAGAAATTTGCGGGCACTTGCTTCCTCCCTCGTGACAATGGCGTCCGAATGCTTTGTGGAGTAGCGGTTGATGTGCGTGATCGCCTCGTCCACACTCGCGACGACGCGGACCGCCATGCAAAGACGCAGATACTCTTCACCCCAGTCTGCCTCCGTGGCTGGTAGCATGGCACCCGAAGCATCCATGTTTCGCGCGCTCGCGTCTCCCCGTACTTCGACGCCGCGGGCCGAAAGCTTTTTCAAGATTCGCGGAATGTATTCCTGTGCGATTCGCTCGTGCACCAACAGTTTTTCGGCTGCATTGCAAACGGACGGACGCTGCGTTTTCGCATTGATCACAATCGCATCCGCCATCTCGAAATCCGCCGCTTCGTCCACGAAGATGTGGCAGTTCCCTGCCCCCGTCTCAATTACCGGCACAACGGAATTCTCAACTACAAAATCGATCAGCCCCGCGCCACCCCTCGGAACAATGACGTCCACCAACCCACGGGCTTCGATCAACTCCTGCACCGATCCGCGCGTGCTCGCGTCGAGCAGTTGAATCGCACCGTCGGGCACGCCCGGAATAGAGGTCGCGATCTCGACCAACCGCGCGTTACTCCTGGCTGCCTCTTTGCCGCCGCGCAGCACGATCGCGTTTCCGGTTTTCAGCGCGATCGCAATCGTGTCGATCGTCACGTTCGGTCGAGATTCATAAATGATCCCGATCACGCCCAGCGGCACGCGCACCTTGCGAATGCACAACCCATTTGGCCTCTCCCATTCGGCCAAAGTTCCGCCGATCGGATCCGGCAGTGCGGCGATGTCACGCACTCCATTCGCCATCTCCTTGACCCGCTCGCTTGTCAACAGCAAACGGTCGCGCATTGCCCCATCCAGCCCGCTCGACTCTACATCCTGTTCGTTCGCGGCCAGGATGCTCCCTGCGTTCGCCTCGATCGCCTCCGCCATCTCAAGCAACACGGCGTTCTTTTGCGCCGTTGTAAGTTCGGCCACGCGCGGCGCTGCGGCGCAGGCCAGTTCGAGTCGGGCGCGCGTCGTGAACGTCTTGTTTAACGTCGTAGCCATCTCAATGCGTCTTCTTTCGTGGAGGAAAGTAGGTGCCGATCTTCCGTTCGATCGCCCCTTCAATCGCTCGCGGATGCCTTCCATTCACGATCGCCACATGGACCCCGGCTTCACTCGCCGCTTTGGCGGCCCGCAACTTCGAGCGCATTCCGCCCGTCCCCAGCTTGCCTTTGCCGTTGCACAAGTCTTCCATCTCGGGCGTGAGTTTTGGCACCGTACGCAGCAACTTGGATCCTTTGCTGCCGTTCGGTACGTAGAAACCGTCGACATCCGTTAGCAGGAGTAACCAGTCCGCTTGCACTGCCGTCGCCAGGAGGGCACTCAGTTCGTCGTTGTCGCCGAAGGCTCCCACCAACTCGCGCACGGAAACGCTGTCGTTCTCATTCACGATGGGCACAACCCCGAGCTTCACTAACTCATGCAGCGCATTTTGAAGGTTCTTGTAGCGTACCGGCGACGTGAAGTCGTCGCTGGAAAGCAACAGCTGGGCCACAACTTTCTTCCCGAAGAACAGTTGTTCGTACGTATGCATCAGCAGGCTTTGACCAACCGCTGCACAGGCTTGCATCAGCGGTACGCTCGAAGGCCGGTCTTCCAGCCGCAAGTTCGACATTCCTGACGCGATCGCACCCGAACTCACGATCAGGTATTCATGGCGCGAAAGATCCAGTTGATCGATCAGCGCCCTCATGCGCACCGTGTCGATCCGACCTCCCGGCGCAATCAGGCTGGTGCCGACTTTGATGACGAGGCGCACGTTGTTTTCAGAAAATCGGAGTGCAAGGGTCTTGCCCTCCCTTGCGGCCATCTCCGAACTCTAGTTTAGCAAGACGCTCCGTCTGGCTGACCCAATCGATTCAGCTAAACTGTATTGGTATGCCCGTCAGTGATCCAACCCTTCGCTTCTCCACCCGCGTCGAAAATTACATCCGCTATAGGCCCGGCTATCCACCGCAGGTGCTGGAAACTCTTACAACCGAGTGCGGCCTCACTCCGGCCTCGACGGTCGCCGACATCGCTTGTGGCACCGGAATCTTCACCCGCATGCTGCTCGACAATGGCAACCGCGTCTTCGGCGTCGAACCCAACCGCGAGATGCGTGAAGCCGCCGAGCGTCTGCTGGCTTCATATTCCAACTTCACCAGCGTCGCCGGAACCGCCGAAGCCAGCACTCTCCCAGACCGGAGCGTCGACATCGCCACTGCAGCACAGGCCGCTCACTGGTTCGACCTTCAAAAAGCACGCCGGGAATTCGCGCGCATCCTCGGCCCCGCTGGCTACGGTGTCCTCATCTGGAACGAGCGTAGCACCGACACGACGCCCTTCTTGCGTGCCTACGAAGATCTTCTTCTCCGCTACGGCACCGATTACGAGCAGGTGCGTCACGAGCACACAACGGACAACATCGGCTCGTTCTTCGCGCCCTCCCACTACGAGTCTCGCGTCTTCGACCTGCGTCAGGAGTTCGCGTACGCTGACCTCGAAGGACGTCTATTGTCCTCTTCCTACGCGCCGACGCCTGGACATCCGAACTATGGTCCGATGGTGCAGGAACTCCGTGGCATTTTTGATCGCTTCAAGAGAGACGAACGCGTGAGCATGGACTACCTCACACGTCTGTATTACGGACAGCTCGGTCAGAACTGAAGAATGATGGCTGTTCAATTGGTTATGCCGACGCGCGAACTCTGACGAGCCAAGATGAATCTGCTTTTGGACGTAGAGCGTGCGCTCCTGGAGAAAAACGCTTGCCCGAAGAAAAATCTTTCCACATGTCCCCCGACGAGTTCCGCCGCCACGGACATGCGGTCATTGACTGGATCGCCGACTACTACAAAAAGATCGAATCTCTCCCGGTACTCTCCCAAGCAAAGCCAGGCCAAGTCCGCGCCTCCCTACCGCCAAGCGCGCCGGCACACGGCGAGCCCTTCGAAGCGATTCTCGCTGATGTTGAAAGACTCATCCTGCCCGGCATTACTCACTGGCAATCCCCCAACTGGTTCGCCTATTTCCCCTGCAATGCTTCCGGACCAGCCATCCTTGGCGACCTGCTCTCCTCCGGATTTGGCGTCCAAGGAATGCTGTGGGCCACGAGCCCCGCTTGCACCGAGCTTGAAACGCACGTGCTCGACTGGCTCGTGCCCATGCTCGGACTTCCGGAGAAGTTTCTCTCGACCTCGACCGGCGGCGGAGTCATTCAAGACACTGCATCCAGTTCTTCGCTTTGCGCCCTTCTTGCCGGCCGAGAACGCGCCACAAGCTATGCCAGTAATGCGAGCGGATGTGACGGCAAGCTCGTCGCCTATTGCTCCACACAGACGCACTCATCCGTGGAGAAAGCAGCCAAGGTCGCCGGCATCGGCGCCACCAACACACGCGCCATTGCCGTTGATGAAAACTTCGCCATGCGTGCTGACGCCCTCGCTCGGCAGATCGCTCAGGACAAATCCGCCGGCCTGCTTCCGTGTTTCGTCTGTGCGACCGTCGGCACTACTTCCTCAAACGCCATCGATCCCATTCCGGAGATCGCGCGGGTCTGCCGCGAACATGGAATCTGGCTCCACGTCGACGCCGCTATGTCCGGCACAGCCGCTCTCTGCCCTGAATTCCGCCACACTCACCGCGGCATCGAGCACGCTGACAGTTATTGCTTCAACCCGCATAAGTGGATGTTTACCAACTTTGATTGCGACGTGTTCTATGTCGCCGACCGCAAAGCGCTCATTCAGACCCTAAGCGTGCTGCCTGAGTATCTCCGTAATCAGGCCACCGAATCGGGCGCCGTGATCGACTATCGCGATTGGCATATTCCCCTCGGCCGCCGTTTCCGCGCGCTGAAATTGTGGTTTGTGTTGCGCCACTATGGCATCGAAGGCCTGCAGCATCACGTGCGACAACACGTCGCAATGGCGCAGGAATTCGCAAGCTGGGTTCGCGACGACGGCCGTTTCGAACTCGCAGCGCCCGTACCGCTCAACCTGGTCTGTTTTCGCCTCAAGGCGGGCGACACCGCCAACCAAGCGCTCATGGAACGCCTGAATCGCTCTGGCGATCTTTGTCTCACGCATACCAAGCTGAACGATCGGTTTACGCTGCGCTTGTCCGTCGGGCAGACCAATACGCAACGCCGGCATGTCGAACGCGCATGGAAGAGAATCCAGGAAGAAGCAGAAAAGTCCGGCGCATCGCAGTCGACCTAGGCGATCCCATTGGGAGCGAGATTACCGCAGTTCTCTTCGACCACCATGCGCCGGGTACCTAAATTTATCCAAATCAAACACACCGCAGAGCACGAAGCACAACTCCGCTAAATCTTAAACGCGCACCTTGCGCCGGATCACTCCAGCCAGTGCGATCAGGCCGGTACCCATAAACGTGAGAGTTCCGGGCTCGGGCACGGCCGCCGATGGCGTGTACCCGATGAACTCCTGGGGTCCATATCCAGGCCGCGCTCCGACCGCGGTATAAACCATAATGCCTTTGAAATCCTTGTTGGAAGCGTTCGCCGCCAGTCCCAGATACTGCGACATCAACGCTTGCACAGCCGCATCGTTGCTACCCGGGATGCTGCCGCTGAACAGCGCCCACACCGCTTCATTCCCGAGCGATGCGCCCACGTTCCCGTTTAGCACGCTCATGAAGATCAACCCTGCCGCCTTGTAATCCATCAGCGCCTGGCCGCTCGTGCCGAACATTCCGCCTTGCAGAATGCTATGCACATTCGCCGTCCAGCTCTCGCCAAAGCTGATGTGGTTGTTGTAGGCGTCGCACATCATCGGCGCGAGCGTCGAACTGCCGTTGATCGAGAAGTTGTATGGGTATGCGTACACATTCCCGGCTGCAACGTTGCCCGGACCAACATTCACGAAAGTAAGATTGACCGTCGAATTGGCGAACGCTTGCGAAAACAGCAAGCACAGCCCGAGTGTCAGAAAGATTCCGGTCTTGCAATAGCGCTTCATTCGGCCTCGCACGTCAGAAGTGGCAAACCTTCTGGAAGAAACATTACGTGCTCGACCGAACCGTCACAATCGCTCAAACGTGGCGTTACGCGAATGACGGAAGTAACCTGTAAAGTAACCCGAGCGGTTTTACTTCACGCATTTTTGATGTCGTGGTTACTTGACGGGGCTATACTTCGACGCCGGGGGCGCGCCATGCTTCGTCGCATTGTTTGCTTTGTCCTCGCATTTACATTCATCTTGGTCCTTACCGCACGCTTCTCGGGGTCGGCGGCAGGCGGCGTTTTCGCGCAAACGCCGAACGTCAAGCTAAAGATCCGGGCCGCCCTCTATGATCACGATCTCAATCTGAAGCCTGTGCCGCATCTTGCGCTAGAACTTCGCAACCTCGATAGTTCGACCGCTGCACCAATCGCAACGCAGACCAACCTCGATGGCATTCTCGAAACTGAACTCCCGGCCGGCCATTACCAAGTGGTTGCCAGCAAGCCGATTGAATTTCAGGGCAAGACCTACACCTGGTCCGTTGATTACAACCTCACCAAACCGGAAAACTCCGTCGAGCTCAGCAACGACAACGCGAAGACAAACGATCTCTCCGGCGGACGCGGCGCCCAGATCGATCAACTGGCCGACCAGTTCAAACATCTGAAGACCAGCATCGTCACTATCTGGACCGCCGAAGGTCACGGCACCGGATTTCTCGTTGATCCGGCAGGCCTCATCATCACCAACCAGCACGTCGTCTCGAACCAGGCGTACATCGCCGCTCAGTTCGATAGTGCACACAAGCTCACCGCCGAATTGCTGGCTGAAGACAAGCAGAAAGATGTTGCCGTACTACGCGTCAATCTAGCTCCTGTTTCTGCCGTTGTGATTGCCCCCATTGCCCAGGGACAGGGCAGCTTGCTGGAAGGCGAGCGTGTCTTCACGATCGGCAATCCGCTCGATCAGGAGAAGGTTCTTACCAGCGGGATCGTGAGCAAAGTGTCTTCCGATGCCATCATCTCCGATATCAACATCAATCCCGGAAACTCCGGTGGCCCCCTGTTCAACTCCAGCGGGATGGTGGTCGGCATCACTACTTATGGAATCGAACGCAATTCAGGACCGGGACTCTCTGGAATCCTGCCCATGACCGCGGCCATGGAATCGCTCACCGAGGCAAAGATTAAGGCGGCCGCAGGTCCTCCGCCGGCCGCTCGCTTGCTCCCGGTGATTCCCGCAGCAAAATACCCAGCTGATGGCCTGCGCTCGCTCGGAACGAAGGCTTGGGAGAAGAAGGTCTATTACTTTACCGCTGGAGAGTTTGAAGTCGAAGTCGTCACTCCGGTCACGGCGTTTTCGGCCGCGCAGGAGCGGAACACTCGTGCCGAGAAAGAACGTGAGAAGCGTGCCAAGAAAGCAGGCGCAATCCCTGCAGAAGCTCCGCAGGCCAGCGACATCGATGCGAAATACGATGCCGTCATCCGGCTCCATGCTCGTCCTCGTCTTCGGACTGCGTGGATGAAATCTTTGGGCGAGGGCATGGCAACCGGCGGAATGGCGCCCAACACCATGCACTTCAAGGCCGATTTCCTGCGTATGCGTCTACTTTGTGGGACAACGGAAATCGAGCCAATTTTGCCGGGGCGTGTGCCGCTCACCGTAGTTGGTCAAAACGCCTACGTTCGCGTGAATGATGCTACGTACGAAGGTGTGTACACCTATCCTCCGGACGCAATCTCACCCGAGTGCCAGCACGTTACCCTCGAGTTGTATTCGTTGAAAGAGCCCGACAAGCCCGTCACGCATGCTTTCGAAGAGAACTCCGTCCAACATATCTGGAGTGATTTCGAGCCGTACCGAAAGGCACAGAGCAGCGCCAAATAAACGCGTCTCGTCGAGAGATCTCACTGGCGACAAACAAGACGTTGCGATGATCTGCGATCTCACTGCCCATCCCGCTTTGCCTGACTTGTGAGATATCGCTCGGCATATTTGAGAAATGTCGGCCAGTTCGGTGCAGGCGTGTGTCCCGCGCTGTTCTGCCGGAACGCAAGTTCTCCATCCACCAGCGCCGTCTCGATCGCGGGGAACTGAGTGGTTCCGAGATCCTTCTTGCCAAGCAAGCGATAAACGGGTCCCGCCGCCACCGCCGCCAGAAACATACCCTTCGCATCAACCCAGCCGTCGCCTGCCGTTGCGCCTGCACCAATGAATACTGGACGGGGCGCGCACAGCGCTATCAACTCGTGCGCATCCACCGGCAAATCCTCTGCGCCGAGCGGGCCGTCATATTTCAGAAAGTTTCCGGCCATCCAGTGATATTCGCCGGTAGCAGCTATGTTTCCGATCTCTTCTCCGAAATGGCGCCTGTAAAGCTTCGCCCCACTCTCGCCCGAGGAGCTGATGTATGCAATCGCAAAGCGCGGATCGTACGCCATCGCCACCAGCGCTGCCTTTCCGTAACGAGAGTGGCCTTCAATGCCGACTCGCTTGGCATCCACTGACTTGTCGGTTTCGAAATAGTCGAGCACCCGGCTCGTACCCCACGCCCATGCTCGCAGCGCACCCCAATCATCCACCTTGCGCGGCTTTCCCTCATTCACCAATCCAATGATGCCCTGCGTTAGCCCCCCGCCATTGTCATCCTGCACGCTCGTAGGGAAATAAGTGGCGTATCCCCATCCTTTTCCCAGCACAATTTGTTGCCACGCAGGCTTCTGGTCGTCCTTCATATCCGGAAATCTCTTCGCCAGCGCCGCTAGCACCTCCGGTGTCAGGCCGAGTTCGATGATCACTGGTACCGGGCCCGTCGCGTCCGCTGGGATCGTAAGTTTCAATTCCATGTGTACGGCCGGCACCTTAGAGGCGTGCACCACATGACCCACCAACCTCTTCGTGATGATCGGGAGTCCGTCGTTCTCGTCTTTCGTCGTGCTGACTACCTCCCAGTTGACTGCAGGCGTCGCCGGCGGTACCCGGCCATAAATCTCGCGATCGAAGTCCTCGACGATCTCTGGCCGGCGTTTCGTCCACCACATCTCCGACGTCGTCACCTTTTTGCCGCTCTTTAACAGCAGCGAGTCCGGCAACTTCCCGCGCGGGCCAGCTTTCGCCTCGTCATAATTTGCGGCATATTCCGATTTCGGATCGTTATCGACACCGCGACGCAGCTTCTCTATGTGAAGCAGCTTCATTGTCCGGGCATGGTCTTCTTCCGCCGCAAGATGAGCTGCGGCAGGTGCGGTTCCAGGGAGCTGAGCAGCAGCTCGCAAGTTGCCGAACAAGCAACCAGCTATAACAACCACGATTTTTAGGGAAGTCTTATGCATGCGTGGGTCTGGGACGACGACACCAATGGATTTGAGCCGTTCTCTTCGTGAAGAATCCCGAACGATCGTCATCCTCTGTAGTGCACCGGGCTGCGCCTCAACGCGGCCCAGCCTTTGAAACTACTCCTTCAACTCGACGAGAATCAGATCCATTCCCTGATCGCCAGTATTCTCAGGCAAGTGTATCCTTGCAGGAGCGATTTGCGCCTCGCCTCCCTTTGCCGTGAAAGCTTGCTTTTTTCCGTTTGCGAGAATGAATTGTCCTGTCGCGTCGTTGAGGAACACAGCGACCAAATTGGGATGGCTGTGCATCACAGACTTCTCGTGTGGTCCTGACACACGCACAACAACCCTCCACAAAGCGCCAATGGCACTCGCATGTTGATCTCCTCATTTTTGCTTTGGACTCTTTCTGGGAAAGCGCCCAACACTACTCTTGCGGATGGATGTCAATAACACTACGCGAGCGTCTAGCCGTGGTCGTTGCCAATTTATAATCCGCCTGCTATGAAGACACTTCTCTCCTTCTTGCTCGCTCTCGTGGTTACTCTCCCTCTATCGGCACAGACTGAATTCCTCAAGCCCACGGGACTGGCTCCCGCACACGGCTATACGCACTCGGTTGTGAGCAAGCCGGGAAAACTCATCTTCCTCTCCGGGCAGGTGGCGAATGATCCCGCCGGACAACTTGTTGGCAAAGGCAATCTGAAAGGGCAGACCGAGCGGGTGTTTGCCAATCTCAAAGCCGCACTCGCCGCTGCAGGCGCCACCTTCAATGATGTGGTCAAGATCACTTGGTACGTGAAGGGCTACAAACCCGACGAGCTCCCGGCACTTCGCGCGGTCCGGGACAAGTACGTCAATACCTCGGCGCCCCCGGCCAGCACGCTCGTCGGCGTGGCTTCGCTTTTTCAGGAGGACTACTTGATTGAGGTGGACGCGATCGCGGTGGTGGCAGAGAAGAGCGAGAAGACGAAGTGATGCTACACCCTATCTCATGATCCTGGACCCAGTGCCGAACAAGAAAAAAACTGGCCACGGCACGCTGCCGTCGAAAGTGTCGTCACGCAGCCTCAGGTCTGACGGGAAGCACGACCGTCACCTTTGTACCGTTCGCGTCCGAGTCGATCTTAAGATTGCCGTTAAACTGGCGCACCCTCTCTTCCATGCCGCGAACGCCGACGCCGACTTGCGCGGCGCTCATTTCCCTCAATCGTTCCGGAGAAATACCTTTGCCTTGGTCGCTGATCTCGAGCTCTACGATGCCGTTCGAGTTGCGTAGACAAATCTGCGCCGAAGAACTGCCGGAATGGCGATGAATGTTGGTCAGACTTTCCTGCACGATGCGAAAAATAACCAGTTCCAGATCGTCGGGCAACCTGTCCAGGTCCGCGGGCAACACTAGATCGACTTTGATCTTGCTCCGCTCTGAAAATCCGTCAGCGTACCAACGAAGAGCAGAACCAAGCCCGGCCTCGTCCAGAAGAGGCGGATGCAAGAGGTAGGAAAGGGTCCGAATTTCTCTCGACAGGTCCTCGGAAAGCTGCTGGCTCTCCGACGCCAATCTTGCGGCTTCCGGCGCGCGATCTCCAACAGCTTTTTGGAGCAGCGTGAGATTGAGTATCAATGCAACCAGTGTCTGGCCCGCGTGGTCGTGAAGTTCACGAGCCATATGCCGTCGTTCTTCGTCCTGAGTGCGCAGCAAACGCCCCGCAAGTTTCCGAAGGTTCACCTCCGCCCGCTTGCGATCCGAAATTTCAGCCTCGAGCGCTACCGTACGCTCCGCCACTTTTTTCTCCAATTCGTCGTTGACTTTTCGCAGGGCCTCTTCGGCGGCCCTTAACGGCGTCAGGTCCGTGACGAACGCCGCCACTTCAGAACCACCTTCGACGGAATCAAGCGTCGATGCTCCAATCAGGACCGGAATGCGCCGGCCATCTTTAGAGACATAAGCTTTCTCATAGACTTCGCATCGGCCGGAAGTCCGCAACTGCTGCACGGCTTTGGCATCGGCCTCCGCGTACTCCGGCGCGGTCAGATCGCTCCACCGCAGATTCCCCGACGCAACCTCCGTTTCGGAGTAACCCAGGGCCTTCAGAAACATCGGGTTGACGTATTTCACATGCCCGCGCAAATCGCCAATGACCGTTCCAAACGGGTTTGCCTCGGCTAAGCGTCGAAACCGTTCCGCCGCGCGCGTTCGCTCTAAGCGATGGATGTCCTCTTGCAGCAACGTTCCGATCCTGGCCCCCACCAGCTGAAGAAAAGTCTCGTAGCGATCATTAAAAGGCAGTCGCGGACTGAGGCCAAAGAGCAGGACAGCCCCAATTGAGGAACCAGCAATCGAAAGCGGCAAAAGGTAGGCGCGGGTGACGGGCTCCGGCCAAGGCTCGCACACAATTTCGCCAAACTGTCTGTGTAATTCGTCGATCAGCAGTGGTGCTTGAGAGGCTGCAACTTCCACCAACGGCCATGAGCCAGGTGCGGAGAGCTCACGGGCTGACCTTGTGCTCCCGGCTTCCAGGACCTCGCCTTCCTTCAAGAGAAATAGTGCCGCAAATGGGATGTCGGCAGGATCATCCTCAAGCTTTTTGACCACCGGTTGCATCAGGGCGACCAGTGGTCGCGATTCCCCCACCTTCTCTTCGTCTACGGGTTCGCCGGTGATCCGCAGCAAAACTCGAAGCCTACGTTCACTCAACACTTGTTCCGTAGTCTCGCTGCACACCACGAGCGTGCCTCGAACAATCCCATCTTTGTCTCTTACGGGGCTATAGCCGTAGGTCCAGAAAACCTCTTCCAGCTTTCCGTCTCGATTGATTGGAACCAGCTGATTGATGTTCCACGTGGATTCACCGCGTTCCATCACGGCCCGGATTTGCGGGCCGATGATCGGCCAGATCTCCGGCCAGCACTCATTCCCGCGCTGGCCGACTGCAGTCGGATGCTTGTCGCCACGAATGCTCGGCCGGTACCCATCGTTGTAAAACTGGATAAGGTCCGGTCCCCACCACAAAAACATCGGCTGCCTCGAGGCGAGGATCAGGTTGACGGTTGTTATCAGAGTGTCGGACCAACTCTCGATTGGCCCGAGCACCGTCTGTCCCCAATCAAACCTGCGAATTAGCTCTGCCATCTCGCCGGAGCCAACAACCCGAGAGGAATCTCTCACCGGATGCAGGCTCTTGCGATTGAGAGAGGACGATGGCATGGGGGCCGTGAAATTCCTATGACTTCTTAGAGACGGTCTTCAACTGTGGAATCCAAACGTGCGCAGCCGACCCTCCATCATACCAAGCGGGAACGCATCCGAAGCCTGGAGGGCGTTTGGTTCGGTCCAATGATTCTTAAAGGGCGACCTCCGGTCATCAATTCTGACCTTGCGCCGGCGGGTACAGATCTAATTTCCAGCGGATATGTAAGATAAGATGGCTGAGACGTATGCGAAGGTCAATCCGCAGGCATGGTCGCGGCCTGTACCAGAGCTCTCGCCGCTCGCGCATTCGGCATCGGCTGGTGAGCCTCGATCCACTTCCTGAGCGTGGGTATCGCCTGCCGTGCGGCCGTTTCACCTGCCCGAATCAGCGCATCAGTATGCACGAATGCGTCGTACTCAAACCCGTTCACGTCCGGCTCGACTATCAGATCGGCCGCCTGCTTCCATTGGGTCGAGCACATGTCTTGCGCGATCGCGAAGCACTGCCCGATTACGTCGAATAGGTGCCGCGGCGAACCACCGTTGGTCCAGCGTCCTCTTAAATGCACGGCCAAAACTTTTTTCGCGCCCATGTCCAGCAGCGGCCGCGTGGGTACCGCGTGCGCAAGCATTCCATCAACCAGCCATCGCCCACGAATATTCACCGGCAAGAACATGCCTGGGTACGCGCAGCTGGCGCGCACCGGATCCACCAGCGGGCCGGAGTGAAAAACCACTCCCTCACCCGTGCTCAAATCTGTCGCCGCCACTGCCAGAGGAATCCGCAGCTCTTCAAACGATTTCACTTTCAGGATGCTATTCAAAAATCCGATCATGCGCTGGTTGGTAGCAAACCCGTGGCGCGATAGTGTCCAGCGCGCGAAAGTCTTGAAGCGGACTCTGCGTGCAACTTCCTCCAATTCAACAATCGTCAAGCCGCTGCAGTAAGCTGCTCCAATGAGCGCGCCCACGCTCGTGCCTGCCATATAATCAATGGGGATTTTTTCTTCTTCGAGAACTTTCAGAATACCGATATGCGCGATGCCGCGCGCGAACCCGCCGCCCAGCGCGATTCCGATTCCCGGTCTGCTTGTCGCTTCTTCAGGGAGCGCCGAAAGCTTGGTCAGCTCCCTGCCAAATGCCTGTACGGACCGGATGATCCCCTTAAACGCCTTCACCGGAACCCCACATCCTGGTTGCGCAAACCCCTAGTTGCAACAACCCCCAACCCTAACTCTCACATCTGCGAGAGTCCCACCCTTCAACCGCTACTTCCTCACCACTGTGTAAGATGCCATTTTGAGCCAAAGGGTGGCAGACCACTTTGGTGCTACCTTTCGTAACCTTAGCCTTTGGATTGTGCCACCAACTGCAACATTGTTTCAGGCGGAGTAAGCCTCGGGGTTACGACCGCAAATCCCGTATTACTTAGGAGACGTTACCGATTGTCCGGATCTCTAATACCTGTGTGGCGACAGTCGCCGTTGTCCCGAGCACGCGTTTTTTTTCCGCGTGTTGACGTGGAGGCGCCCTCGGCTGTTCGGCGGAGCGCAGCTCCGCTCCCCTGCGTTTCCCCTCAGCAACGCTCCGGCTCAAAATGATCCAACCGTGGTCCTTCGATCGCGTCTTGATTTCGTTCTCGCGGCCACCCCGTGACCCTAACCTCCCCACTTCCGTTGACCGTGACGAACTGCTTTATTCCTGTTAACTTGTGCCGATGGTTCGCGAGTTCTCGGCTGGCGGTGTGGTCCTCCGCCGCATGTCTGGCGCATGGTACATCGCCGTGATTGAACCCCAGAAAGAGGGGTCGGACAACTCGACGGAAAACTCCACAAAACCATCCACTGCGAAAACTGTACTCGCCCTTCCCAAGGGCCTGATCGATCCCGGCGAAAGGCCCGAGCAGACCGCCGTTCGCGAGGTCCGCGAAGAAACCGGCATTACCGCCACTCTGCTCCAAAAGCTCACCGACACCAAATACGTTTATGTCCGCTCCTGGGGCGACAAGCAACGTGTGTTCAAAATCGTCAGCTTCTACCTGCTCCGCTACCAGTCGGGCCGCATCGACGACGTCACTCCCGACATGCGCGTGGAAGTAAAGCGTGCGCTCTGGCTACCTCTCGCTGAGGCACCCTCCAAGCTCGCCTACGGTGGCGAACGCCAGGTTGCGCGCAAGGCCCAGGAATTTGTCGAATCTCATCCCGAGGTCGCAAGCTAAAATGCCGCTCACTCCCCACGTTGAATCCCACTTCACTGCCGGCCTCTTTGTCCGGGATGTCGTCATCGGTATGGCCGACGGTCTCACGGTTCCCTTTGCCTTAGCCGCTGGACTATCGGGAGCCGTCAGTTCCACACGCCTCATTGTCATCGGTGGACTCGCGGAGATTGCCGCCGGCTCGATCGCCATGGGCCTGGGTGGATACCTGGCCGCCAAAGGCGACGCCGAACACTACGACCAGGAGAAGCGGCGCGAGGAGCGTGAAATCGTCGAGATCCCCGACGCCGAAAAAGCAGAAGTCGCCGAACTCTTCGAGCAGTATGGCCTCGCTGAATCCGAGGCTGAGCCCTTGGTCGAAGCACTCAGCCGGCGCCCGAAAGAGTGGGTCGATTTCATGATGCGCTTCGAACTTGGCCTCGAAGCACCTGATCCAAAACGCGCCGTGACCAGCGCTTCCACCATTGCGCTCTCTTATGTCGCCGGAGGATTTATTCCGCTCGCGCCCTATATTGTGCTCTCCAACGCGTTTCACGCTTTGTTGTGGTCGGCAGTGGTTACGCTGGGCGCGCTCGGCATCTTCGGCTACATGAAAGCCAGCTTTACGGGAACGGCCCGCCTTCGGGGCGCGTCACAGACAATGGTGATCGGCGGCCTTGCGGCGGGAGCTGCTTTTGTGATCGCGAAATTGATCTCCTGACCTTTAGAAAAACGATTTTTCTTGACATCCGGCCAACGCGGGCTTAGGCTGGATTTAACTTAATAGGGCGCGTACCGATGCCATCCTCACCCCACATCTAATTCGGTACGCGCCTGCTCTTTTTTTGGGGACATTCAATCCGTCACTGCTACTACGTATCACCCAAGCCATTCCGCTTTGCCCGGGCGACGTGCTATCAAAGGCCGTGTCCCGCACTTGCACAAAGGCTCTCACCGGCTTGGTCCGCACTCTCGCCCCATCGCTATTGCTGCTCAATCTCTCCGCCGCTGTTGCAACTGGCAAATCGCGTAGCACGACCCCGCCCGTGGACCACGATTACGTCATCGCCCTTGCCACCGCCGATCGCTTCCTGCACGCCTGGCAAACCGATGACGAGGAATCCGGCATCCTCATGCTCACTGACCATCTTAAAAAGCAATCCGACGAAGATGCGGTGCACGACTTCTTCTCCTCCTCCGAATCCGCGCGCACCAGCTACGAAATTGGACACGGACGGAAACTCGCCCCAGGCCGTTACGAATTCCCAGTCGCGCTTTTCCACGCTTCTTCCCGAAACGGGCAACGCTGGATGCGCCCACAGCCCTCGGCACTTGTCGTCGTCAAAGCAGGCAAGGCCGATTGGGCCATCGACAAGCTGCCCTAGTTTCGCGCGCCATCCCTGTCGGAATTCTCACGAAGCAATTAAAATCATGCTTCCTCATTCCGTGGACTTTTCCATTTCAAACCGTCTGGGCAGCCGCGTGACTTGCCCTTCATACTTGCTGGAGTGATCCCCCAATGAAACGAATCCATAAGGTCGCAGTCCTGGGCGCCGGTACCATGGGCGCCCGCATCGCCGCTCACTTCGCCAACGCTGGAGTTCCCAGCTACCTCCTCGACATCGTCCCCCCCGATGCTGATGCGCCCGCCCGAAACAAAATTGCGGCTGCCGGCCTCGAAGCTGCGAAAAAGTCCAAACCGGCTGCGTTCTTCGAGCCGTCGCTCGCAAAGCTCGTCACCGTTGGCAACTTCGAAGACGACCTAAAGAAACTCGCTGAGGTCGATTGGATTATTGAAGCCGTCGTCGAGAATCTCGAACTCAAGCGTGCGCTGCTGCAGAAAGTCGACGCAGTCCGCAAACCCGGCACCATCATCACGACCAACACCAGCGGTCTTCCGGTGGGCAAAATCGCCGAAGGCTTCTCCCAGGATTTCCGGCGCTCGTGGTTCGGCACGCACTTTTTCAATCCGCCGCGCTACATGCGGCTGCTCGAACTCATCCCCACCCCCGACACCGACAAGTCTCTCCTCGATGCTGTCGCGTGGTTCAGCGATGTCCGCCTTGGCAAAGGCATCGTCCACGCCAAGGACACGCCCAACTTCATCGGCAATCGCATTGGAACGTTTTCTGTCCTCAACGTCATACGCCTGATGCAGGAGATGGATCTCAGCATCGAAGACGTCGACGCGCTCACCGGATCTCCGCTCGGCTGGCCCAAGTCCGCCACCTTTCGCACCATCGACCTCGTCGGTCTCGACATCCTCGGCCACGTGGTCGGTAACATGACCACCAATGTTCGCGACGAGCGCAGCGAACTCAAGTTGCCCGACTTCTACAAGCACATGCTTGAACGCAAAATGCTCGGCGACAAAGCCAAAGGCGGCTTCTACAAAAAATCCAAAGGCCACGATGGCCACGAAGAACGTCTCGCCCTCGATTGGAAGACGCTCGAATATCATCCCCGCCTTAAACCAAAATTTTCCGCGCTCGACATGGCCAAAAACGTCGAAGAAACGGGTGCGCGCGTACGCATGTTGCTAGGGCTCGAAGGAAGCGGTCCCCAAAAAGGCGATAAGGCCGGCGCCTTCCTGTGGTCAGCTCTCACCGACCTCTGGACCTACTCCGCCAACCGCATTCCCGAGATTTCTGACACTGTTGTCGAGATCGATCGCGCCATGAAGCTTGGCTTCAACTGGGAGATGGGACCGTTCGAGCTGTGGGACACTGCTGGCGTCGAAGCCACGGTCGCGCGCATGAAGAAAGAAGGCAAGCCCGTTGCGGCGAATGCGGAGGAACTCTTAGCTACCGGCAAAAAAAACTGGTATGAAGACGATCTGAAAACTCCTTCCGGCCGTGCCTACTTCGATCTGAGAACTGAAAACCGGCAACCGGTTCAAGTCCCCCAGGGTGTGTGGTCGGTCACCGTCGCCAAAAAATCCAATGGTGTCGTGAAGAAAAACTCTGGCGCATCGCTGGTTGATCTCGGCAACGGCGTCGCCTGCATCGAGTTCCATTCCAAGATGAACTCGCTCGGCACCGACATCATCTCGCTCATCACGCAGACGCTGAAACCCGGCGGTCCGGGCGATGCCTTCGACGCCTTCGTCATCACCAACGACGCGCAAAACTTCTCCGTGGGCGCCAACCTCATGTTGTTGCTCATGGCTGTCCAGGAGGAGGAATGGGACGATGTTGACATGGTCATCCGTCAGTTCCAAGGTATGACGCAGGCCATCAAGTTCTCGCCAAAGCCGGTGGTGGTCGGGGCGTTCGGCCTCACTCTTGGTGGCGGCACCGAAATCTCTCTTCACGCTCCTGCCCGCCAACCGCACGCCGAACTCTATACCGGCCTTGTCGAAGTGGGTGTCGGTCTGCTGCCCGGAGGTGGCGGCTGCAAGGAGATGCTGCTGCGCGCCATCGACAGCGCGACCTCCATCCGCCCCGACGGTCGCGGGGAATCCGTCGAGCTGATAGAAGCCATGAAGCGCGCCTTTGAGGCCATTGCGATGGCCAAAGTCGCCACCTCAGCGCCCGAGGCACGAGCGCTCGGCTTCCTCTCGGACTCTGACAACATCAGCATGAATCGCGAACGGGTCCTGGCCGACTGCAAAGCCCGGGCTCTCGAGCTGGCTCGTGCCGGATACGAAGCTCCGGTGATGCGCACCATCCCCGCGCCCGGCGAGAACATCCTGGCCACCTTGAAACTCGGCGTCTATCTCATGCGGCAGGGCGAGTTCATCAGCGACCACGAAGTGAAAATCGGCAACAAAGTCGCCGAGGTTCTCTGCGGAGGAAACGTTACACCGGGCACCCCCGTGAGCGAGCAATACATTCTCGACCTCGAACGTGAGGGCTTCAAATCCCTGTGCGGAGAAAAGAAAACCCAGGAACGGATTCAGTACACTCTGAAGACCGGAAAGACGCTGCGAAACTAGCGCACAACTTTCCCGATCGGCAGTACGCCCCAGAACGCCCTTTAAGATCTTCCGCCGGCCGACCCTCATGTGGATCGCCGGCGGAAGCTGCTTCCCCTTCTTCAACTTGTCTTCGAAGAAACCTACTTCTTCGTATCCATGTTGCTTGTCTGCGAGGTATTCACCACGCTCTTTTTCGGCGATCCGGCTTTGGCCGCGACCTCTTTCGGCGTCCAATAGTCCGGTGCCGCTGCGATCACATCTCCTGGCGGATTGCTGATTTCCGGCATGAAATGCGAGATCACCGTCTCGGTGTTCACGACGATCTCCGAGGCAGTCTTCAGGTAACGCTCGTACGCTTCGTCCCCCATCGCCTTGCGCAAGGGAGGAATCGAATCGAAGCCGGCCATCGACTTCTCCAGGGTGGTCACGTAAAACATCGGGCCTTCCTGCCCCGCTTCTCCCTGCGACACCAGTGTCGTCACGTCAGGAGAACTTTTCTCGCGCGCCGCCTTTACATCCTTCAGAAGCGCCTCCAGAGCCGGACCCTGTCCCGGCTTGATTCGTATCGCCGTGGTTCGCAGCCAGCGCGACTCGCCCAGCATCTTCGCCATCGCTGCCGGATCGGTTGGAGCGGAGAACATGTTTGCATGTTCTCTTACTCGAAGGCCGCAGTGGAGCGGGCGATGAAAGTACAGGAAGTGATGTTGCGGGCCTGGGCCAAGAAAATTACCTGGTGGCAGGCGGCAGAGATTGTGGGCATCAGTGACCGGCATCTGCGCCGCATTCGTGAGCGCTACGAGAAGTTCGGTTATTTCGGCTGGTTGGATCGTCGGCGCGGCCAAGCCTCGCCCAAGCGCGTGGCGGTGGCCACGGTGGAGAAGGTGCTGGCCTTGTATCGGGAGAAGTATTTCGATTTGAACGTCCGGCATTTTCACGAGAAGTTACGCGTGCAGCATGCGATGGATCTGAGTTACACCTGGGTGAAGTCCGCCCTGCAGGGGGCCCGGGTTGGTGGCGCGTCAGCGCCAGCGCGGCGTGCACCGCAAGCGCCAGGCGCGGCGTCCCTTGCCGGGCATGCTGCTGCACATCGACGGTAGCCAGCATCAGTGGTTCCAGGACGAACGCTGGTAGGACCTGATCGTAATCCTGGACGATGCCAGCAGCGAGATCTACTACGCGCAGCTGACCGAGGAGGAATCGACGTTGACGGTGATGGCTGGGCGGAAGCAAGTGATCGAGAGCCAGGGGGTTTTCTGCGCTTTATACAGTGATCGCGGCAGCCATTTCTGGCTTACGCCGAAGGCGGGCGGCAAGATCGATCCGCACCGGCTGACGCAAGTCGGTCGAGCCCTACGCGAGTTGGGAGTGCAGATGATTCCTGCCTATTCGCCGCCGGCGCGGGGTCGTTCGGAACGCAACTTTGGCACCTGGCAAGGGCGCTTGCCGCAGGAACTGCGGCTAGGCGGAATCCACAGTTTGGAGGCCGCCCATCGCTTTCTGCGTGCACCTACATCGCCGAGTTCAATGCTCGCTTTCAAGTGCCGGCAGCCCAGCGTGGCAGTGCGTTTGTGCGCCGCTCCCGCCGCGATCTGGACCTGATCTTCGCGCTGCAGTTCCAACGTACGGTCAACCGCGACAATACGGTCAGCATTCAGAACCTGCGCTTGCAGATTGAAGCCGTGCGTTGGCGGGCCACCCTGGCCGGGTGCACGGTCACTGTGCATCAGCACTTGGACGGAACCTTCACGATTACTCACGGGCCCCAGCGTCTGGGGCACTACAGTGCCGACGGAGTGTCATTGCAGAACAACAAAATCGGCGCGCGTGGAGCTGTGGCAAAGACGCCCGGCGGAAAAGTCAAAAACCCGACTTTCCCGCCTGGCTTGGAAATCCCGCACCCACCGCGGGATTCCCACTTTCCCACAGCTTCGGCGGCGGGAGATTAACCTATGACCGGACATTTCACGTGCTACGAAAACCGGACATTTTAATTTGCTACCAACACCTCTAACGAGGGGGAAGCGTAAGCGGATCGCCCAGTCGCCGGAAAAATATCTACGAATGCTCCACGTGGAACATTCCCAAAGTGGGAAATAGTTGAAATTGCGAGGCTTAAAAGCCGCCGGAGACACGCAGAGCAGGACGATTCTCGTCACGCTCGAAATCCCTCGTAAATCTATTTGGCGGCCTACGACCTCCTAAGTCTCAGAACGAGCGCTCTGCCCGGAAACCGCCTCTGTCACGTCCAAATGCGAAAGAGTTCTTTCGTTCTAAGGGACTAAAATGAGAGGACCGGGCGCGAGCGTGACGGAAAACCTGCGACCTGAGAACTGGGAATCGACTTATGAGAGACGTAATCATCGCATCAGCTGTTCGTACTCCCGTGGGACGGGCCTTCAAGGGCACGTTGCGCGCAACCCGTCCTGATGACATGGCCGCCGTCGCCATCAAGGGCGCGCTCGAACGCGTGCCTCAACTTGATCCAAAGGAAATCGAAGACGTCATTCTCGGCTGCGCTATGCCCGAAGGCGAGCAAGGCATGAACGTCGCCCGCATCGCTTCATTGCGTGCCGGTTTGCCGGTCGAAGTGTCGGCGCTCACTATCAATCGCTTCTGTTCCTCCGGCCTGCAATCGATCGCCATGGCGGCCGAGCGCATCATGGCTGGCGGCGCCGAAGTCATGGTGGCAGGTGGCACGGAATCGATGTCGATGATTCCGATGGGCGGCAACAAAATCTCCGCTAACCCGTGGCTCGTCGAGCACAATCCTGGTGCCTATCTCTCAATGGGGTTGACTGCCGAACGAGTCGGTCATCGCTTCGGCATCACGCGCGAGCAAAGCGACGAGTTCTCTCTACGTAGCCATCAGAAAGCTCTCGCGGCCATCCAGGCCGGCAAATTCTCCGACGAAACGGTTCCGGTGCCGGTCACCTTCACCACACCCAATGGGAAAAAGCCCGTTCGCAACGAGATCGCCCTCAAAGTGGACGAGGGTCCGCGCGCCGACACTTCGCTTGAAGCTCTGCTTGCATTGAAACCTGCTTTCCACGTGAAAGGCATCGTCACCGCCGGCAACTCCTCGCAAATGTCCGATGGCGCCGCTGCCGCGGTCGTGATGTCTGCCGAGCGGGCCCAAGCTCTCGGCATCACACCGATGGCGCGCTTTGTTTCGTTCGCAACCGCCGGTTACAAGCCGGAAGAAATGGGACTCGGACCGGTGTTTGCGATCCCAAAGGCCTTGAAGTTGGCCGGACTGAAGCTCGACCAGATCGACGTCATCGAGTTGAACGAGGCTTTCGCCGCTCAGTCACTGGCCGTCATCAAAGAGGCCGGACTCGATGCTGGGAGGGTCAATCCGAATGGCGGAGCCATTGCGCTTGGCCATCCACTGGGCTGCACGGGAGCCAAGCTGACCGCTTCGATCATTCGTGAACTCAAACGCCGCAAGGCGCGCTACGGCATGGTGACCATGTGCGTCGGCGGAGGCATGGGAGCAGCTGGAATTTTCGAGAATCTGAACTAAGCGAACGATTTCCCCGCACGGAATCGATCCGTGGGAACAAACACGAAGGACACGAAAGACGGGTAAGACTCTTGTCCCGCTCGATCGTGTCCTTCTTTTTCAGCTTTTCTTCGGTGGCGCTAGAATGCCGTTCGGCCTTTATTTTTTCTCCGTAATCTCGATGGTCGCGCGTGTGTTCTCCCAATCGAGATACATGTGGCAACCTGTTCCCATCTCGTGGAACGAGATGCTGAAGTTCTCCACCGGTCCGGACGTCTTCGACACACTCATGTCGGCGCGTGCCAGATCTTCACCCTCGGGATATGGGATGCCCCACTCTCCTGTTTTCTTGCTGATGATCAACGTCCACTTGTCCTGATTGGGAACGGTGAACATCGTGTAACTGCCGGCAGGAATGTCTTTCCCACCGATCGTCAGATTCGCATCCGTCACAAACGCGGTCGCCTCGTTCGCCCCGGTGCGCCACGGTTCTCCATAAGGCACCAGCCCACCAAAAATTTTTCGCCCCTTAGCGCGCGGGCTCGAGTACGCCACCCTAATACTCTTGCCATCGGCAAATTTACATTGCGCAGTTGCTGCTGGGCTCGGACGCTGCTTCTCGCCGCCCATCTGGGCAGCCGCCAATACCGACAACATGAGGACGCTACACAACAGAAATGCCGTACGTTTCTGCATCAGTTCTCCTTTTAGCGTTTAACATTCAGCACTCGGCATTCAGCCGTTCAGCTTTCAGCTTTCAGCTCTCAGCTCTCAGCTCTCAGCTCTCAGCTCTCAGGATTGGACGGCGAAAACCTAATTCCGTTATTGAGAATCCATGTATCGCGGTTCAAAGGCAGCGCTGGCGACCTTATTGCGAGACTGCGCGACAATACCGTTGCCCGCTTAGATTCGCACGAACGTCGACCTGATGGCTAACCGCTGAACGCTGATTGCTGACTGCTGAATACTTGATTTTCGCGCGCCAATTATCCTCCACCGACACCCCACGTTACAATCGACCCATGCCGGTATTCGACGACAAGCAGGAAGAACTCGAGCACTACGAGACCATGATGGGCGTCCCGCGGGGCCGCCTGGCCGTCACCATGGACCTGGTCACCGACGCCATGGCTCTCGTCGGCCAGCACAGCGTCTATTGCCAGAGCCAGCGCTGGCCGGGCAAGCCAGTGATGGACATTCAGATCATCATGAAGAGCCTCACCGACGCGAAGGAATTGATTCAGAGCGTAATGGAAGAGCTGAAGAGACCCGTGTGAGCATCCAGGCAACGTCTGCACTCGCATAGCGCGATCGCCGTCGACCCGGCCCTGGTTCCAATGCTTTTTGTGGTGAAGAAAAGATTTCGCAAAGTCAAAAAAGCGGCCCGCGAGGGCCGCTTTCTCCTGTAGACCAAATTCACGAACGGTTATTGGTGATCCATCTGCCCGTGATCCTTCATTCCCTCTTTGTGCTTCGACATCATTTCCTGCCTCATCTCTTTCCATTTGGTCTGTTGGTCAGGCGTGAGGATGGCATTCATCTTCTCAATGGACGACTCGTGGAGCTCCTTCATCTTCGCCTGCTTATCCGCAGGGGCTAGAGAAGTATCTTCGTGGAGAGCCTTCATCTGTTTGGCCTGATCCTCGAGGATGGGCTTCAGCTTGGTTTGCTGATCCTCGGTGAGATTGAGCTTTTCCGTGAGCATCTTTAGGCGGTTCTCGGGGGTCATGGGCCCCATTGGGGATCCGCCCATTGCGCCATGCTCCTGCGCGGCAGGAGCGGTTTGCAGAGCGTAGGATGTCGGACCGACGATCATCACTCCCGCTGCGAAAGCCAGCAGGATTACCACAATTGAGAATTTCCTCGGCATGTTGCCTCCTTGCGACAAATTGGTGTCCCTGAAAGTGGCAGAACGTCGAAACACTGTTTGGATCGATTGGAGTAATGCTACTCCTTCAGGTGCTTCCCTACCACCGTGGGGGCCACCAAGGCGAGAATCTATGGCAGGACTCGGTCGAGCCTGCGAGTCCCGTGTCGTTCATTGCCTCAGCCCTTCGCGGCCTCAGCCCTTCGCGGCCTCAGCCCTTCGCGCTTTAGCGTTTTTGATTCTGTGCCGTTCACTGTCACACCGTGACTCGCGATTTGTCGAGTTTCTGACCCGGTCAAGCCCAGCGGCCATAACATGATCGCGCACCCCTGCGCGAGCACAGTCGAGGGGTTGGGTCGTAACCTCAATGGGTGAGAGCGGGCCTGTTACGGGTTCACCGTCACCATCACTACCCCGTGCGACGGCACTTTCGCCGAAAACCTACCGCTCACTCTCCCCAGGTCTTTCTTCTCCCACAAGTCCCGCACCGCCGCAGACAGACCTTCCGGATAATCCAGGTCTCCCCAGCGAGCCGTGATCTCCTGCTCGGTCGCTCCCCGATTAAATAAAATCACCGCGCGTGCACCCCGAGCCAGGGGCTTCGACCACACTTCCAGGTCGCCGTTCTTCCATACCCGCCGTCCCTGCCGGCCGAGCGGATCCTGATTCACAGCGATGACTTCCTTGTTCGTGAGGATGTCATGGACCTCCGCCTTCATGTCGCGCAAGTCGTTGCCCGCCATCAGCGGCGCAGCCAGCAGCGCCCAGAAGCTGAAATGCGAGCGATTCTCAGCGGCCGTCAGCTCACCGTTACCGACTTCAAGCATATCGGGGTCGTTCCAATTCCCTGGCCCTGCATAGGAGTAGATCGAATCTTCGGCGTCAATGATGTCGACCACGCCGAAGGAGCAGCAGTCGCCCGGCTTCCATTCTTTCTTGCCTGACCAGCGTGCTTGGATATCGCCCGTCGTACGCCACAAATTGCCGCCCACGTCTTTGCCCCATAACCACGGTTGGTGTGAGCCCCACTCGCAGATGCTCAGGACAATCGGGCGTCCAGCCGCGTCGAGCGCGTTGCGGATGTTCGCGTACGACGACTTCGCGTCCTGCGTGCTGCTATGGCACCAGTCGTACTTCAAATAGTCGACGCCCCACGCCGCGTATTTGATGGCATCTTGATATTCATGCCCGAGGCCACCGGGGCGACCGGCGCAGGTCTGCGAACCAGCGTCCGAGTAGATGCCAAACTTCAATCCGAGCGAATGCACGTAATCGGCAACCGGCTTGATGCCGTCCGGGAACGTCTTGGGATCGGGAACGATATTGCCGTCACCATCGCGCGCAACCTGCCAGCAGTCGTCGATGACGACGTACTGGTAGCCGGCATCCTTCATGCCCGACTTCACCATCGCATCGGCCATGCCTCTAATCATGTCGGCGCTCACGTGGCAGCCGAACTTGTTCCAGCTGTTCCATCCCATCGGCGGGGTGAGGGCGAGACCAGCGGAGGGAGAAGCCTTCTCTTGTGCGACCAGCAGACCCGCACCGGAGATCACGACCAGCAATAGCGCGCGTGTAATCGTTTTCATAGCGGAATAAGTTTTATCAGAGAAGATCGCACTGCGGGAAGCTGGATGTATCGGGATGGGTTATTGAGAAAAACTTGAGGGAGCGGTTTGATCGCCCCCTCAGTACCGCAGTATCTCGATCCGTGTCTAGTTGAGTGGGGTTCTGTTTAAACCAGCGAGTACTTCCCGACCTCAATCGTTCTTTGCGCAATCAGCTGGCGCAGCTCGATGGTATTGAAAGGCTCGTACTTCGCCAGCCGACGCAAGATCGCCAGCTGCGTACGCAGCATGTCGCCTTCGGTCACGGCCGCAATAATCCGTTTCGCTGCCGCTTCAACTTTTTCCATCGCCGAAGTCAGGTAGACCCGCGTCATGGCGATCGCCAACGCTGCTTGACGCTCGCCCTTGGCCTCGACCAGCTTCTGCGCGCGCAGCACCGCCGACTCCATCGCGTAGGTCTCGATCGTCATATCGGCGATCGCGCCCATCACTTCCTGCTGATCCTGGATCGCCTGCATGTATTTCTGCGTCGCCGACCCCGCGGCGAATAGCTCGAGCTTTTTCGCCTGCGCCACTAGCTTCCGCTCTTCGGCGAGCGGACCTTCGATCTCCTCTCCCATGCTCGGCCCAGAGAGCACTTCGTCCATCAACTTCTTGATCGCGGGCATCAACGCCAACTGCCCGCTCATCGCGCGCTTCAGCAGGAAGCCTGTGATGATTAACCGGTTGATCTCGTTCGTGCCCTCAAAGATGCGATTGATGCGTGCATCTCGATAGGCGCGCTCCGCCGGATACTCTTCGACGAAGCCGTAACCCGCATAAATCTGCATGGTCTCATCGACAACGTAGTCAATCATCTCCGAGCCCCACACCTTGATGATCGAGCACTCGACCGCATATTCCTCGATTGCCTTGCGCGTTTCCTTCATGGCCTCGGCGCCGGATTTATCGACCTCACTCAGCGCGGCATCCATCATGCCCACCGTGCGATAGACGAGAGATTCGCCGACGTAGATCAGCGTCGCCATGTTGGCGATTTTTTCGCGGATCAGACCGAAGTCCGCGATGACTTTATTGAACGCCTTCCGCTGCTTCGCGTATCCCACTGCGTTTTCCAGCGACACCCGCGCTCCGCCCACGCACATCGCGCCCAGTTTGAAGCGGCCGATGTTCAGGATGTTGAAGGCGATCACGTGCCCCTTGCCGATCTCGCCCAGCAGGTTTTCAACCGGCACTTTGCAATCGTTCAGGATGATCGGACAAGTGGACGAGCCGCGAATCCCCATCTTGTGCTCTTCTGCGCCGACGGAGAATCCGGGATAGTTCCTCTCCACCAGAAACGCCGAAAATTTCTCGCCATCCACTTTCGCAAAGACCGTGAACAGATCGGCAAAACCGGCGTTGGTGATCCACATCTTTTCGCCATTCAGGATGTAGTGCTTGCCATCCTTCGAGAGTGCCGCGCGCGCGCGACAATTCATCGCATCCGATCCCGAAGTTGACTCCGATAGGGCATACGCACCGACGATTTCGCCGGCCGCGAGTCTCGGCAAATATTTCTTCTTCTGCTCTTCCGTCCCAAAGTAGACAATCGGCAACGTGCCGATTCCAGAATGGCCGCCCCAGGTCGTCGCGAAACCCGCGTACTTCGCGATGTGATCGGCGATCACCGCCGCCGTCACTTTGTCCATCTCGAGTCCGCCATATGCCTCAGGAATCTCGGCTCCGCTCAACCCCAGGTCGCCGGCCTTCTTCAGCAGATCGCGCGTGACCTGAAATTCCTTGTGCTCGATCTTTTCGACGTTCGGCAGGATTTCATTGACCGCAAATTCTTCCGTGGTCTGCCCGATTAACTGATGCTGTTCGTTGAAATCCTCCGGCGTGAATACTTCGCTGGTCTGGCGTTCTTCCAGGAGGAACGAACCGCCGGAAATCTTGGTCTTGAGAATCGCAGTGGTCGCCATGAAATGAACCCCTTTTGTGCGCGCAGAAAACGGACGATCGCTCGAGCAATCTTAGATCATTGCCGTCGATTTCGGCCATCGGACTTCAATGACCCGACCTTCATTCAGTAATCAAAGTTGGTGGTTACTTCGAGAGTCGATCCTCAGGAATTAGGCCGGCTTCCACCGCAGCACCGGCTTCCGTGCCGCAGCAGTCTCATCGAGTCGCGATACTCGCGTGCTGTGCGGCGCGTCCAGCACAGTCTGCGGATCTTCTTCCACTTCCTGCGCAATCGACTTCATTGCGTCGATGAACTGATCCATCTCTTCTTTGCCTTCACTCTCGGTCGGCTCGATCATCAGCGCGCCCGGCACGATCAGCGGAAATGCCGTCGTATACGGATGGAAGCCGTAATCGATCAGCCTCTTCGCAATGTCCATCGTCCTCACACCCTTTTTCGTCTGCAGCCTGTCGCTGAAAACAACCTCGTGCATGCTGGGAGTGGAGTAAGGCAGATCGTAAGTACCCTCAAGCCCCTTGCGAATGTAATTCGCATTGAGCACCGCATCTTCGGTGGTCTGTCGCAGCCCGTCGGGACCATTCGCCAAAATGTAAGCCAGCGCGCGGACGAACATTCCGAAGTTTCCGTAGAACGAGCGCACGCGACCGACCGACTGGGGCCGCTCGTATTCGAATCCCAACGTGCCGTCAGCCTTAGAGACAACCACCGGCCTCGGCAAGAAAGGTTGCAGAGCCTTCTTCACGGCGACAGGCCCCGATCCCGGACCGCCGCCGCCATGCGGCGTCGAGAATGTCTTGTGCAAATTGAGGTGCATCACATCGACGCCGAAATCTCCCGGCCGCACCTTCCCGACCAGCGCATTCATGTTGGCGCCGTCCATGTAGAGCAGGCCGCCTTTCGCATGCAGGATCTCCGCGATCTTATGAATCTCTTGCTCGAAGACCCCGAGCGTATTCGGATTGGTCAGCATCAGCGCCGCAACGTCTTCGTTCATCTGCGCTTCGAGCGCTGCCACCTCGACCATTCCGCGCGCATTTGACTTCAGATTCTCAACCGCGTATCCGACCATCGCCGCCGTCGCCGGATTCGTTCCATGTGCCGAGTCTGGAATCAGAACCTTCTTCCGCGGATTTCCCTTTGCCTGGTGGTAGGCGCGCACCATCAGCAAGCCGGTCAACTCTCCGTGGGCCCCGGCCGCAGGCTGCAGCGTAATCGCCTCCATGCCTGTGATCTCGAGCAGGCAATCGCTCAGCGTTTTAAGAATACGCAACGCTCCCTGCGAAATCTTCTCCGGCTGATACGGATGTCCGTTAGCAATGCCATCCAACCGCGAGACCACCTCGTTCACGCGCGGGTTGTACTTCATTGTGCACGATCCCAGCGGGTACATACCCAGATCGATCGCGTAATTCCAAGTCGAAAGCCGCGTGAAATGCCGGATGATCTCGATCTCGCTGACCTCGGGCATATGGCCCAGATCCTTCCGCTCGGCGGCACCCAGCAGCTTTCCCGCATCAACTTCTGGCACATCCAGCGGCGGCAGTTTCCATGCCGCTTTTCCCGGAGACGACTTCTCAAAAATCAGTCCTTCATTTTGATTCACGTGGCGAGTGGCTTTTGGCGTCGCATGTTTCATCGGGTCACCTCCTCCACCGCACGCTCTCCACTCGGCTCTTCGGATTCACTCTCTGCCAGCATCCCCGCGGCGGTATCGATCGCCGTTCGCGCCGTCATCTCTGTACAACACCAAAGCGCTGCGTTGCCGAGCTCGGGATAGAACTTCTTCAGCGGCAACCCTCCCACCAACTTATGCCCGAGCAACCGGCTGTTAATCACGTACGGGTCTTCGCCGGTCTGCACAACAAATTCGTTAAATCGCGGCGCCCCCCCAAATAAAACTCGTGCGTGTTTTCCAAACTGATCGGCGGCATACGCGGCCTTCGCCAGATTCTGTTTCGCAAGCTCGCGCAGCCCGACCTTCCCGTAGACATTCATGAAGATGTTCACCATCAGCGCGACCAGAGCCTGGTTGGTACATATATTTGACGTTGCCTTCTCCCGCCGGATGTGTTGTTCGCGGGTCGCCAGCGTGAGCACGAAGCCACGCTTTCCGTTGCGATCCGTCGTCTGACCTGCCAGGCGTCCGGGCATCTGCCGCACGTACTTCTCGCGCGTGGCGATCACGCCACAATACGGACCGCCAAACCCCACCGGGACTCCAAACGACTGTGCCTCCATCGCGACGATGTCCGCATCTCGAGGCGGTTCCACGATCCCTAGCGACACCGCCTCTGCGATCGAGACCACCAGTAGGGCCCCGTTTTTGTGGGCAATCTCTGCGATGGCGGCCACGTCTTCAATGGTTCCGAAAAAATTCGGCGATTGAACCAGCACGCACGCCGTGTCAGGCGTGATGGCTCGCTCCAGCTCTTTCAGATCGATTCGTCCGCTGTCTCCATAACTGACGGTCGACAGCGGCATACCCTGGTGATGCGCGTAGGTTTCCAGTACCTCGCGATATTCCGGATGCAGGCTCTTCGCGATCACGACGGCATTGCGCCCGCTTACTCGCACCGCCATCATCGCGCCTTCAGCAGCGGCCGTGGATCCGTCATACATCGACGCATTGGCCACTTCCATTCCTGTCAACTCGCAGATCATCGTCTGGAATTCGAAGATGGCCTGCAGCGTTCCTTGCGAAATCTCCGCTTGATAGGGCGTATACGCGGTCAGAAACTCTCCGCGCGAGATCAGGGAATCAATAATGACCGGCCGGTAATGCATGTAAGCACCCGCGCCGAGAAAGCTCGCGTACTCCGAGCCGTTCTCTTTCGAGCGCTGCTGGAACCACTCCACAATTTCCGACTCCGCCATCTGGCGCGGAACCTTCAAATCGCGCTCCAACCGGTATTCAGCCGGAATCGGAGAAAAAAGGTCGTCAATCGACCGCGCGCCGATCACATCGAGCATCGCCTTACGGTCTGCCGGGGATTTCGGTAAATAACGCATAGGAAGTTATATAGATGACGCGAACGAACAGAACGACTTGAGTAGCGCCGGCATCCTGCCGGCCATCCCGAGAGCCGCCCTGAACTCATTGCTACAAGTCGTCAGCCACCAGCCATCCGTCAATCTAATGGCCGCCCTCTTCACTGACGAACTTTTCATAGTCGGCCGCAGATAAAAGATTGTTCAACTCGCCCGGAGTCTTCAGCGTGACCTTGACCATCCAGGTGTGGTTTGCATCTTTATTGATCTTCTCAGGAGCCGTGGCCAGGTCGCCGTTCACATCCGTGACCGTTCCACTCGCGGGCGCGTACAAGTCCGACACCGCCTTCACCGATTCTACGGTGCCGAACGTCTTTCCCGCAGTGATCTCGGAGCCCGTTTTCGGCAGATCGACGAAGACAATGTCTCCCAGAGAATCTTGCGCGTAATCGGTGATCCCGATGGTTGCACTCGATCCGTCAACTTTGATCCACTCGTGCTCTTTGGTGTACTTCAAGTCTGCTGGGTAGGGCATGCGGCTGATCACTCCTCGTTGATGACTTTTAGCTCGTGGCTCACCGCTCTTAAATGGCAGCTCTTACTCGCGACTCGATACTCGCAACTCACACCTTCTTTGGCCGCTTATAAAACGGCGTCGGCACGACCTGCGCTTTCACACCTTGACCACGGATATCCACTTTCACCACAGAACCAAGATCTGCATGCTTCGATGGCACATAGGCCAACGCGATATTCTTCTTCAAAAACGGCGCCGGCGAGCCGCTGGTGACGTACCCAATCTCCGCTCCAGTGTCGTCCAGCACTTTGTATCCATCGCGTGCGATGCCGCGCTCTATCATCTCGAGTCCAACCAGCGTCTTCTTCAAGGCGGCTGCTTTCGCTTTCTCGAGTGCAGCCTTCCCGATGAAGTCCGGCTTGTCCACCTTGATGAACCGGTCAAGTCCAGCTTCCCAGACGTTGATCGTGTCGGAGATCTCGTGCCCGTACAGCGGCAATTTGCCCTCTAGCCGCAACGTGTTCCGTGCGCCTAATCCGCACGCGAGCACGCCGTATTCCTTGCCAGCCTCGAGAACCTCTTTCCAAACGCGAACACTTGTCGCTTCATCCGAAGGGACGTAAATCTCGAAACCGTCTTCCGCGGTATATCCGGTGCGCGCGATCAAAATATTCTTCAGGCCGCACACAGTTCCTCGCGTGACCCAATAGAACTTCACCGCCGCTAGATCTGCATCCGTCAACTTCTGCAGCAGTTGCACGCCCTTCGGCCCCTGAATCGCAATCTGGGTGTAATCATCCGACAGGTGCTCAACCTTGCAGTCGAACTGGCGTGTGTTGTCGCGGACCCAGTTGAAATCCTTTTCCCGCGTCCCGGCATTGATCACCAGCAGGTAGTCGTCCTCGCCAAGCCGGTGGACAATCACGTCGTCCACAAACGTACCCTGCGGATAGAGCAGCGCCGAGTATTGCGCCTGTCCCACGGCAAGCCGGGAAGCATCGTTCATCGAGATATGCTGAACGGCTGCCAGCGCTTTCGGGCCAGCCAGGCGGATGTCGCCCATGTGGCTGACGTCGAAAATTCCGACACCCGTGCGCACCGCCATGTGCTCAGCGATGATTCCGCCCGACGACGGGTACTCCACCGGCATGTCCCAGCCGTTGAATTCGACCATCTTCGCGCCCATCTGGCGATGGACGGCGTTCAGCGCGGTTTTGCGGACGGTCGGCGTGGTCGCCTCGACAGCAGGCAATGAAATCCTCGATTAGACGTGCAGTGGCTGGGCTGCAGAGTCGTGGAACCAATTACCCTAACATGCACTTTTTTGGATGGTCAAACAGTGCCCGCTGGCTTTGGGCTCTGTCCTTACTAGAGCTTGCAGCCTGGGCCTCAACTCTGGTTACCAACGGAACGTTCCAACCCGCTCCTGCTGGCGCTAAAGTCGGAATATGGCGACCAAGACCAAAGCCCGTTGCAGCCAATGCGAGCAGATTGAAGAGCGCTGTGACTGTGAGAAGTACTGCGTCTTTTGTCAGGGGCAACTCGATGTCCGCCTCTGGGAAGATGGACTCTATTATTGCGCCGCCTGCCGCGAAGCCTGCGAATACAAGGTCAGCAACTAACGCTGGCTTATAAAGCGAATCTGAGCGATCACCGATCTTCGGCCCCGGATGCCGCATCGTGCGCACAATTCTTTAAGTAATCCAAAAAGCCGACGCGAAGGCGGGCCCCCGCCTCCGCGCCGCTCATCGCGCCCGTGCGACTCCTATCGCCCGGACGAACCCCTAGGGGTGCTCGAAATTGTGATTTGAAAACGGCAATGCCACGACGGTCTCTTACTCGATCGCTCGGGCATCGATGCGCCTCTGCGACAAAAGAAATTTCGGATTCCAGTAAGGGGACCCCACTTCGGAAAATGATGCCGGGAATGTACCGCTGAGGATCGAGAAACTACTCCATCTCCTTCCCGAAAGGAACCATCCATTTGGAGGGAAAGCGGTAAACTTTGGCTTACAAGAGCGACTTCAGAGCTTACAAACGCTCGCAGGCGCGAGCGATTCGAGCAGACAAACGTTGACGGGACCACTCCTTCCCGCTAGATCACCACGGCTTCTTTGTACTCGCCAAACTGGTGCCGCATCGCATCCGAAATCTCACCCACCGTCGCATTCGCTTCTACGGCCGCGAGAATCCTCGGCATCAAGTTCTCCCCGGATCGCGCTCCCTCTTCCACATTCTTCAGCGCACTCTGGCATACGCCAGCGTCCCGTCGAGCCCGCAACGACCGTACCCGATCCACCTGCTTCCCTTCCAGCGCTTCATCGATCCTCTGAATCGGAATGGGCTTTTCGGCATCCAGTTCAAACCGGTTCACCCCGACCACTACAGCCTCACCATCATCCACTGCCCTCTGGTATTCGTACGCTGCGTTCTGGATCTCCTGTTGCACATACCCGCGCTCGATCGCCTTCAGCATTCCACCCATCACTTCGATCTTCCCCAGGTACTCCGCTGCTCGCTGCTCGATTTCATTGGTGAGCGATTCCACATAATAGGAGCCCGCTAATGGATCAATCGTCTGCGGCACACCCGTTTCGTATCCGATGATCTGCTGCGTACGCAGCGCAATCCGCGCCGACTGCTCCGTGGGCAATGCCAGCGCTTCATCGAAGGAGTTGGTGTGCAGCGACTGCGTCCCGCCCATCACCGCGGCCAGGGCCTGGATGGCTGTGCGCACGATGTTATTTTCCGGCTGTTGTGCCGTTAATGTCGACCCCGCCGTCTGTGTGTGGAAACGCAGCATCCACGACTTCGGATTCTTTGCCCCGAAATGTTCGCGCATAATGCGCGCCCACATTCGTCGCGCCGCTCGGAACTTCGCAACCTCTTCCAGAAAATTGCTGTGCGCATTGAAGAAGAACGACAGCCTTGGCGCAAACTTGTCGACATCGAGGCCGGCGTCGATTGCAGCCTGCACATACGCCATTCCGTTGCCGAGCGTGAACGCGACTTCTTGTACTGCCGTCGATCCCGCTTCCCGCATGTGATACCCGGAGATCGAAATTGTGTTCCAGTCCGGCACGTTCTCATTCGTCCAGGCGAACAGGTCCGTGATGATTCGCATGGCTTGCGCCGGCGGATAGATGTACGTTCCGCGCGCGATGTATTCCTTCAGAACATCATTCTGCACCGTACCTGATAGCTTTCGTACGTCCGTGCCCTGTCGCTTCGCCACGGCCACATATAGCGCCAGCAGAATCGATGCCGTCGCATTGATGGTCATCGATGTTGAGATCTTCGTCAGATCGATCCCCTCAAAAAGCCGCTGCATGTCTTCGATGGAATCGATCGCGACCCCGACCTTGCCAACTTCCCCCATCGACAGCGGGTTGTCCGAATCGAGCCCGATCTGCGTCGGCAGGTCAAACGCCACCGACAAGCCTGTCGTCCCGTTCGCCAGCAGATACTTGTAGCGCTTGTTCGATTCTTCGGCGTCGCCCATGCCGGCGTACTGGCGCATGGTCCACAGTCGCCCGCGGTACATCGTGGCTTGCACGCCACGGGTGTACGGGTACTCCCCGGGATACCCGGCTTCGCGGTCGTAGTCCCAGCCCTTAAGGTCTTTAGGCGTGTAGAGCGGCTTAATAGGAATGTGTGACGAGGTTCTTGGATCGGCCGCCTCGCTGGCCGGTTTTCCTGTGGCGATTCTGACTCTCTCAGTCATAAAACCATGCACCAACGACTTCACGATCACCGCGATAGACCAGAACTGGAAGTTCTAAGTCTTGTCAGCGACCTTCCGTGTCCTCGGAAGCGTTAGCCCTTCTTCCGTCGCACCCGCCAGAACGAACTGAGCCCGAAATACGCAAAGGTCACGCAGAAACAAACCGCAATAATCATCCGCCCCGGGCCCACTCTTCCGGCTTCGAACTTCGCGTATTCGCGGCTGAATGCGATGCCGCCAATACACGCCATAAACAGAAAGACGAAACCCGTCACCTCCAGCCACAGCTGGTGCAAAACTTTTCCCAGTGCAGCCCCGGTCGCGCGTGCTCCGCTGACTACAGCGGCGACTGTACGGCTCCGTCCCGCCTGCTTCGCGGCCACCCGTGCGAAAATGCCCAGCTTGCGCGTTAAAGGAATTCCAGACACTGGTCGATTTTATCAATGTTCGGCGTTACAATAACGGTGGCGCGAGGAGCGGGATCACAGGCAGCTGTGACCTGACGCCTACCGAGGGGGTTCCGTGGATCAGCAGCTCAAACAGTTGATGAAGGAACTGGGTGAGGCCATCAACGAGTCGCTTGCCGACTCCAGTCAGATTGAAGAAGTCGTCGCCCGCATCAAAGAGGGCGGCTACGATATCTTCCTCGTCCTCGAGGCCACAATCGGCGTCAGCAAACAAGGTGACAAGACCAGCGACAAGACCTCCTTGGTCACCACACTCACCAGCAACCCCACTTTCAAGGTAAACGATCAGGACCTTAAGTTCCTGAAGTCTCTCCGCATCAAAATCGACGAAGACGTCGCGTAGTTTTTCATCTCAAACTCGTTGTGCGTAAGCACAGCGACCCGGAACTTGCTGCCTTCGTCCGCATTCGTCCCCGCTCCGTCCTGCTTTCGCTGTCTGTGCTACCATCTACCGTTCGCAACGCAAGCGCCGCTGGCCCGGAAAGGCTGATGTGGCCCGTGGCAATCACAGGCCAGCAATTCAAGAAGCCGGGAAACGCAATGAAAGATACGCTCGGAGTTCTGTTAGCCGGCGGCGCCGGTGAGCGACTCTATCCTCTCACTCGCGACCGAGCCAAGCCGGCCGTCACCTTTGGCGGCCAATATCGCATCATCGACATCACGCTCTCCAACTGCGTCAACTCTGATTTGCGCCGTGTCTACATCCTCACTCAGTACAAGGCGCTTTCGCTCAACCGTCACATCCGCGAGGGCTGGAACATCGTCGCCCGCGAGATGGGCGAGTTCGTCGAGATCCTGCCGCCCATGAAGCGCGTCAGCGAAAACTGGTACATGGGCACCGCCGACGCCGTCTACCAGAACATCTACTCCATCGGTTCCGAACAACCGAAGCACGTCCTCATCCTCTCCGGCGATCACATCTATAAAATGGACTACGGCAAGATGCTCGAAGAGCATCGTCACTCGGCCGCCGACGTCACGCTCGCCACCATCCAGATCGAACCCGACGAGTCCTTCCGCTTCGGCGTCGTGGATATCGATCGCGACCATCGCGTCAACGGCTTCCAGGAAAAGCCGAAGGAAACCTCGCTTCGCTCGCCCTGGAACTCCGACAAGATTTCCGCTTCCATGGGCATCTATCTGTTCAATACTGATGTCCTCATCCCCGTGCTCCTCAAAGACGCTGAGGATCCCAAGTCCAGCCACGACTTTGGCAAAGATATCCTTCCCAAGATGGTCGACGAATACCGCGTCTACGCTTACGATTTCGTGGACGAGAACAAGAAAGAGGCGCTCTACTGGCGCGACGTGGGAACCCTTGAAGCTTATTACGAAGCCAACATGGACATCGTCGCCGTCTCGCCCGTATTCAACCTCTATGACGAAGACTGGCCCATTCGCACCCACCAGCGCCAATACCCGCCCGCGAAGTTCGTCTTCGCCGAAAGTGGACGCACCGGCACCGCGCTCGACTCCATCGTCTCGGCCGGCTGCATCGTTTCCGGCGGTTCCGTCAAGAACTGCATCCTGTCGCCCGATGTGCGCGTGAACTCTTACAGTGAGGTCGACTCCAGTATCCTCTTCTCGCACGTGAACGTCGGACGCCACTGCCGCATCCAGCGGGCCATCATCGATCGCGACGTCCACATTCCTGAAGGAACCACCATCGGCTTCGACGCGGAAGCCGATCGCCAGCGCTACTTCGTTACGGAGGGCGGGATCACCGTGGTCACGCGTGACTATTCGCTCTTCGAAAACCCCGTGCCAGTCGATTACTTCACGAGCGAGTAGCCGGAGAACTCAGTTTCAGTTGTTGGCGTTTGGCTCTCAGTGGCCAGGTTCACTCGTTAACGTTCAGCTGCACATCCTTCAGGCTTCTGCCTCGCCCACCCGCCGGGTCGAACTCGGACAAGCGGTGCACACCCGACCTTCGCAGCGCAAACAGAACCAGCCAACCCACCGTTCCTGCAAGGGCAGCAATCGCAAATATGACCGCCATGGTCGGCAGAAACGTAAACCCAGCTGGGCGAATCGGACCGAGCGGCGTATTGGTGCGGGGCCACTGCGAACTGGCGATGGCGGTGGCTTTCTCAATGGCCATCACGACGGCTGCAAAGATCACTATCATCAACGCTGCAGTGGAATTGGGAAAGCGAAACTCGGAATGCATTGCAAACCTCCGTGGTGAACGGATCGGACGGTAGAGACCTGTGATCGATCGCAGGTGTTCGTGTAGAGCGCCGCTCACCAGGCCCGCTGCCTCTCGCGCAGAGGTCCGGCATCGCGGCCACCAACGCTGCCCGGAGCTCTCCGCATGTACATCGAGGAGCACGGTCAGCATTTCCGCCCCATATTCGCGGCGGTAGCGCGCCGGGTACAGGCACAACAGTGAACGCCAGATTGAGGCCATTGCTTAGCTTTCCCTCCGCGCCACGCGCAGGCTGGCGACCCGAGTGAGATGCTTCAGTCGGCTGACTTCCGCCTGAAGATTGCGACGGCCCGCTGACGTAAGCCGGTACGCTTGCCGGCCACGCGAACTGTCCTCTTCCCCGAAACGCTCGATCCAGCCATCCTCGAGCAAACGCCGCAAGGCTCCGTAAAGCGTGCCCGTGCTCAACCGGACGCGTCCTTCGCTCATCTCCTCGGTGTCGCGGAGAATCGCATACCCGTGGCGAGGCTCGCGGGCCAGGCTCAGCAGGATCAGCAGCACAGGCTCGGTCACCGGCAACGACTCCATAAGTCCTCCTACGACATGTCGTATAACGCCATATTGTACTTGCCGGCTGCACCCGTCAAGGTAAAAGTGATTCCCCGCGCGCTGATACCCGAGCCGCCGCCGTGGTATAACTTCACCAATTCGTTGAGTTGTATTGAACCTGCGCCTGATTTACTGGATCTGGAGAGATGTCACGATCTTTAATATGGGTTCAAGGCGACGGAGGGGTCGGATGGGCCTGTTCAAGCTGTCGATGGAGATTCCCGATTCCCACCTTGCTGGCCGGCAAGGAAGCCCGGGAAGCCTACGATCGTCTTGCTTCTGCGAAGTTTCGCGAACATACCTGCGAGACTGAGATTGCTCCCGCGATCAAACGGGACACGGGTCCCACGTTCGCCGACCGGGCCGCCACACTGATCCGGTCCGGTTACAAACCCAAGGACGCCGTCGAACTCGTCATGCAGGAGATCGCTTTGGAATCTCGAAACAACCCCGGCATCATGAACAAAGCGCGTGAGGACGCCGACAACTTCCTTCTGAAAATCCGAAAAGGACTGATCTAGCTTGGGTCGTATCGCTCACCATACCCGCGGCACCAACCGATAGCGGGTCCGCTCACAATACTCTGCATACCCCGGCAGTTCCCGCCGCAGTGTTCGTTCTTCGTGAATGAGCCGGAATATCAGTGTCGGCACGAGCAGCGCGAAAATAGGCACCGTGACATACGATCCCAGCGCCACCGGCACCGCCAGCATTGTCACGAGCATCCCCGTGTACATCGGATGCCGGGTGAGCGCGTACGGTCCGCCTTCGATCACGCGTTGTCCCGTTTCCATGCGAATTGTGCTGGCCGCAAAAGTGTTCGTCTTCATCACCCAGAACACCAGCCAGTAGCCCGCGACCACAGCCGCCTGCGCCACGAGCACGACCACGACCGGCACAGCTCCCAGCCAGTGTCGTGTCCACCCGAAACGAAAATCCCAACCGATGAGCAAAAATCCGGGGATCGTAATGGCCGTCCAGAGTCTTTGGAACCATCGTTGTTCCGGCTGATTCTCTTTGCTCTGCAGCCTGCGTTCCACCAGTTGCGGATTATTCCTCAGGAAATCGACGAAGAAAAAAACCCACAGTCCCGCCTGCAGCCCAACAAATAACCATGCCTGCCAAAAGCGTAGCGTACCCGCAGACGAAAACAGCAGGGCGGCGAGCAAGAATACTGTGATGGTCAAACGCCGGATGGATCTGACCTTGAGACGTGCTGGTTGCTTCCCTGTTGTCGTTGTCACGCAGAGCAAATAGCTATCTCTCAGGTTTGGGTAGCCGGGAGTGCAACGCGAATGAAGAAAACATTTCAGCCCCACGGTCATCGCTTGCTAGGCGGGCCATTGAAAGCACAGACCAAAGCCGTCCGGATCGTGCACGTAGAGCTGCTTCATGCCGTACGGCGCGACTTTCGGTTCTTTTACATCCAAGCCCTGCGCGCCCAGGTAAGCATAAACCGCGTCCACATCCGGAACCCCAAAGTAAAGCGTAACGTCGTCGTGCAATGCAGTCCGGCGAGAGTCAGCGACTGGTGGACGCTTGTCATACTCGTAAGCGGTATTCAGCATCAAATCGGCGTCTTTCAATCGCAGCCACACCCAGTTGTGATTCGGTGCTCGCGTATTGCTATCGGTTTGAACGATATCGAATCCCAGGATGTCGCAATAAAACTTCAGCGACGTCGCCATGTCGAAGACCTGCAACAGCGGCGTCATCCCCTGAATTTCAAGCGGCATAAAATCCTCTCGCAGCCTGCGAGCGTGCATTGTAGCGGACAGCGTTCGTACGCCGTAAACCTAAAAACTTCGGACCAGGACTCATCAGCTGAGAACTGAGAACTGCCGTCCTCACGCCGCAACCGCCAGTTCTCGCGCCACCTCTGCCACCCTCTCATACGACCGAAGCCGATCTTCATGATCGTAGGTATCCGTGACCACAATGACTTCTTCCGCGCCTGTGTCGACCGTCAGTTTTTCGAGTCCGGCTTTCACGGTCGCGGCGGAGCCCACAATCGCCGCGCCCAGCTTGTTTTCCAGAGCGGTGCGCTCCAGATCATTCCAAATCCCCTCCATCGAATCGACGGGCGGCAACAACTCCACCGGCTGATTCCGGATCAACCTCAAAAATCGCTGCTGCGGTGTGGTGAACAAACGGCGCGCCGCGGCGTCCGTCTCGGCCGCAATCACCTGCACCGCCACCATCATGTACGGCTTCCGCAGAACTTCGCTGGGCCGGAAACTCTGCCGGTAAAGCGGCGCGGCTGCATGCAGAAATTCGGGAGCAAAGTGAGCCGCAAAAGCAAACGGCAATCCCAGCATCCCCGCCAGTTGCGCGCTGAAGCCGCTCGACCCAAGCAGAGTAACTGGGACATGGCTTCCCTGACCCGGGATCGCCTTCACCGCTTGCCCCGGCTTCGCCGGCCCAAGATATGTTCGCAATTCCTCCAGCAGGGCTGCAAAATCGTCGCCCGTCTGATGCAAATCTCGCCGCAAGGCCCGCATCGTCTGAAAATCCCCACCCGGCGCCCGCCCGAGCCCGAGGTCGATACGCCCGGGATACATCGCTTCCAGCGTTCCAAATTGTTCGGCCACCACCAGCGGCGCATGATTCGGCAGCATCACGCCGCCGCTGCCCACGCGAATCGTCTTCGTCGCGCCCGCCACATGTCCGATCAGCACCGCTGTCGCCGAACACGCCAGTCCTTCGATCGAGTGGTGCTCCGCCAGCCAGAAGCGCTTGTAACCCCAGCGCTCGACGTGCTGCGCCAGATCGACCGAGCGCGCGATGCCGGTGCCCGGCGCCTCCCCCGCGTGCAAACCCACCAGATCCAAAACCGAAACCGGTAATCCGTTATCCATTGTCATCCCTTACCTTTTGTTACCCTTTGTGCAACACCTACTCTGCTTCTCTTGCCTTACAATCCTTGCTCGACATCCCCCCTTCATTTCGTCTCGGGGGGAGAAGGCGAAGCCGAACGAGTCGAAAGACCTTGCGCCTTCCCAAGGACCCGAAGGCCGATCACCGAATACCGAACACCGGGCTTCTTCGATTAGATAACCAATCCCGCGTCAACGATGCGGCGCGGTAGTACGATGGCTTGGGCATGACCGCCAACGACTTCCGCCGCATCGCCCTCAGCCTCGAAGGCGCCGAGGAGGGCTCGCACATGGGACATCCCGATTTCCGTGTCGGAGGCTACATTTTCGCCACGCTCGCCTCCCAGCACCTTGGCTATGGCAACCTCATGCTCACGCCAGAATTGCAAGCTGATTTTGTAGGAGAACTGCCCGACGTATTTGTTCCCATCGCCGGCGGTTGGGGGCGGATGGGTTCGACGCACATTCGTCTGGCCGCTGCGAATGAAGACGTGCTCGCCGGCGCGCTTCGGACCGCCTGGAAACTCAGGCTTGAGAAAAACCAAAAGGCTGGCAAGAAGGGTCGGTCGCCGACCCGTCGCAAGACCAGCCCGCGCAAATAAATCTGCGCGATCGGTTAACTGCTACTCCGAGTGACCGCTCGCGACTCGCTACTCGCGACTGCAGACTCGGGCCTCGCTGTTGGACTGTGTACTCAGGACTCGGAACTCGGGACTCTCAGACCCCAAACCTTTCCACGGCGCGTGCCTTCGCCTTCGCCGCTTCTTCTTCCCGGTTCTTCGGCGGAGCGGTCGTCTCTAAAGAATGAAGAAAGCGCGAGGAAACGCCAGCAATCTCCTCAACTGCCGCCGCGAACACGGCTTCGTTCGCCTTCGATGGTTTCGTGAACCCACTGATCTTTCTTACGAACTGCAGCGATGCGGCGCGCACTTCCTCCTCGGTCACCGGCGGATCAAAATTGAAAAGCGTCTTGATATTCCTGCACATGGATCTCAACCTTCCGAAATAAAACTGTGCCGAAGCCTCGAGTTTGCCTCCGGCACACTCCATCTTAGCAACCGTTGAATCCGAGCGCAGCGTCGCCGGCAACTCTGCGGTAAAACTGACCTTGGATATTCAACCGATCTTCCGATGATTCGATCTTCCGATGACCCGATCTTTCTTACATCCGCGTCATGGTGAAATGCCCACTTCCCGTGCATCCGGAACTCCCCATCAGCGTCCAGTTCCCGGAGATCGAATTTCCGGTCATCGTGCCGTTCATGGTCAGAGTGTTGCCGCCCGGTGATCCCGACTTCACATTCATCCCAAATGTGCCTGAAACGTTTCCGTTGAAATTTCCGCTCAGCGAAAATGCGCCGGTCGCCGTTTCGCCGCTCACAAAGCACGGTGAACTTGTCGAGAATTGAAGGTTAGAAATGCTGAGCGATCCGTTTCCGCTCTGCACAATTGAAGTCGTGAACGATAAGGCTGGGTTGTTATTGGTGTCGGTTAAGGTTGCGGTCCAGTTGCCATTGATGTTGCCGGAACTTCCATTGCTCATTCCGCAGCCCACCAGCACCAGTCCCATCGCGAACAACATGCCCACTGCAAGCTTCTGCATGGATCGATACTCCTGCTCCGTAGTTTGATTTGACTTGCATTGGGGATGGGTCTTAAAGAGAGATGCATTCCGCGCTCTCGTAGCTGTACGGCCTCAATCGTCGACTCCACCGCTTTCAGAATGAAGAACTTGGCAGAAGTCCCGGTCGATACGCGTCGGGAATGCACTTTCGCTCTCGGTGGGCGGTGCTACACTTTCGGCGTGATCAATGGCGTGCATCTCGTGCTCTACAGTAAAGACCCGGTCGCCGATCGCGCGTTTTTTCAGGATGTTCTCCGCCTGCGCTCGGTCGACGCTGGCGGCGGATGGCTTATCTTCCAATTGCCGCCGGCAGAGATTGGCATTCATCCGGGGGCAGGCGATTTCGTCCAAATGCACGCCGACCATCCGCTCCTGGGTTGCATTCTCTATCTCCTGTGCGACGACCTTCCATCCACGATCCGTTCGCTTGAAAGTAAGAACGTCTCGTGTTCCTCAGTCCTTGAAGCCCAATGGGGTATCACGACAACCGTCAAGCTGCCGAGCGGCGGCTCAATCGGTCTCTACCAACCCAAGCATCCCACCGCGATCGCCCTGCCCAACGCAAGCTAGCCGTTACTCAACTTCCTGCCTTCGAACAATGAGTTGTTTTTCAAATGATCCGATCGCCCGCTCGCCCCTTGACGCGACGACCCTGAAACCTGATGCCTGAAACCTGACGCCTGATCCAACTTGGGAACCCGCTCTGTCACGTCTGGCGCGCTTTTCCCAGCCTGCTACAATCCCTTGCCGCATAATGGTTTGCTACGCTGTTTCGAACTTTTGGCGTCACTTGAACGTACTGCTCGTGTGATGTCAGTCCGGAGGTGTGCCGGCTCGTCGTGCACCTTCTCCGGCTGAAAAACCAGGAGTTCCTGGGAGTGCTGGTTGGAAGACGTCCAAATCGTCAATGCTCTTGTCCGGCGCTGCGTCGCGGGTGACGCGGTCGCCTGGGAAGAGATCGTCCACCGCTATCACCGCCGGATCTACAACATCTGCTACCGATTCGCGGGTACCTCCGACGACGCCCAGGACCTCACCCAGGAAGTTTTCATCAAGATGTACCGCACGCTCAGTTCCTACGACGTCAAGCGTGGAGCCTTCATGACCTGGGTCACCACCATGACCCGCAACCTTCTCGTCGACCACTTCCGTAAGACCAAGCAGGACCGGGTCACAGACTCCATCGATGCCGCATCATCCGAACATGAGGACGCGATGCCCCTTAGCGACCAGATCGAGGACAAGGGTCTGCCACCCGACGCCCGCGTCCAGAGTCGCGAGACCGGCGAGGCCGTCCAGCAGGCCCTGCAAAAACTGTCGCCAGAGCTCCGTGAAGCAGTGATTCTAAGGGATTTACAGGATATGGATTACCGGGAAATTGCCGCCGTCTTGAAGGTTCCCGAAGGAACCGTCAAGTCCAGAATAAACCGGGGGCGGGCGGAACTAGCACGCCTCTTACAACGTATCTATAGGCAGGTGATGTGATGCCAGGTGAAACCCACAACGGTATGCAGTGCAAGGAGTTCGAAGCACTCCTATTTGACGCTCTGGATCAGAACTTGACCGAGGCGAAAAAGGACCGCTTCCACGCCCATGCCCGCGCTTGCTCTCATTGCGGACCTATGTTCGCCGAGATCGAGGCCGGTCAGCACTGGCTGAAGTCGCTTCAGGAGGTGGAGCCTCCAGCAAACCTGGTAAAGAACATTCTGATCGCGACCAGCGGGATGGAGAGTTACCGCCTGCAGGACGCTACCGCACCCGCCCAGCCGGCGCTCGGCGAACGAATCCGCGAATGGACGGATTCCTTCCTCGCCCCGGTTTGGAGTACAGTGCGGCAACCCAGGTTTGCCATGTCGTTCGGAATGGCGTTCTTCTCCCTGTCGGTCGCTTTGAGCGTCGCCGGGGTGAAGCCCAGCGACATCAAGCAGGCCGACCTGAGCCGGAATGGATTGCGCAGGACGTACTACACCACCACCGCACGCGTGGTGAAGTATTACGAGAATATCCGCCTCGTGTACGAAATCGAGTCACGAGTGCAGGAGCTCAAGAAGGCGACCACTCCCGCCGAGTCAACTCCAAAAGAGCGGGAGAAGAATCGCAAGAATGACACCAGTGGACAACCCGAGCCCAGACAGGAGAGAAATTACAGCCGCGACGAGAACCAGCCCGTTCTGGCCTCGCTGCCGGAACCAGCACCTGCCGTGTCGGTGACCACGATCAGGAGAATCGCATGAACTGCGCCACGCACAACACTGTTGCAGCAGTGGCCTACTGCCGCACATGCGGAAAGCCGCTGTGCGCCAACTGCAGCCGCGACGTCCGCGGAGCAATATTCTGTGAGCCGTGTCTCGCCGAGCGAATGGAAGGCGCATTGCCCGTTGCGCCCGTCGTTCCGCCCGGCACTACGGCCGCTACTTACGCAACCAACGAACGCATGCCCAGTCCCGGCCTTGCCGCTGTCCTCGGATTCATTCCCGGCGTCGGCGCCATGTACAACGGTCAATTCATGAAGGGCTTTATCCATGTCATGGCTTTCGTTTGCCTGATCTGGATGTCCACTCGCTTCGGCCCCATCATGATCCCGGTTTTCTTCGCATATTTTTTCTATCTGGTTTTCGACGCGTATAAGACCGCCCATGCCATCGAACTCGGACAGCCCGTACCAGATCCCTTCGGCTTTGAACGCATGTTTGGTCCGACGGTTCATCCCGGGTCCCGCGCTGCCACGGGTGTGGCCGGCGCGCCAATCCCGCCGGGCAGCGCAGGTTTCGTCGCAGGCGCTCCATCTCCCGGCGGCCCATCTCCTGACGCTCGCTATCGCAGCAGTGTACCCACCGGTGCTGTGATTTTGATCGGCCTCGGCGTCGTCTTTCTGCTGCACACCGTCGGCGTTTGGGAGTTTGGCATTGACCGCTTCTGGCCCATCATCCTCATCGCATTCGGCGCATGGCTCTTCGCGAAACGCTGGGGACTTCTCGGCACTGAAGGTATCGCCTGCACCTGCGACCGCTGCAAGATGCGTTGCATCATGTGGCCATCGGTGATGGTCACCGTCGGCGTGCTTTTCCTGATGGACAATTTACACGGGCCTTCGTTTGAACGAACGTGGCCGCTGATCCTTCTCGTGATTGGTGCCGTGAAGCTTCTGCAAAGCAACGCGTCCGACGCAGGACACATCGGCGCACCGCCGCCGGTCCTGCCGCAACCGCCAGTGCAACCGCCTCCAGACATGCCGACATCGGACCCGGGTGCGAACATCCCGCCCTCCGGCGAGGTGAACCATGTCTAGCCCTGTGGTTGCGCCCCCACATCGTCGCCGCTCGATGGCCGGACCGGTCATCCTGATTGTCGTCGGGTTGATCTTCCTGCTCGGCAACATGCATCTGCTCTCGTGGGAGCGTCTCGGCGGCCTCTTCGCGCACTACTGGCCGCTCTTACTCATTCTCTGGGGATGCGTGAAGCTTTACGAACATCAGCGCGCCAAGCAAGAGGGACAACAGGCTCCTGGCATTGGCGCCGGTGGCGTGTTCCTGCTGATCATTCTCATCGTCGCCGGACTCACCGCCAGCCAGGTCTCGCGCGTGGATTGGAAAGAAGTCGGCGACCAGCTCGATATCGATGGCGTCGAGATTCCCGGCATCGGCAGTACCTACACCTACGATGATCTGCCTTCCATCACCCAAGCTCTGCCTCCGGGCGCCAGCGTCAAGATCGTGAATGACCGCGGCGCGGTGAATGTCACGGAATCGACCGACGACCAGATCCATCTGAGCATTCAGAAAAAAATTCGCTCGGAAAGCAAAAACGACGCCGACAAATGGAATGAGGCCACCAAGCCCCAGATCAACGTGAGCGGCAACCAGGTCACCATCAACGCCAATACCAGAGGCGCGGGCGACCATCCTATTTCTGCTGACCTGAACCTTGAGGTTCCGCGCAAAGCGCCCCTCACGATTTCCACCCAACGGGGTGAAATCGTCGTCAACGGACGCGATGGCGCCATTGATATCTCCAGCCAGCGTGGCGACGTCAATGCCGATGACATCAACGGCAACGTCAACCTCAACCTCGACCACGGCTCCGCCCGCATCTCGCAGGTTTCCGGCGACGTCACCATTCAGGGTCGCGGCGATGACGTCACACTCAGCGACATCAAGGGGGCGGCCCGTCTCAACGGCGAGATTCAAACCGTGAAGCTCTCCCGCGTCGGCAAAACCGTCGGCTTCAAGTCTGCGCGCACCGAGATGGAATTTGCGCGCCTCAACGGCGATCTCGATCTCGACTCCGACTCGCTCCACGGCAGTGACATGACCGGGCCCCTTCGCCTCACCACGCGCTCCAAAGACATCACGCTTCAGGGCCTCGCTGGCGATGCGCGCGTCGAAACCGCAAACAGCCCGATCGATCTGCAATTGAAGTCTCCCGGCAACGTCCAGATCGACAATCGCAACGGCGACATCACCGTCAGCGTGCCCGAAAAAATGGGCTTCAAGGTCGACGCCCGCACGCGTGGCGCCGAAGTGACGTCCGACTTCTCCGAACTGCAACCGAAGAATGACGACAACCAGGGTAGCCTTTCGGGCACAGTCGGCAACGGCGCCAGCCGTATCGTGCTCAACAGCGAACATGGCGCAATCACGATTCGCAGGGCGTCTGCCGAGCCGCCAACTCCTCCCGAGCCTCCATCTCCTCCGAAGGTCCCGGGGCGTCATGGACCGCAGGCGCCTCACCCGGCTAAACCCGGCGCGAGCCCGGACTCCGACTCCGCACCGACCCAAAACTAGAGAACAGTAGTCGGCATTCGCTGCGCGAGCGTAAGCGAGCCATGAGGAATTTTCTCGGTACTCGGTACTCGCCATCGATTTCTTTTCTTGAGCTACCAGCATCCTTTCTTTACAATTCGCCGCACCCGCGTCTCACCACATATCCCAGGGCTCCCGGATAACGCACATGACACGACGCATTCTCCGCGCTGCTCTCGTCGCATTCATCCTCGTCATTCTCATCACTGCTACTCGCTTCGCCACACTGGCCGCGGAACCGGAACTTCCTACACCCCTCCTTCTCAGCGTGCCCGATCCGCCCGCACCCTTCACCGGCTCTGACCAGCGCATTCACCTCGTCTACGAGCTGTGGATCACCAACTTCAGTAGCGGCGACGCCATCCTCCAGACCGTCGAGGTCCTTGGCGAGGGCGCCGTCCTCCGAAAACTCGACGCCGCCGAAATAGCCCGCCGACTCCAGCCCGCAGGTCAGCGCGAATCTGTTTCCGTCCTGCCCAAAAGCACGCAGGCGATGTTGTTCATCCATCTCGATCTCACGGCCAACGCCAGCGTGCCTCGTCAGATCTCTCATCGCGTCACCGCGCACTTTGCGGCTGCGCCTCCCAGCCACCGGGAACTGACAGAAGCGGAACAACCTCGGTCGATCCTCGCCCCATTCTCCAGATTGGGCCGCCACTCCTCGGAGTCAATTACGTTGCAGCCGATTCCTGTTGCGACGCTGCCCGGCACACGCGCGCCGCTCTGCCCGTGAATGGACGCGTCTGGCTCGCGCAACGCTATGCAGTGGATTGGGAACAACTCGACCAAGACAGCCGCATCTATGCCGGCCCGCGTGAGAAACTGGAAAGCTATACGATCTTCGGCAAACCGGCTATCGCCGTTGCCGACGCAACCGTAGCCTCCGTGATCGATGGCCTTCCTGAGCAGACGCCCGGCAAATATCCCACCGACATTTCACTCGACGCCGCTGACGGCAACTCCATCATCCTCGATCTCGGAAAGGGCCACTACGCGCTCTACGCGCACATGCAGCCTGGAAGCCTGAAAGTCCGCCAGAACGACAGAGTCAAACGCGGACAGGTCCTTGGATTAGTCGGCAATACTGGCAACTCCGTCGCACCGCATCTTCATTTTCAATTGATGGACGGCCCCTCTTCGCTCGCCTCCAACGGCTTGCCGTATGAGATCGTCGGTTTCCAAGTGACCGGCAAAACAAACGGAACCGAAGCATTCGATCATGCTGAAGCCGAGGGTACGCCGCTCGCGATCGACGCGATCCAGCCCGCGCATTCGGTTCCCAAAGGCCTCCCGCTCGACCAGTTGATCATCGCGTTCCCAGCTGCCCGCTGATCTTTCCAGCGTTAAAATACGCACATCACCGGGGCATGTGAGGTGCGTATGCTGTCGATACCCAATCTGCGTTTTCTGCTGGTCGTTTTTCTTTTCGCCCTGCCCGCTCGTCCCCAACTTGGAACGCCGCTAGGCCGTTCCGGACCGCAGGCTCCCGCCGCGAATTGGCCGCAGAATCATCTGCCCGCGGAAGGGGTCTCATTGCAAGCTCAGAAAAGACCCACCGTCGATGTGGTCAGGCTCCAGCGCGATGCTCAAGAACTCGCCGAATTGTCCGCCTCCGTCCCCGGCGACGTAAGCCGTGTCAATCGCGGATTGCTTTCGAAGGACTTGGTCGACAAGCTCAAGCGAGTGGAAAAACTTTCTAAGCAACTACGCGGAGAGTTGACCCGATAGCAACCAGGAGATCCCTGCCTTGCGCGTGCTGGCATGCTCTTTCATAGTGAAAAGGATGATTCGAGGCCCCATTGGGCCATTTGATTTCTCCTCGTGGATGCCACTTGTCCTCTTCAGGGGTAGCGATTGACGCCACGCTCCGCAGTCCGCGACTTCCGATAACCCTACTCGCCATTGATTTCCCAATACTCCCACCCTAGGATTCTTCCATGTCGGGGTCAGTAACCGCCTGGCTCGGTGATCCGGCGGCCCATGCGACAAAACCGCCGGCCGACACTGCCAGTCTCGGCTCATCGTATCGCGTCCTCTACGACGGCCAATGTGAAGTGTGTCAGGCTTGCGTCTCGTGGCTGAAGGTTCTCGATAGGGCAGGCAAGACCGTTTCTCTGGCGATTAACGCAGACACTCTGCCTTCGATCGATTCCCGCTTGCGAATCGACGACTGCCTCCGCCAGTTGCATGTAGTCACCCCCGCCGGCGAAATTCTCATTGGCTGGGACGCCGTTGCTGCCCTTGTCCGACTGTTCCCTCCCACCTGGATGATCGGCGCGCTGGGACAGCGATTCCCTTTTTGCGATGCAGGCCGTCGTATCTACGGCTACGTGGCCGCGAATCGTTTCGCGCTCAGCAAGTGTCGCGGCGGCGCCTGTCGCGTTGCTAAACCCGAGGCCGTGCGGCGTCAGGCGCGACTGGGAGCATTCTGGTCCTGCTATACGCTCGGGTTTCTCGTTCGATTACCGCTCATTGTGTGGGCGGGACTCGGTGCGGCCGGCCAGCGAAGCAGCCTTTTCGCACGCACGTATGGCAAGCGCCTCGACCTGCTCGGCGGCAAACTCACGATCCTCTTCCTCGATGGGACTCTGCCCAACACCGTGCCACTTCTTTTTGGTGAACTCTTCACCACGGTCCTTTATGACGGGATCGCCGTCGACCCCGGCTCACCCAAGATGCGGCGCTCCCTCACACGGCATCTGCTCCGCTTGAAATCGAAGATCAGCAAAATTGTCGCGACCCACGCCCATGAAGAGCACGTCGGCAATCTCAATTGGCTCTCGGATCAAGCCGGCGCTCCCATCCATCTCTCGGCGATGACAGCGCAGTTTCTTACCCCGTTCAAGAAGCTCCCTTGGGTGAGAGCCCTGATCATCGGCCAACCGCCGAATCTGCGGCCACCCTACCAACTGCTGGGCGACGCTCTCGAATCACAAACTGGAACGCTTCAGGTGATCCCTACTGCGGGTCACTGTGACGACCACGTCGTCCTCTACGATCCCCGAGAGAAACTGTTGATCGCCGGCGACGCTTTCATGGGCAGCTACTTCGCCACGCCCAACCCCGATGTCGACAGCCGTAAGTGGCTCGAGAGTCTGGAACGCCTAATGGCACTCGACATCGAAATCATGGTGGAAGGCCACGGACACATCCATACCCTGCGATCCGACATTCCCGATTTTCCGGGTGTCGTGATTCGCGCAGATCCCAAGACAGCCATCGCTCAGAAGCTGGATTACATGCGCTGGCTGCGCGAACAAATCGAAGCCGGATTCGATGAGCGGCTTCCGGTGCGCGTCATCGAGGCCAGCTGTTTTCCATGGGGAAACCGCACATCATGGGAGAGTTGCGCGACGGATGAGTGCATTCGGCTGCTCAGTCTCGATCATTTTTCACGCACCGAACTGGTGCGCAGCTTCGCCCGCAACACCACCGATGCGCTTCCGATCGTTTACGAAGTTCGCTTGTCGGGAGGAGCGTAATATCCGGTAACCGTCAGATTGTTCGTGCAGAAGTTCGAATCAAGACAGAGTCATCAAGCCGGATTCAACTAGAACGCGTGGAGCAGCAGGCCTGTGCTGATGCCAGCCGCGATTCCCACCACCATCACCGCAACGAACACTCTCGCCGTTGTCCGCCACGACATCGTCCGGCCCACAATCAGCGCTGAATAAATGCTGAACGCTCCCAGCGTGCAAAGTAGCGTCACCACATACGGCATCGGAACGCCACGCGTCATCAGGATGAAAGCGGCTGCAACATCAAATGCCATCGGCACCGGCAAGAAGGTTCCGACCAGAGCAACCAGTACGATTCCGATCAGTGTCACATGCGTGGGGATCGCCTGCGCCGGAACCAGTTCGGCGACCATCGCACCCAGCAACGCTGCCAGGATCATGAATGGAATCGTGGTCACAGCCAATTTGGCGAGATTCTTCAGATACTGCTGCAAAGTGCCAGAAACAGGCATCAGCCATCCACTCGTCGGCACCTCACACCCCACTGCAAGGACGCCTACGTCTGAACGCGTAAGCCATGGCACAAGCGCCAGCAACACGAGCGGCGCCAGCACTCTCATCACGGCGATCCCTGGAGGAAACAATGCAAACACCATGGTCAGCACGACCACGTTGAGCATCGGAGAGCTGATCATCGTGGCCATCACCGTGCTCGCACTCGCTCCACCCTGATAAAGACTCCGTCCGATGGGCGCAACACAATTTGCGCACACACTGAGTGGGACGCCCGTCAGAGCCCCCAGCGCGGTGTTCGCGGCGGCACTCTGAAAACGGCGTCGCGGCAGCAACGGAAGCAAGGTCAGCAACGCAGCCCCGAAGAAAAGGCTGAACGTCATGCCGATGCGGTTCGTCCACAGCCAGTTCACCGCAGTGCGGCCGATGCGCGCCGTGGCCGGCATCTGCGGGCTGACCGGCATCTTCGCGTCGAAGCTCAACACGCCGCTGGTTTTGACCGCGGTTCCGCTGTGCAGCTTCTTAATGAGCGACGGATATCGGGAATCCACCCAGAAATACGATCCGATGCCAAGCGCGAGAATCACGGCCACCGCGATTTGAAAGCGCAACCCGCTTCGCGCCGAGCCAGGCACAGACAGAGACGACACATGAGCGAAACTGGAAGACATAGCCACCCCAGAGCTAACGTCAACGCCAATTGGCTGGGAACTTTAGAGTCGCCCATACCCGGGCACAATAGTTGAAAAACACTACCAATCCGGCCGAAGTAACCGAAGGCCACCCCGCAATACCCTGCACATCGGACATAGGGACGTCGATGCGGTGAATCCATTTACATTGCTTCTTTTCGATGGAAACGTGATCTAACCGAGTGACTGAAACCTGTCTGACAAGAGGCGCCGCTTCATGACCGACTCGCACCGGGACATCCTCGACCACATCGGCCACACATCCTTATTCAGCCTGCGAAACGTCAGGCCGAAAAGCGGCGCGCGCCTCATGTTGAAGCTCGAAAGTGAAAATCCCACCGGCAGCATGAAAGACCGCATGGCGCTCGCCATGATCGACGCCGCCGAAGCGGACGGGCGCCTAAAACGCGGAGGCTCGGTCGTTGAGTATACGGGAGGCAGCACGGGCGTGTCCCTTGCTTTCGTATGCGCCGTAAAGCGGTACCCTCTCCACATTGTCACCTCCGACGCATTCTCCCGCGAGAAGCTCGATCATATGAAGATTCTGGGAGCGCGCCTGCAAATCGTGCCCAGTGAAAGTGGACGCATGACCGAGAAGCTCACCCGCGACATGGTCGAGGCTGCGCGCGTGATCGCCACTGAGACGGGTGCCTACTGGACCGATCAGCTCAAGAACACCGACCAGCTCGCCGCCTATCAAAAACTCGCCGACGAAATCTGGATGCAGACCGAAGGCCGCATCGACGCCTTCGTGCAGAGCGTCGGCACCGCAGCGTCGCTTCGCGGCACCGGGGAAGCTCTGCGGCGCAACCATTCCAAAATCAAAATTGTCGCCGTCGAGCCCGCCGAATCCGCCGTCCTCTCTGGCGGTCCTCCGGGCGCTCACAAGATCGATGGCATCGGAGCCGGTTTCGTCGTGCCGCTCTGGCGGAAGGATGTCGCCGATCAGATCGAACCCGTTACCACCGAAGAAGCAACCACGATGGCCCTCCGCCTGGCCCGCGAGGAAGGGCTCTTCGCCGGCACCTCCACCGGCGCGAACGTTCTCGCAGCCCTCCGCGTCGCCGAGCAGCTCGGGCCAGACGCAACCATCGTCACCATGATGTGCGACACCGGAATGAAATATCTGAAAACGTACGGCACAGCGCTAAGCAAGGGAGAAGCCGTGCTTCAGCCGGTGAATTAGGTTCGCCGACGAAGTAGCCGAGTTAAGTCGGCTCGGCGCCCGTCGCGCCTCGCGCCTTTCCAAAATATTGAGTCCAGATCTCCTCATCACGCTAGCCCGCCAGAATCGGTGAAGCGCTCTTCCGTCGCGCAAGCCTCAAGTCAGTCCGTTTTCAACCGCCCTTCGCCCGTCTGCCCCGCGTTCCTCTCTTGCTAGTCCTTTAGGTCATGTACCTTCGATTGAAACCTGTTCTAAACTTTGTGGATTTCTTTTGACCCTCTCCGCTGTACTCTCTTTCTTTGCCCCTCCCTCAAAAGGCCGCTTCCCTGCTCGCGCTGCTCACTCTGCTGGGCTCGGGAGCTCTCACCCGCGAAATATATAGGGAGCCGCCCTCGCGTTCGTTCAACGCAGGGGACAAGTGGGCCGAAGCTACGCTGCGCACGCTCTCCCTTGAAGAAAAAGTCGGTCAGCTCTTCATGATCCGCATGCGCGTGGAAGCCTTGAGCGCGTCCAGTTCGACCTACCTGCAGCTGCGCGACAACGTTCGCCAATACCACATCGGATCACTGGCTATGTCGGTGCCGGTAGATGGACAGTTTCACTACGGCAACGACCGCCTTCAGACGGTTGAACTCCTCAACCAGTTGCAGACGGAAGCGAAGCTTCCCCTCCTGATTGCGGGCGATTTTGAGCGTGGCGTCCTGCCTGCCCGCCTCTTTGGAACCACGGTGTTTCCGCACGCGATGGCCTTCGGCGCCGCCGGCAAGCTCGCCTACGCCGAGGAATTCGGCCGCATCACCGCGCAAGAGAGCCGTGCTCTCGGCGTGCATTGGAACCTGTTTCCTGTCGCCGACGTGAATTCCAACCCGGCGAACCCGATCATCGGGACGCGCGCCTTCGGCGAAGACCCCCTTCAGGTAGGGGACCTGGTGGCCGCCTATATCCGGGGGGCGCGCGCCAACGGGATGATGACGACCGCGAAGCACTTCCCGGGCCACGGGAACACGGCCACGGATTCTCACCTCGCTGTGGCCAGCGTCGACGAGGACCTCGGCCGCCTGAATTCGGTCGACCTGCCGCCATTTCGAAAAGCCATTTCGGCCGGAGTTGACGCCGTCATGACCGCGCATGTGCGGGTGCCTGCGCTCGATCCCGATCCCAACCACGTGGCAACGACTTCGTCGCGCATCGTCACCGATCTGCTGAAGAACCAACTTGGCTTCAAGGGCATTGTGCTGACCGACGCCATGGACATGGCGGGGCTCAGCGCTCGCTACGCAGCCAACCCCGGACGCGCGGCCGTCGATGCCTTCAAAGCTGGAAACGACGTGCTCACCATGCCCGCCGATCTCGACTCGAGCTACCGGGCCATGCTCGCCGCGGTCCGCACGGGGGAAATTTCACAGCAGCGGCTCGACGCGTCCGTCCTCAAAATCCTGCATGCGAAGGGCGCGCTCGGCCTCCAGAAGAATCGCCTGGTGGATGTCAACGCCATTCAGCGACTGGTCGGTAGTTCCGAGAACCTGGCGGAAGGCCAGCGGATTTCGGACGACTCCATCACTTTGGTCCGCGATAACGGCAGGCTTCTTCCTTTAAAGCCTAACCGCCCTGACAAGGCCACGCTCGTTCTGTATCAACGGGTGAAGCCCGCCCCCCGCATTGCGCTGATCATCCTCTGCGACCGTCTCGGTGCCCAGGATGGACATGTTCTGGAGCGACAGGTCCTGGACCGTTCTCCGGATACCGTCGTGATCTATGTGACTCCCCATGTCGCATGGGCCCGGTCGCCTGCGGTCTTACGAGCCGTGGATATGGCCCAGGAAGTCGTCGTGGCTGTGTATGTCGTGCCCTCTGCCCTCCGGACGAGAACCGTAGCGCGCGGCCAGAAGAACCCCGCCTCCTTGCCCGATTCAACTGCCTGGCTGCTGAGCAACATTCTCGCCCGCGCCCAGCAGAAAACGGCTGTGCTGGCCATGGGCGACCCCTACCTGACCTTTGACTTCCCCGCCATCCAGAACTACATCTGCACCTTCTCCAACGCGACTGTCTCTGAGATCAGCGCGGCCAAGGCCCTGTTTGGGGAAATTCGGATCGCTGGTCGCCTGCCCGTGACCCTCCGCACCGCCTCGGTCGCGAGTACGGAGACCTTGCCACCGGCAAGAACGAGCCATACCGCATCGCCACGTTTGGATTTCAAACCCGCGGAACTGCTGGTGGGTGCCACGCCGTCTCACTAGCTGCTTAACCCAACCTGTAACGCCACCTCACAGCTGATAGGAACGACCTCGTTCTTTCGCGGGGTTTCGTCGCGCCTTGTACTCGCAGCGGAAGCTCCCTCAAATCGAGAAGAAGCTCAAGCCGCTCCACGGATTGCCGTCCGCAACCCAGCTGACCGTTTAATATGTTTCCGGAAAGAGCAATCCATGCCGAATCAGACCCAGACCGCCCTCATCACCGGTGCCTCCGCCGGACTCGGCTATGAATTCGCCAAGCTGTTTGCGCGGGACGGGTACAACCTGGTTCTGGTTGCCAGAACCGGCCCCAAGCTGGCCGAACTCGCGAACGAACTTCGCCAGCAGCACGGGATTGAAGTCGAAACGATCCCGCTCGATCTCGGACTCCCGCAGGCGTCCCAAAATTTGTTTGAGGAAACGAGCCGCACCGGCATTCACATCGACATCCTCGTGAACAACGCGGGATACGGTCAGTCCGGCAAGTTCGCCGACATCCCTCTCGAAGAGTCCTACGGACAGATCCAGCTCAACGTTACGGCACTAACCTTGCTAACTCGTCTCTACCTGCCGCCCATGCTGGAACGCCGTTCCGGCAAGATCATGAACGTAGCGTCCACCGCGGCCTTTCAACCCGGACCGCTGATGGCCGTCTACTACGCGACCAAGGCGTACGTGCTTTCATTCTCGGAAGCCATTGCTGACGAACTTCGCAACACGGGCGTGCAGGTGACATGTTTCTGCCCGGGCGCAACCCTGACCGAATTTCAAAACCGTGCGCAAACCGCCAACACTCGTCTATTCCGGCAGCTTGCGCCCATGGACGCTAAAACCGTTGCCGAAGACGGCTATCGCGCCCTGATGTCCGGCAAAACGCTCGCCATCTCAGGATTCAAGAACTGGCTGGTCGCCGAATCGGTGCGCTTCGCGCCCCGCAAAGTGGTGACGGCCATCTCGCGCTGGGTAGCCGAACCGGTGAAGTAACGCGTGTGGCGCGCACACTCCTGTGCGCGTCGTCGTCCGCCCCGCGTCGACAGCCTGCGCCGGAGTGTCGATGACCCCACACAGCTGCAGCCTGCCGCCGTGAGGGAGCACACCGGGTCAGAGGGTCGTATCAGGGCATCGCTTTAGCGATGCCGAAACGGATCGCCAGTCAAAGCCCCTTTAGGGGCCGAGGTCCACGGAAAACCCTTCTGATTGTTCTATCATCCGCGTTGTCAAGCCCCCGCAATCGCGTTTCTGTTCGCAACGCTTTCAATGCGCGGCAAATAGTTTTGCCGCGCCACTGTCCCAATCACCCTAGCCGAGTTGCTATTCTAAAATTAGGAGGCAGAGATGGAAACGATCCGCGCGTCCTAGGCTGAACCGCGCCGACGCTTGCCGGACTCCGACCCGAGGGAGTCGTACCGGACATCTGAGCGGCTGGGCTCCGCCCGTTTTGCAGCGGGCGTAACCGCAGTGGGAGTGATCACTCCAATCACTTGCAGCGCACCAGAAGTTGGCGCTAACAAGGGAGAGAAACGATCCTCGGCAGAGCCCGACAAAAAAGGAGCACTTAATCCAATTTTCAGGAGGACAAACTTAGCGAACAGAAAAAACGAAGTATAAAAAGTTTGTGTACAAAAATTCGCATGCTAGGGCGCGTCTTGACGAAAGCTTCACGTCATCTTTCCACCTCTCCTGAGCATCGTCACGCCGATCCGATGACTCGACCGTTACTTGCTTCTTTCCTCACCTGCCCCAACTCCGCCTTTACAAATCGCTACATACTATTGCAAAGCTTTACTAGCGTCCCGATATCGTTCCCGCAAGCGAACGTCTAACAAAACAGGGAGCAGGGATCTCCCCCAAGCGGCCCACGATGGTCGACAGCTTACGCCCTGCAAAGCCTTCGACACAGGAGGTAGCAAATGGCGAATCACAGTCCCGCCCGTCACGCAGTTACCTTTGTTTCCTCAGTCAACATTCCTTACTTAGCAGTCACATTGCTTTCCATGTTGCTGATCGCGGTCGCCTGCAAGGCGCAGGCTCAGAATCAAACGCCAGCCACACCGGATCCCAACGCCGCGCAGACCACGGCCGCCGCACCGTCAAACGTCGCCATCCCCGCTGGCACACGGCTGGCTCTGGTGCTCACAAGCCCCATCATGAGCAAGAGCGTTCACCGCGGCGATCTTGTGTACGCGCAGATGACCGCGCCGGTTCCGGTCGGAAACTCGGTCGCCATTCCTGCCGGAACGATCGTCCAGGGTAAGGTCGATAAGCTCACTCGCAATGGCTCGCGGGCTGAGATGCTCCTGCAATCGGTCTCCGTCATGTTCGCCGACGGATACGTTGCCAATGTGGCCGGACCCCTAAATATCGAAACTGACGAAGGCACTGCGTGGAAAGTAGCTACGAAAGGCGGGATCATCGGCGCCATCGCTGCACCCGCCGTTGGTGCCGCTGCCGGCGCATTGATCGGTCACGCCGCCAACGGTTCGAGCGGCACTACGGTGAACGGGATGACCTTCAACCCCGATCGCCTGCAGAGCACAGCGATCGGCAGCATGGCGGGCCTTGGAGCGGGCGGGATTCTTGGCTTCTTCTTCCTGGCCCACAGCCGGCAGTTCTTTGTCGATGTCGGCTCCCCCATGGAACTGACCCTGCCGCAACCGTTGACGCTTGCACAGGCTCAAGTCGATGACTCAATTCGGCAATCCCAGACGCCACCGATCATCCCGGTTGCGAGACGACCGCCTCCGCCTCCGCCGGACTCTTCCTCCACATTCACGCATACCTGTTACACCCCGGACACGCCCGGCACACCACCGACGATAATTCCCGGTACTCCGCCGATCGGAGACTCGCCGGGCACACCCGACACCATCATCCCGGGGACCCCCTCGATTCCGGAAACACCGTACCCATGCAATTAGCGCGACATTGAAGACTTGGAGTGCACACGAACGAACGGGATGCTGGCGCATCAGAGGTAGCGCCGGCATCCTCTCCTTACGAGTGGACCGTAGCGCCGCATTTGGGGCGTTGCAACAGGGTCGCGGTGGATCCACTTGCGACTCGACTGTAGCGCCGGTGTCCCGCCGACTGTCCCGAGGGCATCTTGCCCTCGGATATGCGCGCAATTTCTTCGTTAGCGTTTCGAACGGACGACCTCAGTCGAGGAGTATCGAGCCCAAATTTCCCTCTATCGAACCTTACTTCCCAGCATCCCGATGCACCGTCTCCATCGAGAACGCCGGCACGCACACCGCAATGTAATCGGCCCCACCATCTTCAGGTGTCGAGTACTGCACCCATTCGCCTTTGTGAGAGATCACCGCTTGTCCGGCGTGCACGTCGAAGGATCCGCCCTTGTGCGTGACGCGCAACATTCCCTTCAACACAATCGTGAACTCCTCAAACTCCGGAGTCTGCCCCGGCTCAACCCACCCCTGTGGACTGCGCATGTGCGCAACGCTCAAGCCCGCAGTCTTCGAGTTGACGCGCCCGATATATTCGTCGATGAGCTTCGGTTTGTTTCCGGCCGCTTGAAGCGATGTGGGATGCGCGATCAATGTAGGCATGATCAGGCGTCTAATCTCCTGGGAAGTCGTGGCTTTGTTGCTCGTTACTCGTGGCTGTTAGCTCGCAGCTCTACCGCATTCCGTCGAGAATCGATCCAACGATTCCGCCGACCACTCCACCTTGGGCGGCTTCTTTCGAAGGCGCAGGCATGTACTCCATCAACTTGTGCGCGAGCTTCGAGATGGGCAGCGTCTGCAGCCACACTTTTCCCGGTCCCGTCAGCGAAGCCAGGAAAATTCCGTCGCCGCCGAAGATCATGTTCTTGATACCCGGCACGGTCGTGATCTGAAACGAGACGCTGGTCTGAAACGCACCCACGTGCCCCGGATGAACCCGCAACGTCTCTCCCGGCTGCAGGTCTTTCACGATCAGTTCGCCGGAAAGCTCGATCCACGCCGTGCCTTGCCCCGAAACGTGCTGCAACAGGAAGCCGTCGCCGCCAAAGATGCCCGCACCCAACGACTGCTGAAAGCCGACGCTGATCGTTACCTGTGGCGTGGCGCACAAGAATCCGTGGCGATGAATCATGTATTCATGGCCGTGCCCAATCTCGACTGGCAGGATATGTCCGGGCACCTTGGTCGCGAACGCCAACTCGCCACGCGTTCCCACAGCGCGGTACTCGGTCATGAAAAGAGTTCCCCCACCGGCCACGCGCTTGAGCACGCCAAAAATGCCTCCACCCCCACCCATCTGCGTGTGCGTGGTGAGCTGGATCGAACTACCCATCCAGGAGAGTTCGCCGGCTTCCGAGATGATGGACTCATTGGGTTCGAGCATGAATTCGAGCACAGGCATAACTGTGCCGACGATTTGCGATTGCATGAAGACTCCTGAACAGGTTGGATTCAAAAGTGAGTATACATAGCGTGGGGGGCTGCCGAGCTAGTGCTCGGCCGGGCAGCCGAAGGCGGCTGTCCCCACGTGGCCGCGCAATGCCGCAGACGTTTTGTTGGCTAGAAGCTAAGGGCTAACGGCTAAGAGCTTCCCTTCGGACCTGATACCTGATACCCGCTCTTCCTACTCCCACTCGATCGTGCCCGGCGGCTTTGACGTGACGTCGTACACCACGCGATTCACGCCCTTCACTTCATTCACGATGCGATTCGAAATTGTCTTTAGCACATCGTAAGGAAGCGGCACCCAGTCGGCGGTCATGCCATCTTCGGAATGAACCGCGCGGATCGCGCAGGTATTCGCGTACGTCCGCTGGTCGCCCATGACGCCGACCGACATCACCGGCAGCAAGACAGCAAACGACTGCCAGATTTTCTGATAGAGGCCGGCTTTCTTGATCTCGTCCACCACGATCTCGTCGCAGTCTTTCAAAATCCGAAGGCGCTCTTCGTTTACCTCGCCCAGAATACGGACGGCGAGCCCTGGTCCCGGGAAAGGCTGCCGTTGCAGGATCTCCTCGGGCATGCCGAGATCGCGACCAATTCGCCGGACTTCGTCTTTGAATAGTTCCTTCAGCGGTTCGATCAGCTTCAAGGCCATCTGCTCAGGCAGCCCGCCCACGTTGTGATGGCTCTTGATCACCTGCGACGGCCCGCGCACGGAGCGCGACTCGATCACATCGGGATACAACGTTCCCTGCACCAGCCACTCGACTTTGCCTTCTTCTTTCTCGATGCGCTGCGCCTCTTGATCGAAGACCGCGATAAATTCGTTGCCGATGATCTTGCGCTTGGCTTCCGGGTCGGTGATTCCCGCTAGGCGCGTGAGAAACCGCTTACTGGCATCGACGCCGACCAGGTTCAGGCCCAGCTTGTCGCGCAACGTCTGCTGCACTTTTTCAAATTCGTTCTTGCGCAGCACGCCGTTATTCACGAAAACACAGGTAAGCCGCGTTTTGCCGGAAGCATCGCGCATGGCGCGATCGACCAGCACCGCCGCGACGGACGAATCGACGCCGCCCGAAAGCGCGCAGATGGCCCGACCGTTCCCTACCTGCTTGCGCACCTGCTCGATGGTCGCGTCGATGAAGTGTTGCGGCGTCCAAGTGGGCCGCGCAACGCAGATGTTCAATGCGAAATTGCGCAGAATGTCCTTGCCCAACGGAGTGTGGTGCACCTCGGGATGAAACTGCACCGCCCACATTTTTCGCTCGGCATTTTCGATGGCAGCCACAGCGTGCGGTGACTTCGCGGTCAGTTGAAATCCCGCGGGCAACTGCTCCGCTTCGTCACCGTGCGACATCCAAACAGCCATCACCTTCGGCAGTCCTGCGAACAAACGCGACTGGGCGCCATCGACTTCGACCTTCGCATGGCCGTACTCCCGCTTGTCCGCCGGGCGAACCTTTCCTCCCAGCGCGTGCACCATGTATTGCAGTCCGTAACAGATTCCGAGGACCGGAAGCCCGAGCTCGAAGATTTTCGGATCCGTGACCGGCGCATCCTTGTCGTAGACGGATGACGGGCCGCCGGAAAGAATGATGCCGACGGGTGAATACTTTCGAATTTCGTCGAGGCTGGCGTTACAAGGGAGAACCGCGGAGAAGACGCTCAGTTCGCGGATGCGGCGCGCAATGAGCTGCGAATATTGCGCCCCGAAGTCGAGCACTACGATTGATTGAGTTTCCACTGATGAGTTTCTCAGATATGGAGAGAAAGTGTAAAGCAGGGACGAGGTTACTAGCTAGCGGCAGTCTTTCCAGCGTGAGTCTTTCCCGTCGGCCTGAGTCTTTCTCGCGACCCATTTTCTTGCGACGCATTCCGGCCGACGGACCGCTTATTTGGCGCAGCGGAAGCCAACGAATTCCCGCGAGCCATTCGGAGGGTGGCTGTCGCGATACTCGACCCAGAGATTCACGGGCGCTCCGCCAAAGCTGCCACCTCGAATGACGCGCCTGGTCTTCACCTGAAGGAAAGCAGCGCCCTCTGCGAATCGATTGCCCCCAGCCACCGGATCCCTCTGCGCAGCGTTTGGATAGGTCTTCCACTCATCCGCAAGAAATTCCCATACGTTTCCCGCCATGTCGAACAGACCGTACGGATTCGCGGGATACGCCCCAACCGGCGATGTCGTGCCCAGCCCAGTGGCAGAGTAGTTCGCGCGCGTCTTATCTGCGGGCCCATCGCCCCACGGAAACACGGCGTTTTGTCCGCCGTGCGCCGCGTACTCCCACTCTGCTTCCGATGGCAGACGCTTGCCGGCCCATCTGCAATAAGCAACCGCCGCATACCAGTTCACATTGACCACCGGATCGTTCGCTTGCGTCGTGAGTGGGGCAGAACTTTTCCAATGACGCAAGTAGTTCCCGTTGTCAAGTTCAGGAAGAATGCGATCCCGACGCCATTCGCCATTGGCTTCGGTGAAGGTCCTGAATTGCTGATTCGTAACCAGGTACCGGTCGATGTAAAAATCACTGACAGTCACCGAGTGCTTCGGCAGCTCGTCCTGAAACAACTGCGTATTGTGAATGTCGAAGATTTTTTGAAAGCGCGGAATCTCGTGCGCGTCGATCCCCATCTCCATCGTGCCGCCATGCACCAGGACCATCCCGTCAATCTGATTCTTCGACGAACGATTCCCGGGCAGTGCGAAGCTGCTGAGGGTGAGCGAGAGCACGAAGATTGTGCGCTTGAATAGCTTCACGGGTCGCGAGGGCTCGCAGCATAGACGGACGCGGAAAAGAAACGATAGCCTGGAGCGAGACTGGCTACTGCTTATCCGATACTGAGCCCGGATCGTCCAGAGGTGGCCCAGGCGATTCCACGTCGCCGCGATCGCCGAGAATCAGCTCCTCCTGATCGACCATAGCGCTCTCCGGCTGAACGCTGAGCGCTGAATGCTGAGTGCTGAACCCAGTGGGCGCCATTTCCGCCAACGTCGTTTGTGCTGCGACGGCCATCGCCACCATCGGAGGCGCTTCAAGAATCGCCACGTATCCGGCCAGCCGCGCGACATACAGTGTATCGACAATCGCAAAGTATACGAGCGCCAGGATGGCAACGACCGTGATCACAAAACCAACCGGCAACAGGCCCACCAGCGACAGTGGAAAAGCGAGCACTGAAGAGGCCGCAAAGAAAAGCACCACGTGAGTCAGTCCGAACCATGTGCCAATCACGGCCACCGGGCCGCTACGATCGAGACAAAAATTCAGGGCGGAAGCGAGCGCACCGAATGTGGTATCACCCTCGCGAACAATGAAGATCGAGGCCAACGATACAAACCAACTGACGGAGGACCAGATCAGCCACACCGCGAACAGAAAAAAGAGGGTCAGGAGGAAAACAATAGCGGGGTGGGGGTGTTCTTTGGTTGAAAGAAGCGGCGCGAAAATCACGACGGCGAAGCAAGCGAGCGTTGCGGCTAAGCCAAGACCTGCGCGCAAGAAATGCAGTCCGGCGATGGAGCGCAATCGCCAATGCGAAGAGGCGGTATCAGCGACAGCTTCGCCATTCAGAATCTGCTCTTCCGTCTTACGAGCGGCGAGAACCCCGCGTGCGCGCTCGCGAACGCATTGCAACAGGTCGTCGACGGTTGCCCCGCGACC
>Ga0210409_10000366_pt1 | contig 81153 bp, 67 predicted proteins | sample IncBWH17MmetaG_FD_161649 | JGI IMG/M metagenome (GOLD analysis project Ga0210409, IMG submission 161649) | Forest soil microbial communities from Barre Woods Harvard Forest LTER site, Petersham, Massachusetts, United States - Inc-BW-H-17-M | ecosystem: Environmental > Terrestrial > Soil >... | reverse complement strand
AGTACGAGAGGACCGGGTTAGACGCACTTCTGGTGTGGCAATTGTCGCGTCAGCGGCATCGTTGCGTAGCCATGTGCGGAAGAGATAAGCGCTGAAAGCATCTAAGTGCCAAGCTCCTCCCAAGATAATGTTTCCCGGACCGCAAGGTCCCTAAAGACCGCAGGAAGACTACCTGCTTGATAGGTTAGGCGTGTAAGCGGAGCAATCCGTTGAGCGGACTAATACTAATCGGTCGTGCGGCTTGATCGCTTTTTCTTCACCTGTTAAAACGTTGAAACTTGAAACGTTAAATCGTTGCAACGCTGATGGGCCGAAGAAAGCGATTTCAACTCGCGAATTGTAATCCTCGTTGTCCCCTGTGTGCAGTTTTCAGAGAATCGCCGGTTCGGGCATTGCTCTTTCAAATAGTTGAAGCGTGCTGAGCGTTCCTCCGTTCTGACGGTTAACGCTTTTACGTTTTAACGAACGATTTCTTGGTGGCCATAAAGCTGTGGTCCGACCCGTTCCCATTCCGAACACGGCCGTCAAACACAGTCTTGCCGATGGTAGTGGTTCTATAGGCTCCGCGAGAGTAGGTCGCCGCCAGTTTTTCTTTAAAAGGCCGAGGCATTCGCTTGCTTCGGCCTTTTTTTATCGCCCGGGAAGGTGATCACCGCGAGACATCGATTTGCCGCAGAATACGGAACCGTTGGTGTTCCAACGCCTGCTCGGCCGTTTCATTGTCTTCCATGCTCAAGCCGATAATGGACTTGCCCTGCGGTTGGGGAATGAACGAATACAAGTAATTGATGTTGAGTTCGGCCTCCAGAAGTGTGGACATCAAACGGCTTAGATCGGCGGGGCCGGCCTCTACCGCCACCAAACGACTTTCAGTGAATGGAAATCCTTCTCGCACCAGCAGGTCACGAGCGCGTTCGGGATTGTCCACCACGAGGCGAATAATCGCGCTGTCGGTCGTGTCCAGGACCATCAACGCCAGCACGTAGATGTCCTGCGCGCTGAGCAAAACGATCAAATCGTGCAACCGGCCCAGCCGGTTGGGCGTGAAAACCGAGAACTGAACGACGGGGTCGGCCCGCCGGGCCTTTGTCGTTTCCGTAGCCATACCACTAAGCTTAGCACATGAAGAAAGAATTGCCTGTCTGTGTGCTGGCTTTCCCGGCAAAATGCGCGAGTTTACACGCATGAGTTCCGCTACCCTTAGTCGCACCAGCGTCGAGGCGCCGTCTGGCGACGTGGCTTCCGAGCCGGTGGGCCCGCCGCCAGTCATCCGTCCCCGCACTGGGACCTTTCAACTGCTGCGCGACGTGCTTGCCCACGGCGGTCCGGGCTACCTCCAGTTTGCCATCACGAACATCTGCAACGCTAAATGCGACTTCTGCGGCTTCGCCGTGGACCGGTTTGATCCGAAACAGCGCCGGAGCGTTACCTTGCAGGAGGCGCGCGACGTGATCGACATTTGCGTTAAAAACCACATTGGCTATCTCTTGTTCGTGGGCGGCGAGCCCCTCGTGCACAAAGACCTGCGCGCCATGACCCGTTATGCGGCCGAGCGCGGCATCCACCCGATGATTTGCACCAACGGCTCGCTCTGGACCGAACAGAACATGCGCGACCTCGCCGGCGACGGGCTGAGCACCGTCATCATGTCCATCGACGCTCACGACGTAGCGAAGCACGAAAACAACCGCGGCCTGCCGGATGTGTGCCGCAAGATTCAGCGTGCCAACCAGGTCTTTGCTGAGCTCGGCATCCAGACCACCGCCAGTGTCACCGCGAGCAAGTTGATCGACGATTACGACAAACTGCCGGCGTTTCTGAGCGAACTGGGTTTCAGGAGCTGTACGTTCAGCTACCCACTCACCAACCTCGCTTCGAGTTATTTGAGCTTCAGCGATTCCAGCCTCGTCAGCTACAAGACCGACGAGCTCATCCAGGTCTTCGAAAGAATCAAACAAATGAAACGACGCAGCGGGTTCCCGGTTGTGAACCCCGCGGAATCCCTGAGTGAAATGCAGCGCCACTTGCGCCACGAGCCAGAGAAGTTCGGCTGTCTCGGTGGGCACAAGTATTTTTACCTCGATTGGAAGCTAAACCTCTACCGCTGCCATTTCTGGGAAAAACCGATGTGCAGCATCTACGAGTTCGATGAATCCAAACTCATCCGCGACGGCTGCACCCGGTGCATGATCGATTGCTACCGCGACCCGAGCGTCCTGCAGTTCGTCGCTATCAGTGCCAGTGATGCCTGGCACAATCTTAAACGCGGAAAACTCCTTTCCGCGGCGAAGAGCGTGTTCGACCGCCGCAACCTCACTTCTCTCAAAGCCGTTTGGGAAGACCGCAAATGGATAGGCAGAGTGTGAGTGTAACTTCACTCTTGTCATTCGGCTTCCAGATGGTATGGTTTCGGGCCTTTTATGAAAGATAAGATCCATCCGAAATATGTGGATGCGGAAATCCGTTGCGCGTGCGGCAACGTGATCAAGACCCGCTCCACCAAGCCGGTAATCATCGTCGGTATCTGCAACGCCTGCCATCCCTTTTATACCGGCCAGCAGAAATTTGTCGATACCGCCGGCCGCGTCGATAAATTCCAGCAGCGCATGGCCAAGACCCAGGCCGCTCAGGCCGCGGCCGCCGCTACCAAAAAGAAGAAGCGCTAGCGTCCACTCTGCTTGTCCGCCCGCGTGGTCAATCGACTATCCGGGCGGATTGTTTTTTTGGATCTTCGTCCCCACATTGACAGATTCGCCCGGCGCTTTGCTGAAGTCGAAGCGGCCTTGAGCGATCCGAAAGCGTTCGACAATCCACAACGCGCGCAAGAGTTGTCCAGAGAATACTCCCGGCTTAAGGAGTTAGTCGCGCACGGACAGGCCTTTCAGAAGGCGTCTGCGGACCTGGCGGATAACCGCGCGCTGCTCCAGGCCGAACCGGCCGATTCCGAACTTGCTCAGATGGCCCGGGAGGAAGTCGCAAGGCTCGAAACCGAGGAGAAGCGGCTCGGACAGCAGGTTCAAAGCGGCATTCTGCCGCCGGACCCAGCGGATTCACGCAATACGATCGTCGAAATTCGGGCCGGCGCGGGGGGGCAAGAGTCTGCCCTTTTCGCCGCGGACCTCTACCGGATGTACACGCGTTACGCTGAAGCGCGTTGGTGGAAATTCGAGAACCTCGATTCCAGCGCTTCCGACCTCGGCGGATTCAAAGAAATCGTCTTCCAGATCACCGGCACCGACGTCTATAAACGGCTCAAGTACGAGAGTGGCGTCCACCGCGTCCAGCGTGTGCCCGCTACCGAGGCCCAGGGCCGCATTCATACCAGTACCTGCACCGTGGCGGTCCTGCCCGAGGCCCAGGAAGTGGACGTGGAACTTAAATCCGAGGACCTGGACATCTCGGTTTGCCGCGCGTCTGGTCCCGGCGGCCAGGGTGTTAACACCACTGACTCGGCCGTTCAGATCATTCATAAGCCCAGCGGACTGATCGTCCGTTGCGCCGACCAGCGTTCGCAGCAAAAGAACAAAGCCCGGGCGTTGACGGTGTTGCGTTCACGGCTGCTCGAACGCAAAATAGAGCAGGAAAACGCGAAATATGCTGCTCAGCGCAAAGCCCAGGTCGGCACCGGCGAGCGCAATGAACGCATCCGCACCTACAACTTCCCGCAGAACCGCGTCACCGACCACCGGATCGAATTGACGCTCTACAACCTGCCGGTCGTTTTGGAAGGCGACCTCGACCCGCTCATCGAACCCTTGATGGCGCATGATTTGGAGGAAAAACTGGCCGCGCTGAAGCTCTGAAACGCGAACCGTGAAACGTGAAACGTGGCGCAGACGATTAGAGCTCCCATAGGTCCGCAATTCATCTCGCTTTCTTCACGCATCAGGTTTCACGCACCACGTTTCACGTTTCACGCACCACGTTTCACGTTTCACGCACCACGTTTCACGTTTCACGCATGACCCTCCCCCTTCGCCCCATGATAGCCCCTCCCAACCACTACCGCCATCCCCGCGGCATCATCTTCGATTGCGACGGCACCCTGGCCGACACGATGCCCTTGCACTGGCGCGCGTGGCAGGCGATCGCAGCGCGCTACCACATCCATTTGCCGATCGAGCGCTTTTACTCTCTTGGCGGCGTCCCCTCGCGGGACATCCTGAAGATGCTCAGCGCCGAGCAGGGACTGACTCTCGACCCCTTGGCCGTCGCTCGGGAGAAGGAAGCGGAGTACCTGCCGCTCATCGCGCAAGTCGAACCTATCAATGCTGTCGTCGGCATCGCGCGCGAGAACTTCGGAAAGGTTCCACTCGCGGTCGCCTCGGGCGGCACGCATCAGTCCATCGGCCAGGTCCTCGACCACCTGGGCATCAGGCACCTTTTCCAAGCGATCGTTACCAGCGAAGACGTCGCGCGCCAGAAGCCCGCACCGGATATCTTCCTCGAAGCTGCCCGCCGAATCGGTGTCCCGCCGCAGTTCTGTCGTGCGTACGAAGACACCGACCTCGGCCTGCAGGCGATTCGCGCCGCGGGCATGGAAGCGGTCGATGTGCGCACAATGCTGGTGCGCCGGTGACGCCGAGTTTTCTGGTTATCAGGTTATCAGGTTTTCAAGTTCCACGTTATCCGCGGTCAGTAGAACGCATGGGAGTCAAAACGCCGACGGAAGACGAGCAACGGGCACGGGCCTTGCAACCTGATAGCTTGATAACTTGGCAAACTGAAAACCTGACAACCTTCCACCTCCTCCCCCCCTCTCACCCCTTCTCGCCGTAATTGATCGTCATCACTCCGCCAAGCAGGTTCACGATCCGCACATTTACCAGGCCCAATTCGCGCATTTTTCCAGCGACACCCTGCTGTGCCGGGTAATGCTGGAGAGACTCCAGGATATACCTGTAGGCGCTGGCGCTGCCGCAAAAGATCAGTCCCAGGCAAGGGACGAATAATCTCAGGTAGCCGTAATAAGCCCCGCGCCACATGGCGTTGTCGGGCTTCCCGAAATCCAGCACGAGCAACCGGCCGCCTGGTTTGGCCACCCGTCTCATTTCGCTCAACCCACGCTCCCAATCGGCCAGGTTCCTCAATCCATAACCCACCGTTACGATGTCGAACGAGCTGTCCCGAAAAGGCAACTCCTGCGCATCCCCCCGCACAAAAAGCACACTCCCGCCTTCAGACTTCGGACTTTGGCCTTCGGACTCAGACTCGCCGACTGTGGCCTGTGGACCGTGGTCTGTGGACCGTCGACCTTCGCCGTTGGACTTGGGACTTGGGACTTTGGACTTTGGACCTGAGACCTGGGACTGTTTCGCGACCGCCATCCCAAGCATCTGTTCGTTGAAATCCAGTCCGGCTACGGCAACGCCCTGCCGCGCCAAAGCGAAAACGAGGTCGCCCGTGCCGCAACAGAGATCAAGAGCCCGTTGCCCTGGCCCCGGCCGCGCCAGCGTGACCACAAGTCTCTTCCAGTAGCGGTGCAGACCGAAGCTTTGGAGATCATTGATGAGGTCATAGCGCGTTGCGATTCGCGCGAACAGTTCGTTCACCTTCGCCGCAAGATGTTCGCCCGGCTCAAAGAATGTGTTCGCCATTTTTCAATTTTCCTGACACCCATGTTCCTGCCATGAATCTGCCTGCCAGCTCTCCGGTGCGGGGTTAACCTACGCGAAACTCTGTCGCAAGTATTCGAGGCTCCGGCTGGCGATCGTCTCCGCGCCCTCCTCGAAGCTGAACACCTCGACCGACACATAACCATCGTAACCCGTTTCCTTCAGCGCGGCTGCGATGGGCCTGAAATCCACCTTGCCGAACCCCGGCCCTTTCAGGTTTGGATCGTTCGCATGAAAATGAGCGAAGTGTGGCGCAGACTCGCGAATGATTTGCGGTATCGGCTTCGATTCGCCGCTCATCGCCTTCACATCGAGGATGATTTTGAATCGCGGCGAAGGCAGCCGCTTTACAAACTCTATCGCCTCGGCGGCGGTATTGATGAAATTCGTCTCGGTTGGCGCCAGCGGCTCCAGGCAGATCGTCACCTGTCTCTCCTCCGCTCGGGGCACCGCGCGGCGAAGCGTCTCCAGGGTCCATTGCTCCGCCTGCTCGCGCGAAACTCCAGGCATTACGTTCCGCTGTTTGGGCGAGCCGACCACCATCCGGCTGCCGCCGATGTCGGCGCAAAAATCCACCAAATCACAAAAATAGCGCGCTGTTCGCGCGCGCACCCCTGCATCCTGATGATTGACATAAAGCCCTTCGGGCTTCACCAACACCCAATGGATGCCTGCAATTTCAATCCCCCTCCTCGCCGCCGCCGCCTGCATACCCCGGCGTTCCCCTGCGGAGATTTCCGTGACTGCGTTCGCCAACGTGAATGGCGCGATTTCCACGCCGTCATATCTTAGCCGACCCGCGTGGGCGAAAACATCGTCGATTTTCCAGTCCTTGAATATCTCGTTGCAAATGGCGAATTTCACTGGCGCAGCCTCCCGATTTCCCTCGCCCCACTCAAGCCCAATAACCCAACCCGGGGGCGAGCGAGTGCTGAGAGGGCCATCGTCCCTGCGACCGCATCGCTGATTTTCACGCATCACGCGTGAAAATTACGCGTCGCTGGGTCCGGTGCTGCAGGTCGCTGGTTGCAAACCAACTACTTGCGCTGAAACGTCTGCCCGGCACCGTTGATGCTTCTACGAAGAGACAGCATGACGACGAAACCGTTCCCCGTCCGAACCGCAGCGTTCACTTTGACCGAACTATTCGTAATTCTCGCGGTGATTTCCGTCCTTGCGATGCTCCTGGTGCCCGCATACTCCCGCGCGAGACAACGGGCTCAACGGATTTCGTGCACCTGTCACCTGAAGCAAATCGGCCTGGCTTTTAAGACTTGGTCTTTGGACCATACCAACCTCTATCCCATGCAGTTGCCGAGTACCAATGGCGGGTCGTTTGAATTCGCCACATCCGGGGAGGGCTTCCGATATTTCCAAGTTATGTCGAACGAACTCGCAACACCGCGTATCCTCGTCTGCCCCGCCGACAAACGAAAACCGTCTAAAGATTTCGAGAGCCTCGCAAATTCAAACCTAAGTTATTTTTTAGCTCTCAATGCCGATGATGCATATCCGAATATGGCTCTCGCTGGCGACCGAAACCTCACGAACGGCTCTTCGCTTGTACGAGGCATCTTGACTCTCACGACCAACCATCCACCCGGCTGGACGCACGAACTCCATAACGCGTGCGGACAGATACTCTTAGACGATGGCAGCGTTCAGCAAGTGAGTACCTCGCGTTTGCAGACAGACCTGCAAAGCAGCGAAGGGGCTCGTCTTGCCATTCCGTGACAGGTCGACCTTTCAAGCCGTCCTCTCTGGCAGCAATTCCCGTTTATCCGCGCCGTCCGCGCCATCCGCGGTAAAAATCCGCACCTTCCCAGAACTACCTTCCGCTTGCATCGTTTCCTGTCGCACCCTACATTCCGCGCGATGTTTGACACCATTCGAGCTGAATTGACGACCGCCGCCGATAAACTTGCCCATTTGCGGAGGTTTCTTTGACGTCCCTGGCGCGCAGAAACGCCTGGGCGAGCTCAACGCTTTGATGGCGGCGGACAATTTCTGGAATAACCGCGAACAGGCCCAGAAACTTATCGAGGAGTCCAACTCCCTCCGCAACAAGACCGAGCCGCTCCTCCAGGCGGAAAAGGAACTCGAAGATTTCCGCGTCATGGTCGACCTGGGCGAAGCCGAACCCGAACCCGCCCAGGCAAAAATCCAGCGCGAGCTCGATACAGACGTTTCGCGCTTCTTCAAGGAACTCGACGCCCTCGAGCTAAAGGTCTTTCTGAGCGGACCGCACGACCGGAGCAATTGCATCGTCAGCATCAACGCCGGTGCCGGCGGCACCGAATCCTGCGATTGGGCCAACATGTTGATGCGCATGTACCAGCGCTGGGCAGAGAACCGCGGCTGGAAAGCGGAACTGGAGGACGTGCTGCCCGGTGAAGCCGCCGGGATCAAGAGCGCGACAATGGTTTTTACCGGCGAGAATGCCTACGGCTTCACCAAGGCCGAGCGCGGCGTGCATCGCCTGGTGCGGATTTCTCCGTTCGATTCCAACAAGCGCCGCCACACGAGCTTTGCCAGCGTCGACGTCATCGCCGAAATCGAGGAAACCTCCAATGAAGTTATCATTCCCCCTGCCGAACTGAAGGTGGACACTTACCGCTCCGGTGGGAAGGGCGGACAAAACGTCAACAAGGTCGAGACTGCCGTCCGGATCACGCATCTGCCGACCGGCACGGTGGCCGCCTCCCAAAGCCAGCGCTCCCAGCACCAGAACCGCGCCACTGCGATGAAACTCCTGCTCTCGAAACTGTTCGCCCAGCGCGTGGACGCGCAGAATGCGGAGATGGAGCGTTTCTACGGCGAGAAGGGGAGCATCTCCTGGGGCAATCAGATTCGCAGCTACGTCTTCCAGCCCTACCGCATGGTCAAGGACCTCCGCACTGGCGTCGAGACCAGCAATGTCCAGGCTGTGATGGACGGCGAGCTCGACCCCTTTGTCAACGGCTGGCTCCGCGCCGGCTGTCCTGCCAAACGCATGCAAGGCGTTAAAGATGAGGGAGAGTAGCCACAAAATCGGTCGTGACGATCCTGGACACCATACTTGAGGAGAAGCGACGTGAAGTGACTCGCCTGCCGCAGCGCCGCGTCTCCACCGCCGACTTGAAAACCGCGATGAGCGAAAGGAGTCAGCGGCGGGATTTTCTCGCCGCCCTGCGGACGCCGCGGCTCGGTTCCGTGGCGCTGATTGCCGAGGTCAAGAAAGCCTCGCCCTCCGCTGGCGTGATTCGCCCGGACTTCGACCCGGTCCGCATTGCGCAACAATTCGAGGCGGGCGGCGCGAGTTGCCTCTCCGTCCTGACCGACGAGAAGTTTTTCCAGGGTTCGCTGGAATATATGAAGCGAATCAGGGCGGCCGTGCGGCTGCCTTTGCTGCGGAAGGACTTCATCATCGACGAACGGCAATTCCTGGAGGCGATTCAATGGGGCGCGGACGCTATCCTCCTGATTGTCGCAATTCTGAGCGACGCGGAGTTGAAGCGTTTCCATACCCTGGCAACCGAAGCCGGGCTGGCCGCCCTCGTGGAAGTCCATGACGAACCTGAGCTCGATCGCGCCCTGGCCGCGGGCGCCGAACTCATCGGCGTCAACAACCGCGATTTGAAAACCTTCAAGGTGGACCTGACCACAACCGAGCGCTTGGCTTCGCGCTTGTTCTCAGCTACTGGGTTCACGCATCACGCATCATGCATCACGCCGCTCCTGGTCTCCGAAAGCGGCATCCATACCCGTTCTGATGTCGAGCGCCTCGCCCGGTGCGGTGCCGGTGCCATTCTTGTCGGCGAATCTTTGATGCGGCATGACGACCTGACGGCCAAGCTCCGTGAATTGCTGGGCCCGGCAACGTCGAGGGCTGCGTAGATAGCGGGCAAGTCTGTGCGCCCTACCCGGTCACCCGTTGGTCGATGGTTCCCAACATTCGCTAAGGATTCTGGCGCGTCGCCATTCCTGCACTCCGTCCTTGCTCTGGCCCCGCGGGGTTAATAGCCTCGCCAAAATTATTTGCAACTCATGAAAAAACCATCTAACGAATTTTTCCCCGGTATTTCCAAGATCCAGTACGAAGGTCCGAAGTCCAGGAATCCACTCGCGTTCAAGCATTACAACCCGGACGAACTGGTCGAAGGCAAAAAGATGAAGGACCATCTCCGGTTCTCGGTCACGTATTGGCACACGATACGCGGTCAGTTGGCGGACATGTTTGGCGTCGGCACCGCCATTCGGCCCTGGGAGGACGGCACCAATTCGATGCAGATGGCCGAGACTCGCGCCCGCGTCGCCTTCGAGTTTCTCGAGAAACTCGGCGCGCCTTATTATGCCTTCCACGACCGCGATGTCGCGCCCGAGGGCAAGGACCTGCGTGAAACCAATAAAAACCTGGACGCCATCGTGAAGGTGCTCAAGGAGGAGCAGCAACGCACCGGGGTGAAATTGCTCTGGGGCACCGCCTGTCTCTTCGTCCATCCGCGGTTCGTGCACGGTGCAGCAACGAGCTGCAACGCCGACGCGTTTGCCTACGCGGCGGCTCAGGTCAAAAAGGCCATCGAAGTCACGCACGAACTCGATGGCGCCGGTTATGTGTTTTGGGGCGGGCGGGAAGGTTACAGCACGCTCTGGAATACCGACCTGAAGCGCGAGTTGGACCATCTGGGCAAGTTCCTTCACCTCGCGGTGGACCACAAAAAGTCCATCGGCTTCAAGGGCCAATTCTATATCGAGCCCAAGCCCAAGGAGCCCACGAAGCATCAATACGACTCAGACGCTGCCGCCTGCCTGAATTTCCTTCGGCAGTATGAGCTGTTGCGCGACTTGAAATTGAACCTGGAAACCAATCACGCGACGCTTGCCGGCCACACCATGCAGCACGAACTGGAGACCGCCATCGCCGCGGGGGCGCTCGGTTCAATTGACGCAAATACCGGCGACCTGCTGCTGGGCTGGGACACCGACCAGTTCCCGACCAATGTCTATTTGACCACAGAGATCATGCTGTCGATCCTGAGCATGGGCGGATTCACCACCGGCGGCACAAACTTCGACGCGAAGGTGCGGCGCGAGAGCTTCGAGCCGGTGGACCTGTTCTACGCCCACATCGGCGGCATGGACGCCTTTGCGCGCGGGCTGAAGATCGCCGCCGCCATCCGCACGGACGGCCGCCTGGCGGAATTTGTTCACCAGCGCTACAGCTCCTGGGACAAGGGCATCGGCGCGAAAATCGAGTCCGGCAAAGCCGGCTTCAAAGAGCTCGAAGCCTACATGCTCCAAAAAGGTGAGATGACGCCGAACACCAGCGGGCGGCAGGAACTACTGGAGAATATTATCAACGAATTGATCTAAACCGCCGTCGGCATCTTCGTCCAGGCGCCTTTGTTCTCGCTGCTCTTGACGGCGGTTTCGATGAAGGCGATGCCCGTCCAACCGTCCTCGACGTTGGCATACTTTGAGCCGTCGCAATTGAAGGGTTCACCGGCCTTCGATTTGCGGACATCTGCCTCAAAACACCGATGCAGCCGAGCGTAGGCATCGTGGAACGCTTCCGGGTGGCCTGAAGGAATCGTCGGCTCGGCCATCAGGTCGGCCGGGACATCCTTCGGCAGAAAACCGTCGCCGGGCGTCACCGCGCCGCGCCAATAGACGCGGTCGGGCTGATTGGCAAGGTGAACGGTGACGGACTCGGGCTCCTCCTGGCGCCAGCGCAGCGTGCCTTTGGTGCCGGCGACTTCGATGCCCAGGTCGTTCTTGTGTCCGATGGAGATTTGCGAGGCGCGTACCAGCGCTTTGCCCCCGTTACTCAGATTGCAGTAAACGGTGAAATGGTCATCGAGTGGACGGCCTTCGACAAAACGCTCAAGTTGAGCAGTGAGTTCGGTGACGTCCAGGCCCGTCACATAGCGGAGTTGCATCAGCGCGTGGGTTCCGATGTCGCCGCCGCAACCCGACCCGCCAGCGAGCTTCGGGTTCGTTCGCCAGGCCGCCTGCATCTGGCCGGTCGCTTCGAGCTTGGTGGCCAACCAGCCTTGAAGATACGAGGAGTCCACCCAGCGAACCTCGCCCAGCAGTCCGGCGCGCACGATGTAACGCGAGAACCGAGTCGTCCAATGGCCCAGATATGTATGGGCCACGCCGAAGGGAACCTTGTGCGTCCTGACCGCCTTGACGATGTCGTTCGCTTCCGTCAGGTTCAGGCACAAAGGTTTTTCGCAGAAGACCGCAATGCCCGCCTTAATGGCCTTCATTGCCGGATCATAGTGCACATGATTCGGCGTGACGATCACGATGTAATCCAGCTTTTGGTCTGCCGGCAGACTGGCATTGGCCGAAATCATCTCGTCGTAAGAACCATAACCCTTAATCGGATAAGGCCAGTTGGCGGCTTCCTCGAGCGCGACCTTCGGGTCGGGAAACAGCGCAGCCGCCGTTACCCGCCGCGTGCCGTCGAAGTGAATCGCCTTCTGGTGCGGCTGCACGATGAACGCGCCCTTGCCGCCGCCGACCAAACCGACATTGAGGGGTCTCTTGGACATAGTGGATTCTCCAGTTTCTGTTCCGTGTTTGTGTTTGCTGTGATGTTCATTTCTCTGGGGTTGACCACTGACAGGTGACGTGGAGGACCTCGCCACCCGTCAGCCGTCACGCGTCACCCAAACAAAGTTGGGATTGAATTAGGTCCCGCCGCCTTTATAGTGAGGGCCATTGGCCGCGTCAATGAGTTATGCCTTTCACCGCCGCTGAAATCGCCAGACACCTCGGCGCCGAGGTCATTGGCGATCCTTCGTTGGTCCTTGCAGGTTTCGCTCCGGCTGACCGCGCCCAACCGGGCGACCTGACCTTTGCCGAAAACGAAAATTACTTCGCTCGGGCCGAACAAAGCGCCGCATCGGCCGTGATAGTCGATAAGCCATTCACCTCAAGCCGCAAAGTCCTCATCCGTGCGCCGGATGCTCGCATCGCCTTCGCTAAGGTGCTTCCGCTGTTCTTCCCTGAGCCCGTTCTGCCGCCGGGGATTCACCCGACTGCGATCGTCCCCGTCAGCGCCCAGGTGGATCCCACCGCGCACATCGGCCCTTACTGTGTCCTCGGCGAAAAAGTGCGGATCGGACCTCGCTGCGTCCTGCAAGGCGCCGATTATGTTGGCGCTGGGTGTCAGCTCGGCGAGGACGTTAATCTCTTTCCCAACGTCACGCTTTATCCGCGCACTGAGCTCGGTCACCGCGTTCGCGTCCACTCGGGCAGCGTTATCGGTTCCGACGGTTTCGGCTACGTGCCGGACGCCGGTATGCATCGCAAAGTACCGCAAATCGGTAACGTCATCATCCGCGAAGACGTCGAAATTGGCGCCAATGTCGCCATCGACCGCGGCGCCTTGGGCCCGACTATCGTCGGGCGCGGAACCAAGATTGATAACCTCGTGCAGGTCGCCCACAACGTCTGCATTGGCGAGCATTGCCTTGTCGTCTCGCAAGCGGGGATCGCGGGAAGCACTAAACTGGGAAACTATGTCACCCTGGCTGGACAAGCCGGCGTCGCTGGCCACCTCAAAATCGGCAACCGCGTCGTTGTTTCCGCCCAATCCGGCGTAATGACAAATATCCCCGACGGCGAAAAATGGCTCTGGAGCCCCGCTCAGCCCGACCGCCAGGCGAAGCGCCAAATGATCGCCCTGCAACAACTCCCCGAATTGCTCCGCCGCGTCAGCGAGCTGGAGAAGAAGGTGGGTCCGCCCGAGGCGCACAAATAAGTGGCGGGGGATAGTGTTCAGTAATCAGCAACCTGTAATTGGTCATGGGTTTATCTGTCGAGCACCCGTCCCAAATCACCCACCGCGTTTCACGTTTCACTCACCACGCACCACGCCTCACGTTTCGCGTTCGCGTCCCCTTTTCCTCGAAACTTGTCGCCGCCGCGGTGTTTGTTAGAGTGGACCCTATGTCCGCCGAGCTGGATCCCGATGCCGCCCTGATGTTGCGCGTCAAAGAGGGCGACTCGGTGGCTTTTACCGAGTTGGTGGACAAGTACAAGCAGCCGGTGTTGAACCTGGTCTATCGCATGCTCCACGATGCGACGGAAGCCGAAGATCTCGCGCAGAACGTTTTTGTGCAGGTCTATCGCTCGGCTCCTCGGTACCGAGTCTCCTCGAAGTTTTCGACCTGGCTCTTCACCATCGCCCGTAACCTGTGCCTGAACGAAATCCGCCGTCGCGGGCGGCATCCAGCCGACTCAATCCACACCCCGCACCCGGACCAGGAAGACCAGCCCTGGCAGCAGTTTGAGGACAAGAAAACCTTCTCGGCGCCCGACAACCTGCTGCAGGGGGAGTTGGTAGAAAAAATTGAGCAGGCGCTCGCCCAGTTGCCCGAGAACCAGCGCACCGCCATCCTTCTCTGCCGCCGCGAGGAGTTGAGCTACGAGGAGATCGCACAAGTGCTGGGCTGCTCGCTCTCCGCCACCAAATCCTTGATTCACCGTGGGCGCGAAACGCTCAAACAGAGGCTCAAGCCTTATCTGCGAACGGGCCTGTGGCGGGAACAATAATGAAGCAACTTTGTCTGGTCCACGGTTTTGGATATTATAGCGTAGATTTATGAAGAACGACCCGCTTTCCAGCCGATTTCACGAGCTAGCCTGGCGACGAAAGCTGTCTCAGGCCGAAGCCGAGGAGTTGCGTGTCTGGCTGGCCGCTCATCCCGAGGCACAGGAGGATTGGGAGGCCGAAGCTGGACTGAGCGAAGCCTTGGACCGCCTGCCGAGTCTTCCCGTCGCCAGCAACTTTACGGCGGGCGTGCTCCAGGCCGTCGAACGCGAACACAGGGCTCCCCGTGCCCTTCCTCGCTGGAGGAAGCCTCACTGGTGGATGGGGTGGCTGCCCAGGGCGGCGGCTGCCGGGTTGGTGATCAGCGCCGTAATCATCGGTGTCCAGCATCACAAACGGGTGGAGGATGCCCGCACCGTCGCCATGATCTCGAACATACCCTCCCTGCCCGGCCCTGCCATCCTCGAGAATTTTGACACAATCCACGGCCTGGACCCGGGGCCCGCCCCGGACGAAGACTTGCTCAAGGCCTTCCAATGAATCGCGAGCACCTCAAACCGGTATGGGCGCTCATGATGATCGGCGCCTGCCTCCTCTCCGCCTCGCTGGCCCAGCAGGACTCGAGTCGACTGCTGTCCCCAGCTTCCAATGCCGTCGCTCGGCTCGCTTCCGTTCCGATGCCCCCGCCGGCCAAATGCCCCGTGGAGTTCTTTCGCGAGTTGCTCGCTAAACCCCTCGCCGAACGCGTGCAACTCCTGACAAACCGTTCCGTGGTGAGCCAAAAGCTGATTCTGGCGAAGCTGCACGAGTACGAAGCGCTCGGCGCGGAGGAACGCGAGTTGCGCCTGCGCGCTACCGAACTCCGCTGGTATCTGCTCCCGTTGATGAGCGCGCCGGTCAGTGAGCGTCCCGCCCAACTGGCCCTTATCCCCGCCGAGCTTCGCCAGTTAGTGGCCGACCGGCTGCAGGTTTGGGACAACGTGCCTTCGGATGCGCAAAAGCGCCTCTTGCTGCCCGCTGTTAATTACCTCTCGATGCTGCAGGCCGATCCCGCAACGCGGCGCGCCGAGGTCCAGAGTAGGATCCCGCCGGCCCGCCAGGTCAAACTCGAGGCCGACATCCGCGATTGGCAGAACCGGAGTGAGGCAGAACGTCAGGACATCGCCAACCACTTCAAGGATTTTTTTGAGCTTACGCCTCAGGAAAGAGCGAAGACCCTGGCCACACTTTCCGAACCAGAGCGGCGCCAGATCGAAAAGACCTTCGACAAATTCTGGGAGCTCTCGCCGCCACAACGTGCTTTATGTGTGCGTGCCTTTAAGAAGTTTGCCACCTTGAGTCTGGCCGAGCGCCAACGGTTTCTGGAAAACACCCAGCTTTGGGAACAGATGGCGCCGTCCGAGCGCCAGACCTGGAAAGATCTGGTCTATAGCTTCGGCAACCAGCCTCCTTTGCCCCCTGGATTGAACTCACCCCCGCTTCCTCCGCGTTCCCCTCCCCGCCTGCCACCCACTCCGGTGATGGCAACGAATCGGAATTGACCGCTTCGGCGCCAGACGCTTTCTCGCCGGTGAAAAACGTCTGCTCGGGCCACGACTCAGAGTGTGTTTTCGAATTGTAGGAGACGACGTGAGGAGGCCGGGTCTTGTGATTTAGCTTGGGTTTGACCGCTCGCCTTGCCTAATGCAGTTTGTAGGCCTCGTGCATCCAATAGCGCTTCAGCTCGGACGGTTCACTATCACCTCGTACGGCGTGATGGTGGCCCTGGCTTTTGTGGCTGGGCTCTGGACGGCTAGCCGCCGTAGCTTGCGCGATGGCATTCCGAGTGACAGAATTCTGGACCTCGGCCCCTGGCTCATCGTCGGCGCCATCCTGGGCGCACGCACCCTGTACGTCGCCTCCTACTGGCACGAGGAATTCGCCGACCGGCCCTTCCCCGAGGTTTTTGCGGTTTGGCGCGGCGGCCTCGTGTTCTACGGCGGCTTGATTGGCGCGTCTTTCGCGTGCCTCCTTTACGCGCGCATCAAGAAAGTTCCGCTCTGGAAACTGGCCGACGTCCTCGCGCCGAGTATCGCTTTGGGTTCGGTGTTCGGCCGACTGGGCTGCCTGCTCAACGGCTGTTGCTATGGCCGCGCGTGTCAGCTTCCGTGGGCCATCACCTTTCCCCCGGACTCCCGCTCCGCACCTGCGGGCATTCCTCGCCACCCGGTCCAGCTTTACGATTCGTTGCTCAACCTGGTTTGTTACCTCGGTCTCGCCTGGTTGTATCGCCGCAAGAAATTCGATGGCCAGGTATTTGCCACCTATCTCATGAGCTATGCTTTCCTGCGCTCCTTTGTTGAAATGTTCCGTGGCGATTACCCCCAGCACTACCTGGGTGGCTGGGCCACCCCGGCTCAGCTTGTGAGCATCGGAATCCTCGCTGCTGGCGTGGTCCTATTGTCTGTGCTGCGGCGTCTGAAACCTGCCCTGCAAGCGAGGATAGAAGCGAAAAGGTAAGAAATGGAAAGCAGCTCCGGGTCCCACCCACCCTCGTCCATTCTCCAGCCTCAAGATCCTCGCGTTCTGCTGCTGGCCGGTCCCACCGCGGTGGGGAAATCCGAAATCGCGCTGCTCTTGGCCGAGCGGCTCGGCGCGGAAATCGTGTCGGTCGATTCGATGCAAGTCTATCGCGGCCTGGATATCGGCACCGCCAAACCATCGACCGCCGAATTGGCGCGCGTCCGCCATCACCTGATTGACGTAGCCGACCTTGCCGACTCGTTCGATGCCGCGCAATTCCTCCGTCTGGCACGCTCAGCCGTGGCCGATATCCACGCCCGGGGAAAGGTCGCCCTGCTTTGCGGCGGCACGGGACTCTATTTCAAAGCTTTCCTCCAAGGACTGGGAGAGACCCCGCCCGGCAATCTCCAGCTCCGCGCCCAGCTCCAAACGACGCCGCTGCCTGAGCTGCTGAACGAGCTGGCGGAGCGCGACCCGGTCACTTTCGAACGGATCGACCGCCAGAACCCGCGCCGGATCATCCGCGCAGTCGAAGTCATCCGGCTTACCGGCAAGCCATTCTCCCAACAGCGTGCTGTGTGGGGTCAAAGCAACCGCCTTGCGCCTTCCGCGTCGCACTTCTTTGGACTGATTCGCTCCACCGAGGACTTGCGCCGCCGCATCGCCGCCAGGGTGGACGACATGTTCCGCCGAGGTATGGTGGCCGAGACCGAACAACTCCTCCGCCGCGGCCTCGTGAATAACCAAACCGCCATGCAGGCGCTCGGATATCGGCAGGTTGCGGAATACCTGCAAGGGGTTCGCTCGCTGCCCGAGACCATCGAACTGGTTAGGATACGAACTCGCCAGTTCGCTAAGCGCCAAATGACGTGGTTTCGCCGCCAGCTCCCGCTGACGTGGATTCACCTGACAACGAGCGATGCCCCTGACAATGTCGCTAAGCGAATTGCGCAACGGTTCGCCAGCGAGTCTCCGACCCGCTCGGCCGTATTAGGCGACCAGGGGATCATTTGAGTGGTGGCGGCTTCTCGCACCTTTTTCGCAAACCATCGGTCAACCTGTCCTCGCCGTCGCTCCATCCGCGCCCGTGCCGTCCAAATCAATTAAAATGTCCCTTGGTTCGGCTCCCTTGCTTGGTCCCACGATTCCACGGTTCTCCAGTTCGTCCATGATGCGCGCGGCGCGGCCATAGCCGAGGCGCAGCCGCCGCTGCAACAACGATACGCTGGCTTTCTGCTCGCTCCGGATCACCTCGATGCACTGCTGGATGATTTCCTCATCCTCGTCAATGCCGCCCTCCCCGTCGAAGCCGGCCGAGGGCTTGGAAAGCTGCTGGTGAATCTCCATTTCGTAGCTTGGCTTCGCCTGTTTGGCGATAAACCCCACGATGTCTTGGATTTCCTGGTCCGTGACCAGCGAACCCTGTGCGCGAATCAACTTCGCCGAGCCCGGTGGCAGGTACAGCATGTCGCCTTTGCCGAGCAGTTTGTCCGCTCCCATCGCGTCCAGGATCGTCCGCGAATCCACCTTCGCCGCAACCTGGAAGGCAATCCGAGCCGGGATGTTCGCCTTGATGACGCCAGTGATGACATCGACGCTCGGCCGCTGCGTCGCCACGATGCAATGAATTCCCGCCGCGCGAGCCATTTGAGTGATGCGTGCGATGGCCATTTCCACATCCGCCGGCGCCACCAGCATCAGGTCCGCCAGCTCGTCGATAATCACCACGATGTAGCTGAGCTTCTCCGGAATAATGATGTCTTCCTCGCGCGGCACGACGATCTCCTCGTCCACCTCGACCGCGAACCCTTCCGCTCCGGGTTCGACCTTCTCCTTCCTCGCCATCAGCGGCAGCTCCGGCTCTTTTGGCGGCAACGGCTTGTTCTTGGGGCGCGAATTGAACGACCCGATGTTGCGCACGCCGACCCGCGCGAAGATCTGGTACCGCTTCTCCATTTCATTTACCACCCAACGCAGTGCCAGGATGACCTTCTTTGGGTCGGTGACTACCGGCACCACCAGGTGCGGCAGCATGTTGTAGTGCTGCAGTTCGACCACCTTCGGGTCGATCATCACGAAACGCAGTTGGTCGGGAGAAAAGCGATAGAGCAATGAGGTGATGATCGCGTTGATGCACACTGACTTCCCCGACCCGGTGCTGCCTGCGATCAGTAAGTGCGGCATCTCCGCCAGGTCTGCTACGATCGGGTTGCCATACACGTCCTTGCCGAGGCAGAGCGGAACCCGGGCTTTGGTGTTGCGCCATTCCTCGGATTCCAACAAGTCCCGGATGATCACCTTTGTCTTTATCGCGTTGGGGACCTCGACGCCCACCGAACTCTTGCCCGGCACCGGCGCGAGGATGTGAATCCGTTCGGCTTTGAGCGCGGCGGCGATGTTATTGCTCAGCGCGGTGATCTTCTCAAGCTTGACGCCCGGCGCGGGGTGCAGCTCGTAGCGCGTGATCGTCGGGCCTTTCGTAATGTCGCCCAGCGACACCTCGATATCGAACTGCGCCAGGGTTTGCTGCATCAACCGGGCGTTGGCCATCAACTCCTCTTTGGACTCGGTCGGCCTCAGAGTTTGGTCCGGGTGCTGCAGAAAGTCCAGCGATGGGAGTTGATAATTGCCGATGAGCGGGGTGGAGGCGACAGTGAGTGGCTTGGGCTTTCTGGGTGCCGGTTTGGGTTTGGCGGCGGGTGCCGACTCGCCCTGAGTCCCGGGTTCAGATTTACCCTGTTTTTCCTTTTCGTCCTCGACCATTTCCGCTGCCGAGCCCTCGGCTTTAGCCTCCGCCGTCTTGGAGTCAGCCGGCTTTGCGCCAGGCTCCGCCTTGTTGCCCAGGACTTCGGCCGTGGTCGCAGCCGCCACCTCCTTCGCGGGGATGACCTCTCCTTCGTCTGGCGGCGCCGGCTCTTTGGCGGGCTCGGGCGCGCCCGCTTTCTTCGACCGGCCCGATTTGTTTTGCGGCACGCTCAGGTCGCGAACGGTCGGTTCCGGCACCGGCTTCAGATCGGGTCCCAGGCCGGAACGCGCCACTGCTTCTTCGAGTTGCTTTTTCTGCTTCTGCAGGTCGCGCGCGCGCCGTTCCAGCGCTGCTTCCTCCGGGGTCGCTTCGCGTTCCTGGGCTTTGCGCGTCGCCCAGACCCGGCGCACCCACTCACCCAACTGGAAATCGGTCAGGAACAGAAGACTGATCAGGTCTAGCCCAAAGTACACGATCGCGGCGCCCGTCCGGCCAAGGACTTGAAACGCGAATTGATAAAGCGTGTGGCCGACGTACCCGCCCAGGCTCGGCGCGCCGATGGCGCTCCGCGCGCGGCCGAACAGCGACGTCGTCTCGTTGAGGTGCGGCAAATCGACCAGGTGCAACAGGCCAACGAGGGACAGAAGCAGAATAACGACCCAGGGCCAGCGCCGCTTGAGGTAAAACAGAGCCTCGAAAAAGCAACCAAGGCCGACAAACGCCACCAGGATCGGCAAAACGTACCCTGAGATACCCAACAAGGAAAAAGCGCCGCCGGCCATTTGCGCCCCTAACGGGCCGATCCAGTTATGCGCCGGGTGGTTTGGCGGATTCTTCACGCGCGCCAGGTCGTAAGGATCGAAAGACAATACCGCCACCAGCAACAACACCGCTACCACCATCAGCACAATGCCGATGATGTCATTAAAGCCACGTGAAGGCTCGCTCGGTGATTTTCGCGCCACGCAACCAAAGTAACAGTTCGCGGTAACGAGTGACAAGCGTGATGCGGGGCGGGGGAAACGTGGGGCTGACCGGCGTTGCTTTCCAGATCGACTTCTGGACTTTTGAGCTGGGTTCAAAATGCATAAGCTGCATCCGTGAAGACAAAACTCAGCAATTACGAAGCGACGCCGAACATGGAATCATCCCGTTCTATATACTCCTTGCCTCTGGCTTCAGTCGTTTGACCGCTGACCAAATTCCCACGGCTGTCATGCCGCGCGTCATTTTCCATCTCGACATGGACGCCTTCTACGCCTCCGTGGAGCAACGCGATAATCCGGACTTGCGGGGGAAGCCGGTTATCGTGGGGAGCCCGCCCACACAGCGTGGGGTCGTTTGCGCCGCGAGTTATGAAGCGAGGAAATTCGGCGTCCGGTCCGCTATGCCTAGCGCGACTGCCGGGCGGCTTTGCCCCAAAGGGATCTTTCTACCTCCTCGCATGGAGAACTACAAGGCCGAGTCTGCGAAAATCATGGACCTGCTTGCCCGGACTGGTGCAACCGTCGAGGCGATGTCGATCGACGAAGCCTACCTGGATGTGTCCGGAGTGACTGCTCAGCCCGCGACCGGTGTTATCGCCTTCAACGATGAGGGAACCCAGGACGACGCCTCGGAGCCCGATACGGACCGCGCACTCTACGCTGCGGTGCCGCTGGCACGCGAGCTGAAGCGGAAGATTCTCGCCGAGCGTCGTCTCACTGCCACCATCGGCATCGCCACAAACAAGCTCCTCGCGAAGCTTGCCAGCGATTTCCAAAAACCCGACGGCCTCACACTGGTTCCCGAGCGCGACAAGGTGCAGTTCCTGAGGCCTTTGGCGGTGCGAGCCCTGCACGGAGTCGGCCGCGCCACCGAAGACATCCTGCATCGCGCTGGCGTCGAGACCGTTGGCGATTTGCAGGATTATCCGGGTGACCTGCGAGCGCTGATTGGTTCATTTGCCGTCCGGCTTAGGGCTTTTGCCTTCGGCGAGGACGACCGGCCCCTGGAGGTGGACGACACGATCAAGAGCATCAGCAGCGAGGAGACTTTTCTGCACGATACCGAGGACCGCCGTATCCTGAAGAAGTCGCTCCGCGACCAGGCGGCGGATGTCTCAGGCAAACTCAAACGCAAACGTCTCGCCGCGCATACCGTTCAGGTCAAGCTCCGGTACAGCGACTTCAGGACCCTGACGCGCCAGTTGACCGTCGAGGGGCCAATCACGGAAGCTGAGGAGCTCTACCGCCTGGCGTGCTTTCTCCTGGCCCGGGAAAAGCTGGTGTCGCGGCCTTTGCGGCTGCTCGGCCTGGGCGTCAGCCACTTGGACCTCCCGGTGGCCCGCCAGCTCGAGCTGTGGTGACGTACGGCTCAGCCGCAACGATGGAAACGGATTTTAACGCAAAGACACAAAGGCAGGAACCGGGTTTAACCTCAAACAAGAGGTTCACCTGCCGGTTGGATCAACGAACTTGCGATTGGGCTTCTGATTCCTCGGATCCTTTGCGTCTTTGCACCCTAGCGCCTTTGCGTTAAGGATTTCGACTGAATGGATACGGCTCAGAGGATGGCCTGCACGAGCCCGTAAACACCCACGCTTAATGCCGCAAGCGAATCACCGGCAATCAATCCTCCGCCGACCAACGACATCGTGCTCATGTCGGCCGGCAATCCGGCTCCCTTCCCTATCATGGCCGGAACTGGTCGCCTGGCTGTGACCGTGTCAAAAATGGTCGCCCCAATGCCGCCCGTCGTCCACCAGAGCACCGTCGGCAGCTCCACGAACCCGCCAAAAGACGACGCGTACGGGCTTGGCAACACCACGGCGTCCAGCAGAAAATCGGCCGTGCGGCCTGCGAGCGAGCGTTCCCGCAAACGCTGATAACCTGGCCGGCCCTTGATCAACTTTCGCGCCAGTTCGATCAACAGTCCCAGTGCCACGCCGAGCTGCAGCGCTTTCATTACGTGCGGCTGCGACTGCGTTATCCCTCTAAGCGCGCCGACGATTTTAAAGGTCATCGCCGATTGCCACTTGTGTGCCCCCGCGAGGTGAGGGTGGGCGAACTGGTCCTGGGTCAAAATCGGGAACGCGCTCATGAACAGTTTTGCCAGCGCGACCGCCAGCACGGCGCCCATCGTAATTCCGACCACCTGGTAACGGAATTGGATCACCCGATTGGTGCCCAGCCGTGCGCCGGTTGAACGGTCTTGCTGCATGTCACATCCCTCATTGCACGCGATCACCAGTATGGACGCGCACAGCAGCCCAGTGCTGGCGTCGCGTAATCCGATGGCGGCCATGATGAACACCGTCATCACGAATGCGCTCGAAAGCGGGTTCCAGTCCGATAGGCCCTGCGAGATGCCATTAACGAGTACGAACAGGAAGGACAGGCCGATTCCCACCAGCAGAAACGACATCGGCTGATGAAGCACGCTGCTACCCACCACCGCTGTGCCTGTGCCCCAAAACGCTACCCATACAAGGAGCCGCACCGTGTTGACCCGCTTCCAGTCCTCGGCGGGCCTCGCCGGAGCGGCCGCTTGTTCCCGGAACCGGCGCGACGCGCGCGCAAGAACTATTCCAACGTCCAGAATCGCCGCACCGAGAATGGTTCCCAGGGAGATGATGAATCCTATCTTTCGATACGGATCATCCACGCCCAGCCAGCCGATGCTCACCAGATGCGGCTTCTGCCAGGCTCCAATCAAGGCAACGACGAGCGCCGGAATCGCAATCCGCGAGCCGACGATCATGCCACCGCCCAAGGTGGACGCGGAGACGCCAATCGCTGTCATCGCGGCGACCTTCAACGAGCTCACACCGGTTACGTAGCCCAACAGCATGCCTCCGCCCAATTTTGCAATCGAGCGCTTGAGCAGGGCTCGGTCGGTCAACGCCCGCAAAATGTTCGCCACGGCCAATCCCGAGGGGTAGGGCAATTGCATGCGATCGACCAGCAGAGGCGTGTACAGCATACCGATGCCAACCCCGAACATCCCAATGCAGAGGAAGTACAGGATAAGCTGCCAGGCGGGCGGCTCCGGCAGGCCTAGCCAGACCATCGCCTGGACCAGCACCGCCATCGCGCACATGCCTGCCACCGACGCCGCCATCGTCTGCATATAGTTGGCCCCATGCTTGCCCTCCGGCCCGTAAGGCAGCGTCACTGTGCTTCCGAGAATCCCCGCCAGCACCTGGCCGCCGATGAAAAAACCGATCGAGAAATTCATGAACGCCGCCGAAATTCCCCCGAGCGGTCCAAGAATGAAAATCGCCACCCCGGCCAGCATGAGGTAGTAGGCCGGCGAGCCGATGCGCGGCAGGAAACGCTTCGGCCCCGCGCGAAGCGCGGTATCCTCAGCCGACGATGCACTCGTCAAACGCTCGACCATGCCTGAAATTCAGCGGACCGCTTGATTACTGATGACTGGTCTCTGTCGCCTGCCCTCTGTCCTTACCCCCGCCTTCCCTCTCTTCTCTCCCCGCACACTCTCCGGTACAGTTCCTCGTATCGCGGCACGATTGCGTCTGCGGAAAAAAGCTTGCCCGCTCTTTTCCGAGCGGCCCGCCCGAGAGCAGCTCGGCGCGCCGGGTCCCGAATCAGACTTTCGACAGCTGCCGCGACCGCCCTGGCATCTCCCGGCGCCACCAGTAGTCCGCTAACCTTGTCCTCCACGACCTCCGGGATCCCGCCCACCCGCGTCGCGACGCTTGGGCAGCCAAAACACATTCCCTCGAGGACGCTTAGGCAAAAACTTTCCGTCTCGGAGGTGTACAGTCCCACATGGGCGATTTGCAGGTAGTCTTCAATATCATTGACCTTCTCTACGACGATGAGCCGGTCGGAGAGGTCTAGCCTGCGTACCTCGGCCGCAAACGGCGCGAAGCTCTCCCCGGCAAGGACGATGAGTTTGAAGCTGTCCCGCGGGCGTATGCGCGCCGCTGCCTCCAACAACAAATCGATGCGCTTGAGCGGGCGAAGATTCGAGGAGTGCAGCACCACGGCCTGTTTGTTCACGCCGAGTTCCTTGCGTACCTGCTCGGGCGAACGCCGCGCGGGGCGTGGTGTGAAGAAATTGTGAATGACATCGATGGGCCGTTCGATGCCGAGGAGCTGCCGGGTTTCGCGTTCCAGGAACGCCGAAACCGTCGTCACCGCATCCGAGTGGTTCAGCGCGTGACGGATCGCTGGCCCGTAACCGGCATCGCGGCCCAGGAGCGTCGTGTCCGTGCCGTGCAAGGTGGTCACCAGACGCGGCCGCTGTTCCGCCGGCAACATCGACTGCGCCAGCAGCGCTGCCGTCGCATGCGGCACCGCGTAATGGACGTGGAGCACGTCCAGCCGGTGTTGCCGGCTGACCTCGGCCATCTTCACTGAGAGCGGCAGCGTGTAATCCGGGTACTTGAAAAGTCCGTAATCATTAATCCCTACCGCGTGGAAGTGGATGCGGGGCGCATTCGCCGGCAGCCGGAACGGCCTTTCGTAGCTGATGAAGTGCACCTCATGTCCCCGCTTCGCCAGGTCTTCCCCGAGCGCGGAGGCAAGGATGCCGCTCCCGCCCACCGAAGGGTAACAAGTAATCCCGATATTCATTCCGGGTTCAAAACGCTCGGGCTCCCCGGCCCACTCGCGCCAGTGAATCGATCACCAGCGGATCGTTCGGGAACAGCGGAATGGCCTGTCCGATCCCGGCGCGCAGCCCGTTCAGCCGGGCGCGGGTAAGCTGCAGTTCCACATAGTTCCGGGTGCGGGCTTGCGACGCATGCGCCTCCATCGCGGCGGTCCATACTGCCAGCACTTCTGGCGCGGAAACATCCACCAGCACACGTGCCAGGTCGGTCGGTTCGGCCTCAGGCGTGACCGCGTAGTAGAACAATTGCTCGACGGCGTGTGGAGGAAGCGGGCGCAATCTTTTGACCCCGCCGTAACGAGCCAGCCGGGTGGCATCCCTGACCATCTGGCCGAGCCGCGGATGGTCCGGGTGTTGGTTCGGCGCCAGGCTGGGCGCCAGCACGAGCGCCGGCCTCTCGCGCCGCAGGATCTCCGCCAACTTAAGCGTGTGCTCGACCTTGACCTCGAAATGCGCATCGCCCCCCAAATCCAGAAACTCAATCGTGGCTCCCAGTCGCTCCGCCGATTTTTCGGCCTCGGTCGTCCTCTCCGCGGCGGTGCCGTTCGAAGCAGCTTCGCCGCGCGAACAAACCACGAAGCGCACCTCGCGGCCCGCCTGGGTTTCCCCCGCGATAACGCCCCCGCAGCCGAATTCGATATCGTCCGGGTGCGCTCCGAAGGCCAGTAATTTGCGCAGGTTTGAACCTCCTGCTGCTCGGTTGCGTGCGCCCGTTTCAGGCGCGGATTTCGGTGTAGGCTTCATCGGAGCGGTCAATGGTTTCCCGGTCGATAAACGTGATCTCGGGCGCTTCTTCCTTTTTCAGATAAGCCCTTTCGCCCGCGCCCGCAACATAATGCGTGCACTGCAGCGCCGATTGCATCCAGCGGAGCCGGGTGTCACGCGCGGGGCTGACTTGCTCCTTGGTGAACGCCGCCGACGGCAGCGTCACGAATGAATCGCCCCCCTCGTGGAGCTTCAACTCACCGCCGGAAAAACGAGCCCGGACGATTTCGCCCTCGTGCGGCACTTCGACGTAGAAATCATCTACCTCGCGGGCCGCCCGCCGGACCTCCGGGTCGCTGGAACGTGCCACGCGGAGGCCCTCCAGCAAACCCATCCCTCGGTACATCTCCAGGCAAAAGTCGGCCACATTGACCGCCGCAGTCTTCTTGAACAGGTCGATAAGTTCGTGACCGACGTAATTAGGTAATCGCAGCGCTGTCCGGCCCTGCCAGTCCGCCGGGATGCGCTTGAGATACAGCGGTGAGAATTTCCGTTGCACCCGGTTCTCGAACGAGAAGTTGAGCTGGGCCGGCTGGCCCGTCGTGCGGTGCCGCAAAAAAGTCCGGGTCTCGCGTGGATCGTGGTCGCTGTCGTGGAAAAAGAAGACAACTTCTCCGCCGATCTCCGAGCGCAGTCGCCGCGCGGTCCGGATCTTTGCCACCAGGTAGCGCCGCGGAAAAAAGCCGCATGGCTGCTGGCCGAAGCAGATCACCGGTTTCATTTCGCGCCTTCCACTTCGTCCGCAGCCGGCCCCGCGCCCGGCAACGCCGGGACCACCGCCTGCCTGTCCCCCAGCACTGACTGCAGAATCACACTCAGCACGACGCACGTGGCACAGCCGATCGGGTTGTACCACAGATAACCGATCTTCAGAAAGAAATGGCAGGCGAGCACGAGCGCTTGCGCTGCGAGCGCTGCCCAGAACACCGCCGTGCCTCCGACGCGCCGCAGGAAGAAGGCGACCAGGAACAGGCCCAGCATGACACCGTAGAAAAGCGAACCGATGATGTTGATGGCCTGGATAAGATTATCCGCGAGGCTGGCAAACAAGGCGAAGGCCAGGGCCACCAATCCCCAGAATATCGTGAACCATTTCGAGGCGGCAACGTAATGGGCGCCGGTGGCTTCGCGCCGGACCAGGTGCCGATAAAAATCAACGGTGGAGGTCGAGGCGAGCGCGTTGAGCTCGGCCGCTTTCGAGGAGAGCGCGGCCGCAAAGAACACGGCAATCAGCAGGCCGATAACGCCGTGCGGCAAGTGCTGAAGCACGAAGGTGATGAACACATAATCGGAGTCCTTCCCTTCGCTCAACGGATTAGCCGCGTGAAGGCCGGCCCTGGCTTCGGCCCGCAGGGCTTCGCTTTTCCGCTGCGCTGCGACCGCCTGCGCCCGTGCCTCAGCTTCGGCCGGCTGGTTCCCCTGGCGTTTCGCCTCCAGCCAGGCGCGCAACCAGCGCTCTTTCTCCGCATGCACGGCCGCAAACTGTTGCTCCACCGCACGCAATTTCCCGGTGGAATCGTGACTTACCGCCGCTTGCCAGGTTGCCTGGTTGAAGCACACCGGAGCCTGCTCGAACTGGTAGAAGACGAAAACCAGGACTCCGAGCAGCAGGATCGAAAACTGCATCGGGATCTTGCAGACCGCGTTGAACATCAGGCCCAGCCGGCTCTCGCGGAGCGACGTGCCCGAGATATAACGCTGCACCTGCGACTGGTCGGTGCCAAAATATGACAACTGCAGAAACAGCCCGCCCAGCAGGCCCGACCACAGCGTATACCGCTGATGCACGTCCAGAGAGAAGGTGACCGCGTGCAGCTTGTTGAAACCACCCGCGACGGCAAGCGCTTCGGTGACGCTGGCCGGCAGCTTGATCAACAGGATGACCAGCGCCATCAGCATCCCGCCAAAGATGACGCCCATTTGCCATTTTTGGGTCAGACTGACCGCCTGGCTGCCACCCGCCGTCGTGTAAACGATGGCCACGATTCCGGCCAGGACGATCGTCAGGTCCAGCCGCCACCCGAGCATGGTCGAGAGGATAATGGCGGGCGCGTAGATGGTAATCCCGGCGGCCAGCCCGCGCTGCAACAAAAACAGCCCTGCCCCCAACAGCCGTGTCTTGCCATCAAACCGGTGGCCGAGGAACTCGTAGGCCGTATAGACATTGAACCGCCGGTACATCGGCAGAAATACCGCCGAGATAATCACCAGCGCTAACGGAATCCCGAAGTAGAACTGCACGAATCCAAGCCCGTCCTCAAAGCCCTGCCCCGGCGTTGACATGAACGTGATGGCGCTTGCCTGTGTGGCCATGACCGACAAGCCGATTGTCGCCCAGCCCTGGGTCGCGTCTCCTTTCAGATAGGCGTTCAGGCTGTCCCGATGCCGCGTTCGCCACGTGCCATACGTGGCGATGCCCAGGATGGCTGCGATGAGAACCACGAAATCGAGCAGGCTCATCGGAAAATCATGCCCAGCGCAACCAGCAGCCCGACCCAAAGAACAAAGCTTGCCAGCACGAGAATGTAAACCGCGCGCCAGGTCTTCAGGCCCGGCAAACCGGTCGCCTCGTCGGCGCTGCTTCGCTCCGCCGCGGACGCTGGTCCCTCCGTGGGCTTGGTGCGCTCGGGGGATTCCATTACTACTCCGGTTCTCGCCGCTCGCTTGCCGCGTTTCTCTCAAGACCTGAATCGGGGCGGGGACGGCCACGTCCCCGTATGGCCTTTCCCACCTCTAAACTGGGTTTTTCATACGCCCCGCGAAATGCCAGCCGCCCGGAGCGCCGGCATGTTGCCGGCTTAGGCTGTTCCGACAGTGTAAGCGGGCAGCCGGCCAGCGCTCCGCCCAGGCAGGGATGAAATATCGGGGTGAGCTCTACGGGGATGCCGGCGTCACCGCCGGCATCCTTTCGCCGGTTTGGCTTCGCCGGCGCGCACGGCGGCGTTCCCGGCGTGCTTCGGCGCAGCGGTGTCTTCCGCGTTCGCAGTTCCGTCACTTCGACCCTCCGGTATTCCCAGAGGCAGCGGATTTGCCCAACGAGACCAGGTTCGCGAACAAACGGTAGGCGCCCGGCACGCCTGCCGGCAATTGCCGGAACCAAGCCAGGCCCGTGTAAACGAAATAGCCTCGACCGTGCTGCGCCACCAACAGCCCGCCCTTTAGCGGAGCCTCGCCAGGGTCCCCGCAGGCCAGCAGTGGCGTGAAGTGGGCGTCCCACTGGTTCGGAAAGTAAACCCCGCGTTCCTGCACCCAACCCTCGAAATCGGCGCTGGTGATTTTATTCGGCGTGTTAAGCGCCGGATGCTCGGGCGCAAGGAACGTGACGGGCGCGGTCTCGTCCGTGACGCGCTCCCCGGAAACACGCAGCTCGTAAGGCGCGATCTCGTTCACTCTCGCGCCGTCCGGCCGGTTATATTGCTCAATCACGTTGCCCCCGTTCTCAACATAGGCGAACACCGCCGGCAAGTGCGACGCCAGTTGCGGTCGCACATTGAAGGCCCGAACCCCAAACACCACCGCGTCAAAATCCCTCAGCCGGTCCGGTGTGAGCTCATCACCGGTTAACCTGGTGACCGAATAACCCATCTGTTCGATGGCTTCGGCGACGCTGTCGCCCGCTCCGGGGACGTAGCCGACCTTATGGCCGCGAATCGCCAGCTCCAGGTCCACTGCCTTTAGCCGCGCCGGTGGTTGGAGGAGTTGCCTCGGAATATGTGGGTAACTGAAAACAATGCGGCCCGTCCCGAAGGTCTTGCCCCCGACCTGCGCCCGGGCGCTCAACTCTGCTGTCGTCGGCCGGTCGGGCGCCGTCACGGTGAAAGTGAAGCGTTTGTGTTCGCCGGCTGCAGCAAGGCTGAAGGACTGTGCGACCGGGGAAACCTTCCAACCCGGCGGAACGTCCAGTTCGATCGTCCCGGTCATCCCCGGGCGCGCGGCAGCGCCTTCCACCGCGACCTCCTTGGTCGCGCTAGGGGTGAACAGTTCGACCTCCGATGAAAACTTCAGCGACACCGGCGAGATAACATCGAGCCGCCGGCGGATAATTTCCTGATTCGGGTCGGCAATGACCTCCACCGGCACGTCCGGCACGGTCAATGTCTGGCCGCCCACCTCGAAAACCAGCTCGACCGGAAATGCTGGCGGATTTTCCGGGCATCCGATCAGAGAAGCCGGTTCGACTCGGTACATGCCGACGGTCGGGTCCTGGCGCAGCCAGTACGCCTGTGTCAAAGGTGTGCCGGCAGGCAAGACCTGGATGCTGTCCTGGGTCGCTTTCTCGTTCGGTCGGAGGTCCAGCGGTTTGGCGCTCTGATTGCCGTTCGCTGGATACCGCACCGCGAGCCAGCGGACCGGAACATCACTTCGGATGGTCGCGCTGTGGGTCAACTTCATCGACTCACCCGGTACTACTTCCGCCAGGCCTACGGTTGTTTCTACCGAAAGCCCGATGCATTTTTGCAGAATGCCGTCGAGTTGTGCCCGCTTCTCGTCCAGCACGCGTTCTTTGGGCAGCGCGTTCAGGCGGGTTCGAACCTTCAATAGCGCCGGGACGCTTGCGGCGGGTTTCGTCGGGTCGAATTGCGCGATGAGCTCGTCCGCCATCCGGCCGACCTCAGCGCCTCCCGGCACACGGCCCCAGGTGGTATCGACGCCATCCAGGATGTCCTTGCTGGCCGGTTCACCGTCGAGCAACTGGAACGATTCCGCCCGCGCGCCGCGCCCTCCGCCTCCGCCGAAGTTGCCGAAGCCTTGCGTCTTGTGCATCGAACGGCTGCGCCCGGCGATTTCCCCGAACGATTCCTTCAACGCCGTGTCCTCGCCTGCAATCTCGAGCCGCAACACGTTGGCATTCGTCCCCTCGTCCCCGCCGCGGCTGAATCCATTCCACAGGATGCGTTTCGGCCGCCACGGCGTCAGCGTGTTGAGCTGCTCAGGGAAGGCCTTGGGGTCGCCGGCCAGCTTGAACGCTTCCAGGGCCAGAATCGCCGACGCGGTGTGATGCCCGTGGGTGCCCCCGGGTTTCGGCGAAAAGCGCGTGATGACTACATCTGGCCGGAACAAGCGCATGACCCGAACGATGTCCGCGACCACCTGCTGCCGGTCCCAAATCCGGAGCGTCTCCGCCGCGGACTTTGAAAACCCAAAGTCGATCGCGCGTGTGAAGAATTGGCGGCCGCCATCCAGGCGGCGCGCGGCGAGCAACTCCTGCGTTCGAATCACCCCGAGTTCCTCTCCGAACTCGGGACCGAGCACGTTCTGGCCACCATCCCCGCGCGTCAGCGAAAGATACGCCGTGCGGTAACGTTTTCCGCGGGCAAGGTAGGTGATGAGCTGGGTGTTTTCATCATCGGGATGGGCAGCGACAAAGAGCACGCTTCCCATTTCGCGAAAGTTCTGCAGGTCTTCGAGAATCAATGCCCCCGGCTCCGCCTCCGCCCCACGACCATTAAAAGCAAGCGCGACCAGCAGGCAGGCGAAGGCTCTCGCAGCGGCTGTACGAAACCCAACTGCGTTCGAAGTCCTTTCCCCGGCGTTGGCCAAAGAAACGCCGGGCGTGATCTGCCGTAACCTGGCCCCAAGGCGTAGCGCAGATTTGCAATCTGTTGTATCGCCGATTTTCAAACGGCAGCCCGCCGATGGTTCTGAGATGATCAGCGGGTTACAAACCTGTCGTACGGCAGATTGCAAATCTGCCCCACGGACCACGCCGGCGAACCAATTATGAAACATCTTACTTCTTTACGGTGATCGGCACCGAAAACTGAGTGCTTTCCCACATCACTTTCAGCACGCCGCCCCCGGTCGGGTTCTTCTCGATCGCTAGCGTGAGCTGGTCCGCCGCCTTTTCCAACGCCTCTTTTTTCAGCTCCACCCGTCCCAAATCCTCGCCTTCGCTGTATTGCGTCCCCCATTGCCCGACTTGTTTATTGATGATGAGGTTGGAGGCACCGCTCTCGTCCGGCATCATGTAGAGCGTATAGACACCCGCTGGGACCGCAGTCTCACCAACCATAATTGCCTTCTGCGTTACCAACAAGGTCGCTTCATCCGCACCCAGGCGCCAAACCTTGCCATGCGGTACCAGGGTGCCCCAGATCTTGCGGTCCTCGCCCCCTCGAGGATTCTTGGTGTACGGCCGCCCATACACCACCGTGATCCGGTTGCCGTCGATGACGGCGCTGATCGTTTCATGCGGGCTCACGCGTCGTTGCTGCGCCAGGGCCGGCAACACGCTGGCAATCATCGCCGCGATGAGAAGTGTGGATTTAATCTGGTTCATAGTTCTCCTCACAATGTGCAGTTGCTCAATTTGTGGCTGTGCTTGCGTCTGTCTGCCGCTCTCTAACTCACTAATCACCGATCACTCGTTACTGACCACTGCTTACCGACTCACTGGTTCGCTACTTCAATTACTCACTAACTCACTAATTGGACTGCTGCAGGCTTGAAATCAGGTCCTGGTTCATCTTAACATACCCGCTCTTGGGGCCGTCGTCTTTGATCGCCAGTTCGCTCGACCGTTTTGCAGCGGCGATTGCCTGACCCTTCTCGCCCAGCCTGGCCAGGATCTTTGCCTTGAGGTGCAGAATGTAATACGTCTCGCGCTCCTTCGCCGCCGCGTCGACCCATTTCCGGGCCTTTTGCAGGTCGAGCTCGTGGTCGTAATAGAACATTGCCGCCTGATAGTAAGGCTTCTGGCCCTCCGATGCCGCCATCGCCGCGTCGATTTGTGCCGCCAGCTTGGGCACTACGTCCACCTCCAGTTTCACCGGGACCAGCGTGTGGTCCCAAAGCAGATACAGCATCGCCGAATCGTCTTTGATGTTGCCCACATCAATCGTGAACGTCTCGACACTTTCGCTGATGTCCACCGGCTCCGTTTTGAAGCGGACCAGGTCGTCCTTGGGGTCATAATTGAACGCGCCCGAAAGATTCGGATTCTTGTAAATGATGATCGTCCATGCGGTCTCGCCCGGGATCGTGTACAGCGCGTATTTGCCTGCCGGCACTTCTTGTCCGTTGAGCTTGACGGCCGTGCTGAAAGAGATCTTGGTCGAGGCGTTGGCGCCCGTGCGCCACACCTCGCCGTACGGCACCAGCCCGCCGAAGATTGCGCGGTCCTTCTTGCCCGGCCGTGAATAGACGATCTCGATGTCTGTCAGCCCGACGCGTTGCTTAAGCGTCGAAGTGGGACTGGGCGCGGGAAACTCCAGGTTGGAAGTCTGGGCGGACAAGTCGTTCGCCAGCAAAAGCCCGGAAGCGACTGTGACAACGGAACAAAATGCTCTTGGGTTCATCGTCAAAAAGTTTAGCATAAGCGCACCGGAAAGAAAGTCCCAAAAGCAGCCGAAATTGCCGGCAAGGCCTGCATTGGGGGTGGGGCGCGCCGTCCCAGCGCGCCGCCTCGCCGTTGAAGGTAGGGCGAGTTGTCCCAACGCGCCGCAAACCGTGTGGAGCCTCAGCAACCTAACGACCCGAGAGTCGAACCGCAGGCCATCACGGCTGGTTGAGGACAACCAGCCCCACCACAGCTCCACGACGAACGCCGCGTAGCGCGCGTTGTCTTGAACGCGCCGCGACCTTCACGCCGAACCTCTTGTTAGTTCGCCAGCAGCTTGGCCTTCTGCGCCTGGAACTCCGCATCAGTCAGAGCGCCGGCGTCTTTCGCCTTCTGCAGGTCCACCAATTGCTGGCCCACGGTCGCAGGTTGTTGCACGTTCTTCGTTCCGCCGCCCACCCGCAGGTCCGTGCCGCACCCCGTCAGCCAAAACGCCGCTATTGCCGCCATAAAAGTCGACATGAATAGTTTTTTCATCGTATTCCTCTCTCTGTTCTTGGACTCTCGCCAAACCTTGTTTACAGCCAGTTGTGGTCGAGCATAAGTGCTGCTTGTCGGCCCGCAAGTCCGAAATACCGCGCCAGATCCCGCTCGAACCTCACTTTATTTTCTCGTACACGCGCACGTAATCAACCTCCATGGCGGAGGGAAACACGGTCTTCTCGTTCGGCGCTCCCGGCCAATCGCCGCCCACCGCCAGATTCACCAGCACGTACATCTTCCCGTTGGGAATGGATTTGTCGGACCGAAACCGCTCCACCCCATCTACCTGCCACACGATGCGGTCCGGCGACCACTCGGCCGCGAACTCATGAAATCCGTCGGAAAAATCCGGCCCGGTCCACGAGCCCCCCTCCGATTTGTGCTGTCTCTGTTCGTCGCGGAAATGGTGCGTCATATACACCTTGTTCGCCTCATGCCCGAGAATTTCCAGCACATCGATCTCCGGCGGCCAGCCTCGGGGCTCCGGTAACAGCCAAAAGGCGGGCCACATCCCTTTCCCTTTGGGCACCCGGCACCGAATTTCAAATCGCCCATATTGTTGACTGAACTTCCCATGGGTCGTCATCATTCCGGACGTGTAAGCCCGCTGCTTCCCGTCGTAGAGTCCCTCGCGTTTTTCCGCCTTGACGCGCAGCATTCCGCCTTGGACCTCGAAAGCGTCGTTTACGTAAGCTTGCAGCTCGTGGTTGCGCTCCCGGCCCAACGGGTCGTTGGGATTCCACTTGTTGGTGTCCAATGAACCCCCTTTGAATTCGTCGGAGAACGTCAGCTTCCACCCAGGTCGCTCAACCACTCCCGCCCCATACGCCGCTGAACAAGAAACCATGGCCATGACGACCAGGCGGTTTACCCGCCCTAAAGACATCTTCATAGACGCTTTCCATACCAACAGCCGCCAACCCTCGCAAGGCCGGGATACCACGGAGTCTCTCGCGCGGGCGCACCGACATTGGCGCCAAATGATAATCGGCTTGGCGCCTGCGTGCCCACTTCCGTGTCTGGCTGGTCCCGTTTCGTAAAGGCGATTACAAATCGGCGCTCCAGCCCAGTGACTCCGATTGTCCCGGCATTGCCAGGAAGTTCACTCCGTCGCCGTTACGCCGATTCAAGCTTTCCATCAAGAGCCGATTTTGAAATAGTTCCGCGATTATGGCCCAGACTAAGTACCTCACCGCGCCTATCAAGACCGACAAAATGCCCCCTGGCGTGCCGTACATCGTCTGGAATGAGGCGGCCGAACGCTTCAGCTACTACGGCATGAACTCCATCCTTGTGGTCTTCATGACGACCTATCTGCTGAACTCGCACCGTCAGCCCGATCTTATGAATGGGGCGCAAGCCGACGCGTGGTATCACACGTTTGTTTCCTGCCTCTATTTCCTTCCGATGTTCGGCGCGATTTTGGGAGATGCCGTGCTCGGAAAGTACCGCACGATCCTCTACTTATCGATCGTATATTGTTTCGGCCACCTTGCGCTGGCCATTGACCATACTCGCTTCGGCTTAGTTGTTGGCTTGGGGCTAATCGCCCTGGGCGCCGGCGGAATCAAGCCTTGTGTTAGCGCCAATGTGGGCGACCAGTTCGGCGCTTCCAATCAACACTTGCTCCCGCGGGTGTTTAGTTGGTTTTATTTCAGTATTAACTTCGGTTCCGCGTTTTCCACTCTTCTGATCCCCTGGCTTCTGGACCCATTCCAGGCGACGGCGGACCAGGCGGCGAAGTGGCCTGGCTGGTGCGTCCGCGTGCTGGAACGCGTTCATGGACCGCATATCGCGTTCGGGACACCGGGCATCCTCATGTTGGTCGCCACGGTGATTTTCTGGCTCGGTCGCAAGAAATTTGTCCACCTGCCGCCGGCTGGCCTGCGGCGTTATGCGGATGAGATCCTGCAGCGCGAAAACCTGAGGGCCCTTGGCAACCTGCTCATCCTGGTGCCGTTTGTCGCGATCTTTTGGTCATTGTGGCAGCAGAATTTCTCTTCCTGGGTCCTGCAATCGGAACACATGAACCGCCATCTCTTCGGTATCGACTGGAAGCCGGCTCAGGTTCAAACCGTCAACCCTATCTTCATTCTGATCATGTTGCCGTTGTTTTCCTATGCCGTGTATCCTGTCATCAGCAAGGTTTTTCAGTTAACGCCGCTTCGCAAGATAGGCATCGGATTGTTCATCACGGCCCTGGCTTTTTTAATTGTGGCCGGAATCCAGCTCCGTATCGATGCCGGCTACACCCCGCACATCGGTTGGCAAATTCTTGCCTTTGTCGTTTTAACGGCAGCCGAGGTTATGGTTTCGGTGACGCATCTTGAATTTGCGTACACGCAGGCACCAAAAAAATTGAAGTCATTGGTGATGTGCACGTACTTGGGCGCAGTTGCCCTGGGCAACGTTTTTACCGCGGCAGTGAATTTCCTAATCCAGAGCCCCGACGGCACCGTTAGGCTGAAGGGCGCGAGCTATTTCGTTTTCTTCGCGGCCGTCATGTTCGTCACCGCCCTCCTGTTTCTTTTCTTCGCGCGGTTTTATCGTGGCCGTACCTATATCCAGGACGAGGCCGCGTGACGTCACAGGTCGGTCGTGACAACCGGCTACCCGGCTCTCCCCCTCGTGCGCGGAAGTCGCGTAAATCGTAATTCGCTTCATCCTCCAAACAGCTTCGTCACCATCTCGGGCCCGTTTTCGACGAAGATCAGAAACACCCCCATCAGCGCGCCGCCGGCGATGATTCCCGACGCCACCGGGAAGGTAAAATCCTCGGCACTTTGGGGCGATGCCTTTTTCCAAATCCAGCCGCTGAACGCGCCCAGAAAGAACAACATGCTGTAGTACCAGTGAAACGTCCACGCCAGGCCTACGCCCGCCGCTGACGGAAGGTACTTTTGCTGCTTCGGAAACAGCAACGGCAGCACCGCCAGCACCACACCTGCTGCCAGGCCGATCTCGATGGCCGCGCGTTGAATCGTGTGCAGTTCTCCGATCCCCTTGTTCATCGTCCGCGCTACGGCGCTCCAGATCTGCGCCGATGGCGCCGGAAATTGGTCCGAACCAAGGTCCGAGGCCTTCCGAATGATGACGCTGAAAGCCAGCACGCTGACGAGTGTGCCGATGAAGATGCCCGAAAACTGCGCGATAAACTGCTTTCGCGGGTTCGCCCCCAACAGGTAACCGCTCTTGAGGTCCGTCAGCAGGTCCGCCGACGAAATCGACGCGCCGGACACAATGTTGGCGCTCATCAATGTCGTTGTGGCGCTGCCTGGATGAACCGTCCCGACAATCATCTGCGTCAATTGACTGATCGGGCTCAGCGGCGTTGTGTCGGTTTCGCCGGTCACACGGCACGCCACCAGTGCCAGAATGAACGATAACACGAGCGCCAGCGCTGCCACCCAATACGGAATGTTGAACGTCAGTTTGGCCAGGCAAGCAAGCACCACCAGGGAGACCACCTGCCCGATCAGAAACCATTGCGTCGGTGCCTCTAGCGCGTCCATGGGGTCCTCTCCGTGCCCGCCTCGCCTAAACAAGTTGCCTAAGTTGCGGAAGGCTCGCAGCGAAGTTCTCCATTGAAACAGAAAGCTCAAAATCCCGGAGCTGACCATGCATGCCACACCGCCCCAGAGAGTCCACGGCACCACGTTGCGGAAGCCGCCTTCCGTGGAAATATATCCGTGATGCTGAAGGATCGGCACATATACCGCCCAGCACAATGTGCCGCTGACCAGCATGCTCAGGCACACGCGCATCCCGGAGATCGCGCCCGCTGCCACGAAAATCGCGTCCCAGGAGAACACGGCTGTCCGCCCCTTCCAGAGCGCGAAGGCTTCCTTTCCGACCAGCAACCTTTGGACCTTATTAATCAGCGCGCCGCTGGACCACTCCGCTAGGTGCGTCGCCCCGTGAAACCATTTCTTCACCAACCCATCGACGACCTCAAGGCCCCCAGCCCAGAAGTTATCCAACGCCGCCAGGAGGCCAGCCAGTCCGAGCGCTTTGGCCGCGCGCATCCCTTTTCGGCCGTGCGAATGCAGCGCCTTCAAAGTCTCGGCCGCAGCCACACCACTGGGAAATCGCAGTTGCTCGATATTGATCATCTGCCGCTTCATCGGAATCGCCATCGTCACCCCCAAAACCGCCATGAAAAACACCCAGACCATCGTCAGCCCCAGCGGCAGCGGCGCGCCTGTGATCAGGATGTACGCTGGAAAGGCCGAAACCAGCGTCGTCCCGGTCGAATACCCCGCCGCACTGGCGGTCGATTGCATGCAATTGTTCTCCAGAATCGTCATCTTCGTCTTCGCGATCCCCATCCCGTGCAGGCTCGTCCAGATCGCGTAAGACAAAATGCAAGCCGTGATGGCGACCCCGAAACCCCAGCCGGATTTCAACCCGATGTAAAGATTGGTCAGCGAAAGCACTCCCCCCAAAATCGAGCCCATGATTACCGCCCGCCAGGTGAGCTGGGGCATGCTGTCCCCCCGGCCCTTGTACACCTTCTCCAGCCATTGGCGTTCTATTTCCTCCGGCGTCCCCTCAAAGCCATCAACGTAAAGCTTGAAATCTTCCGAGTTTTCGGCGGGCGTTTCCGGCGTCCCGTCCGTTGGGGTCGATTCATGACTCATACGTGTCTGGGGCGGATTGTCACGTGCCACCCACCATTGAGCGAGGCTTTTTTTCGGCGAAGCGACTCTTACGCCAACGCCATCAAATCGTCCTCCTCCTCCTCCGCTCGTAATCATCCTCCTCCTCGTCGTCCTCGTAATCGTAACCGATCCGTTTGCTTCGTCTTCTTTTCAGCTTGATTACCTGGACGACGATCACCACGACCAGGCCAAGCACCTGATAACCTGACAACTTGATAACCTGACAACTTGAAAACTTGATAACCCGAGAACCTTCCGCCCTGACACCCCTCCCTCTTGCCAATCTCGCGTCGTAGCGCACATTGAACGCGTGGCCGGAACACCCTTATCGCCGCGTGGCCGGGGCGCAGTGACCAACCCGCCCAACCGCTTCGAGCGCATCTCGCTCGAACGCGACGCCGACTGGAACCCGGAAGACGACCCCGCGCCGAAGACCCAGTTCCTGCGCGACCTCTCGCAGAGCATCATCAGCTACAACGACAGCCCGGACCTTCCCTTCAACGCGAGCCTCAACCCGTACCGCGGCTGCGAGCACGGCTGCTCCTATTGCTACGCCCGCAACACCCATGAGTACCTGGGCTTTTCCGCCGGCCTCGATTTCGAGAGCAAAATCATGGTCAAGGAAAATGCACCCGAGCTGCTCCGCCGCGAGCTGTCATCGCCTAAGTGGAAACCGCAAACACTGGCCATGAGCGGCGTCACCGACTGCTACCAACCCGTCGAACGCCGGCTGCAGTTGACCCGCAAGTGCCTCGGCGTATTGGCTGAGTTCCGTAACCCGGTCAGCATCATCACGAAGAACTACCTGGTGACCCGCGATCTCGACCTGTTGCGTGAGTTGGCCGCACACCAGGCCGTGGTCGTGCACCTTTCCATCAACTCCCTCGATAGCGAACTCGCCCGCCTGCTCGAACCACGCGCCGCGTCGCCGAAATTGCGCCTGGCAGCCGTGGAGGCTTTGGCCAAGGCTGGCGTGCCGGTGGGCGTGTTGGTAGCCCCGGTCATCCCTGCGCTCAACGACCACGAAATCCCCTCCGTCCTCGCGGCGGCCAAAGCCGTGGGAGCCGGTTGGGCCTACACCGAAGTCCTGCGACTGCCGCTAAAGGTCGCGCCGATCTTTGAGCAATGGCTCGACCGGAACGTTCCGGGGAAAAAGGACAAAGTGCTCGGTCGTATCCGAGCCATCCGTGGCGGTAAACTGAACGACCCCCGCTTCGGCTCCCGCATGCGCGGCGAAGGCATTTTCGCCGACCAGATTTCCCAAATGTTCCACGTCGCCCGCCGCAAAGTGGGCCTGCCCGAAGACGGCCCCGAGCTCTCCACCGCCGCCTTCCGCCGGCCCGCCGGCTCGCAGTTGGCGCTGGGGCTTTAACCTATCCGCATTAGCTCTGGCTTGGTCGATGAACTGCCGGACGCCAGCCAGCGCGAGTTGGCCCGAAGGGGTAGCGCAGATTTTTAAACTGCTGTATCGCCGATTTTCAATCGCTAGGCCGTCGTCTGCTTGTGGATCGCGAGTACGGTACAGCGGTCCCTCACCTGTCCCCCGCTCCAGCTCCCACATACAAGGTCCGCAGGAACTTGTCTAACTGACCCTCGTCCGCCGACCTAAACTCCAGTTCGTGCTGCAAAACGTGGGCCAGTGTGTCGACTACGTCCAGCTCGGGCGAACCGGCAGTGGCGATGACCAGGCAATCTGAGCTTTCGAAGACGGGCAATGCTCGGTACCTCCAGGCCCAATGTCTTGGGACGCATCGGAGCAATTCCAGCGTGAACTTGACCGTCGTGAGGTCAATCCTTTCGCCTCCAGAGCCCATGAATTCTTCAAGCCGCATATAGTCATGAGCTGGGCGCCACCGTGCTCACAGCAACAGCTCAAAGAATACGACATCCAGCCAGCGGTCAAACTTCCGGCCCACCTGCGAAAACTGGCCGACCCGCGAAAAGTCGAACGACTCCAGCAGCCCGATGCTCGCGGTCGACTCGCTGCAACACCCGCCTACGATTACGTGGTGTCCAAGCGCCCGCGCCCGACTCAGGAGCTCTCTCATTATCGCCCGCCCAATGCCTCGGCGATGATAATCCTGGTGGATGTAAACAGATACCTCGACGGTTTGGGCGTAAGCCGCGCGGCTGCGGAATGGACCCAACGCTCCCCAGCCGACGACTGACTCCGAAAGCTCCGCTACGACTACGGGATGAGCTTCCGGCCGGCCCTCAAGCCATTTGAGACGCTCGTCTAGGCTGACCGGCTGCGTAATGAAGGTCGCCGTGGAATGGGTCACGTAATGGTTCAGGATGTCGTTAATCGCTGGGGCGTCAGCTTGCGTCGCGGTGCGGATTCTCATCGCATTCATTCCGTTCTCAAACGCGAGCATTGTCACGAGCCTATGGTCCGCGGTCAACGCCGCTATCGGCCCCAATTCCCTTTGCCGAAGGGTCTTTGCTTCCTTCTTCTTTCTGGATGGGCATCCAGCCCGAATTCCTTTGGCTAAGATCGCGACTCGTGAGATATTGGAAGACACCAGAATGCGGTTAACTAGCAGCACCCAACCGAAAGAGGGTTATGAAACTCAAAATAAGCCGAACAGATGTCTGGGCCGCCCCGCTCGAAGATCGGCCCGGCGGACTGGCCGACAAACTCGCTTCGCTGGCTGAAGCCGGCGCGAACCTGGAGTTCATCATCGCGCGCCGCACGCCGGAACGCTCGGGTCAAGGCGTGGTATTCGTCACACCACTCAAAGGAGCCAAGCAAGTGAAGGCCGCGGAGGCCGCCGGCTTCTCCAGAACCGCGAGCCTCCACTCACTGCGGGTCGAAGGCGCCGACAGGAGAGGTGAGGGCGCCAAGCTGGTCCGGGGTTTGGCCGACGCCGGCATCAACCTTCGCGGCCTCTCCGCCGCGGCTTTTGGCAAACGCTTCGTTTCCTTTCTAGCTCTCGACTCCGCCCACGATGCCGCAAGAGCCGCCGCGGTCTTGAAGAAATTGGCTTAGCTCCATTCTCACTCTTTAGGGTAGCCCGCCGCTTGGGCGAGGATGATCCGTTGCTCGGGCCTGAGCTTGAAGACCGCGAGCAGCGGCGCGCGGTCCAAATCGTGCACCACCGTCGCCAGGCCTTCGGAAGCGCAATACAAATACACATTCTGGCTGATATAACCCGTATCTACATCGGCATAAAACGAACGACCCTCCGGTTTAGCTTTCCTCAGCCGGGAAAGATCGGCGACGAAAAGCAGCGTCACCGGCGCATTCGTTGCAAACGCCTGCCCCCCCGGTCTTGCCGCGGAGGTCTGGGTTCAGGACGAGTTTGAGGCGGTGAGGCTTGGGCTCGTAAAGGTAAAGCCCCGCCGACAAAGCGACATAACTGTCCACCTCCTGTGAATTCATCGCCGACGGCGCCGTCCGTCCGCCCGTCTCGGGACGATTAACGCCGAAAGCCGCCCATAGCAGATTTCCCAGCACCGGCGGAGACAGTTTGTCCGGCTTGAACTCCCGTACCGTGCGGCGTTGGCGAAGCGTCTCCATGAGTGGCTTGCCGCCGTCGGTCTTGGGAGGCGGCAGGGGAATCGTCTTCACTTCCTCGGCCCCTGCCACTAGGCCGCTCAAGGCGATCAACATTGCGAACCAGTTGCGTAGGATCTCGCAAGGTAGGGTGCGCTGTCCCCAGCGCGCCGCCCCAGGCGCAATGCGAACCCTCGGATTTACGCTCCAACTGATTTTCCGGTAGGTGCTTTGTCTCATGGTTTGCCTTTTTGTGTTTAGGAGAGAAGCACGATCCAGAACAAATGTCGCAGGTGAATCAGCAGCGCCCACCACCAGGCTAAAAGCACTCCACCGCGCAAAAAGAAATAGACCGACAAAAAACCGCCTGCGACCCGGAACACCAGTAAGCCCACTAGCATCAGCGGCGGGATGGGCTCCGGCGCCGCGCGGTTCTTCATCGCGAACACAAATAACCCGAACAAAACGGTCAAGACCACGGCCAGCTCCACCCGCTGAAACAACCGCAGCAGCCACGCAAACGGCGCGAACACCAGGAAAAGTTGCGCAAACCCCAGGCTGAAGAGTGTCATCGCCACCCACTGCGGAACGTTGGCGGGATAATCCTCGGGCGTGCGGACGCGCAGAGCGGGGTCCAACAGCAACTCAAGCAGAATCGCGGTGACGATACCGAGCACGGTCGCCCACGTCCAGGTTCCGGGCGCAAGGTCGAGCGCAAAGACGGGCCGCCGGCTATACTTCGTGTGCCAGGCAAAAACGAACGCCCAAAGTACTGTGCCTCCAAGAAACACTAGCGCTTCCAGATACCAGGTCGGGTAATGCAGTTGCGGAGCTTGCATCAGCCGCGGATAACAGGCCACCGAAGTGCACAGCGCCGCCACCGTTGCTGATTTGATGACCTCGGGTTGCCCAAGCGCGCGCATGACGCCAGTTTACCCGGCAAGCTCGGCAGCGACAGCGCTAATTCTCCACCGCCTTCTATCTTCGAATTTCCATCTTCTATTGCCCTCGGCGGGACGCTCGGGACGCCCTGGGACGTCCCCCTTCCCGTCCCAAGGCGATCCGCCCTCGGCCTCTGTTGAAACCTGAACTCTCAAATCCAATCCTTCCCTGTCCCTCGACTAGCCGTGAACGGCTTAACCTGACCATCCCACGCATGATACCTCGGGACGCTTGGGACACCCTGGGACGTTGCCACCCCGTCCCCGTCCTTTGACGCTCAGATCGCCCCTCGGCAGGTCTGGGACGGCTCCGGGACGACCCTGGGACGGCACCTGGGACGGCCCAAAAATCGCCAAAATCCCTCGGTAAATACGGGCTTGGGACACTGGGACGGCTAAAAAGCACCCCCCCCTGCGCGCACACAACATCTTCCACCCCTTCTTCCCTCCCTTGTCGCCCCTGGACTTTGGCCGTCGAACTTCGACTAACTTCGACTTAAATTCCCCCGCCCCAGTCCGCGGTTCCGTAGCCGACCAATCCCGACCAATCCTGACCAATCCCGACCAATCCCAAGTAATCCCGAGTCCGGAACATTTTTCTTTTAGCCAGTTAAGCTAATTTAATCTAATTTAAGCTAGATTAAACTAATTAAACATAGAGTGCCCCATGAACAGCCCGGCCGCTCGGAACACCATGGGCTGTGGTAGGCTACGGTAGGCTGTGGTAGGCTTGCCGACCCAGTGTCTCCTGTCTGGTTCAACCCTCCGGGTTCTCCCCCCGGCACATCAGCGCCACCAGAACATTAGTCTCCCGCATCTCCTCACCTCGGGTCGAGACCAACGACCGTAGCCTCGGCGAAGGAGCATCACGCACCTCGGACCACGCGCCACGTTTCACGCATCACCCCTCCTATCTGCACCCATCTGCAGCCATCTGCAGGTATCTGCACCCTTTTCCTCCGGCGGCGCACCTCGGGTCCGCCCGCCCCCTTCACCCTCTCTGGAATTTGGACTTTGGACCGTGGATCGTTGAACGCATGATTTTACGTGACTCTCGCCAGACTTTCGGCCAGTATCAGGCCGCATTTTGCTATGAGACGTATCTTGCTGCTCGCCGGACTGGCTCTCCTCCTCGCCACCGGATTTTACCTGGCCCTGTCTCCGGTTCGCCAGAGCCCTGCCGCCCCTCGACAACCTGTTTCTGCCGGAGTTGTTGCGACACCACCCACCGTGCCTCCAAACTCCGCTGCCCCGCTCGGCCTGGCCTCGAATGCGCCTCCAGCCTCTCTGAAGCAGCCCATCTCGCGCGAGCTCGATATTTCCGTCAACCCTTACGCCGGCGCCCTGCGTGAGCCGGGCAAGTCAAAACGCCAGTGGGACCCCGGCTTCCTCACCACCCTCCAAAACGCCGCGAGCGGCGACCCGATCCGATTCGAGCTTACCCAAGGCCAAGTCGCCTCCGGCACCATTCGCATCACCCAATCCCGCGACGGCCTGCTGACGTATATTTCCGGCGAGCTCAACACGCCTGAAGCGGGAAAGTTTTTCTTCCTGACCCCTCCCGCCGGCGGCAAGGCGGGCTCGGCGGTCGGTGTCGTCGAATTCCCGGCCAGCCAAACCGCCTACCGCATCGAACCCACCGGGCCGAACGGCAGTCCGGAGCTGTGGCAGCGGCGCCTGGACGAAGTGGTTTGCGTGGGCATGCCGCGCGCGGAGTCCGCAGCCACCAGTACCAACGAAACTGCCAACATGCCACCGCTGCGGCCGGACAATGTCGCCGACTACGTTCCCAGCTACAACAGCAATATCGTTTCACTCCAGAGCTATCCGGGCTCATCGGCTGTGCTGCTGCTGAACTTTTTCGGCGGGTACACGCCCACTTGGGGCGGCATCGCTTTCTCGAGACCCGCGGCCGCGAACAATTCAACCATCAAAGACCTCTGGAAGCGCGTCGCCGAAGACTACATGGGCTTCAACATCAACGTCACCACCGACATCAAGGTTTACTACGCGGCGCCGGCCAATAGCCGCCAACAATGCTGCTTTACCGACACCCCCGTCACGGCCGCCGGGGTCGCTTACATCGGTTCCTGGAATTGGGGCACCGACACGCCCTGCTGGTCGGTTTATACTACGGGCAAGAACGGTGCGGAGGTCGGTGCGCACGAGCCGGGCCATACGCTTGGCCTCAGCCACCAGGGCACGATTGTGAACGGCGTCGTGAACGAATATTACTCGGGTCAGGGCAGCGGTGCCACCGGCTGGGCGCCGATCATGGGCGTAGGCTATTACCAGCCCGTTTCCACTTGGGCCAAAGGCGAATACCTCAATGCCAACAACACCCAGGATGAGCAAAATATCATCACTACCGCCAACAACCGCGTGACGTACCGGCCGGATGACACCGGCAGTACCCTCGCCACCTCGCGTTATCTTGAAGTCTATCCCGACTTCAGCGCCTCCGCCGAAGGGGTCATCGAGCAGACCAGCGACACCGACGCGTTCCAGTTCACCACCAGCGGCGGCCAGGTTTCTTTGACCGCCAATCCAGTCGGAGACTGGGCCGACCTGGCGGTGATGGCCACTCTGGCCGACGCCACCGATACGATCATTGCCAGTAACAATCCCCAGAGCATTCTGTCCGCCACCATCACGACCAATCTGCCCGCCGGCACCTACACCTTCCGCGTCACCGGCGCCGGCCGGAACAGCCCGCTGACGAACGGATTCAGCCCTTACGCGAGCCGCGGTTATTACTCCGTGGCCGGCTGGGTCGCCGGCGCGCGCTTGCCGACCCGGTTGAGCATCCTCGAACATTCGCCCAACGGCACACTCGTCGGCACCGTGCCGGCCAGCACCACCACCAATCTGCTGGCTTACGCGATCCTGTCGGGCAACACCGGCAACACCTTCTCGGTTGATACCAATGGTGTCGTGCAAGTCGCCGATAACACCTTGCTCGATTACGTCCGGCTGGGCACAAACACCATGCTGCCGGTTGAGTTCGAGTTGTTGGTGAACATTACGAACCTGGACGATGCGACGCAGACGGAGCTCGGTCGCCGTGTCGTCGTCGCCGTGCTCAAGCAAGCTGCCAATTATCCCATCGCCGTGACCGGGTTCAATGCCGGTGTCATCGCGCCTTACTATGCGACTCCCGCGGCGCCCCAGGCGACGGGCTTCGATATCCCGAACAATTACAGCTTTTATGAGACCGGCTTGAGCGGCAACGCCCAGGTAGGAGGCACGGGTGGCATGCAGGGCTTACCTCCCAGCGGAACTGTCCTCAGCGCCTCGGACGGCACCTCGTTCCAGCTGGGGCCTTATGGGGCAACGAACGTGCTCTTGATGGGCTACACCTACCCCAATTCAGGTACGCTGACGCTCTCCACGCCGCAGGCCTACAATTCAATTTCCATCCTGGCCAGCTCGGCCAACGGAGGCGGCAACGGCTCGTTTTATCTCCAATTCACCAACGGTGTGACCAGCCCACTCATCACTTTCAATGCCCAGGACTGGTTTGGCACGATCAACAACGTGGCCGTTCAGGGCATGGGCAGGCTCAAACTCGGCCAGGCCACCCTTTCGACCGAAAACCCCGGCTGGAATAACCCAAATCTCTATCAGACAACCATCAGCTTAGCCGCGCTGGGATACAACCTGCCCATTGCCTCGCTCACGTTCACGAAGCCGAGCGCCAGCTCCACCACGGGTGTGTTCGCGCTGAGTGGCGCGCAGATGCCGCCGCAGGTCAGCATCGCCCGGCAGCCGCAGTCCACGACCAACAACGTTCCATCCTCCCCGGCCACCTTCAGCGTCGTCGCCATGGGCGCCGCGCCCCTCGGCTATCAATGGTATTACGGCCCCACCGGCGGCGCCGGCACTTTCGCGTCCCTCGACGGCCAGACCAACGCCAGCTTCTCCCTGGCCCCGGTGCTCCGGCCCACCAACGCCGGCAGTTTTTACGTCGTCGTCACCAACAGCACCAGCGCCGCGACCAGTTCCGTCGCCACCCTCACCGTTTTCCGCGCGCCCCTCATCGCCCGCCAGCCAGGCCCCACCAACCTGGTTCTGTTGACGGGCGTCAGCAACACTCTCTCCGTCGTCGCCTACGGCGCGCTCCCGTTGTCCTACTACTGGAGCACGAACGGCGCGTTCATTCCCGCGGCGAATAGCGCTGCGCTGGTCCTTAAGAACCTGCAGGTCTCGAATTCAGCCAACTACGCTGTCGTGGTCAGCAACGCCTTCGGTTCGGTCACCAGCAGCATCGTGTCGCTCACCGTCCTGCCGCCTCCATCGCCGCCCTTCGCTCAGGCGGTCCTGGCCGACCGCCCTCTCGCTTATTGGCGCCTGGACGAGCCCAGCGGCACCATTGCCCATGATTATGTTTCCGGCCTGAACGGCATTTACAACAAAGTCCTGCTCGGCCAGGCGGGCAATAACTTGTTGGGCACAAACACCTCGGCCCGGTTTGGCGCACTCGCTCCCAATACCAGTCTCGTTACCAACATTCCCATTGACTTCACCACTTCAACCAGCGCCAACTTCACAATTGAAACCTGGGTCAATGGAAATGCTCAAAGCGCCGACAATGGCCTGGTCACCAAGGGCGCCGGGGCAGGCGGCGAGCAGTTTAACCTGGACTGCGGTGGGGCGAACCATGGGTTCCGCTTTTTCGTGCGGGACTCCACCGGCGCAACCCACGCCGGCAGCAGCAGCGCCGCGCTTGACAGCAAATGGCACCATGTCGTGGGCGTTTGCGACCAAACCCACAGCAACGTTTGGCTCTATATCGATGGCGCCAGCGCGGGCCAGAGCTCAATTGTGCCTGGCAGCGGGCTGCTGACCTCGTCCAATTCCGTCACCCTCGGCTGCCGCCAGTCCGGCTCCAGCACCTTCGACCTCCAATTCGTCGGCTACATGGAAGAGGTCGCGATTTATAATTACGCCCTTAGTCCCGCTCAGGTTCAAACCCACTACCGGGTCGTCACGAATCTCCCGCCGGTTTTTGCCAGCAACCCTTTTATCGCCCCGGATGCCAACGCCGGCCAGTTCTACAGCGGCTCGATTGCGGGCAGCGCGTCGGACCCAAGCGGAGCCACCCTCACGTTTTCGAAGGCCAGCGGCCCGGGCTGGCTTGCGATCAACACCGCCGGCGGCCTGACTGGGACACCGTTCTCTTCTAATGACGGCACCAACAGCTTCCTCGTCAAGGTCACCGATTCCCTCGGGGCTTCTAGCACCGCGACCATGTACCTCAACGTGAATCCCGCTCCCCCCATCGGCGCAAGTCTGTCGCCCCAGGGGCCGAATTTATTGTTGAGCTGGGGTGGCGGCATCGCGCCTTACCAGGTCCAAATGGCCACGAACCTGGCCAGTCCTGTTTGGCAGACTGTTGGCGGTCTCCTCATCGACACCAATTTTTCGATTCCCGCGACAAACGACGCTGCCTTCTACCGCGTCCAGGGCCAATAAGTATCAAAAGACCTGTCCGTGGTCGTAAAGCGGCATCCCGCTGTATTCCTGCAAAGTCTCCAACGCAAAGCAGTCCACCTCGCAGTGGTCTGGATTGGGATAAACCGCCAGTTTCTTTTTGAGGTCCTGGATCTGCTGGTCGAGCGGTTTCAGGTCTTGCTTGGCCAGGTTCTCCACCTGCGTCGCCTGTTTTTGCTGCAGGGCCAGTTCGCGGGAACGGCCGCCATCACGCCGATTGGCACGCGGCTCCCGGCTGAGCGTATCGGCCCGATTTTTTGCGCCTGCCTCCTGCCCGGCCAGCGCTGCGTGTTGGGCGTTCAGCGCCTTCAACTGGGCGCTCAATTGCTCGAACTCGGCCCGTTCCCGCAAGGGCGGTTCTCTCAGGATGATTTTGCTCGGCCCGTCTCCCTTCGCGTGTTCCGTCACTCCCGGTCGGTTTGGGTGGTCGGTCTTTTCGATTTGCGCTTCCACTACCCAGCCCCACGCGTTGGTGCCGACGATCGTGCCCGTCACGTGTACCCACGCGGTCAGCGGCCGCTTCCCGTCGTGCTTGGCCCACCAGTTGAACAACGGGCTTAGCTCCACCGTCTGCCCGTTCACTACGCGTTTGGGGGCCTTGAGCGGACTGGCCGGCAAAGCGCTGCAGGCGGCCAGAACCACCGCCAGAGTTCCGCCCATCCTGGAACTCAGCCGCATGTGCATCATCTCCACGGTACGTCGTTCAAATCATCCTCCACCAGTAAAAAGGTAAACTGTTTGATGTCGTGTTCCATAAAGCTTCGCGATCGTCAATCAGGTTGCCAATCAGATAGAATTTAACTGACTATAACGAAAATGCCAGCATCGGCTCGCCCGTGCAGCAAGCTCCCGCCATTTACTTTCCCCACGCCCGCTGTTAAAACCTCATTGTGCTGACTGATTCCGCCTTATGGAAGTCCTTAAACGCCCCTGACCGGCTGACGTTGATCGCCGGGCCTTGCGTGGTCGAGAGCGAGAAGCTCTGCCTTAGGGTAGCCGCCGCCTTGAAGCGGGCCTGTGCCGGGCTGGGGATTGTCTATGTTTTCAAGGCCAGCTTCGATAAAGCCAACCGCACCTCCGCCCGCTCCTTCCGTGGCCCCGGGCTCGAGGAAGGCCTCCGCGTCCTGGCTCGCGTGCGAGAAACTGTCGGGGTGCCGATCCTCACCGACGTGCACAACGAAGCGCAGACCGGCCCGGCCGCCGCCGCCGCCGATATTTTGCAAATCCCCGCCTTTCTCTGCCGCCAAACCGACCTCATTGCCGCGGCGGTCCGAACCGGCAGGATCGTAAACCTGAAGAAAGGCCAGTTCCTCTCTCCCGGCGAAATGGGGCAGGTCGTCGAAAAAGCCCGTGCCGCCGGCGGCAAGCGGCTGCTGCTAACCGAACGCGGCACTACCTTCGGTTATAACAACCTGGTCGCCGACATGCGCGCGATTCCGATCCTGCGCCGGCTTGGTTGCCCGGTGATTTTCGACGCCACTCATTCCGTCCAACTGCCCGGCGGCGGCGGCGACAAGTCAAGCGGCCAACGCGAATTTGCCCCGGTGCTTGCTCGTTGCGCCCTGGCGGCCGGCGCTAACGGCCTTTTCGTCGAAACCCATCCCGACCCAGCCCATGCGCTCAGCGACGGGCCGAACATGATTCCACTGGCGCAAATGCCCGCGCTCCTGGCGCGGTGGTTGAGAGTTTGGAAAGCCGTCCGTTAACTATGGGGAAGAATACGAGGATGGCGGATGGCGGATGGCGGATGGAGCCGCAGTCGTGCCGTTCGACCCTACCCTCTATCCTCTATCCCCCGTTCTCAGTTGCTGCCCGCCACCGGGATTCTCAATTTTCAATTCTGCGGTTCGTGAGCCACTTGCGCTGTGGCGTTTGCTTCCTTGCCTTGGCCTGCGCCTTCGCTCCCGCTCTTGCCCCCGCGCAGCGCGTCCTCGAAGCAAAGGGATTTCAAACCGCCGACTACTATGAATCACCACACGAAGCCCAGGTGAAATCGCTGCTCAAGGGCACGCGGGCGCGCCCACTGGAGAACGACCGCGTGTATGTCTATGACGGTACGGAACTGCTGACCTTTCGCGAAACCGGTGAGCCGGAGCTCGTGGTTCGCGCGCCCGAGTATATCTATGATCAGCACAACCAAACCGCCAGTTCGGCCGGTCCGCTCCACGTGCAAACAGCCGATGGCAGGTTCTCCATCGATGGCGAGGGTTTCTTCTGGCAGCAGACCAACTCCGTTCTGTTGATTTCGAACCGCGTTCACACCGTCGTCCAGCCGGCCCTGCTGGAGAGCTCCGGTGCGACCAACCAGGCCAGAGGTTCGTCCCAGCAAACTCCCGTCGAGATATCTTCCCGCCAGTTCGAATACCAGCACGCCTCGGGCTTGGGCACTTACCGCGGCGCAGTCCGCGTGCAGGGCACCAACCTGGACCTCTCCGCCGGCCGCCTCACACTCAAGGTGCCGATGACCGACCCTCACCGGCCCGCCAGCCTGCAAAGTGTCACGGCCGAGGAGAACGTCGCGATGGCTTACGGCGGGATTCAGGCCACCGGTCAGGTGGTGGTTTACTCGGCGGAAACCGGGCTGGCAACGGTGACCGGTCACCCGGCCTGGCGCGCGGACCAGCGCGAGGGCCGCGGCGACGAACTTGTCATCGATCGCACGAACCGGACTTTCCGGGCCAACGGGCATGCGTGGCTCAAGATGCCCGGCCAGAGCCTCGGCGCTTCCGGCTTCCTCTCCCGCTCGAAGGCGGCGGCCACGCGAACCCCCGCAACCACCAACCGGTTTGTCGAGATTCTGTCCGACAATTATGAGTTCCGGACTAATTGGGCCGTGTTTCGTCAGGACGTCCGCGTCAGCGAAATCGTCAGCAACCAGACCGGCGGAACAATGACCTGTGCGCTGTTGACCGCCAGCTTCGCCGGCACCAACGAACTGCATGCGCTGGTCGCCGAAACCAACGTCGTGATCCAGGAAGAGGACAGGCGCTTCACCGGCGAAACCGCGGTGTTTGCCGGGACCAATGGCATCCTCGAGTTGACCGGCAAGCCCGAGCCGACCTGGCAGGCCGGAATGCGCTCGGGCACAGGAAAACTCCTGCGCGTGGACATCCAGCATGACGAAATGCTTGTGAGAGGCGACGCGTTGATGCGCCTGCCCGCCGAGGAACTTGGGCAGGCCCGGGCGCTGCCGGCCGCATCCCCCGCGCCCCGGCCCAAGTCGGCCGCTCCGCAGTTTGCCGATATCACTTGCGAGGAATACCTGGTTCGGCCCGAAACCGCCCTGTTCCGGGGAGGCGTCCGTGCCATTTCCCCCTCCCGCATGAACATGACTTGTGAAACGTTGACTGTGCTGGCGCCGCCGACGGCTGAAAAAATCCTGATCGCCGAGCAACGGGTCATCTTCGATCTGACCAGCGAAAAAGGCGATAAAATCCATGGCACAGGGGACAAAGCTGTTTACACTAACAGCATTACGAGCACCCTGACGAACGATCTGCTCACGTTGACGGGCAACCCCGCCCGGCTGGCCACCACGACCGCGACCAATGAAAACAATGTCATCGTGCTGGACCGCATCCACAACGTGCTCATCACCCGGGGAGATTACCGGGTCTTCGGCACCGCGAAAGCCGTCGATACCAACCTGTTCTTGATGCCGAAAAACAAACTCCTGAAATAATGAGCGAACCGCAGACCGACCCGCTGCTCGAGAAAGTGGATCCGGAAGTGCAGACCGTCCGGGCGCTGCTGGAGCCTCTGCTGGCGACGGAGAAGCTGGTCAAAGAGTACCGCCATCGGCGCGTGGTCAACGGCGTCTCGCTCACGGTCGCTGCCGGCGAAATCGTCGGGTTGCTCGGCCCCAACGGCGCGGGCAAGACCACGACCTTCAACATGGTCGTCGGCGTGATCAAACCCAATGAAGGCATCGTCAGGTTTCAGGACCGTACGATCACTCGCCTGCCGATGCATCGCCGGGCGCGCTTGGGCATTGGCTATCTCACCCAGGAGCCGTCGATCTTCCGCAAACTCACCGTCGAGCAAAACATTCTGGCCATCCTCGAGACCTGCCGCATGAACCGCCAGGAGCGGGCCGTCCGGCTCAAATACTTGCTCGAGGAATTGGACCTGACCCCGCTCGCGAAAAGCAAGGCTTACACCTTGAGCGGCGGCGAAAAGCGGCGGCTGGAAATCACCCGGGCGCTGGTCACCAGCCCAAAGCTGTTGCTGTTGGATGAGCCCTTCAGCGGCATCGATCCGATTGCAGTCTACGAGGTGCAGAAGATTGTCCGTCGCCTCCGCGAGCGCGGCCTGGGTATATTGATCACCGACCACAATGTGCGGGAAACATTGAAGCTGGTCGACCGGGCCTACTTGATTCATAAGGGAGAGGTGGTCTATGAAGGCGCCGCCGAACAGTTGGTGAACGACCCCAAGGCACGCGAAATCTACCTCGGACCGGACTTCAACCTGTGAACATGGAGCAATGGAGTATTGGAGTGATGGGAAATTGGAGTAATGGACTGTTGGTGCGTTGGAGTGCTGGGAAGCCGGACGGCAGTTCCGCTGGTTCTTTCTATCACACCGTTGTTCGGTTTCTTCTCCCCTGCATCACTCCAGTTTTCCCAACACTCCATTACTCCCTTATCCCAGAACTCCATCACTCCAATAATCCATCACTCCACTTCCCCATTCCCCCATGCACCGCGATCCCGTAACCGTCGAGCGTTTCTACGCCGAGCACGCGAGCGCTCTCGAGCTCACTCTCCTCGCCGGCGCCAGCGGCCTCAAACGCATCATTCGCGAGCCCACCGTCAATCGCCCGGGCCTCATCCTGTCTGGTTTCACCCGGTATTTTGCCTACAAGCGCCTGCAAGTCATCGGCAATGCCGAGGCCTACTTCCTCAAGTCCTTGCCCGAAGCTGAGCGAATCCAACGCTACAAAACTTTCTTTTCCTACAAGCTTCCTTGCGTCGCTTTTTCGCGCCACCTCCACCCGGACAGGCTGTTTTTGAAAGCCGCCGAGGAAGCGGCCGTGCCCATCTTCCGCTGTCCGTCGGTCACCATGAAGTTCATCAACCTTGCCACGCTGGCGCTCGAAATGATGTTCGCGCCTCGCGGCACTGAGATGGGCAGCATGGTGGATATCCTGGGCGTCGGCGTCATCCTCCGCGGCGAAAGCGGCATCGGCAAGAGCGAGAGCGTCCTGGCCCTCATCGAGCGCGGCTACAGCCTTGTCGCCGACGACATTACCAGGGTGACACTCGTGGATGGACGGGAAATCGTCGGCACCAGTGCGGAAGTCACCCGCAATCACATGGAGGTGCGCGGCATCGGCATCATCAACGTCGCCGCCATGTTCGGCGTCCGGAGCATTCGCCACGAAAAAAAGGTTGACCTTGTCATTACCTTGAAGTCCTGGAACGATGTCACGGATGTTGACCGCCTCGGCATGGAGCAGGAATTCGTCAAAATCCTCGGCATCGACGTCCCCCACATCACCATCCCTGTTCGGCCCGGGCGAGACCTGGCCCGGCTCATCGAGGTCGCCGCTTTCCATACCAAACTGAAGTCCACCGGCTATAATCCCGCCAAGGAACTTAATGACCGGCTGATCTCCCGCATGGCTGCCGGTGCAAAAGCCTAGCCCCGGGAGCAGGGGCGGGGACGGCCACGTCTCCGAGGGTGTCGGCGAAACGCCCGCTTTATGGGGACCTGAGCATGTTCTACGGGCAGCGCCGGCGTCCTCCCCGGCAAAAAATGCCGTCGGCAAGCCACTCTCGCGCTCGCCGTTAGTAGATTTTATTGGCCAAACCCCCTGCCGTCGACTACTTATGAGTCGAACGCCGCATGAGTGCGAAGAAGTTAGAAGGTAGCAATTTGAGCATGACGAGAGATTTCCAGGTGTCGAACAAGCTGGGCATCCACGCCCGGCCGGCCGCTATGTTTGTCAAAACGGCCAATCGCTTCGACTGCGAAATCTTCGTCGAGAAGGATGGCGAGAAGGTGAACGGCAAGAGCATCATGGGGCTGATGATGCTGGCCGCGGGACCCGGGAGCACACTCACCGTCCACGCTCAGGGTCACGACGCGTCGCAGGCGCTCACTGAAATCGAGACCCTGATCAAACGCAAGTTTGACGAGGAATGATCGCCCTTAAAAAGGTTAAAACGTTGAAGCGTTAAAACGTAAAAATTGAGTGCCCGCTCCGTTATTCCTCAATTCAACCTTTCCGACCGTCTCAACTTTTTAATCCTTTTAACGTTTTAACGCTCTCACGCTCCATCACTCCAACACTCCACTTCCCCAGCCCCGCATGCCCCCCGTCGAAATCGATGTAAAATACGTCGCCCACCTTGCGCGGCTGGCGCTCACGCCCGACGAGGAGCAAAAAATCGGCGCTCAACTGGGTCAGGTGCTGCGCTACATCGAGAAACTGAAGGAAGTCGATGTTGCCGGGGTCGAACCCACAGCTCACGCGTTTCCTCTGGTGAACGTCACGCGCCCGGATGAAGTTCGCCCTTCGATGAGTCAGGAAGATGCCCTCCGCAACGCCCCGGCGCAGGCCAACGGCCTCTTCATCGTCCCAAAGATCGTCGAATAGGCTTCAGAAATCCGCATTCCCCGGTGTCCGCGCAAACGGGATCACGTCGCGGATATTCGGCACGCCCGTCAGGAACATCAGCAAACGCTCGAAGCCCAAACCAAAGCCCGCGTGCGGCACCGAGCCATACCGACGCAAATCTACATACCACCAGTAATCCTCGGGCTTGAGTTGGTGGGACTTCATATTTTCCAGCAATTGATCCAGTCGCTCCTCGCGCTGCGAGCCGCCAATGACCTCGCCGATCCCTGGCACCAGCACATCCATCGCGGTCACCGTTTTGCCGTCGTCGTTCAGCCGCATGTAAAACGGTTTGATCTCTCGCGGGTAGTTAAACACCGTCACAGGCGATTTGAAATGTTCCTCCGTCAGGAACCGCTCGTGCTCCGACTGCAGGTTCAGCCCGTACTCCACCGGGAATTCGAACTGCTTGCCGGATTTTCTCAGGATCTCCACCGCCTCGGTGTACGCCACTCGCACGAAGGGCCGCTCGACCACGAATTTCAGCCGTTCGATTAACCCCCGGTCGACAAATTTGGCGAATAAAGCAAGATCCTCCGCGCAGTGCTCTTGGGCGTACCGCGCCATCGCTTTGATAAATTCCTCGCCGAGGTCCATGTTCCCGTGCAAATCGCAAAAGGCCATCTCCGGCTCGATCATCCAGAACTCGGCCGCATGCCGCGCCGTGTTCGAATTCTCGGCGCGAAACGTCGGGCCGAACGTGTAAATGTTGGAGAGGGCGCACGCGAACGTCTCGCCTTCCAACTGGCCGCTGACCGTCAGGTAGGCGCGTTTGCCAAAAAAGTCAGATTGCGGCTTCTCGTCAATGTTTCCCTTGAGCGAGGTGACGCGGAACATCTCTCCCGCCCCTTCGCAATCGCTGGCGGTGATGATCGGCGTGTGCACGTAAACAAAATCGCGCTGCTGAAAAAACTCGTGCACCGCGAACGCCAGCCGGCTTCGCAGCCGGAACACCGCGCCGAAGAGATTCGACCGCGGCCGCAAGTGCGCAATCGTCCGCAAAAACTCTGCCGTATGGCCCTTCTTTTGCAGCGGATAGGCCGCATCCGCGGGCCCTACCAGCTCGATTTTCGCGGCGCGCAGCTCCCACTTTTGTCCCTGGGCCGGCGACGGCACCAGCTTCCCCTCGATCGTGACCGATGCGCCTGTGGTGAAATGGATCAGGTGCTCCGAACCGGGCGTCCCCGCATCGACCACGACCTGCAGATTGGCCAGGCACGAACCGTCGTTGACCTCAAGAAAAGAAAACCCCTTCGAATCCCGGCGGGTCCGTACCCAGCCTTTTACCGTCACCTCGTCCCGGGGTTCGGTCGATGACAAAACGTGTTTAATCAATGTGCGCATGGAACCTAAGCCGCGGCCAATGCCGTCACGCGGACCACAGTACCCAAGCTCCGCTCTGCCGCAATCAAAACCGCCAATGGCCACCAATGAACACGAATACCACGATTGCGGGAACGCGTTGGTCAGGCAGGCCGCTGGATGGAGACAAATGACTCTACCGATGCTTACCGCTCGACGCTAAACTTGTGAAGCGTGGTTTCGTGATAGACTTCGCCCGGTTTCAAAATCGTTGACGGGAAATTCGGGTGGTTGGGGGAGTCCGGGAAATGCTGCGTCTCGAGGCAAAACCCGGCATGACCGGGATACGAGTAGCCGTTCACACCTTCAAACGCGCCGTCGGGAAAATTGGCGCTGTAGAGCTGGACGCCGGGCTGGGTCGTGAACACCTCCATTGTCCGGCCGGATTTGGGGTCCTTGAGTTTGGCGCAGAGAGCGAGGTCGCCGGCCTTCACGTGATTCACCACTAGGCAATGGTCGTAGCCGCCGTTGAACTGTCTGCCTTTGATCAGCCCGATGCGCTCGCCGATCGCGTGCGGTGTGCGAAAATCCAGAGGCGTTCCTTCCACCAACGCCATTTCGCCGGTCGGAATCAGCAGGTCATCCACCAGCAGATATTTGCTGGCGTTGACCGTTAGCACCTGGTCGAGCGCAGTCCCGGACTGCGCGCCAGCTAGGTTCCAATAAGCATGGTTGGACAGATTGACCGGCGTTGCCTTGTCCGTTCGGGCCGTGTAATCCATTTTCCACTCGTTCCGGTTGTTCAACTCATAGAGCACGGTGCAAGTGAGAGTGCCGGGATAGCCCTCCTCGCCGTCCTTGCTTGTGTAGGTCAATCTCAGGGCGACGGTGTCTCCGCCCTCGACCGCTTCCGCGGTCCAGACGCGCTTATCAAATCCCCTGGCGCCTCCATGAATGTGGTTCGGCCCGGCGTTCCGCGTCACCGGGACCTGGCGCCCTTCCAGGGTGAACTGCGCTCCGGCAATGCGGTTGGCGTAGCGGCCAAGCAGCGCGCCAAAGCAGGCGCTCTTCTTCTCGTAATCCGCTACCGTCTCGCGATTGAGAGTGACATTTGCAAACTTCCCGTCGGCATCCGGCGCTTCGAACGAGTAGATAATGGCGCCATACGTCATGACCTTGGCCGTAAGACCATGACGGTTTTTCAAGGTGTAGAGGTCGACGCCCAGGCCGTCTTTAGTCGTGCCAAAGGGGATTTTGGTGATGGTCGGCTGCTGCGCAGGCGCGAGCAAGGCGTTGTTGAGGACGAACCCCAGCACGGCAGCGAGGCAGAAGGCGGAGCGCGGCGGTTGCATACAGCCATTGTGTTGGAATGCGTGCTCACAAGCAAGATGCAGAGCGCGTATAGGAGCCAAGGTAGGGCTGTTTGTCCTCAAACAGCCGCAAACCGCAGTCACCTGCCCAACATCGAGACCAAGGTCGCACTCGACGGCGGCGCGTTGGGAAAACGCGCCCTACCTTCCAATTCAACCCCAGCCTTGAATCTCTTATCGACAGACCCGGCGTTCTCGGCCAGAATTCACGCCTGCGCCAGCGTTAACGGAAATGAAAGAACCGAATATGAAACATTCAACCGATGCCAATCGAAACGAGTTTCCAAGCCAGCAAAAAACCCGGTCCGCGGCGACGGGCGACTTCACTCGGCGACGTTTTCTAACGACCGCTCTCAAAGCCGGCGCGCTGCTGGCCGCTCCCCAATTCGTTCCTGGCCGCGTGCTGGGCATGGACGGCGGCGTCGCGCCCAGCGAGCAAATCGTGCTGGGGGGCATCGGCATTGGCAACCGGGGAACTTACGACCTCGGATGTTTCCTCGAGGAGAAGGATGTGCGGTTTGTGGCTGTTTGCGACATCAAGGTCGCGCGCCGCGAAGCCATTAAGAAAAAAGCCGATGAGAAATACGGCAACCAGGATTGCGCCACCTATCGCGACCTGCGCGAGTTGCTGGCCCGGAGCGACATCGACGCGGTGCTCATCGCCACCGGCCCGAACTGGCACGCGACGGCGGCCATCTTGGCGGCCGGGGCGGGAAAAGACGTCTATTGCGAAAAGCCCTGCACGAAGAATATTGCGCAGAGTCTCGCCCTCGCCGAAACCTTCCGCCGAACGGGCCGGGTGTTCCAGGCGGGCACACAAAGGCGCAGTCTGCCCAATTTTGCTTTTGCGATCGATTTGGCCCGCCACGGAAAGCTTGGCAAACTCGAGACGCTCCACGCCCATCCTGACGGCCTGGCAACCTCGATGAGCGGGTGGCTGCCGGAGGAATCTGCTCCTGCTAAGGAGGAGATCGATTGGGACTTGTATCTCGGGCCGGCCGCGTGGCGTCCGTTCAACAAAAAGTTGCTGGATGGGTTCAACTTTGAGAAGGGTGGCGGTCTGACGGGCGGCGGCTGCCTCGAATGGGGTTCCCATTGCGTGGACCTGTGCCAATGGGCCAACGACGCCGACAACACGGCGCCGGTTGAATACGAGCGCCAAGGCAAGGAACTGCACGCCCGCTACGCCAACGGTGTCAAACTGGTCATGCGCGATGATGGCTGGCTCGGGCTCGGCTCCTGCCCCGTGCGCTTTGAGGGCAGCACCGGTTGGGTGGAAACCGGCGATGATGGTGATATCGTCGCCAGCTCCAATTCGCTCCTAGTTGGCAAGGGAACCAAGGTTTCCGGTTACCCGGCGAATTTTCACATTCGGGACTTTCTGGATTGCGTGAAATCGCGAGCGCTGACCCGGGCAAACGCCGACGCCGCCTGCCAATCCCATATTACCTGTCACGCGGCCAACATCGCTCTCTTCCTGGACCGCAAGGTCCAGTACGACCCGGTTAAGAACGAGTTTATCGGCGATGAGCAGGCCAACCGGATGCGTTCCGAGGCCCTGCGCGCGCCATGGCGAATTTAACGGCTAAGTTTCGCAGGATGAACCTCAACAAGAACCGATCTATGAAATTCCAAAGTTCCCTGGCTCACGCCGAAGGCGTAGCGCAGATTTTGAATCTGCCGTATCGCAGGTTTCTAACCTGCTGGCCGCGCGGACCTGTGCGACATCGTGCAGACTGGAAGCCTGCGATCCAGCAGATTGAAAATCTGCGCTACTGGATACGCGGCTCGACAGTCATTGCAAGCCTGTTGATCCTGACTGCCTTGAGTGTTTCGGTCGGTGCCGCCGAGAGCCCCGATGCCGTTAAGCCCAAAGAGCGCGAGTTGCTCAAGGTGCTCCGCTCGGATGCACCGCCCGCCGAAAAGGCAATCACCTGCAAAAAACTGGCCGTTTATGGCAGCGAAGAGGCCGTGCCGGCGCTGGCCCCCATGCTCTCGGACGAAAGATTCTCATCGTGGGCTCGCATCGCCCTGGAAGCGATCCCCGGTCCGGCGGCTGACAGGGCGTTGCGCCAGGCGGCCGGCAACCTGCACGGGAAACTGCTCGTCGGGGTCATCAATTCCATTGGCGTGCGCCGGGACGCGAAGGCGGTCGGGCTGCTCGCCTCGAAACTGAAGGATCCCGATGCCGATGCCGCCTCCGCCGCGGGCGTCGCTTTGGGCCGTATTGGCGGGTGGAAGGCCGCCAAAGCCCTCGCGCGCTACCTCCCCAAGGCGCCCATTGCGGTCCGGTCGGCCGTTGCGGAAGGCTGCATTCGTTGTGCTGAGCAATTCTTCGCTCAGGGCAAGCCCGCTGATGCGGTGCAATTGTATGACACCGTGCGCGCGGCAGAGGTGCCGAAACAGAGAGTTCTGGAAGCGACGCGCGGCGCAATTCTTGCCCGGAACTCTGCGGGTATTCCCTTGCTGCTCGAACAACTGGGCTCCGCGGACCGCGAACGATTCGGCATCGGCTTGCGCACCGCCCGCGAACTGCCCGGCCGCGATGTGACCGACGCGTTGGTTGCGGAATGGCATCGGACCAGTGAGGCGCGTCAACCACTGTTGCTGCTGGCGCTGGCGGACCGCCGTGACGCGGCCGCCTTCCCCACCCTCCTCCAAGCGGCCCGGACCGGCTCAAAAAAAACACGACTCGTCGCCATGGGCGCGCTCGAACGCTCCGGCAACCTCTCGGGTCTCCCCGCGCTGCTGGAAAACGCAACCGACGCGGACCCCGATCTCGCACAGGCCGCGATGGGGTCGCTGGCCCGCTTCCCCGGCACTGACGTTGATGCTGAGCTGCTGAAACGCTTGCCCGCGGCTTCGGGCAAGACGCGCCGGACGCTGATTGAAGTAGCCTCCCGACGCGGCCTGGAAAAGGCATTGCCGGTTATCGTCGCCTCTGCCGAAGACCAGGACCCAACGGTTCGCGGCGCCGCTTTGCAGGCCATCGGCGCGCTGGGAGGGAACAACGAAGCCGCCGAGCTCGTTCGGCTCTTGCAGAAGACGCCCGGTTCACAAGACCGCACGGACATTGAAACCGCGCTGGTGGCGCTCGGCGGCCGGTCAGGGAGCGGTTCCACCCCGGTTTTGTTGCCGTTGGCCCAAAACAGTGACCCCGCTCTGCGAACTGTGGGCCTGCACGCGCTGGCCTCCGCCGGAGGCCCAGCCGCCCTGGCCACCGTTGCGGCTGCCACTGAAGACACGGACGAGGCGGTCCAGAACGAAGCCGTGCGCACCTTGTCCTCCTGGCCCAACACGTGGCCGGAAGACGCCGCCGTCACCGAACCTTTGCTCAAGCTCGCCCGGTCGGACACGAACGCCTCCCACCAGGTGCTCGCATTGCGCGGTTACCTCGAATTCCTCCGGGGCGACAAGAAACTGAAGGGCGATGACAAGGCCCGGAAATTGCAAGACGTGCTGCCGCTGCTCCAAAGGCCGGAAGAAAAGCGCTCGGCTATCGGGGTCATCCGCGAACTTCCCGCCACCGACGGGCTGCCACTGCTGCTTAAGCTCGCTGAGGAATCGGCGGTCGCCGACGACGCCTGCACCGCGATTGTCGACACGGCAAGCAAAGACCGGCCGGGGGTCTCCCGCGAAGCTCGCCAGAACGCCCTCCAAACTGTGCTCGATAAGTCGTCCAGTGACGCTACCAGGAAAAAAGCCGAAGACGCCCTGAAGAAGCTGACAAACTCCTGAAGACCCAAGGTTGAGTACACCGAACCAACTGACCATCTCCGCGCTGGTGTCGAAGCTGGCCGGCCGGGAGGTTTCAGCGCGCGCCGTTACCCAGGCCTGCCTGGACCGAATCCAGGGCGTGGACGGCCGGCTCCATACGTTCCTCAGCTACGATGCGGCTGACGCCCTCGCCCAGGCCGACGCCGCGGACCTGGCGCTCGCCGCCGGAGCGACCCACACCCAGCGGCCGCTGCTCGGGGTCCCGGTTGCCATCAAAGATGTCATTGCCGTCAAAGACCAGCCCCTGAACTGCGGTTCGAAAATTTTGGGGAAATTCATTTCTCCCTACGACGCGACCGTCATCCAGAGACTCAAAGCGGCGGGTGCCGTGGTTTTTGGCCGGCTGAACATGGACGAATTTGCGATGGGCAGTTCGACCGAGAATTCCGCATTTCAAGTCACCTGTAACCCCTGGGACGTCTCGCGCATCCCGGGCGGCTCCTCGGGCGGCTCGGCCGCAGCCGTGGCGGCGGACGAGTGCGTCGCCGCGCTCGGCTCCGATACCGGCGGCTCAATTCGCCAGCCAGCCGCCCTCTGCGGGTGTGTCGGCCTCAAGCCCTCCTATGGCCGGGTTTCGCGTTACGGGCTCGTCGCCTTCGCCTCGTCCCTGGACCAGATCGGCTGCTTCGCCAAGGAGACGCGCGACGCTGCCACGGTGCTCGAGGTTTTAAGCGGAGCGGACCGCTGTGATTCGACCAGTGTTCCCCAGCCCGTCCCCCATTATGCCGCGAGTCTGACCGGTGACATCAAAGGATTGAAACTCGGTCTGCCCCGCGAATACATGGTCGGCGGGCTGGACCCCGAAGTGAAACAGGCGATCGATGCCGCCGTGAAGCAGCTCGAGAAGCTGGGCGCCGAGATTGTGGACGTATCGCTGCCCCACACTGACTACGCCATCGCCGCCTACTACATCATCGCCACGGCCGAAGCCAGCGCGAACCTCGCCCGGTTCGATGGCATCCGCTACGGGCTGCGCATTGATGGAGCCGATCCCATCGCGCTGTACGGCAAGACCCGCGGCGCCGGTTTCGGCCCTGAAGTCAAACGTCGCATCATCCTGGGCACCTACGTGCTCAGCAGCGGATATTACGATGCTTATTATCTCCGCGCCCAAAAAGTCCGCACCCTGATCCGCAACGATTTCCTGAAGGCATTCGAGAAAGTAGATGCCCTTGTTACACCGACTTCCCCCACCGCCGCATTCAAGATTGGCGAAAAAGCCGATGATCCGCTGCAAATGTACCTGATGGATATTTTTACCATCTCCGCGAACCTCTCCGGCATTTGCGGCATCAGCATCCCCTGTGGATTCACGAAGACGCCGAAACTACCCATCGGTTTGCAGTTGCTCGGCAAACCCTTCGGCGAGGAAGCCATCCTTCGGGTCGCCCACGCCTACGAGCAGAGCACAACGTGGCATAATGAAAGACCGCCGCTCTGAAGAGGTTGCAGGTGCCAGGTTGAAAGTTGAAAGTTGCGTCCTGAACTGAGGTGGGTCTCGCAATCGTCGTCGTCCTCGTCCTCGTAATCGATCCGAAATTGAACCGGCGCAACGGCTCCATTACGATCACGAGGAGCATTGAAACGCAAAGCCCTTGCAGCGCCTTGACCCATCCTTCCAAACCTCTACCATTCGCTCGAACTTATGGCTAAAAAACAAGTGATTAAACCCGCGAAGTCCGCGCCCGCCGTCGGACCCTACAACCACGCGGTCCGAATCGGCGACCTGCTGTTTTGCGCCGGTCAGATTCCCATCGACCCGGCAACAGGCAATCTGGTGTCAGGCGACATCAAGCTCCAGACCGAACGGGTGCTGGAAAACGTGAAAGCGATCCTCGACGACCAGAGGCTCGCCTTTGCGAATGTGGTCAAAAGCACCGTGTTCCTGACGAACCTGGCGGATTTCGCGGGCATGAACGAGGTCTATTCCAAGTACTTTACGGCCGATTTCCCGGCCCGCTCGACGGTCCAGGTCGCTGCTCTGCCCAAAGGGGCAAATGTCGAGATCGAGGTGCTCGCGCACTTTTGAGCCCCCTTCATGAACCCGATTCTTCCCATCGTTGCCTTAATCGCGGGCGTCTGCGTTGGGGGGATTGTGCTATGGGTTCTCTTTCGGGGGAAGGTTGCCGGCGCCGTCGCTGAGACCCGGGCGCAGTTTGAGCCTCAAGTGGCGACGCTGACCGAGCGGGTCAACGCAAAGGACCAGCAGGTCGCCGAGTTGCAATCCTTCCTGGCGGCCGAGACAGACCAAAAGTCGCAGCTCGCAGTTCAACTACAGGAAGAGTCCAACTCCCGGGCCACTGCTGAGGAGAAGTGTCACCGCATCCCGGACCTCGAACTTCAGGTCAAGAGCCGCGACGAACGACTTGCCGGTCTGCAGCAGGAAGTAACGCTCCTGAAGAGCGTCCGCGCCGAACTGCAGACCACGGTGGACGCGGAACGCAAAGCCAGCGAGGAAAAACTGGCGCTGCTTCAGCAGGCGGAGGCCAAGCTCTCGGACGCCTTCCACGCGTTGGCCGCCGAGGCGCTCAAGAACAACAACCAATCCTTCCTGGCCCTGGCAAAGCAAAGCCTCGAGACCTTCCAGCAGGAAGCCAAAGGCGACCTCGCCAAGCGCCAGCTCGCGATTGACCAGCTCGTCACGCCGGTCAAGGAGGCGCTGACCAAACTGGATACGCAGGTCGTTCAATTGGAGAAGGAACGGGTAGGCGCTTACAAAGAGCTGTCGTCGCAGGTCAGAAGCCTGACGGATACCCAGGCGCAACTGCGCGCCGAGACGGCCAACCTCGTTAAGGCCCTCCGCGCCCCGCAGGTGCGCGGGCGCTGGGGCGAAATCCAGCTTAAACGCGTGGTCGAATTGGCCGGGATGCTCGAGTATTGCGACTTCAACCAACAGGCGAGCGTCACGACGGACGATGGGCGCCTGCGGCCCGACCTGATCGTGCGCTTGCCCGGCGGCAAAAATATTGTCGTTGACGCCAAGGTCCCGCTGGCCGCTTACCTCGAAGCGGTGGAAACGTCGGATGAGGCGCTCCGACTGGCCAAACTGCGCGACCACGCCGCCCAGGTGCGCACTCACATGAGCGCGCTGAGCCGGAAATCCTATTGGGAGCAGTTCCAGCCTGCGCCGGAATTTGTCGTGCTGTTCCTGCCCGGCGAGACCTTCTTCAGCGCGGCGCTCGAGCAGGACCCCGGCCTCATCGAGCAGGGTGTCGAGCAACGGGTGATCCTCGCCACGCCGACAACGCTCATCGCCTTGCTCAAAGCTGTCGCCTACGGCTGGCGACAGGAAAAACTCGCGGAGAATGCCCAGGAAATCAGCAATTTGGGCAAGGAGCTCTATAAGCGCATCGCCGACATGAGCGGCCACTTCGGGGACGTCGGCTCCAAGCTGGCCCGCGCGGTCGAGAGTTATAACAAGGCCGTTGGTTCGCTCGAATCACGCGTGTTGGTCAGCGCCCGCAAATTCCGGGATCTCGAAAGCGTCGGCGCCGAAACTGAAATCGAACCGGTTTTGCCGGTCGAGGCGGCGCCCCGTGAATTGCAGGCGGCGGACATCGCTTTGCTTAAGGAAGGCGAGGCAAACTCCGCGGCAGCGGACGCCCCGGCGGTGGCGAACCCGGCGCAGCCATCGACCGAGCAGAGGCCTTGATTGCCTGTCGAACGGGAGGAAAGCGGCAGAGGAGAGCCGCACTCTCCAAAACGCAAGCGTCGTCGCACGCACAACCTATGCCCGAAGGTTTTGGAGTGCGGCTGTCCTCTGCCGCTTTGGCCTTTCTCAGGTTGTTACGGCCGATCCCGCTGGCGCTTGCACCTCACAGTCGATCGACATGTTTCTGCATCGCCTCCTCCTGTCGCTCGATGGATTCCACCAGTCTGAACTGGGTGCGGCAACGGTCAAGGTTGTGGCCGGGGCGATGAATGCGGAAGTAGGTGTCACCTCCCAGGAAATCAGTAAGGAAACGGATGCCGATTTCGAACGTGATCAGCTTCCCGGAAAAGGCGATGTGGGCCTTCTCGGCCTTCGTGAGGAACTGGCCCGCGGTTGACAGGTACCCCTCCGCCAGCTTCTTGAACATCGGCATCTGCATTTTGACTTTCGTCAGGTCCGGCTCGTCTTCGAGTGTTGGACTGGTGGTGGTGCGGACCATGTCGCCGAAGTCGTAGAGCGCGCAGCCGGGCATGACCGTGTCAAGATCGACGATGCACATGGCTTCACCCGTGAGCACGTCGAGCATGACGTTGTTGAATTTCGTGTCGTTGTGCGTGATGCGCTCGGGAATGCGCCGTTTGGCCATCGCGTCGAGGATCACGTCCACCAGGGGCTCGCGTTTGAGCGCGAATTCGATCTCCGCTTTGGCTTCCACGGCCCGGTTGTAATGGTCCTTTTGTATGGCCTGCTGCAGCGCAGTGAAGCGCTTGCGGGTATGGTGGAAATCCGGAATGGTTTCCACCAGGCGCTCGCCGGGCAGATCCACCAGCAACCGCTGGAAATCGCCGAAGGCGCGGCCGGCCTGGAAGGCCTGTTCCGGCGATTGCACCGCTTCATAGGTCTCTACGCCCTCAACAAACACGAACGTGCGCCAGACTTCGCTGTCGCCGTTCTGGTAGAAGGACTTGCCGTCGCGGGTCGGGATGACCACCAGTGACCGGCGGGTCAGATCCCGGATGGTCTGCGCCTCCAGCTTTTTGCGGAGGTGGGTCGTGACGCGCATGACGTTTTTCATCACCGCGGCCGGATTCTTAAACACGCTCTTGTTGATCTTCTGGTGGATGTAACGGACGCGGGTGCCCCCCTGGTCGTAGGTGGCGGTGTAGGTCTCGTTGATGTGTCCGATCTTCAGAGTCTCCGCGTGGAGGATTTCGCCATAAATCTGGAACTTCTTGGAGATCTCCTGCAGTTGTTTTTCCTGGTAAGCCATAACCGATTTGTCTTTACGCTCAGTGTGAACCCGGCTCCGGTCAAAAACAATCCGTAAAAGACAGGATGGGGCGAAGGCGGACCAGGGAAGAAGTGAGCCTGGTGGGTTTAGCCGCCGTTTACTCGAGCACGGTCGTGCGATCGCGGAACCAGGTCAAATCAGTCAGATTGACGGTCGGCACCACGCGGATGTAAACACCCTGGACGACCGGTTTTATGGTTTCGGGGTCACGCCATTTGTGAATCTCGCAGTGGCCGTCGGCAAAAGCAAAAGTCGCCCCGCCATTGTGATAGGAAGCCGGGAAGTCCACCCAGATCGCGCCGCGCATCGTGGCCTGGAAGAAGCCGTCGTTAATACTGCCGGGGTGTTCATCGGTAAAAATCCATGCCAGGGCGGGCGGCGGCACGGTGATGTCCGAGACTTTCTTATAACCCCGATAGCCCATGTTATAATTTGGGGCCGTGGTGCCGTTAATATCCGGCGCCTGTCCCATCTGGCAGTTCATCGAGGTGCTGCGAATCCGGGCGCCGTTCCGGGCGGGCACCCTGTCCGCCGGGCATTTATAGACGCCCACGCCCTGGTTAATAAACGGCGCGAGCAGGCCCTGTCTGAGCAGGTCGTAGTTCGTGTTCGCGTCCGACAGGTCCCAGTCCATGTCCAGCGGGTTGACCCAGCAGAAGCCCGTCACCGTGTTTCCGGCGGCGTTGGGGACCATCATCTGGTTGAAGTCGTCAGCGTAGAGCACCCAGCCCACCATGATCTGTTTGTAGTTGCTCAGGCAGCGAGCGTTCGCCGCCTTGGCTTTGGCGCTTTGCAGTGCCGGCAGAAGCAGCGCCGCTAAAATCGCGATAACCGCGATAACAACCAGCAATTCAATGAGGGTGAACGCGAGTGGAACCGACGACGCCGGGCGCTGAACTCTCCGCGTCGCGAAAAGATGATTCATTGAGCCAATAACGAATTCTGGCGCTAGCGTAAAGCCTTTGGGAGGATCGGTCAAGCCTGTGAACGGGTTCGACAGGCCGTGAACTGCTTTCCACTCGATGCGACGGTGTAAGAAATTCAATCTTGTGATCGAAATTTGTGATTGCTTTCTTCAAAGAATGTCTTAGGGTGATTCCTACAGCACGTTTCCCTAGACGGACAATTGTCCGCGGTGATCGTCTGTTTGCACTGACTGGACCAACAACAACACGACGGACTATGAAACTCAATACTTTGCTCCCTCTGCGCACGGACCTCTGCAGGTTAGCCCTTGGGCTCGCAGCCACAGCTCTGGCTGCTGGTGTGGCCAGTGCCACGCCTTACGCGACCAGCCTCACCAACAATGGCACCGGCACCATTTCGTTCAGGCTGAACCAGACCACTGGCACAAATGATTTGGTCCAGGTGATATCCGGCGGCGGCACCGTCACCAATTCCCTGCAATTGCCCAGCGGGGACCCCGCCAACATCCTTCAACGCGGCTTGATTGTTACTAACCTTGGCGTCGCCCCAGGCGCCTTCCAGGTCCGCATCAAACATACCGGCAGCGGGGTCATCTCGACCAACAGCCCCTCCTTCCCCTTCAATTCCCCGCGCGGGATCAGCGTCAATAATCGTCCGGCCAGCCCGTATTTCGGTCGGGTTTATGTCGCCAATAGCGCCGCCGGAACGAAAGGCAAAGGGATGTTCGCTTTCAGCTCTGACCTCAGCGACATCCTCGGGCAGGGTGCCACCGCGATGACCGGAGGTTACACTTTTGGAGCAAACGACCTTGGGGCTCCTTATCATACTTCCGTTGCACCGGACGACTCCGTGCTCGTCAGCGACGCGTCGGATACCTCTGGGAACCTAATTTCGATGCCGCCGGACCTTAGTTCCTTCAACTACGTGCTCAAGCAGATTGAGGGTCCCAGCTTCGCGGTTTCACCCGTGGGGTCCAACAATGTTCACGGCACCGTCCAAAGCGGGTTCATCGTGGGGAGCGGCAGCAGCAGAAAGCTCTATACAATGGACGAAGATTACCAGACCGACCCCACAGCCGCCGCCGCCACGGAATGGAACAGCGCCTGGGAATATGACATTGGAAGTGGTCCGCTCCCCTGGTCCAATGCCCCCAACCGTAAGCTCATGACCCCCTACCTTGCCAGTTTCGCTGGCCAGAATGAAAAGGTTGAAGTCAACGGCCACTACCTCTACGCCAACCAACGCCGCTCGAATCCGCCGCAGCACTCCGCTTATATCGTCGATCTCAATAACCTGCAGGATCCCGGTACTTTTACAGGCGCGACGCCCTGGGGCATGTTTTGGACTTCACAGGGTGAAAGCCTCGCCGAGGGCTACAGCGACGACGTCTTGCGGGATACCATGACCACCTCGGTCAGCCCTGATGGCAAATGGTTCGCGACCATCATTGCTGCCGGCAGCGCCACCATCACCGCGCCGGACGGCACTACCTTTGCCAACGCCGCCAACGACATTATCCTGATCCCATTGACCAACGGCGTTCCCAATATCCCGGCGCACCAGGTATTCCATTTCGGCGGCTTGGGCAATGGTCGCGACCTGGCCTTCGATGCCGCGCACAATCTCTACTGCGTCAGCAGCGGCTTGGGTATTCTCCAGTCTCTGGATATTGGTGAGAGCACGGATTGCACCACTTCTTCAGACGGCACTTTTAGCTTGGCGACGCCTGCTACTCAGGTCTCAGTGGCCGCGAGCACACCGGTGGCATACGAACAGGGGGCCGTTCCTGGTGTGTTTACGATCACCCGTACGCCAGACGACATAGGCAATCCCGTTACGGTATTCTACACCCTTACCGGCACTGCCCAGGCCGGCACCAACTACGTTGCCATAACGAATAACGTCACCATTGCGGCTGGTGCGACGTCCACGAACATTCTCATCACTCCCATAAATGACGGACACCCGGACCTGACGCTTACTACTGTGTTGACGATTAAGGGCAGCGGCGGTTACAGCGTTGGTTTCCCTCTGTCTGCGACGGTGTACATTGCGGACAACTCAACGCCGCAACTCCAGATTGTTTCCCTGTCCACTAATATCTTCGAAGGCAATACCAACGATTATGCCGCCATGCACCTCCGCCGGTTTGGCGATACGAACGTTCAGTTGACGCTGGACGCAAGCAGCTTCACGTTCGGCGGCACGGCTAGGTCCAACGTGGATTATTATCTCGCCAACCTGCCGATCACTATCAATCCCGGCGTGGTGGATGTGATTGTCCCGCTTGTTTATCCACTTAGAGCCTCGACTGCGGTCGGCAGCCTAAGCGTTGTGGTGACTAACCTGGCGGGCACCGGCTATACGGTGACCAACAACACAGCCACCACCACCATTACGCTCGAGGCCTTGCCCCCTGGGACCGTGCTCTTTTCTGACAATTTCGAAGGCAATTCGTCCGCTAATTGGAACGTGGTCTTCCAGTCATATACTAATGGATCAACCGATTATAACGTTGTCTTCGGCTACGACTACACTTCCGGAAGCCTGGGGAATCTGTCGCCTATACCGGCCGCGCCGCACTCAACCAACGCCGATACCAAAGGGCTGTACATGACCGTGAATAAGAATGCTATGGTCTCTGCCGGTCTCAACCTCTATTTGAAGAATCACACCTTCGGCAGCAACTACGCGTTGCGGTTCGACATGTTCCTGGTGGAGAACAGTGCGGGCACGGCTCAATCCAAGGTCGAAAACGCCCTGTTCGGCATCAACCACGACGGTGCCCACACGAATTGGTTCCGCAACGCCGTAACCGGGACCAGCCTGCTAGGCTCCCCGACGGCGTCCGATGGCTTGTTTTTTGATGTCGGGGCCGATGGAAGCGGGGGCGGGGGAGCGCCTTATGACTTTGCGGCCTGGAGTGGACCGACCTACACCAACACAGTCAACGTCGTAGGGCCGACCAACTTCCTCGCCCGCCTGGCAACCACCACGACGAATATCTTTAAGCGACCGCCGTTCGACTCCGGAACCGTGAACGGCGGCGACCCCGCGAATACCATTGTCAACCCGACGCCGACCTGGACGCAGGTCGAGGTCAGCCAGGTCGGCACAATCTACGGGAATTTAATCACGTGGCGGATGAACAACACGGTGATCCTTCAATTCACCAATAACCTTCCAAACACTATCGGTGTCACTAATGGCACGGTCATGCTCGGCTACGTTGATCCATGGGACGACCTTGGCAATAGCAGCGCAGGCTCAGGCGAGGGCTGTGTCATCATTGACAACGTCCAGGTGGTTCAACTCTCCCCGGCGACGATTATCTCCCAGCCGACCAACGCCTTGGCCGATCTCGGCGGTACCGCCACGTTCACCGTCGCCGCCACCACCGTGACGGGCGTCACCAATTATCAGTGGTACAGCAATAGTGTGGCTATCGCGAATGCCACCAACTCCAGCTTGACGGTCAGCCCGACCACCTCGGGCAGCTACGCCGCGGCCTACTCCGTGCTGGTCAACGATGGGGCCTACTCCATCTGGAGCACCACGGCCACCGTTCATGCGGTCACGTTACCCTCCATCATCACTCCGCCTGCCACTCGGGCGGCCGTGGTCGGCAGCTCGCCCACGTTCTCGGTAACCGCTCGCACTTCCTCTGGCACCACCAATTATCAGTGGATGTACTATGGCACCAACCTCGCTGGCGCCACCACGCGGACCTTTACACTGACTAGCGTGCAGCCAGTCAGCTTCAACGGACCTTACACGGTGCGCGTAAACGACGGCTTTAATTCCGTCACAAGTTCGCCGCCGGCGACCCTCACCTTCGCGGTCTCCCCGGATCTGGCCGGTCCGGCCCGAACAGGCAACAACTTCAGCTTCAGCTTTGGCACTCAAATTGGGCCGTCTTATGTGCTGGATTACAAGTCCGCGCTAACCAACGCAAGCTGGGTGCCCGTGGGCACCAATGCGGGCACGGGAGGAATCCTCTCCGTGACCAACACCTCGGTCGCGCCTCAGGGCTACTACCGCATCCGCCTGCAATAACCAACAAGGCCGTTTCAGGGGAGGCATCCGCCAATCAAGCGGATGCCTCCTTTTGAGCCTCGCGTGCCGCAGAAACCTCATCCCTGGCCTCAGTGCTCGTGATTCCCTGAGAATTGGGGTGAGGGGAAACCAGGTCGCGCGTTTCGGTTCGGTTTTACCTTGACCTGCGGTAACGTCGGGCTTAATATCTTTAAAAGCCTGCACTTATTCAGCGCATGATGATTTGCCTGCCTTCGACCTTATGCTCCGGCCAGATGCGCTGGCGTAGAGCCCGCGGCTTCACACTCATCGAATTACTCGTGGTCATCGCGATCATCGCCATTCTGGCGGCCATGCTGCTGCCGGCCTTGGCCAGGGCCAAGATGAAAGCACAGGCAATCCAGTGTGTGAGCAACCTGAAGCAACTGCAGCTCGGCTGGCACCTTTACACGGGGGATTTTAACGATATAATGCTTCCTAATGCGCCGCTAGGCTCCACAACGGACAAGAGCTGGTGCTACGGCCAGGCGGAAGGCTGGGGGGCCAATTTTGACGCCAACACCAATGTGGCACTCTACCAGGCGTCGATTCTGGCTCCTTTCTTGGGCAACCAACTCGGCGTTTACAAGTGTCCTTCCGATAAAATCCCCTCAGCGAACGGCCCGCGCATCCGCACCTATTCGATGCAAAGCCAGATGGGGAACATCTTTGATTCGGTTTACCAAATCACCAGGGCTTATAATCCCAACTACGCCGCCTTCCGAAAAGTCAACGAACTCAGAGACCCCCTGCCTCCGACTTATGCGGCGGTGTTCCTGGAAGAAAACATGTGCAGCATGAACGACGGGTACTTGCAGGTTAACAATGGCACGCCCGTCTTTCCGGACGTCCCCGGCTCTTATCATATCTGGGCGACCGGCGTTTCGTTTGCCGACGGCCATGCTGAGCTTCACAAGTGGCTGACTCCCGTCCTTAAAATACCAGTGAGCTTCGGGTATAACAACGCCAGCATCGGCACAGGCATAAACAATGCTGACTGGGTTTGGTTCTCTCAACATACCTCGTACAAAACCCAGTGAGGGATCATTTTCCCCCTTCTTCTACCTGAAGGGGAATCCTGAGGATGGACTAAACCGGCCACTCGACCGCATCAGGATAGGTAGGGCGCGCTGTCTCAGCGCGCCGCTAATGCGGATCTTTCACCGGTTCTGGGGACGCGGAGCACAGCGCGTCCTACCTTCATGCTGTTCAACCCATCCTCTGGTCCCCTCGCCGGGCTCCCCGCACCAGCGTCCCATCCCTCCGGAGGCGCATCCGCTCGCCGCGCCACTCGATGCGGTTGCCGAGAAACGACATCACCCAGACCGCGGCCTGGAGCAGGTCCTTCACCGGCACCAGCCATGCCTGCTTGAGTTGCGCGGGCGCACCCGTCAGGAGTTGTTGGAGGTTTAACGCGGTGCCGATGCGAGTGAGGCAGAAGCAGAAGGCGAACGTGATTTCCCGCCCGGCCGGATAGAGCGCCGCCCACAGTAGCGGCCACAGCGTTGCGTTGCTGAGGATGCTGAAGAAGTACGGCAGCGACTGGCAGACGCGTATGGTGCGCCCCCAGCGAAGCTGGTGTCGCCAGACGTCGCGCCACCCCATCGGGCCCGACCAGCATTCGACAACCACCGGACAAAGCACGATGCGATAACCCCTCCGCGCGATCCGGTTGCCGAGCTGGTAATCGTCCGCCAGGCACTCCGATAGCGCCGCGAATCCGCCGATTTCGGCCAGTTGCTTGCGGCGCGTCGCCATCACGGCTCCGAGCGCAAAATCGAGCGCCTTCAGACTTTGAGACTGCAGCACCTGGCTCCAGAAATCGGCGTTCACCGCCACAGCCTCCCACTGCATCGCCAGGGTGGCCGGATTGGCGAGCCGATAGAAACAGTTCACCAGCCCGGCCTCCGGGGCCTCGAGTGGCGCAACCAGATTGGCGAGCAAATCGGACGGCACGAGAACATCCGCGTCGCTGATCACCAACAGTTCGTATTTCGCCAACCGCTCGATCTCGGCCAGTTTGCACGCTTTCAGGTTCGCCCCGCTTAACGGGCCGCAGACCAGTAATTGAGCATCGGCGGCGGGAAACTCCTGCAACAGGGCCCGGACAATGGCGCAAACCGGATCTTCGGCTGAGGCAACCCCGAATAGTATCTGAACTGGACCTGAATAATCCTGAGTAAACCAACTCCGGAGGCAGGATTCAGTCGTGGCGTCGCACCCTCTCAAGGGCTTGAGCAAGGTCACCGCCGGCGCAAAAGAGGGATTCGGAACACGCCGGTGCAGCGGAAAACGTCGTGCCACATACCACTGCCACAAGGTCAGCACCAGGCTCAAGAGCGCCAGGCAGCCGAGGATGGTATTCAAGAGCACGGCGGGGTTCGTAAGATTTAACACTACGAATGGCAAGTTGATTCTGGGTGGCGACGTGTCTGATTTTGAGCCGCTTTACGGGTCACAGTCCGCAGTCGGCGGGCTCGAAAAGATTATTTTAATGTTCGGATTGCTTTGGATCAGGTCGAGACGACGTGGAATGACTTGGGTGCGGGTCGACCGGACGCCGCACAAAAGGGGTGCAGATAGGTGCAGATGGGTGCGAATGGCTACAGATGATTTGTCGCGGAGAGCTGGCCTGATAAAGATCGATTCCGAGGACTACGACGAGGAGGATTATGATGGGGGTATATACCCTTGGGGGTGCCTGGACCCGTCAACCCGTCAGGACCCGCAAAAAGCAGGCCTTTTTCCGCGATTTAGCCGTCAGCCTACCCGTCAGAAAACGTCAGCAGACCCGTCAGGCGCCAAGAGACGCGAGCCTCGCGCCCCAGGTCTCAGGTCTCAAGTCCGATATCCACGGTACGGCGTCACGCGGGCTGGGCGTGTAAAATGTTTTGCGCGCAGAAGGGGGTAAAACAGCGGTGACACGGTGACAAGGCCGTATTTACCGAGAGATCGGTGCGTTTCCAGCGGGGACAAAACGGGGACAAATCGGGGACAGAGCGGGGACATGCGGGAAAGGATAAAACGGCGCAGGGCGCAGTCAATACATCGGTAACACTTTTGGGTTAATAGTTCACGGTGTTCCGGGGGCGGTGACAGAGCGGTGACGAGCGGTGACAGGTCTCAACTCGCAAGTGGCAGGGGGTCGAAGTTGGGGGGAGAGTCGCCGGGTGAGCGGACGGAATATTTCTTTCTCAGACGATGCGCCAGTGCGATCCGTTATCCGTTACCCAACTGACGGCCAGCCAGCAGAATTGCAATAGATAATGATCTGCCTCCTCCCCAAAGCATTCCGCCCTGAAGTCTCCGGCCTGCGGACCATGAACCGCCGCCCGCGCCCCGGCCAAAGGGCGGTACTAAGCCGGGGCCAACTTGGGTTGTCTGCCGCAGCGTTTCTGCCAGTAAGCGTTGGGGATGCCGAGTTTTTGACGGCGGACGCAAACGGTCGAGACCAGCCGGCCGAGCCGAGCCGCAATCTCGGTGTCGCTCGCGGTGCCCAACAGCGCGTACTCGGCGGCAGTCCAGGGCCGGTGGCGGGCAAAGCGGACGGCCACGCCGAGCTTCCGCCGGCGGGTTGCGACCGCGTTGGGGCTTAGTCCCATGGACGCGGCCACCTGGCCGTCGGTCAGTGTGCCCAACAACGCATCTTCCTTCGCGGTCCACTGGTGCAGCAGGCGTCCGAATTTCGGGGTTTTGAGATGGATTCGTCGGGCCTGGACGGCGAACGCGGTGCGGCCCAGGCGCTGAGCCAGCTCCCGGTCCGGCATCGTGCCCATCAGCTTGTCCTCCTCAGCCGAGTAAGCGCCATTGTGCCCGCCGCGGCGACGGGAGGCGACGGCCCGGTTGTGCGCGAGCCGCGCCTGGGCGAGTTGTTTCGCGCACGGACCCAGCTTCAGGACCCGGCGCTGATGCTGAACGGCCTCGACGGTCGTGCGGAGCAACGCCGCCACTTCCTTGTCGGTCCGCACTCCCAGCAGTTTACCGTCTTCGGCGGTCCATACATGCCGGCGGGCATTGAACACGCGAATGGCAAGGTGGATTCTTCGGCGTTTCACTGCCGAAAGGGCGCGCCTGAATTTCCGGGCGAAATTCCGGTCGCTCATTTTTCCGAGCAAGGATTCCTCCCGCTGGCTCCAGGGCCCGGGAGTGCCGTAGGGCGCGATACCCTTCTGGGCGCGACGGGTCTGCACGCTCTTGAGGGGGCGCTGCAAGCCAGCCGCCACCTTGGCATCGGGCGCCGTTCCCAAGAGTTTGTCTTCAGCGGCCGTCCAGAGCCGGTTTTGCCGCACCAGCAGCGGGATTCTTTTGTGAAGTCGCCGCTGCAGGACACCCGAGAGCGGATGTCCTGTGCGGGCGGCGACCTCTTCATCGCGCATGGTCCCAAGCAAGGCATCTTCCTGCGGGGTCCAACGCCGCCAGGGCGAGTGGAAAGTCGGGCTTTTGATGGCGAGCTTCCTGCGCCGCCCGCGAACGCCCCCTAACGGGCGATTGAGCCGCAGCGCAACCTCCTTGTCGCTGGCGGTGCCGAGCAAAGCGTCCTCGGCCTGGGTCCAGGCATCCGGTCGGGGGGCGTGGGCCGGCGGGATATGGAGCTTGTGCCGGCGGGCCGCAATGGTGGCGGGCTGACGGCCGATGCGGGCGGCGATCACTGGGTCCGACGCCATCCCCAGCAAGGCTTCCTCTTCCGGTGTCCAGGGGCGATATTTTGGGTCAGGCTTGGGCTTGCCCAAAACTCCGCGCCGCACCTGAACCGCGATGGTGCTGCGGTTGAGTTGCGTGGCCAACTCCTTATCCGGCATCGTGCCCAGCAAGGCATCCTCCTCGGGCGTCCAGGCTCCCGCCCGCCCGATCCCAAATTGCCGCCGGGCGCGACGCACCGCCGCTTCTGAATGACCCAACCGGCGGGCGGCCTCGGCAACGCTATATTGTCGAAGCGCCACCTTTTCTTGCTCCGTCCACTGGTCAGGCGGCTTGTCCGGAAGTCGCCGCACCAGGCGCACATCTGTTCGGAGCTGGCGCATCGCGCGCACCGCCTCCTTCGTGCGCCCCGTTCGCCTCGCCAGCTCAGCGTCCGGAATCTTCCCCAACACCGCGCGTTCCTCCGGCTTCCAAAATCGTTCCCGATTGAACTGCGGAATGCCCGAGCGAAACCGTGCCAACTGGACCGCCGCTTTCGTGCGGTTCAGGTTCCGCGCCGCCTCGGCGTCCGTCATCGTGCCCAGGATGCGGTATTCAAACGGTTTCCAGACCCGAAACCGCGCGCGCGGTTTGTAGGGAGGGATTTTTAACTCCAAACGTTGCCGCCGAACCTCGTGATTGGGTCGCCGCAACCGGCGCGCGAGCTCGTGATCGTTCATGGTCGCGAGTAGCCGGATCTCCCGCGCCGTCCACCGTCGCGGACCCGTGGCCAGCCCGATGCCCCGCCGCTCCCGCTCCGCCACGACTTCCTTGATTGCCCGCCGTGACCGCCGGGCCAGGACAGAATCCGGCAGTTTGCCGAGCTGCTCAAGCTCGGCCTTTGACCACTCACCGCGCCTGATCTTTCTGAAGGTTGGCATGACCCAACGGTTACCCTCTGGTTCTACCAGCAGTTCGATATGCCAAACCTTCCGCGAGCCCGCCAGACTTTTGTTCGTTACGCTTGGTCACGCCCCCGTGGTGGCGCTCCGACATCCGTGCCCGGTCTCTTTTATCCTCAACAGGAATGGGCTTGACACTTTCCGCTTTGCGCTGCAAAGTATTGCCCATGGAATCGAATTGGGCCGCCGAGCATTTGCAGGTCATCCGCACCCTGATGGAACGCTCGGCCCTCTACCGCCGCGCGCTGGCGCCCATCATGCTCTACAGCGGCATTCTGGGCATCGTCGGTGGCGTGTTGGGCCGGGTCCTGCACATCGACTCTGCGCGAGGTTTCGTCGGGTTCTGGTCGGGGGTGGGAGTGCTGGCTTTGGTCGGTTCCTTTTTGCTGGTCCGCCGTCAGGCTCTGAAAGCGGCCGAGGCTTTTTGGTCGCCGCCAACGCGCCGTGTCGCGCAGGGTTTGCTGCCACCTTTGTTCGCCGGGTCGGTCGCCGGCCTGTTGGCGCTCCTTTGCCCCGAGTGGGATTTCCTGCCGGTGTGGGCGCTGCCGGCGTTCTGGATTCTGCTTTATGGATGCGCGCTTTCAGCCGCCGGTTTCTTCATGCACCGCGGCATCAAACTGCTGGGCTGGCTGTTTATCTTAGGTGGGTGTGCGCTCATGGCCACGCGCTGCCATCCGGTGACCGCCTTCTCGCTGGCCGACGCACACTCGCTGATGGGCGGGGTCTTCGGAGGGGTGCACCTGGCTTGCGGCATCTACCTCTATTTTACCGAACCGCGTGGGAATGAAACGTGAATCCGCAAACTTTTCTCCAGCTCGATCGCGTCATTCACGAGAAAGGCCGGCTGGGTATCATGTCCATGCTTGCCGCCTCCCCGGCCTTATCGTTTACCGAGCTGCGCGACGCGTTGACTATGACCGACGGCAACCTCACCACCCATATCCGTACCCTGCAGGAAGCCGGCTATGTCTCAGTGACCAAATCCTTCCAGCACAACCGCCCGCTTACCACCTGCGCGCTGACGGCCGCGGGCAAAAGGGCCTTCACCGGCTACATCAATTTGCTGGCCGAAATCGTCCAGCAAACCAAACCTAAGTGAAAAATCATTTTGAACGTGCCGGCACCCGTCTGGTCTTATGCTTTGTGATACAAAGTATGCGGGGCGCGGGATTCCAATCCCGCGGGTGGCGCGGGGCAAGCGGGGTCCTCTTTCCGCGATTCAATCGCGGGATTGGAATCACGCGCCTCGCAGGCGGGCAGTTGAGCTGACCAACAGAGAACGTGTGACGAGATGAGAATCATTCGGGCAGAACATTTGGGGATGTGTTTCGGCGTGCGCGACGCGATTGCGCTGGCCCTCGAACAGGCCACCAGTCGGCCGCTCACGATCCTGGGCGACCTGGTGCACAACGAGACGGTGCTGTCTGAGCTGCGCGCCCGGGGAATCAAGATCGCTCAGCAAGCGGCGACGGTGGAGACCCAGGCGGTAATGATTACTGCCCACGGGGCCTCGGACCGAGCGATCTCACAGGCGCGAGCGCGCGGCCTGGCCGTGACCGAGGCAACCTGCCCGCTGGTCCACGTAGCGCACCGTGCGGTGCAGCGCCTGGTACGCGAGGGCTATCACCCTCTCGTCATCGGCAAGCGCGACCACGTCGAGGTGCGCGGTCTGACCGAGGATTTGGCGGAGCACGATGTCGTGCTCACGGAAGCGGACGTGCTCGAATTGCGCGAACGTCCCAGGTTCGGCATCGCGGCGCAGACCACCCAGCCCATCGACCGGGTGCGGCGCCTGGTCGAGCTGATTCGATGGCGTTTTCCGGGCTCTGAGGTAAGGTTTATTGACACAGTGTGCCAGCCGACGAAGCAACGGCAGAATTCGGCGGTCGAGGTAGCACAGCAATCAGACGTGATGGTTGTGATCGGCGGCGCCCACAGCAACAACACCCAGGAACTGGTCAGGACCTGCTCACGCTACTGTGTGAGCGTGCATCACATCCTGGCGGCCGAAGACATGCGTCCGGAATGGTTCGAGCTTGCTCAAACGGTAGGGCTCACGGCGGGAACCTCCACACCGGAGGTGATGGTGAAGGCGGTCGAAGACTGGCTCTTACGGCTGGCGGCTGGCCGGGGTGCGCCGGAGCGGCATTTAAGGGCCGCGTAACCGCCACCGACGGCTTGGCAACGTGAACCTCGGATTGAATTTAACGCGTTCTTGAACAACTATTGTCGATGTAGGAGCCGACGTGAGGAGGCTCAAATTTCTCGGGGTTTTGATCCCGATCAGAGACTCCTCACGCCAGCTCCCGCAATCTAAACACACGTTCCTGGACGCGTGAAAGGAAAACTATGAGAAATGAATGGTTCAAATGTTTGGGCTGGGTGTACCGGCCGGCGAGCTGGCAAGGAATAGTGCTGGTGCTGTTGGCGATCGGATTTTGTGTGCAAGTCTTTGTCGCTGTGGACCGGCATTCGCATTCCGTTAGCGACACGCTCTACGGAGTGTTTCCTTATTTTGCGTGTTGCTTTCTGCTCTTGAACTGGGTGGCGTCGCACACGAGCGGATCCGGGCAGCGCGACGAAGGCGCAGATGGATGACCGGGGTTGCGACCGATGAAATGCGCGAGAAATCGTGAACGGCAGCGGCTGACCGTGGTTGTCTTTGCCGTGGCGATGGCATGGGTGGAGGCGGCGGTCGTATATTATCTGCGCACGATGATCGACCGGATCGATCCACACCAGCCGGAGCCGCTGCCGATTATTGGCGGCTTGGGTCCGGCGGAGCTCGTTCGGGAGGTTGCCACGCTGCTCATGCTGCTTGCGGTGGGGGTGCTGGCGGGCAAGACCTGGGGAAGCCGCCTTGGCTACGCCGCGCTGGCTTTTGGAGTCTGGGACATTCTCTATTACGTGTTCCTCAAATTGCTCTGCGGGTGGCCTCATTCACTTTTGGATTGGGATATCCTGTTTCTGCTCCCGTTGCCTTGGTGGGGTCCGGTGCTGGCACCGGTATCGATCGCGCTGCTGATGGTCGTTTGGGGAGCCCTCGCGAGCGGCGAGGCGACCGTTCCAGCCGATGCCTCGCGCGCATGGAACCTCTGGTTGGTGAGCGCGGCAGGGGCCGCCCTCGCGCTTTATCTGTTCATGGCGGACAGTATTCGTGTTTCGCGTGATGGAATCGAGGCGGTGCGCAATGTCCTTCCAGCGGAGTTTAACTGGGGTTGGTTCGCGGGAGCCTGGTTGCTGATGGCAGCGCCGGTCTTGAACATTCTTGGCCGGCGCTTAAGATTCCTGAGGGCAAGAAATGCCGCCGCGACCGGCCTGCGCCGATCGGACGCTGCTCCCGCGCGTTCGGTTGGGGCGATGGAACCGGAATGAGCCGTGGCAACAGCGCGACTTGGTCGAGTGGTGCCGTATGCCGGATGGTCAATATTACGATATGAAACTAATGAAATTGGCATTTAAACGGGAAACGGTCATGCCGATGCTGGCCCTCGTGTTTGCCTCCGGTGTCACTGCCGCGTTGGTAGTGGCACGGATGGTCTGGATCGGCAGCGCCCGGGACGGCTTCCTGTTATGGAACCTGTTCCTCGCCTGGCTGCCGCTGGTGTTCGCTTTGCTCGCTTGCGACGCTTACCGCAGCGGGACCGCAGGGAACTGGCGCTTTTTTGGCTTGGCTGGCGCCTGGCTGCTATTTTTCCCGAACGCGCCCTACATTTTCACCGACGTTATCCACCTGGCCAACCGGTTTCACGGCCAATTCTGGGTGGACCTGGTGTTGATTCTGATTTGCGCCCTCACCGGGCTCGTGCTGGGTTTTGTGTCGCTCTTCCTGATGCAGTCAGTCGTTTCGCGAATGTTCGGCCGGGCCGCAAGTTGGCTCTTTATCGCGGGGATTGCTGGCCTAAGCGGAGTCGGTATTTACCTTGGACGCTTCCTGCGTTTCAACAGTTGGGACGTCGTATTTAAGCCCTTGGCGCTAGGTCGCGACCTCGGCCACTTGGCTGCGAACCCGCTGGCACATCCGCACTCGTTTGTCTTGCCCGCGCTGTTCGCCACTTTCCTGTTTATCGCGTACCTGATGCTCTACGCCCTGACGCATTTGCAGCATGCCCCGATCGTGGCGGCCTCGCCGAACGCTGCGAAATGACACGGAAAGCATTGCTTGAACGGCGGATAAGAGTTCTCACCCCGTTCTTTCTCGCCGGGCTGGTGCTCAGCGGAGTTACCGCCATCCCTTTGGAGGTTGAAGTTGACTGGCTGGCGAAGATTACTCATCTCTCGACCATTCCCGACTATTCCACGCAGGATACTTTAGGACGGTTGGGACGGTTGGGACGGTTGGGACGGTTGG
>Ga0210409_10000365_pt1 | contig 81301 bp, 76 predicted proteins | sample IncBWH17MmetaG_FD_161649 | JGI IMG/M metagenome (GOLD analysis project Ga0210409, IMG submission 161649) | Forest soil microbial communities from Barre Woods Harvard Forest LTER site, Petersham, Massachusetts, United States - Inc-BW-H-17-M | ecosystem: Environmental > Terrestrial > Soil >... | reverse complement strand
AGAAGGCAAACCTGGTAGAACTGGCCATCGGCAGCCCGCCGGGGCCAGGAAAACTCGTGGGAGCAACGGCCTAACATAAGAACGTCCATTAACTTCTGAGGCATGTTCGTCTTTCCGGGACGGGATCGCCGGAAGACACATCATCTAACGACAGCGTAATTTTGTGTAGGTTACTTTCGTGCGAGACCCAGACAACTCGGTTAAGTTACTGCGGTTCGTGCGGTTGCAGGTCAGTCAGATCGAGTTGTACTCAGCGTCTGGGGGAGTGCGGCGGTCTTTTGCGCCATTTCTCGCCGATTCCGCGCTTTAAGAGATAGGGCGTTATTTAGACGCGACCATCGGTGAGTGAGCTTTATTCAGGAGGAATTGTATGTCACTGGCCAGTCAAGACTTTGCGATTTGTGGGCGCCATGTAAGTGGAGCGTTGGCGTTGGGGCTTGTGTTCATGTCGGCTTTCCTGGCGTCGCCTCTGGCAACGGCGCAAACCTATTCCGTGCTGTACACATTCAAGGGCGGTACCGACGGAGCTGGTCCTCGGGCAGGTTTGATCCGCGACGCAAAGGGCAATCTCTACGGCACAACCTACTCGGGCGATACGTTCAATAACGGAGTGGTGTTCAAATTGAATACCACAGGCAAACAAACTTTGCTGCACAGCTTCGACGGCGCGGACGGGGCGCAACCCTGGGCAAGCGTGGTTCGGGACTCAGCGGGAAATCTATACGGGACCGCCTACAATGGCGGCGTTTCCGGCTTTGGCCTGGTGTTCAAGTTGGATAACAAAGGAAAGGAGACCCGCCTGTACAGTTTTACTGGTGGGGTGGACGGCGCCAACCCCCGCGCTTCCCTGGTTCGAGACTCCGCAGGCAACCTCTACGGCACAACTTTCTTTGGCGGGGCGTCGGGTGCTGGAACCGTGTTCGAGGTGGATACGACTGGAAAGGAAACCGTCCTCTACAGCTTTAAGAACGGGGCTGACGGAGGATATCCCTGGGCAGGCCTGGTTCGAGATGTGGCGGGCAACCTCTACGGCACAGCCGTTAGCGGTGGCGCCTCCAATTTTGGAGTTGTCTTCAAATTGGATAAAACTGGTAAGGAGACGGTTCTCCACAGCTTTGCGGGTGGGTCTGACGGCATGTTTCCCGCCTCGGGTAACCTGGTCCGCGATTCCGCAGCCAATCTTTACGGCGTTACTCCCTCGGGTGGTGTTCCGGGTTACGGCGTGGTCTACAAGGTGGCGAAAACCGGTCATGAGACTGTGCTCTATACCTTTGCCGGACAGGCGGACGGCGGGGATCCCGTGGGCGGTCTAGTCCGAGACAGTGCAGGCAACCTGTATGGCACCACTAACTATTCCAACTTCGGTGGTAACGCCGGCTACGGGGGAGTATTTGAGCTGAGTCCCGCCGGCCAGCTATCAGTTCTGTACAACTTCACCGGAAAGGCGGACGGCGCGCCAACCTACTCCACCCTGCTCCGAGACACAGCTGGCAACCTCTACGGAACTGCCTATACCAGCAACCCTGGTCTGGGAGTGGTGTTCAAGCTCGCTCCTTGAGCAGCAGGAGCCTTGCCCGATTGACCAAACAAAAAGATACAGTGGGAAGGGAGAGCGTGGGCGCGGGAAGGGCGGGTTATGTCTCAGAGAGTTCGGGTCATCAATCTCGAAGAGGGATTCCCAACTCGCGATCAGGCGTATCAGAAGCTCGAAGCCGCGCTGGCCCGCGCGCGAAAAGACGGCATCCTGGCGTTGAAAGTGATTCACGGTTATGGCTCGACCGGTGCGGGCGGAGTGCTGCGGTTCGCCATCCGCAGCTTCTTACGTCAGCGAAAAGAGAAAGGTGAGATTGCAGCATTCGTCAACGGAGAGAGTTGGTCAAGCTTCGACGAGCGGAGCAAACTACTCTTTAAGAAAGTCCCGCAACTGGTGCTGGACAGTGATGTGGGGCGCGGCAACAAGGGCATCACGCTCGTGCTGCTCTGAATTCGTGTTTGGATCATGGAAGCTCGCAGTGACGTGTATGATCGGCGCGTGAAGGAAGGGATTAAACTCGGCGCTACGGCATTTGTTTTGGCGGGCGGCAAAAGCTCTCGCATGGGAAGCGACAAGGCCTTCCTCCGATTAGGAGACGAGACTCTTCTCTCGCAAGCATTGAAGCTGACGAGTGCTGTTGTACGCGAAGTTTGTATTGTAGGCGACGCCAAGAAGTTTGCGCCTTTTGGCCGGGTGGTTGAGGATGTCTATCGTGAGCGGGGACCGCTGGGAGGAATTCACGCGGCACTCTCAGGTTCGACGACCGATCTAAATTTGATGCTCGCGGTCGATCTGCCCTTCGTGACGCACGAGTTGCTTCAATATCTGCTTTCGCGGGCACTGGAATCGGGTGCAATGGTCACGGTTCCGCGCACGGGCTCAGGGTTCCAACCGCTTTGTGCAGTTTATCGGCGCGGGTTTACGGAGGTGGCGGAGCAGTCTTTGCTGGAGGGAAAAAACAAGATTGATTCGCTGTTCGCAAGGGTCGGAACTTGCGTGATTGAGGAGAATGAGTTGGTGCGGGCAGGTTTCTCGGCGGAGATGTTTCGGAATCTGAACACGCCCGAGGATTTGGAAAAGGCGAAAGAATTACGCCCCACGTCATTCAATTGAATGCGATCATCTAAGATAGAAAATAGTCCCAAGGAGAACCGACAGACCGCGACATGGCTAGCAACGGGGATCTGGCACCGTATATCGAATTCAAGGACGTCTCGAAGGCTTTCGGCGAAAACTGCGTTCTCGACCACGTCAGCTTCGACGTGATGGCGGGAGAGACGGTTTGCATCCTGGGACGCAGCGGCGTGGGCAAATCAGTTACGCTGCAAAATATTATGGGTTTTCTCAAACCGGATGCAGGCCGGGTGATCGTGGCCAGGGAGGACATCACCGACTACGATGAGGCAAACCTGCAGCGCATCCGCAAGAAAGTCACCATGGTGTTCCAGAACGGCGCGCTATTTGATTCGCTGACCGTGGGTGAGAATGTGGCATTTCCCCTGCGCGAGCGGCGCGATCTCAAGGAAGATCAGATTTTCCAGATCGTCGACGGACTGTTGGAAATGGTCGGAGTCAAAGAAATGCGCGATTTGCTTCCCTCGGATTTGTCCACGGGAATGAAGCGGTCGGTGGCGATCGCGCGAGCCTTGGCGGCCCAACCGGAATGCGTTCTTTATGATGAACCCACAACCATGGTCGATCCGCTGATGGCGCAGTTGCTCGGCGATCTGATCAAGCGGCTGAAGACCCAATTGCACTTGACCAGCGTGGTTGTGACCCACGACATGCGCCTCGCCGAGAAGCTGGCGAACCGAATTGTATTTCTCCACGAAGCCAAGGTGCTTTTCTTTGGTACCTATTCAGAAATGGAGAAATGTCAGGAGCCGATCGTGCAGGAGTTCCTGGACCTGGATAGGCTGACCTTGGAAGCGTAGAAAGGCTTCGGGCTTCAGGCGAATATGATTCGGTATCTCGATCGTTGCTAGAATCCTTCTCGTACTAGTCGTTCGATCGTGATGGAGCTGTTGGTTGGATCGCCCCTCATCATTTTCTCCACGTATTTTGCGATCATGTCCACTTCCAGGTTTACAGGATCGCCGGGCTTGAGGGATTTCAGGTTCGTCATTTCGGTGGTGTGCGGGATAACGGCGACGGTCACTTCGGTTCCTTCCACCTTTGCGACTGTGAGGCTGATGCCTTCAATCGAGAGGGAACCTTTGAAAATCACATAGCGTGCCAGGTCGGGCGGGATCTCGATGCGCAGCCAATAGTTGTTGGCGCCTGGGATCTCGTCGAGTGCAACGAACTTGCCAGCGCCATCGACGTGCCCCTGGACGATGTGTCCGCCGAAGCGTCCATCGGCGCGCATGGGGAGTTCGAGGTTGACCAGCGCCCCCGGTTTGATTCGGGAAAACGACGTACGATTGCAGGTCTCCTCGGCCAGATCGGCGCCGAAGGATTTGGGGGTGATCTCGACAGCCGTAAGGCAGACGCCGCTAACCGCGATGCTGTCGCCCTTCTTCAACTCCTTGACGAGGTTCGAAGAAGAAACGGTGAGTCGGCGGTTCTCGTTTTCCTGGCCGATATTGGTGACGCATCCAACTTCTTCGATGATGCCGGTGAACATGGAATCTCCTTCATTTCACCACAGAGTCACAGAGGCACAGAGGAAAACTAGAATCCATTTAATTTCTGTGATTTTCCTATCTTGCCTTCTCTGTGTCTCTGTGCCTCGGTGGTGAAATGTGTCTCAATCCGCATACGGATCTTTTAAGTATCCTTCAACCGCAAAATCTTCGGCAAAATGGTGCAGGCGTGTGGACTTTACGTAGGCCGCGTCGTTGATGCTCGCGAATCCTGCGCCCCCGGCGAAAGGCACGGAAGCTGTGCCTCCCAGAATTCTCGGAGCGTAGTAGAGAAAGATCTTGTCGACGATGCCTGCGGAAAGCGCGGCTGCGTTGACTATGGCGCCCCCTTCAATCATCAGGCTGGTGATCTCCATCTCGCCAAGCAAGCGGATGACGGCGGCCATGTCGGGATGGCCCTCCGAGTTTGCCGTGGGTAACTGTTCCACGCGAACGCCCAGTTTCAGCAGTTGCTTTTTCCTTTTCTCTTCGGCGAATGAGCACAGCACGAGAACATCGTCCTGGGCGGTCTTGGCCACGCGGGATTCGAGGGGCAAGCGCAGACGGGAATCGAGCACCACGCGAAGCAGCGGGCGGCGGCGAGGACGGCCGCTGCGGTCAGTGAGCAACGGATCGTCGGCAATCACCGTGCCGACACCCACGAGAATAGCGTCGCTCTGATGACGAAGCTCCTGCGCGTGAGCGCGTGCGGATTCACCCGTGATCCAGGCGGTGCGAGTCGTGTTCCTAACTGCGGCATTCGGCGATTGATTTGGGGGAGGCGCGATCTTGCCGTCGAGCGTCATTGCAGCCTTTAGCGTGACCAGCGGAATGTGACGGCGAATGTATTTGGCAAAGGACTCATTGAGCGCTTTGGCTTCTTCTTCCAGTAGGCCGGAGGGGACGTGGATCCCGGCGCTGCGAAGTTTGGTAAAGCCCTGTCCGCTGACCAGCGGATTCGGGTCCCGCATGGAAGCCACAACGCGAGAGATTCCGGCGGCGATCAATGCGTCGGCGCAAGGTCCAGTGCGCCCCTGATGCGAACACGGCTCCAGGTTGATATAGAGAGTCGCGCCGCGCGCTTTTTCTCCGGCTTGCTCGAGGGCGAGGATTTCTGCATGCTTCAGGCCGTCGTAAGTGTGGCTCCCCGTGCCGACAACTGTGCCTTTCGCCTCGACAATGACGGCTCCCACGCATGGATTGGGCGAGGTCAATCCGATCCCTTGCCGGGCCAGATCGAGGGCCTGGCGGAGAAAGAGTTCGTCAGTATCGCGATTGGGCATTGTACGTTTTCACCACAGAGTCACGGAGACACAGAGAAAGCTGGAACTGAATCATCCGGATGCGTTTGCACCACGCTTCAACTTCCGCGCAGGAGTTACGTCCTTCTCTGTGCCTCTGTGGTGCGAAAACTACGCAAATAAAGAATCCACAAAATCTTTGGCATTGAAGGGCAACAGATCCCCAGCTTTTTCGCCGACGCCGACGTAGCGGACGGGCAGACCTAGTTCTCGTGAAATTGCAACCACCACGCCGCCTTTGGCAGTGCCATCGAGCTTGGTAAGCACGATACCGGTTACGCCGGCCGCATCCGTGAACTGGCGCGCCTGTTGCAGACCGTTCTGCCCGGTGGTGGCATCCATCACCAGCAAAGTTTCATGTGGAGCGCCGAGAATGATTCGCTGCGCGGTTCGCCGCATCTTATCGAGCTCAGCCATGAGGTTGGTTTTGGTGTGCAGACGTCCGGCGGTGTCGACGATTACGTAATCGGTACGGCGGGCGGAAGCGGCTTGCAGAGCATCGTAAAGCACGGCTGCCGGATCGCCTCCGGCTTTGGTTCGGATGACTTCGGTCCCGGTACGTTGCCCCCAGATTTCCAGTTGCTCGATAGCGGCGGCACGGAAAGTATCGGCTGCGCACAGCAACACAGTTTTGCCCTGCGAACGAAAGACCTGCGCAAGCTTGCCAATGGTCGTCGTCTTTCCCGTGCCATTGACGCCGACCACGAGGATGACCTCCGATGTGCCGTCGACTTTCTGAACCGGACGGATGTTGGCGGCATTCAAGATGTTGAGCAGCTCTTCTTTCAACAGGCGTTTGAGTTCGTCGGTATTCTTGATCTGCTTGCGGTCGGCTTTATCTCGAAGCTTGTCGAGCACTTCCCGGGTGGTTGTGTTGCCAAGGTCGGCGCCAATCAGGGTGGCTTCAAGGTCGTCCAGAGTGGCGCGGTCGATTTCCTTGCCGATGGAAACAACTTCTTCGATGCGCTGGCTGAGGTTTTCGCGGGTACGCGTCACCGCCTCTTTCATGCGGTCGAAGAGGCCCGGCTTCTGCTGCTCGTCCAGGCTGCCAAACAGGGTCTGAATCATAGAGGTTGGGAATCGTGCGCTAAATATCAATTATAGCGGCAGGGGAAGGTTGAGAACGGAGAAGGGCAACTACTGACTAAGCGGGAGCTTCGGAAACGACCGGAGGTGCGGCAGCATGCGCAGCCGGAACAGGCACAGCGGAGGTAACTGGTATGGACGGCGCGGGTGTGGTTTGACGCGGAATGCGAATGTCGCCGCGTCCATAGATTGCGGTAATGGCCGCGACCGCGGTGGGATCGAGGCGCTTGCCGGAAAGATTGTGAATAATCTTCAGCGCGTCCAGGGGGGTATGTGCGTGTTGATAAGGACGATTGGTGGTGAGTGCATCAAAAGTGTCGGCGACGGCGATGATACGTGGCAGAAGCGGAATTTCGTCTCCCTTCAAGCCATGCGGGTAACCGCGTCCGTCGAGCGATTCGTGGTGCAACTCGATGCCCGGAATCATGTCCTTTAGTTGCGCCACTGGGCGCAGAATATTGGCGCCCTTCGTGGTATGCGTCTTCATGATGTCGAATTCTTCCGGGGTGAGTGCGCCCGGCTTCTTGAGGATGCGGTCTTCGATTCCGATTTTGCCGACATCGTGCAGTTGGGCGGAGATGCGCACGGTTTCTATGAACTCTTCCGACACGCCCATCTCTTTGGCGATCATCATGGAATAGCGAGTGACACGATCGGAGTGGCCGCGAGTGTAAGGATCTTTTTCGTCGACCGCTCCGGCAAGCATCTGAATCGAGCCCATGAACAAATCGCGGTTCTCGGTAGCGGCTCGTTTGAGGTCGAGTACGAAATGCTCGAGCTCCTCGGACATGACATTGAAGGTGTCGGCTAGTTCGCCGATTTCGGTGCGGCTCTTGACATGGACGCGCTGCGAAAAATCTCCACCAGCAATAGCCCGGCTGAAATGGGTGAGGACTTGCAGCGGATTCGTAATCCGGCGGGCGGCAAAAATACTGATGCCGATGCTCAGCGCGATGGCCATGATTGCAAGATTACGAGCATTGCGCTGCATCTCATACACGCCGCGGTAGGCCTCGGCGCGCGGTTTTTGCACCACTACGGCCCAGTCCAGGTTGGTCACGGGACTGTACGTGCCCAGCATCCTTGTGTTGGCGTTGCCATCGCGGACGTTGAATTCGCGGGTCGCGGCCACCATTTGCACCTTGGTGCCCGCCTCAACAAAATTCCGCACGATTTCGAGGTTCGACATATCCTGACCGGTCGCATAGTCAGAAGTGGCGCCGGCCACAAGCCGCCCCTGGCTGTCCACCACGTACGGCGTGAGGCCGCCCCGGTTGACCTCCTGCAGGCGGCGTATCAGGAATTGCAGGTCCACGACGGATCCGATCATGCCCAGGAAGCTGCCACCGTACATCACGGGAGTGCTGACCAGCATCACGGTGCGGGCCGACTTACCGGTGCCCACTACAAGCGCTTGGCCGTTGTAGACGCGAGCTTCGCGTGCGGCCGCATAAGCGCGCTCCAATTCGCGCTGCAAAAAGGCGTCAGGAGCGATTCGGCCGGCGGAAATTCCCTTGGCGTCGGCATTTAACAGCGTGGCATAGGCGAGGTCGTCGGAAGAGGAAACAAAATTCTCCAGTAGCGCACGCAGTTCAGGGGCTTCAACATGTTCGGAAGTGATGTCCCCGCCGCTGGCGACTTGGAGTGCAGAGGCCAGATTCGCCTGCATCATTCGCAGGGATTCCTGGTGCTGCGAAATGTCATCCGCGAGCGAGCGCGTGACCGTGTTCTGCAGAAGCCTTTCGTTGGTAATCAGGCGGTCCCGGTTGATCGACTCCACCTGGGCCGAGTAAAAATACATGGGAACCACGCTGATCAGTACGAGCACACTTAGAATGACGTACAGAATAGGCAGGCGAGATGGCGTTGGCAAATTCAGCGACAAGTGACCCCTGCACGCGGTGTTTTCTGCCCAACCAAGGCTTCAGCGATACGTTAAGTGTAGCGTGATATCGCGGTCGCCAATTGTTACGAAGGTACCCCGAAAGGCGGTGCCCTTCGGCGGTTTGACAGCTTTTGCGAGGTGTGGAGATGGCTTCTCCATACGATTTGTTTTCCGGCCAAGTGGTTGATGGAATGATCCTATGACTTCACTTCGGCGCGGCGAGTCTGACAGGGCGAACGTTGAAGACCGGTCCTCCAAGCGAAGGCGCGGGGAATGGGGATATCTGATTATGTGGGAATTTCAGGTCCGCTCAGGGATGGAAAAACGTTTCGAGCAAATCTATGGATCGGACGGCGATTGGGCGCGACTCTTCATTCAGGATGAATCATATTTCGGAACAGATTTAGTCCACAGCCTGAACGGCGAGCGGACTTATATGACGTTGGATTTCTGGAAGTCGCGACAGGCCTACGACGATTTTCGGAAGCGGCAGCTTGCCAAGTACAAGGCTCTCGATCAGCGGTGCGAGGACTTGACGGAAAGCGAACGCGAGATAGGTAGGTTTGTGAGAGTCCCGAGCATGTGAGGCCGCGATCAAGCCGGGGGACCGCCCGGATCGAGCCCGCTTTCACTCTTGGCACTGCGAGTCATCAGTTCATGGATGGCGTCTCGAGGCGACTTGCCGTGGTGCAGGATGGCGTCCATCTGCGCGGTGATGGGCATTTCAACTCCGCGCGAACGAGCGAGTTCGACGGCAGCATGAGTGGTGAAGACGCCTTCGGCCACCATGCCATGCATGGCTGCGATGATCTCGGGAAGCTTGCGTCCGCGGCCCAACTCAACTCCCACGCTGCGGTTGCGCGAAAGGCCGCCCGTACAGGTGAGGACAAGATCGCCCAGGCCCGCGAGTCCCGACATCGTATCCTGGCGGCCCCCGCACGCTATGACCAAGCGGGTGATCTCCGCCAGCCCTCGCGTGATCAGGGCAGCGATGGAGTTGTGCCCGAGGCCCAGGCCATCACAAACTCCGGCAGCGATAGCGATGATGTTCTTCAGCGCACCGCCCAGCTCTACGCCCGCGACATCCGTGTTGGTATAAACCCGGAAGCGCGGATCGCCGAACTCGCGCTGAACGGTTTGGGCAAGTCCGGCGTCGCGTGAAGCGATGGTGATGGCCGTGGGATCGCCGCGTGCTACTTCCTTGGCGAAGGTTGGTCCACTCAGCGCGCCAATGCGGGGCTGGAAGCCTCCATCTGATCCTACGACGACCGCGATCACTTCCGTCATCCGCAGCAGCGTTCCTTCTTCCAGACCCTTCGTGGCGCTCACAAACAGCATGTCCGACTTGAGGAACGGACGCATTTTCTGAAAAAGGCCACGGCAATGTTGCGAAGGCATGACGCTCGCAACGATTTCGGCATCATGAAGAGCTTCCTCAAAACTGCCGGTAATAGAAACGCAGTCGGGAATGGTGTGCTCCGGAAGAAAGAATTCGTTCACCCGGCGCGCCGAAATGGAATCGCGCACTTCTTTTTCGTGGGCCCATAGGCGAACGCGATGCGTACCCTTCCGGCCCAACACGATAGACAGGCTTGTACCCCACGCGCCAGCGCCGACGACGGCAATCTCGCTCACGTGCGCCTCCACTGGAAGCGGGATTCCGTGTGGTCGAGCAGACGGCGGATATTCTCGTGGTGCTTCGCAATGATGAGAAGGGAGGCGGCTACGATGAAAGGGAGCACCCGGGAAGTAGCACGCTCAGGCTCGATAATCCACGCCAGAAGCGGAAACAGGACCACGGTGAGAATCGAGGCGAGAGATACGTAACGGAACAGCAGAAAGATCACGAGGAAGATCGCAAGCATCACCAGAATGGTTTTAGGCGTGAGCGCGATAAAGGAACCCAGTCCCGTGGCTACTCCTTTGCCGCCCCGAAAACGCAGCCACACCGGGAACATATGACCCACGATTGCAAAAAGTGCCGCGGCACCGAGCAGTGTCTTGTTGCCGGGGAAATTCATCCGCGTAATGACAATGGCAGCGAGTCCCTTCAGCGCATCGAGAAACAGCGTAAGGGCACCCAAACCTTTCGAAGTGCGAGAAACGTTGGTGGCGCCAATGTTGCCGCTGCCCGTGTGGCGAACATCCTGTCCGCGAAATACGCGAACCAGGAGATAGCCGAAAGGGATCGAGCCCAGGAGGTAGCTATACGCGGCAGTGAGAACGAAGGCCATCTTAATTTGAACAAGCGTCTCGCGTTCCCTGCCGGCGAGGGCAACATGCCGGCGCTACGTTAGGGCGAAGCTTGCGAGCTTTGTGTAGCGCGAACCTCCTGCTGAGAGCTGGCTCTGGTACAGAAAAAACTCGTGGGCCGCCATGGTACCAAAATCAGGGGTGGGCAGAGCCGCCAATTTCTCCTGCAAATGGTGGAAGTTCTTATTCGTAGCATCCCCCTTACGCCATCGGGGAGCGCCGGAGCGTCCGCCGCCGCGCGCCAGCGTGAGGTGCGGTGCGAAAGGATGATCTTCTTTCGGGATTCCGAGAGCGGAAGTGGAGTCATCGACAACTTTCGCGAGAGATGCGAGTGGAGGCCCGGATTCAATTCCGACCCAGAAAACGCGCGCAGCTTTTGCGGTGGGGAAGAATCCGAAGCCGCGGAATGTAATCTCGAAGGACTCGGAGCGGATGACGCAAAGGGAGCGCTTGATTTTTTCCACGATTTCGTTCGGCTTCTCGCCAATGAATTTCAAAGTGACGTGAAGCGACTCAGGACGGACCCAGCGCGCATCCGGCGCGAACCCGCTCACACCTTCCATGAAGCGCTGAACGCGCTGGCGGATGGCGTCGTCGATATCGAGGGCAATGAAGATTCGCATAAGAGTAAGCTATCAGCCATCAGCCGTCAGCTATCAGCGATGCACGCCGACGTATCCGTGTTGCTGAGAGCTCAAGGCTGATAGCTGCTTTCCTCACATCAGCTTTCTTCTCACCATATCCAGCGCCTGTTGGCTGGCGAACCGGCGTATGTGTTTGCGATCTCCGGGAAATTTTCTTTCCACGACCTCGGTTCCACCGTCGCTGGCCAGCGCATGGAAAACCAATCCAACCGGTTTCGCGTCCGTCCCGCCGGTCGGTCCGGCAACGCCCGTGATCGCCAGGCCCAGAGTTGCGCCAGTTCGCCGACGGATTCCCTCCGCCAGAGCCACGGCTACTTCGCGGCTCACTGCGCCGTGCTTTTCGATGAGTTCAGCGGGGACATCTGCAAACGCAGTCTTCATCTGGTTCGAATAAACAACGGCGCCACCTACAAAGTAACGGGAGCTTCCGCTGACGGAAGTGATGCGCTCGGCCACCAGCCCGCCGGTGCAGGATTCCGCGACCGCGAGTGTGGCGTTGCGCATCTGCAAATAGTAGCCGACGATCTGTTCCATCGAATCGCCATTGTCGGAGTAGACGCAGTCTCCAAGTTCTTCTTCAATCTTCCCGACCAATTCATCGACTCGCGCCTGAGCGGCTTCTAGAGAAGCGGCGCGCGACTTCAGATGCAGTTGGATCTCGCCGGCTCCAGCCAGGATGGTCGTTTGCACATCCGTGTAGAGCTTGTAAATGGGCGCAACCCGGGCGTCGCAGGCCGACTCACCCAGCCCCGTAATTTTCAGTTCGCGAGTGGCAATGAATTGCGGCGGCAGCTTGGCCCGAAGGCGAGGCAGGCACTGCTCCTCGAAGAGAGCCTTCAATTCGTGCGGCGGCCCGGGAAGCAACATGATGATTCTCTCCCGGCCCTCATATTTACCGCTCATCCACTGTCCGGGGGCACTGCCGTTGGCGTTGGGCAGGACGGTTGCACCCGTGAGGACGTCGGCCTGCTTGATGTTGTTGGGCGCCATTTTCCAGCCGCGCGCGGCGAAGCGCTGTTCGAGACTGGTGATAATCGCTGGGTCGCGCTGAAGTTCCAGTCCAAGCGCGTCGGCTACAGCTTCGCGGGTGAGGTCGTCTTCGGTCGGCCCAAGTCCGCCCATGAAGATAACGATCTCAGCCCGCGACACGGCAAGACTGGCCGCTCCCGTGAGATGTTTCCGATTATCGCCGACGATGGTCTTGAAAATCACTTCAACCCCAAGCTGATTGAGCTTCTCGGTTAAATAGAGCGAGTTCGTATCCTGACGGAAAGGTGTCAGCAGCTCGGAGCCAATGGCGACGATCTCGGCGTTCACGAATAAAAGTGTAAATGAAAACGGAGAAACGAAGATCAGCCACGGATTTGCACGGATTCACGCCGTAGTTCTCAGGCTGAATGCTCGGTTCAAGCAGGGAAGTCGGCCAAGGGCAATCCTTCGATGTTCCATGCCAGATGATGCACGGCGCTGTTGGTTGCTAGAACGACCGAACGGCCCGGCGCGAACGCAAGACCGACCAGACCGGCGCCAGCAACTGCCAGCGATGCCTCGCCAGCGGGATTGATTCTTACAATGCCGCGTTTGCCTGACAGAGAAGCGGCCACGTAGAGATTGCCTTCCGCGTCGAAGGCAACGCCTTGAGGACGTCCCAAGCCACGGAAGAAAGTCGACACGTTCCCTTGCGGAGTGACCTTGTAGACGCAATCAAAGCTCGAGGTAGTAGGCCCGGTCACGAACAGGTCCCCGTGGGGACCGAAAGCCAAATGGTAAGCGGAAATGCTGGGCTCGAGAGTTGCGAAAACGAAGATCTGACGGTCGGAACCAATCTTGAAAATTGTGCCGCTACGGTCACCGACATAAAGATTTTCCGCGCGGTCAAAGGCAACGCCGGTAGCAATGCCCATTCCCTCGGCGTAGGACGACATGGTCCCGTTCGGAGCGACCCGATAGACCGTCCCATCAAAGCGCGACGAAACATACATTTGACCTGCCCGGTCAAAGGCGATGGAAGTGGCGTTCATTAGGTCCGCAAGGAATGGCTTGACGTTGTAGTTGGTGTCGATCTTGTAGATGGCGACAGGGACCTTTTGCCCCCGGCTCCCGGAAAAACTGACATAGATATTGCCCTCGGCGTCGAGCGCAGGATTGGTCACCGGGTGCAGATTCTCCGCAATGGGGACGGCAACCTTGATCTGGTGAGGATTGCTGGAGTGCCCATTGGTCGAGACTACGATGGGTCCGGAGGACGCGCCTTGCGGTACGCGAGCTACCAGGAATTCATCGGAACTGATGACCACTGCACCCTCGATTTCACCAAAGCGCACCCGGGGCCGTCGCAAATCCTGGGGGCGCAAACCGTGGCCGGTAATTCGTACTTCGCCACCGGGCATGGCAGCGGCCGGAAATACCCCTTCGATGTGCGGCTTCCCGTTGACGTTGGTCTTGCCCAGCAAGCGGTCAGAAATTCCCATCGACTCCAACTTCCTTGGTTATGCGTCCCCCGAAAAAAACTATCGCGGCAAAAGGCCGAAATGCAACGCCAGTTGCATCAGGGCCAGCGCGTAAAGTCCAGCCCCAACATCATCTAGTACGATGCCGGTTCCTTCCGGAAGGTGCTCCAGTTGACGAACCGGCGGAGGCTTGACGATATCGAACCCCCGGAAAAGTATAAAGCCCAGCAACAGAGATTTCCACGAGACTGGCACGGCAATTAACGTGATGAGTTGACCGGCAACCTCGTCGATCACCACGAACTGCGGATCTTTCAATCCAGTGGAGCGAGCCATTTGCGTGGCTGCGGGAATGCCGACCAGTATCGCCACGGCCGCCAGAAACATCGCGGCAGCGGGCTGCCAATGCGGGTTGATCCAGCCGCTTACCAGCCACCATAGTAAGACCGTCGCCGTCGAACCCCAACTCCCAGGCCCGGGGTGAAGCAGCCCCGTGCCAAAGAAAGTCGCGGTCAACTTTGCCCAGAGCCGTGCCCGGCGGCGGGACGACGGAGGCAGAAAAGTATTCGAGTCGGGCTTTTGATCCGACTCAGTCTTCATCGGAATTGTCCGGGAGTCCACCTGAAAGGTTGTCTGATGTGTCCTGCACCGGCGATGAAATCACGTACGTCCCGCTCGCCCATCTGCCGAGATCAATGGTGCGGCAACGCTCGCTGCAGAAGGGAAATTCCGCATCCCCGCTCTTGACCGGCTTCTTGCAAATGGGACACCGCAGGTTCAAAGTGCGCTTGCGTGCCATAGATTCCTATACGATTCTAGCCACCAGATCATAGTCGTGGGCTTCGGTAATCTGGCAGCGGTAGAACTCGCCCGGTTGCGGTTGCAGTCCCTCGGGAACGTCGTTCACAAAGACTTTGCCATCGATTTCGGGAGCGTGTCTCGGAGTGCGTCCTTCGAGCAGCAGGTCGCTCTCTTCGGACACTCCTTCCAGCAGCAGGTCGAGCTCTCGGCCGACCAGCGCCTTCTTTCTCTTTTTGCTGATGCGGCGTTGAATCTGCATAAGGTGTTTGCGCCGCCGCTCGATCTCGCGGACAGGAAGCTTCTCGTCCAGCGAAAAGGCGTTTGCGCCTTCCTGATCGGAGTAGCCGAACGCGCCCATCCAGTCAAATTCAGCCTGGCGCACGAATTCACAGAGTTGCTCGAATTCGCTTTCAGTTTCGCCGGGGAAGCCGACGATGAAGGACGTTCTCAAGGTAACGTCTGGAATGGTGCGCCGCATCTTCTCAATCGAACGCAAAAATACGTCAGCGCCTCCGCCACGTTTCATGCGCTTCAAAACCGCCGCCGATGCGTGCTGCAGAGGCACATCCACATACGCGCAAATCTTTTCGTGCGACGCAATGGTTTCAAGCAGGCGGCCAGTAATCTTGTTGGGATACGCGTAGAGGAAACGGATCCAGCGCAAGTCGGCAATGCCCGCTAGTCTTTCGAGCAGGAGCGCGAGCCCGTCCTTCAGCCCAAAATCTTCGCCGTAGCAGGTTGTATCTTGTCCGATAAGCGTGATCTCGCGCACTCCGGAGCGGGCCAACCGTTCGGCTTCGGCAACCACGGATTCAAATCGACGGGAGCGGAACTTGCCGCGTAGCTGAGGAATAATGCAAAAGCTACACGGATGGTCGCAGCCCTCGGCGATCTTGATGTAGGCAGTGTATTTCGGCGTCGCCAGGACGCGAGGCGTCGCCTCGTCGTAGAGGTAGTTGGGCAGGTCAGCGATGGCGCCGGCCCACGACTCGCGAGAAAACCGGCCTTGCGCCTCGCGAGCGTCGCCTTCGGGACGCGATGTCAAAATGTTAAATGGGGAAGAATTCGCTGGTGCAGCCGCTATCCCCGCCGCCGCAAGAATCTTCTCAAGTTCCCCCGTGCCCACCACTGCATCCACCTCTGGAATATTTTTGCGGATGTCGTCGCGAAAGCGTTCGACCAGGCATCCGGCAACAACCAGTTTCTGTGGGCGGCCGTCGGTCTTGTGGCGCGCCATTTCGAGGATGGTGTTCACGGATTCCTGCTGGGCGCTGGCGATGAACGAACAGGTATTGACCACGATGACATCGGCGTCTTCGGCGCGCGGAATCAACTCGGCTCCCGCTTGCGCCAGCATGCCCATCATGACCTCGCTGTCCACGAGATTCTTGGGGCAGCCCAGGCTGACAAATCCAACCTTGGGCCTAGAGAGCGGTGCAGGTGCGGCATCTTCGAGCGTATCCTCGATGGCTGCAGTAGGCTTTTGATGAGGCATGGAATCCTTCTATTCTAACATTTCGATAACGCCAGATCGCGGTCTGGAGATTGGAAGGATCACTGAAACAATAGAAAATAACGCAACAGGAGTGCCGACTTGAATCGACTGACGTGGTTTGGTTTGTTCGCCGTCACGGCGATGCTGGTGTGCTACGCCTTCGAAGACCGGAATCGATGGTTCATCCTGGCATTCGCCGGCGCATGCCTCTTGGGTTCGGCCTATGGATTCCTCCAAGGTGCTTGGCCCTTCGGAGTTGTGGAGGCGATTTGGTCGGTTGTTGCCGTGCGCCGTTGGTGGCTGGCGATAAACTCAAATTGACTGGTTAGCAGGAATCGAATCCTAGCGCCGTCCCGCTGTCGAAACCTCTTCGAAGAGTTCGGGCAGGCGCTGCGCATCCTTAGCGGAACCACCGAAGCGGGCCGACTCGTAATGCCGCGTGAACCTTGCCACCGACTCTCGCATCGCGTCATCTTGAATAAGCATCAGGAATTCTTCCGGAGTGTGCGCTGAGGACTTGCGCCAACCCTTCTTCGCGAGCATTCTCGTCATGCGCTCATACCAGATGGTTGCAGCCAGGCTCGGAGATTTCTCAGGACGAGCCGCCAGCCGGTGGCTGCGAAACGCTCGCCACAGCCGCCGAGCGCTGGCTGCCAGAACAATTGCGAATGCGACCAAGGCTCCCGTGGCGCTCCACTTCACCGGAGAATCAGAAATCGTCCGCGAAGTTCGACGAGCCGCATCCAGCAGTGCCTCATGATGCCGGTGCATCCAGGTTCGTATCTGTTGAAACCACACCAGGCTGTTGCGCGTGACCTCGCGGCCCAGATTGTACTGATGGCCCGCGTCGTAATTGATGACCCACTCCCGCCAGAATGAAGCCATCGCGTCCAGGTACAGCGCTCCCCTGCTCCAACCGCTCCGCGTCTTCAAAGGCGCCGCCGGAGTGGGATCAAAACTTACCCAACCATAGCCCGGGAAATACGCTTCTACCCAGGAGTGCGCGTTGCTGGCGCGAACCAGGTACTGCGAAGTAAGGTCGTTAAATTCCCCGGTGCGGAAACCGTTTACCACCCGGGAGGGAATGCCCACCACGCGCAGCATGATGGCCATCGAAGAGGCAAAGTACTCGCAGTGTCCCTGCTTGCGTTCGAAAAGGAAATTGGCAACGGGATCGCGCGGGACGGTGCGCGGAAGTTGCAGCGTGTATCCAAAGTGGGTGCGCAGATATCGTTCGATCGCGGCCGTCTTATCGTAAGTGTTGTCTGCGGAAGCCGCGATCTGCTGGGCCAGAGATACGACGCGACCATCCAGCGGAGGCAGTTGTAGATAGTTCAACAGAATCTCAGGCGGATAATCGTTCGAGGCCGCACGCAATTCGCCCGGACCGGGCTGCGCAATGTCAGACGTGGCCTCGTAGCGGCCAACCGGATGCTCGGGGTCGAGATCAAAGACGGCATCTCCGGTATCCATCGAGAGCAAACGATAGTTGCCCTGCAGAAGCTTTGTGGTTGGCGCGAGGAAGAAAACGTTGCTGGCCAGAGGCTCCGTCAAAACCCGATAGTGAATCGGCTGCGCGGGTTCCGAAAGCCGAAGATTTTTCCAGCGTGATCCGGTTTGAAGCAAGAGAAATCGGCCCTCGCCCATGCTGGTCACCACGTGCTGTGCATGCGGGTTGAACCAGGTCTTGCCATCGAACACGTTCAAGGTTACGCCGCGCCACTTCAAGTCGTAAGCGCCATGCGGATCGCCGTCGATCTGAACATGCATCACCAGCGAACTGGACTGTTGTATCTCGCCGATCTGGCCGAGCTGTACCCGGTCGCTGAAGCCGGTGCTGATCTCGCGGCTCCGCGCGAAGGCGCTGAAGTATCCGGTCGATATGCGGGGCAGCACGAAGAATATTGCCCCTGCGCCGAGCATGATCAAAAACGCGAGCACAGGTGCGGCCCCAGCCACAGAGAACGCCATCTGCCGGTAAGCGGAATCATCGCCCGAGGAGTTGGCCCTCACCGTGGCTTGGGCCGAAGCGCGCCGCATTTCCATCAGGATGCAGGTCACGACCGCCATCAGCATGAATACGGCAAACGCCAGCAGAAACGTGCTGTTCACGGTGAGCACGGCGGCAGCTAGCACCATGAGGAAGGAGATGACTGCAAGGAAATAGTAATCGCGATCCCGTTTGGTGGAGAACAGGCGAACCACCATGACGAAAAGTACGAGATGCACGGTCGCCGTGACGAACAAACGAGAAAACACGAAGTAATCGGCGAGATAGAACGCCACATAGCCAAGGGTGAGCGTGGTCGTCCAGCTCTCGAGAATCAGCAACGTGCGACGCGTCGCCAGCAGGTATCCCCGAAACGCAATCGCTGCGCTGACAAGCAGAATCGTGGGCAGATCCAAGGCACCGGTCGAAACCAGGGTCACGAACCCGCACAGCACAAGCAAGTAGAGCGCAACGTCAAAGTAGCGTTGCACCGCCGTGGGCAGTGGAGCGATCTCGGATTGTGGGCCATCCGCAAGAGTCATGAATCGGCTCTATGGAACACACTCGTCTATTGTTGGCGATTCCGTCTGGAAAAGGAAGAGTACGATCGGGATGTTAGAATCGAACAGGTCAGGCATCGGTCCCGCGCGACGCACTCTCGCCAACCCCGCCAGGTCCGGAAGGAAGCAACGGTAACGAGCTCTTGCGTGTGCAGTGGGTCGCCGGTGTCTGGCTTTTTTATCTCGCGGAAATCCGTTCAGTCACCGGCGGAGCAGTTGAACTCGTTGCTGCCCGCATTCAGCCTCAATAAGTTGGACATTGCTTGTCCCGTGCGTCAGAATAGCAAGTTTATACCTTAACCGGAGAACTCATAGAGTGAGCCAACCTGTGCGCGCCGGCATTGCCCGAGCAAAAATCAGCGCTCTGGGGACCTACGTCCCGCCCCGCCTCTTGACCAACGCCGATCTCGAGACGATGGTCGAAACCACGGATCAATGGATCGTCGAACGCACCGGAATCCGCGAGCGGCACATCGTCGATAAGGGTGTGGCCACCAGCGATTTGGCTGTAGAAGCCGCGAAGCAGGCCCTTGCGGCCGGCGGCCTCGAGCCCTCCGACGTGGATGCGATCATCGTTGGTACGGTCACACCGGACATGTTTTTCCCTTCGACCGCCTGCCTGGTGCAACACAAACTGGGAGCCAAGAACGTTTGGGGCTTCGATGTTTCCGCTGCCTGCTCGGCCTTCGTGTATGCCCTGCAAACGGGAGCGCAGTTCATCGCGACCGGCGCTCACAAAAAGGTGATGGTGATCGGAGCCGACACCATGTCCTCGATCATCGACTACACTGATCGGGCGACCTGCATTATTTTTGGCGACGGGGCTGGCGCCGTCATCCTCGAACCAGCCGATGGCGATGGCCTCGGAATGATCGACTTCATCCACGAGGTCGACGGTTCCGGGGGATGTTCTCTGTACATGCCAGGGGGCGGCAGCCTGCACCCCTCGAGCCACGAAACTGTCGACCAGAGGATGCATTACGTCCACCAGGACGGCGGCGCGGTGTTCAAGTACGCCGTCCGCAAAATGGCCGAAGTCTGCGAGAGACTCCTCGAACGCAATGGGTTGAAGGGCGCCGACGTGAACGCCTTCATTCCCCATCAAGCCAACCAGCGCATCATCATGGCAACCGCCGACCGATTAGCCATGAAGCCGGAACACGTAATCATCAATATCGATCGCTACGGAAATACCACTGCCGCCACGATTCCTCTCGCCATGGACACGGCGCTCCAGGAAGGCAAGCTCAAGAAGGGTGACCTGGTGCTGCTGGCATCCGTGGGAGCCGGATTCACGGTAGGGGCTACGTTGCTGCGCTGGGCCTACTGAGTTTATTTTCAGATAGCCTGGATTAAAAGACATGTCATCCCGAGCGAAGCGAGGGATCTGCTGTTTGCCCGTGGTGGCGATACCGGCAGTACAGGCAAGAACCCAGATCCCTCGCTGGCGCTCGGGACGACAGTTCGTAATAGAATTCAACGGCCTCGATACCGCTCTAGGAGCCTCTATTTGCCATTCGCGCCAGCACTGCTCTTCTGCTGCTCGAACGGCTTCTGCAGATACTTCCGCGCTTCCTCGAGCGCGCCCTGCGTATTGTCATTCGTCTGCAGCGCTTGCCGATATTCATTGGTCGCGCGCTCGCGCTGGCCGGTCACGTCAAAAATCTTGCCTAGCTGAATGTGGCTCCAAACCTCGGTCCATCGCGGATCGCCATCGCCGTTAAGCGCGTCGCGGTAAGCGTTGGCCGACGCCTGGTAATTCTTTTGCAGGAAGAAGACCTCGGCAATGCGGTAATGCGCCAGCGAACTGTTCTTGTTGACCTCGAGGGCTTTGTTGAATTCCGTGAGCGCCGCGGCAAAATCGCCTTGCTGCACCAGGGCCTGTCCCCGCTGAATGTCCGCGCGTAGCTTTACATCAGAAGAATTTCTCAGCACGCGATTGTCGGGATCAATCGAAATGCGGCGCGGCTTGCCGAAAGTTTCTATCGCGAACGCTGAATCGGTTCCCACCACCTCAATGCGTTTTTCTTCCGTCTTACCGTCGGTGTCAATTTTCAACTCTACCGGCATGCGGAAGAGATCGAGATCCTGCGTAATCTCTCCCACCACGCGAAAGCCCTTGTTGTTACCCAGCCGGTAAACCGTGTACTTGGTTTTGAATTCGGGAGCACCCGTGGAATCGAGCCACTGCGTAAAAAACCAGGTGAGTTTCTGGCCATAAGCCTGTTCCGCGATGGCAGTGAAATCATCGAGCGACGCCGACTTGCCCGCATATTTTGAGGCAAAGGTGCGCATCGTCTGATCGTACTTCTGATCTCCCTCCACCCAGCGCAGCATGTGCAAAATCATCGCACCCTTGTCGGTCGCGAGCGACTGGAACTCGGGCGAGAACATATCCAGCTTGCCGATCGTCGCAAGCGGCACTGAGTCGTATGCCAGCGCTCCCACCGACATATCTTTCACCACTTCTTCGAGGCCATTGCTTCCTGCGGCGTTTTCCACGTAGCGAGCCTCGGAGTAGCGGGCGAAGCCATCGCACATCCACCAGTCGTCGATGGTCGCAGGACTGACGGAAACTCCCCACCACTGGTGCGCGATGGTGTTTGCCAGCAACCGGTAATTTACTTTCTCGGTCACGGCTCGGCTCGCGACGGCGGCCATCTCCGGAGCCCACGCTGAAGGCACGGTGTCATCCGGAAGTTCCACGACTTTGAGGCTGGTCGAAGGCGCGGCACCGTAAAGGGTCACGTAATAAGTAAATTCCTTGATCGCGGTCTCTGCGTACATCGCGCCCAGATTCTGGTGAACCGGCTTGAAAAAGACGTGCAGGTCGACCCCGGCTTCATCGCTCTTGAATTCCTGAAAGGTTCCGGCAACGATCGTCCCGGGGAAACTCGGTTTGTCCCAGACGAAGGTGAACGTCTTGGTGGGCAGCGTGCTCGCGCCTGATTTCTTGCCGGCAGAAGCGCCGCCGGTCGTCTCCCTCCCGCTACCGATCACGACCATGTGGGCAGGCACCGTGATGTTCATGGTGGCCGTGAACCGGTTAATACCGTAAGCGTTTACCGGAAACCAGCGCCCGGCATAAAGCAGGTAACTGGTTTCGTCGTTGATCGAAGCCAGCTTGAGTCCTTGGACGGGGCTGTCGTCGCCGGTGTCGAGCGTGCCATCGTATTCAAACGTGAGCGTGGTCGAAGCGTCTTTGCTGAGGGGCTTCGACAACAGTACTCGCACCGTAAAGTCCTGAGTGATGCGCTCGGTGGTCAGCGACTTGCCGGCGTCGTCGGTCACCTTGGTCACGCGCAGGCCGTTATGCAGCTCAAACGTGGCGGCGGTGATGTCCTCGAGTGCGGTAAACTTCACCTTCGCGCGAGCCGCGATTTTATGGGTGTGAGGGGTCAATTCGGCGTCGATCTGATAGTCGTCCACCCGGAGCCGCGTCTTTTCCGCAGCCCATGCAGGCAGCGAACCCAAAAGCATCAATAAGGCAACAAGGTGTGTAAGGGCCCGACGCTGGCGCCGAGGTTCAAAGAACATTCAGGAACGTCTCCCGGGAAATCCCGCAGGTCTCTAATTAGTCTGATGAAGATTGTTACGCAAAAGATGTGCTAGGACAAGCTTAGACGTTTTTTACCGGGTCTACGCGCGCTGTCAGAAGCCCTAATACTGCCTGCGCCGCCCGCTCCGCCGGATGCAGCTGATCCGCCTTCGGACCGCGAAGCAACCCCTTTACCTCGGCCACGCCTGCAATCATCTGATTGCGTTTGGGCCCGTCGGGGAGAATCTCCCGAACCCGGGCGACCACCTTCTCGGCCGTGAAATCGTGCTGCACCAGCTCCGGAACAACCTCTTTCGCAGCGATCAAATTCACCATGGCAAAGTGCGGCACCTTGACCCGCGACCGTCCCAGGAAATAAGTAAGCGGCGAGACGCGGTACACCATCACGAACGGCGTTCCCATCATCGCGGCCTCGACCGTAGCCGTGCCGCTGGCAATGATGCCGGCGCGGGAATGCGCCAGCGCGGGCAGGGCATCACTCACCAGGTGGATTGCATGGCCGCTCGCAATCCCGGCACCAATCAAAGATTCGAGAAAGCTGCGATCCAGCGTAGGCGCAACCGGAAGCATGAATTCGTATCCCGGCCCCAGCTTCGAGGCCGACTCCAGAATCGTGGGCAGATTCATCCGCACTTCTTTCATACGGCTGCCAGGCATCAGGGTGAGCCATTGTTTCGTGATGTCGAGCTTGTTCAGCGAAGCGTATGCGGCGCGATCAATTGGGGGCGGAGAAAGATCGGCAAGCGGATGCCCGACGAAAGTCGCATCCACGCCACGATCGCGGTAGAACTTCTCTTCGAAGGGAAAAATCACCAGCGCCTTGTCGACGTATTTGCGCAGCAGGCGTACGCGCCCTTGCCGCCAGGCCCAGAATTGCGGGCAAACATAGTACACGACGGGAATCCCGCGCTTCCGGATCCGTCGAGCAATCCGCCAGTTGAAGGCCGGAGAATCGATAACGATGGCCAAGTCCGGATGGCGACGATCGGCTTCGGCGATCAGCTTGTGAAACAACCCATAGATTTTGGGAAGATGGCTAACGATCTCAGAAATGCCGACGACCGCGAGATCTCTTGCGTCGACCACGGTGTCGCACCCCGCAGCCCGCATGCGATCCCCACCTACCCCAAAGAATTCCAAGGATGGATCGCGTCGACGCAAAGCCTCGATAAGTTGCGCCCCATACATTTCACCCGAAGCTTCGCCAGCGGAGATGAGAATTCGCACCGGAGCATTGTACTTGGGAAGCGTCGCGGGGACTGGCGCATCGGATCTCGCTCCGCCAACCGCGAGGGTGCCTCATCCTTCCGCGTTATTTGCGGAAGACTTGCCTTTCTTGGGCACGGCTTTCGGCGCTTTGCTTTCTTGCGCGGGCATCTTCACTTGCGCTAGTCCGGCGACCGCTTCGGTGAAGGTCGGTGGATAGAGGGACACTGCCAAACCACATTTACCCGCTGGACTAGATGGATGCTTTTTTATTAACCTTCATCCGGCATTGATAGATCAAGTTCACGCGATTGCAACCTTTTTGCCCGCTTCTTCTGGGCTGCAATGAGCTTCTTGATTGGTTCTTCCTTCGGTAGATCTTCTGGCATTGTTCCGCCGATCCGCTTAATAGCTTCTCTGACTTCACCGCCTACAATGCGATGAGCGTGGATCGCGGCGCCTTCGCCTTGGATGCGTTCACGTTCAAGCTTTTGCTGCGTCTGGGTAACGCGGAACTCATTCGCTGCCAGTTCAGCCCTGCCTGCACAATCAAGCAAGTCTTCTTTTGCGGGGATACTTTTTCGTTGCTTAATCTCGGCCAATCCCATCCCATACAGCCCACGATAGCCTGCGTCATTGAACAGCCCGAATCGTGTAACACCAGCGCCGCGCGCCGTGCCATGCAATATCTTATAGCCCTTACGAACCCTATCCCGTAGCGCGATGCGCTTATCCTGGTCGCTGATCTCTTGGCGGCGCGTTTGAACGGCGAAGTAAGTTTGAGCAGTCGCTACTTCGGGTTTACTGGACTCGCCATTCATGGCAATGAGGTAGCACGCATACCTTGTCAGGTAGCAGTCTGCTCTTTCTAGTTTTGCTCCCTTTCCTCCTTCGATCATCTTGTTGGTATCAACGAAGTGATAGGAAGACTTCACTCCAGACCCCTCGCAGGCCATTCTCGCCTTTTCTATTACTGACTGAAAATTCCGCCAATCCGCATATCCAAGTATCTGCTGAAGGTCGCGACCCATCCAGTAATCTTCCCCGTTCGGAGCCTCGCGTTTTTTGCTGTCCAGCGCCGCCATCACGGTTTTTAGCGATTCCATGCTCTAACCTCCTAATATGCCGGATTATAGCACTGTGATTGGAAAAGCAACCTGACACTTTTCATACTTGCTTTACAATTCCACTCCGCGTATATTCCAGGCTTGGATGGGGATATGGGAATACGAGAAAACTTGAAAAAGCTGATAGCCAAGAAACTAGAGGAAAATGTGTCCTTAGAACGCCAGATCATGGAGAACAAGGCCTATATCCAAGGGCTGCAAGATTCAATGAAGTTCTTGCCCAGGGATGGTAGTGGCATTGCCGAATACACATTGCGGGAGGGTAGCGCCCTAGCTAAAACGCGGGATGTGTTAAAGGCTGCCGCTACACCATTGCCGATAGCGGAAATCCTCAAGGCCCTCGGTAAACCTCAGGACATTGCTCATCGTACCTCGCTGGCCGGCACTTTATCGGGATATGCCCGCGATGGCAAAGTATTTACCAAGACGGCACCGAATACGTTTGGACTTATTGAATTTAGAACGATTCAGCCAGAAGTAGATGAGATACCGGAGGAATTTGGGAGTATGGAGAAATAAAAAATCGGCCAGGGTGGCCCGCTCACGCTGGACAAGATGGGAAGCCACCATTTTCCCCTTGACCGAACGTCCCCATAGCGGCTAACATAGTGACACGTGCATTAGCTGTTTGATAACAGCAATGGTTTTTCGCTCTTTGATAACTTAGACCCACTCATAGCCTGTGCCTATGTTCGGCCCCCAGCCCGAAAAAACGCGTCCGCTAAGTCCTTTAGAAGGGATATTTTAGAGGGGTATCTCCAATTCGCTGCCTGTTCTCATAGACTTACAGTAGGAAAAAAGCGGAGATATCCTCTCCCGTAAGTCCTTTAGAAGGGATATTTTACGAGGGTATCTCGAAAACAGACCGTTTGTTTTCATAGATTTGGCGAGAAAACGCGCTTTTTGAGGTATATACCCAGTACCGTATGGTAAACAGACGATAGCAATGTTTACTGATCGTTAAATGGCTAGTCGTCGGCCTGAACGGTCACTTGGGAGCGGGCGGCCACTTCCTGGTCTTTGTATTGCAGTTGATAGAGCTTGAAATAGATGCCGCGTTGGGCGAGCAGTTGCTGGTGGGAGCCCATCTCGCGCACCTGGCCTTTGTGCATGACGACAATTTTGTCGGCGCGCTGGATCGTCGAAAGCCGGTGGGCAATGATCACGGAGGTGCGGCCTTCGACCATGCGGCTGAGGGCATCGCGGACGCGGAATTCGGTTTCTGTGTCTACGCTGGACGTGGCTTCGTCCAGGATCAGAATCTTGGGATCGTGCGCCAGCGCGCGGGCAAACGAAATAAGCTGCTTTTGTCCGGTCGAAAGCGTGCTGCCGCGCTCGCGCACTTCTTCCTGATAGCCGTTCGGAAGAGTACGGATGAAATCTGCCAGGTTTACATCTTCGGCGGCTTTTTCCACGTCTTCGTCGTCGATGCCCTCTGTGCCCAGGCGAATGTTGCTGGCCACCGTTCCGCTGAACAGGAAAGGGTCCTGCAACACGACACCGAAGCGACGGCGAAGATCGGCGAGGTCCATTTCTTTGACGTCGACTCCGTCGATCTTGATCGCGCCCTTCTGCACGTCGTAGAAGCGCATGAGCAGCGAGATGATCGTGGTTTTGCCCGCTCCGGTGTGGCCGACAAAGGCGACGGTTTCCCCGGGTTCAATGGCAAAGCTGACGTCGCGCAGAACCCAATCGGGGCTGGAGGTAGTCGAGCTTTGCTCGACTGGACGACCGGGGGCGGACGTCCCCGCGTGAGCATCGGGGGTCGAGCGGTAAGCGAACCATACGTGGTCAAACTCGATGCGGCCTGGGCCGTTTGGTGCCTTGGTGACGGCAGGCGGAATGATCTCGGCGGGTGTGTCGAGCAGCTTGAAAATCCGCTCGCTCGAGGCCATGGCCGATTGCAGGATATTGTACTTTTCGCTGAGATCCTGGATGGGCCGGAAGAAGCGCTGCGCATACTGGATAAACGCGACCAGAACGCCGAGCGTGGTGGCGTTGCGAATGACGTCGTTGCCGCCGAACCAGATGACGCAGGCAATTGCGATCGCAGAAAGAATTTCGACTACTGGATAGTAAACGGCGTGCGCCAGGATCGCGTCTTTGAACGCGTCCATGTGGACGGCGTTCACTTCGGAAAATTTGTCGAAGGCTCGCTCTTCGCGATTGAACAGCTGCAGCACAACCATGCCGCTCACGTGCTCCTGCAGGTAGGCGTTGATTCGGGCGATGGCCACGCGAATCCGCCGATAGGAATCGCGGACCTTGTCGCGGAAAATCTTGGTAGCGATGCCGATCAGCGGCAGCACGGCAAATGTGATCAGAGCCAGCTTCCAGTTCATGCGCAGCATGATGGCGATAATGCCGGCGAGCACGAAGACGTCTTCGAAAATTGAGACCACGCCCGAGGTGAACATTTCGTTCACCGCATCCACGTCGGTAGTGACGCGGGTGACGAGGCGGCCGACGGGATTCTTATCGTAGAAACCGATGTGCATGCGCTGCAGGTGACGGAAGATCTGGGCGCGCATATCGAACATGGTCTTCTGCCCCGCCCACTGCATGTAATAAGTCTGGAGGTATTCCAGCAGGAAACTGAAGATCAGAAGGCCGACGTAAAGCGCAGCAATCTGCGCGATCCCAACCAGTGACTTGTTGCTTAAGAACCGATCCAGAGGCGTGTGCAGGCCGCGCACCGGCGCCAGATAGCGGTCCACCACGATCTTGGTAAGGTAGGGCCCGAGCACGTCAGCGCCGGCTTTGATCAAAATCGAAACCAGCGCAACCGACACCTGCCATTTGTAGGGACGCAGGTAGGTGAGCAGCCGTTTCATCAAACGGCTGTCATACGCTTTGCCTAATACTTCTTCTTCTGAGGCCATGAGGCGGCTAGTGTCTGGGGCTCACGCTTTAAAGATACCTTAGATAGATGGGGAAGAAGCCGTCGAAGATGGAAAAGGTTTTGAGACGAAGAGTTTGACACCGCTTCGATCCAACGGTTGTCATTCCGAGCGCCGTCTTTTTGGCGCGAGGAATCTGCATTTTCGTGTTTCTGAGCAAACTGCGGATTCCTCGCTGCGCTCGGAATGACAGGTTACAAAAGGTAGGTTTAGGTTCCCCTACGCGATTTTTCTCAGCACCAGGGCTGAGTTCTTCGATCCGAATCCGACGCAGTTACAAATTGCGTGTTCGATTTGAGCCTTGCGGCCTGCTTCGGGAACGTAATCCAGATCACACTCGGGGTCGGAAACGTCGAGGTTGATGGTGGGCGGAATCTTTTCGTGTTCCATCGCGATCAGGGTTGCGGCCAGGCTGGCTGAGCCGCAGGCACCCTGGGCATGCCCGATCTGCGACTTGAGTCCAGACATTGGAATACGGCACGCATGCTTCCCCAAAGCGAGTTTCACAGCACGGGTCTCGACGCGATCGTTCATTTCTGTGGAGGTGCCGTGAAGGTTGACATAGTGAACGTCTTGGGGTGCGATGCCGGCTTCTTCGAGAGCCAAAGTGATGGCGCGGGCGGGCTCTTCCGGCGAGTCGCTCATGCGGACCCGATGGAACGCCTCGCAGGTGGAAGCGTACCCGGTGATTTCGGCGTAGATGCGGGCTCCCCGCGCGCGAGCATGGACGTAGTCCTCGAGAATAAACATCCAGGAACCTTCGGCGATCACGAAGCCATCGCGGTCGGCGGAAAACGGGCGCGAGGCGCGTTCCGGAGCACAGTTCCAAGATTGGGTGAGCGCGCGCAACAGGGTGTAACCCTTGATAATGCCGGGAGTGATTGGCGAATCCACGCCGCCGACCAGGAACATGGGCTGCACTCCGGCTTGAATGTGCTGATAGGCGTAACCGAGGGCATCGGTGGATGAGGTGCATCCCGCAGTCACTACGTGGCTGTAGCCGCGAAAGCCGAACCGCATGCTGATTTCGCTGGGGATCGTGCCCATGGTTCCGCTTGGAATGCAGAACAGGCTGACCTGCTTGACGTGCCCGGAATGCCAGAGCCGGTATTGTTCTTCGGAGAATTCTTGGGCGCCGCCGCCGGTGCCGAGGATGACGCCGATTTCGCGCTTTTCGTCCATCGACATGGCGGCTGGGTCGAGCCCGGCGTCCCGGATGGCTTCGTTTGACGCGGCTACAGCCAGGGGCACAACCCGGGAGACGTGTTTGCGTTCGCGAGGGTCCACCCAGGCGAGTTCGTCGAACTCGGGAATCTCGCCGGCGATGTGGACCGGGAGTTCTGAGGGATCGAAGCGCGTGATTCGCTTCACGCCCGATTTTCCTGCGAGAACTGAGAGGCAGAAGGCTTCTTTTCCGATGCCGTTGGGGCTGACCACGCCCATTCCAGTGATAACCACACGCGGAAGAGTCATCAATTTTATAGTTCCCACTCCGATTCGTTCAAGATTAGGCACGTCAGGCGCGGACAAGTTCCGGCGTGGGATAATCGTCGGGTGCCGCTAGGCCTGTACATTTCCGTGCCCTTCTGTCGTACCAAGTGCAGCTATTGCAACTTCGCTTCCGATGTCTTCTCCCGCTCCGTGTTTCAGCACTATGTGGACCGGGTGTGCGCTGACATGACGCGTGACAACCCGACTGTAGCACAGATGGGCCAGCGCACCGACCGGATTGTTGACTCCATCTACATGGGAGGCGGAACACCTACTGTACTGGATATCTCGCAATTGCGGCAGCTTTTTGTGGCGATTTCGCAAAATTTTGAGGTTCAGGTGGGCGCGGAGGTTACGGTCGAATGCGCGCCGGGGACCCTGAGTCCGGCTGTTCTTGAAGCCCTCCAGCAATGCGGCGTGAACCGTGTGAGCCTGGGCGTGCAATCGTTTGTCGATCAGGAAGCCGCCTCGGTAGGGCGCCTGCATGATCGGAAGGCGGTTCTCGATGATATCGCCAGACTGCGTGGCGTCGGGATCACAAACATCAACATCGACCTTATAGCTGGGCTGCCGCATCAGACTGCCGATAGCTGGATATTTTCCGTAGAGCAGACCATTGCGAGCCAAGCGCCTCATGCCAGCGTCTACATGCTCGAAGTGGACGAAGATTCGCGTCTGGGCCGCGAACTCATCGCTGGCGGTTCAAGATACCACGCTCATTTCGTGCCTGATGAAGACCTCACCGCCGATCGTTACACCATGGCGTGTGAACGGTTGGAGGCGGCGGGGGTGCGGCAGTACGAGATCTCCAACTTTGCGCGGCAGGGATACGAGTCGAGGCACAATCTGAAGTATTGGACCCGGCAGCCGTATTTGGGATTTGGCGTGGACGCGCACTCGATGCTGCCAGGTTTCGCCGGAGAAGCGGTCAGATTTTCGTTTCCGGATTCACTAGAGGCCTATGTTGCCGGAGGTCCGTTGAACCGCAGCCAGGTTTCACCGGCCTCGGCGCTCGAGGAGACATTTTTCCTGGGCCTGCGGCTGACCGGCGGGGTTAATTTACGGCGGGTCGCCTCGGCATTTGGGGAAGACGCGATCGCAGGCTTGGGCGAGACCATCGCCGAATTAAGACAGATGGGATTGATGGAGAAACAGGGAGAGATGGTTCGTCTAACGGCGAAGGGCCGGCTTCTTTCCAACGAAGTGTTTGAACGCTTCATCGCCGTTAGAACTGGCGACGTTCCTGCATCTTGATCAGACATTCAGGAGAACAGCGTTGTGACCGACCTCAACCCGCAAGCCAAGCAGATGGCTGACGAGTCCATGGTGCGAGGACTGGATGCGCAGGCCCGGGCAATTTGGCCGCAGGAACGTGAAGTTATTCGCCGCTATGCGATCCCGGCGGAGGCGCGAATTCTCGATGCCGGTTGTGGAACGGGCGAGGGGTCCTCACGATTGGCGGAATTGTTTCCGCAAGCGCAAGTGCTCGGAGTGGACATTATCGACAGCCACCTGGAACTCGCGCGAGCACGCTACGCCGGGTTCGCGGACCGATTGCAGTTTGAGCGGCAAAGTATATTCGAACTCGGTTTTCCAGACCATAGTTTTGACCTTACGGTTTGCCGCCACGTCCTGCATTCGATCCCTCACCCTGACCGCGTGCTGGCCGACTTAGCGCGGGTCACGCGTAGCGGCGGATATCTGCACCTCATCCCGGAGGATTACGGAATGCTGCACTTCCAACGAGGCGCGCTCGATCCGCGGGACTTCTGGCACGTGGTTCCAGCGGGTTTTGAGTCGAAGACGGGCACGGACTTGTTTATTGGACGGAACACATTCAGCATCCTCGCCGCCATGAAACTCGATGCGATCACTGTGGACTACGTGATCGTGGACACGGTGCGCGTTCCGCGCGATACATTTGCGGCGATCCTGGAAGCTTGGCGCGACGGGTACTCTGAACCGATCGGCGAGCTGACGCCCGTTTCTCGCGACTCAGCGCGGGCTTACTTCAATCAAATGATCGCTAATATTCGCGACCCACACGGCTACGCAGTTTGGATGGTTCCGGTGCTCAGCGCACGCATACCGTAGGCGAGTCGAGATGCGCATCGCTGCTTGCTCCCGAAGGTCACTTTCACTCCTTGCGCGCACTGTGCTCTAATCAAATGTTTTGCACTTGCCGAGCGAGGATTGAATCCTCGGCGCGGCTGCCCATCGTTGAGCGGACGAAGCTTGACCGGAGGAACCTTGGATTTCTTATTGAACGAAGAACAGCTTCATCTGAAGAAGAGCGTGCGCGAGTTTGCCGAGCGCGAGATCCTGCCCAATGTAATGAAATGGGACGAGGCGGGCGAGTTTCCCCTGGCCACGATCAAGGAACTCGGGAAGCTGGGCCTGCTCGGCACGGTTTTCCCGACGGAATACGGTGGCGCCGGGATGGGTTACATCGAATACGTCACCGCGATCGAGGAACTTTCTCGCGTGGACGGGTCGGTGGGCATCATCGTCGCGGCACACACTTCGCTGTGTTCGAATCATATTTTTGTTGCCGGCACCGAAGAGCAGAAGAAGAAATATGTTAGTAAGCTGGCTACCGGCGAGCACATCGGGGCGTGGGGCTTGACCGAACCGTCGTCGGGGTCGGACGCGGGCAGTGCGCGGATGACGGCGGTGCGAAGGGGAAACACCTGGGTGCTCAATGGCACCAAGACGTTTTGCACCAATGGACACTATGCCGATACGCTGGTGGTCATCGCAGTGACCGATCGCGCGGCACACACTCACGGTCTCTCGGCGTTTATTGTGGAGAAGGGTTCCAAAGGATTCCGTCCGGGAAAGAAAGAAAACAAGCTGGGATTGCGAGCGAGTGATACAGCGGAGCTGATCTTTGAAGACTGCGTGATTCCAGCGGAAAATCTTCTGGGCAAAGAAGGCGACGGATTCATCGATGCCATGCGTGTGCTGGACGGCGGACGCATTTCGATTGCGGCACTTTCGCTGGGCATGGCCGAGGGCGCGTACGAAGCGGCGCTGAAGTATTCCAAGCAGCGCAAGCAGTTCGGGAAGGCGATCAGTGAATTTCAGGCGATCCAGTGGAAGCTGGCGGATATGGCAACGGAGATCGAGGCAGCGAAGCTGCTGACGTTCCGGGCGGCGTCGCTAAAAGACGCGGGATCGAAGAGCACGCTCGAGTCGTCGATGGCGAAGCTTTACGCCAGCGAAGTGGCCGTCCGTTGCGCCAATGAGGGCGTGCAGATTCACGGCGGATATGGGTTCATCAAGGATTATCCGGCGGAGAAGTTCTATCGCGATGTGAAGCTGTGCACGATTGGCGAGGGGACGAGCGAAGTGCAGCGGCTGGTGATCGCGCGACAATTGCTGAAGGATTGAACCTGAAGTCGCCACGGATCAACACGGATTTCTACGGATCGAAGCTACGAAAGACTTCCTGCCTTTATGCCTGTGCTTTACACTGGCAGGTTGAGCCACGACTTCCAACCATTACTTGAGCAGCTGCGTTCGGGCGATCCGCGGAGTTTGGCGCGGGCTATCAGCATGGTCGAGAACCGTTCGCCGGGCTGGGCAGAATTGCTGAAGGCTTTGTTTCCACAGACTGGTCATGCGCGGATTCTGGGATTAACTGGTGCGCCCGGCGCGGGTAAGAGCACGCTGGTCGATCAGTTGGCCAAGCGCTATCGCAAAGAGAATCGTACGGTCGGGATCATCGCGGTCGATCCCACTAGCCCGTATACCGGCGGGGCGATTTTGGGGGATCGCATTCGCATGCAGGATCATTTTTCTGATCCTGGGATTTACATTCGGAGCATGGCGACGCGGGGATCGCTGGGCGGATTGGCCCGAACCACCGCCGACGTGGCGACTGTGATGGATGCGTCCGGGCGCGACTTGATCATGATCGAAACGGTTGGCGTCGGGCAGGACGAAGTTGATATCGTGCGACTGGCCGACGTTACGGTTGTGATTCTGGTGCCGGGGATGGGCGACGATGTGCAGAGCATCAAAGCCGGCATCATGGAGATTGCCGATATTTTTGTGATCAACAAGAGCGACCGCGAGGGCGCCGAACGGGTGGAGCGCGAGATTCGCGCCTTGCAATCGCTGGCCATTCGCGATGATCACTGGACTCCGCCGATCGTGAAGACCGTGGCCAGCGACGGGACCGGAATTGATGAACTGGTCACGGCGATTGCGGATTACGAGGCGTATCTTCAACAAGAAAATTTGACACTACAACACAGCATTGAAAACTGGCAGGAGCGGTTAATCGAGATGCTGCGCGACGCTTTGCTGGAGAAGGCTCGCGAACAGATGGAAGATGGTAACGTTGCACGCTACGCGGCGGAAGTCGCCGAGCACAAGCGCGATCCTTATACGCTGGTGGAAGAGATTGTTGGACGGTTAGGAAAGACGGGCTCTTAAGGCGCGAAAAGAAAATGCAGATCCCCGCTTAGTCCTCATCGCGCGAGCGCGACTCGGGCGTTGCTCGGGATGACAAGTACGATAGCAGAACGGTCATCGACAAGGTTTATGTTCACCATTGATCATCTCGGTATTGCGGTGAAGTCGCTGGCGGTGTCGAAGGAGATCTACCAAAAGCTGGGATTGACCGCATCGGCGGAAGAGGTGGTCGAAGGCGAGCAGGTGCGGGTAGCGATGTTTCCGGTGGGAGAAAGCCGCTTGGAGTTGATAGAGGCGACGTCAGAAAACTCGGCCGTTGCGCGATTCATCGCCAAGAAAGGTGAGGGCCTGCATCACGTTTGCCTGCGCGTGCCCGATTTGACTGCGGCCGTCGAACGCCTGAAGAAAGATGGCGTGAGGCTGGTATCGAACGAAATCAAGATTGGCGCAGGCGGGCATCGATACGTGTTCGTACATCCTTCGAGCGCCGGAGGCGTGCTGCTGGAGTTGGTGGAAGCCGGGCACTGATTCAAAAAGCAGCCACGGGGTTGGCACGGATCTGCGTCACCAGCAATTCTCAATCATGCTTCTTCTCGCGGTTGACACCTCCGGTAAGCATGGCAGCATCGCAATCGCGCGATGTGGGCCGAATGATGCTTGCGAGGTTGTCGAAGTCTCCACGCTCGCGGGAGGTACATTCTCCGCCGAGTTGGTTCCGCAGATTGCGACCTTGCTCGATAAACACGGATTCAGCAAGGCTGACATTGGCGCCTTCGCCGTGGTTTCCGGGCCGGGATCCTTTACTGGACTGCGCATCGGTTTGGCAGTCATCAAAGCAACGGCGGACGTATTGGAGAAACCGGTTGCCGCTGTGTCGCTCTTAGAAGCGCTGGCGAGCAAGGGTCAGTCGCGAGGAAGAGTTCTGTCTGCGCTCGATGCCGGGCGAAACGAGCTTTTCCTCGGTGAGTACGAGGTCGGTAGCACGGGGACGCATCTGATTCGTGAATACCTGCTGACCCGAGACCAATGGTTGGAATCTGCCAGCGAGGAATTGATCGTCACGGCCGACCACGCCATTGCCGAAGCAGCGAGGCTCAAAGGATTGCGCGTGGTCGAAGTGGATCGACCGCGGAGCGATGTGATCGCGCAGCTTGGATGGAGAAAAATCGCCTCTGGAGAAACTGTGTCCCCGGAGGCGCTGGAAGCGAACTACATCGGGCGCTCGGAGGCGGAGCTGTTCGTCAAAGGCGGTTAAGCGATCACGGTGAAGCGTCGAGATGCGGGCGCCACAAATGCGTATTCGTCTTGCCACCCCTGCAGATATTCCTACCATGATGACGCTGGCGAAGCTCGCTGCCACGGCGGCGCACTGGTCTGCGGAGCAGTATGAAGAAGTATTCTCCGGCGACGTGCCATTCCGTGTGGTGCTGGTCCTTGAGGAAGAAGCTGCTATGTTGGGATTTGTCGCTGGCAGGGCAGTCGGCGAAGAGTGGGAAATTGAGAACATTGCGGTCGCAGCGCCCGCACGGCGTCGCGGGCTGGGCACAAGGCTGCTTGGAGAATTTCTTGACTTGGCTCGCGGCCGTGGTGCAGAGGCGGTCTTTCTTGAGGTCCGCGAGTCCAACTTTGAGGCACGGCGGCTCTATGAAAAGTTGGCCTTTGTGGAGACTGGCCGGCGCAAGGGTTACTATCGCGAGCCGGAACAAGATGCGGTTGTGTATCGCCTGGGGCTTGTCTGATATTGCATCAGCATTGGTGCAATCAGTCGGATGTAACTGAGAACTCAGGAGATCCTCCGACGGAAATTCGCGTTGAAGCGGGCAAGGTCGTGTGGTAAGTTGGAGTCTGAAACCCCGGTTAGGAGGTCTGCTGGATGCTAACTTCTAGGGACCAGCTCTTTGCCAGTCACGATGAATTTCGAAAACTGGCGACGGAGCACACGCTCTACGAAAAACGTCTTGATTCACTCACCGAAAAACGCTTTCTCACTGACGACGAAAAATTGGAAGAAGTGCGACTGAAAAAGCTGAAACTCCGTCTTAAAGATCAGATGGAGAATATTCAGCGGCAGTTCCGTCAACAGCCGCAACAAAACCAGGTCGCTTAATTAGCTCCAACCTTGTGCGGCTCAGCCGCAGGAGGGGTTATCTGTCTCTACGCAGGGCGCTTGTAAGCGCCTTTTTTATTTGCGTTTAAGATGAAAGACGGAGATGCGCCCTCAGCCTGCTCTATAATTCCTCTATCCAAAATGGTTCGTGACGCTCACTATTACGCGTTTCCGCTTCTGGCTGCAGCCGCACTGATAGGATGGCTGGCCAGCCCGCTTTGGGCGTTGCCGGCTGTGCTGCTGGCTGCATTCTTTCTATGGTTCTTTCGAGATCCCGAGCGGGTGATCCCGGGTGACGCGGGTGCGCTCGTGTCACCGGCGGATGGGAAGGTCACGGCTGTCTCACCATCGATTCTGGATGGCGTCCATGTCCTTCGGATCAGCATCTTCCTGAACGTTTTTAACGTGCACGTGAACCGCTCTCCCATCAGCGGCGTCATTCGCGAAGTGCGGTATCAAAGGGGAAAATTCTTAAATGCCATGAATGCGGCTTCGGCCGAACAAAACGAGCAGAATGTGGTAACCGTCGAAGGCGATGGTCAGACCGTAGTTTTCAAGCAGATTGCGGGACTTCTGGCACGCAGGATCGTCTTCAGCAAAAAGCTTGGCGATCGGGTGGAGCGCGGGGAGCGCGTTGGCCTGATCAAGTTCGGCTCGCGAGTGGATGTTTTCCTGGATGCCTCCGCAGCCATCGAAGTTAAAGTTGGGGATCATGTGAAAGGCGGATCGAGCGTGCTGGCCTACCTGAACGCCGAGCGACCACTCGCAGCGGGCAGCGCCGGACAGGCTCAGCGAGGAGCACTGTAATGGACCCGGAAGTTCCAGTGATTCCGAAGCGGCGTAAAGAAGACCGACCCTCGGGACGGTTGCGCAAAGGCATGTATATTTTGCCTTCACTTTTCACTGCGGCAAATATTGCGCTGGGTTACTACGCCATCTTGCAGGTCACACATGCCACGGTTGCGGAACCCTGGCATTTTGATTCTGCGGCCAAGGCAATCGGCTTTGCCGTATTGTTTGACGGCTTGGACGGACGCATCGCACGCATCACTCACACCAGCAGTGATTTTGGGCGCGAGTTGGATTCGTTGGCCGACGTAATCACGTTTGGCGTCGCTCCGGCGCTATTGGCTTGGATGTGGGGTTTCCGGCAGTTGCCGGTATTTCTGGGGTCCAGCGAATTAACCGGCAAAATGATTCAACTGGGCTCAATCTCGAGCTTCTTGTTTTTGATGGCTGGCGCCAGCCGCCTGGCACGCTTCAACATAGCATCGAATCCGCAACCGTCGAATCCGGGCCGGCCGGGCAAAAAGTATTTTGTGGGAATGCCCATTCCTGCGGGGGCAGGCGTGATTGCCGCCGTGGTGCACTTCTCCGGGGGCGACCCGATTTCTTCGCTCTGGAGTTGTATTACCTGGATGCTCATCATCGTGGCGGCGGGATATCTCATGGTGAGCACGTGGCGTTTCTACAGTTTCAAAGACATCGACTTCCGCGCCCGGCAGCCGTTCCAACTGGTGATCTTGTTGGGATTGCTGTTCGCGGCGATCTGGGTTTTCTCCCAGTGGGTGCTGTTCGTCATCGCGCTGACTTACATGTTTTCCGGCGTCTTCTGGCGCCTGCAATGGATTTTCCGGCGCAAACGGAACCCGCCTCCTCCGCAGTACAAAGAGGCCTCGCAGACTTCATGAGTTCGAACTTCAAGGCTGGTCCCGCGTCGCACGCCGAACCAGTGCGTGGGGGCAACTTTTACCGGCTTGCCATCGTCGGCGCAGGCTCGCTCAAGGGCAAAGAGGTCGCGGAGGTACTCAACGATCGTAATTTCCCTTCGATTGATGTCAAGTTATTGGATGATGAAGAGGCGCTGGGAAAACTGGAAACGGTAGGAGATGAGGTCACGTTTATCCAGAATGTCCGCACCGAGCAGTTCCAGAATATCGACTTTACTTTTTTTGCGTCAGACCCGGACTCCACGCGCAAGAACTGGAAGACAGCGCGCGACGCGGGCAGCGCGATCATTGATCTTTCTTCCGCTCTCGAAGATGAGCCGGACGCCACGGTGCGTTCGCCGTGGATCGAGCGGCAACTGGGTCAGCCTTTGATTCCTCAGCTGCAGCCGGGTCCGGCAGTGGTCGCGCATCCTGCGGCGGTCGTGCTCGCGCTCCTCTTGCTGCGCGTACAGAAAGCTGGGCCAGTGAAGCGGGCTGTAGCCATGGTATTCGAGCCTGCCTCTGAACACGGTCAGAAGGGCATGGATGAACTGCATGAGCAGACGGTGAATTTGCTTTCATTCCAGCAACTACCGAAGAACATCTTCGATACGCAAGTGGCTTTCAACATGGTAGCCCGCTATGGTGAACACTCGGTGCCGGCGCTGGCGGCCGTGGAGAGTCGAGTCCTGAAGCACTATCAGAAGATTTCCGGCAAGGACGCTCCGCTGCCATCGTTGCTATTGGTGCAGGCTCCCATCTTTCATGGACACGCCTTTGCGATCCACGTCGAACTCGGACAAGTGGCGGATGTCGAAGGCATCTCGCGAGCACTGGCCGGCGAGCATGTGAAACTCACGCTTGGAGCCGAAGACGCTCCCTCGAATGTGAATGCAGCGGGACAAGTGGATATTCAGGTGTCGATTGCCGCGGATTCGAGTCAGCCGAATGGATTTTGGCTATGGGCCGCGTCCGATAATCTGCGCATCGCCGCGACGACCGCGGTCGAGTGCGCGGAAACTATGGCTGCGACCCGGCCTCGAGGCAAAATCCAATGAGGATGAGTCGTAGCGTGGCGTTGGTGGTGCTGCTCAGTGTTTTCGGCGCGGGATGCGGCTACCACACTGCCGGCCACACGGTAACCATTCCTGATAACGTCCGGACCATTGCCATCCCAGCCTTCGTGAACCAAACTCAAACCTTCAAGATCGAGCAGATGCTGACCGCCGCTGTGGCAAGAGAGTTCGTCACGCGAACCCACTACCACGTGGTCAACCAGGTGAATGGCGATGCGGACGCGGTGCTGCACGGGACCGTGCTCGCCACCTACAGCAATCCACTTACCTACGATTCGCAGACTGGACGCGCCGCCAGCGTGATGGTCGTGGTCTCCATGAAAGTGTCGTTGGTCGATATCAAGGGCACGGTGCTTTACCAGAACCCCTCGTATCTGTTTCGCGAGCAGTACGAGGTCCCGCGCGACCTGAACAGTTTTTTCGAGGAAGACACGCCCGCATTTCAACGTCTCTCTCGCGACTTTGCGCAAGCTCTGGTGTCGAACATTCTGGAGGGCTTCTGATGCGAGCCTTCGCCCAGGCCGACCGTTTTGTATCCGAGGTACAAGCCCGCAAGCTGCGGCCGGCATACGTGTTTGTGGGTGCGGAGGTCTTTTTTCGTAAACGTTGCCGGGAAGCCATTCTCGAACACCTGGTCACACCGGATTTGCGGGACTTCAGCCTTTTCGAGTTCGATCTGGCGGAAACTGATCTGGTAGAGGTGCTTGATCGCGCGCGCACACCATCGTTGATGGCGCCCTTTCAAGTGTTCTTTGTTCGAGGCGTCAAGAACCTGTTCGGACGCGGCTCCAACGAAGAGAAACTCGCAGCCATCGAAGCGTATTGCAAAGATCCCAATCCCGCTGCGGTATTGATCTTTGTTGCCGACCACATCAGCATTCCGGCGGACCCACGTCGCATGGACTTAACCGACAAAGAACGCTACGAGCGAATTCGCGAGACGCTGGGGCAATACTGCGCCATCGTCGAACTGGCGCGAGTAGAAGAAAGCGAGGCCGTGCGCTGGATCGGCGAATACGGCGCCACGCGGGACGTCAAGATCGATGCCGATGCCGCCCGCGAACTGGTCGATGCTCTTGGCGGCGACATGATGATGGTTTCGAACGAACTGGAAAAACTGATTCTGTACGTGGGCGAAAAGAAGCGCATCACGCTGGGTGATGTCGAAACCATGGTGCTGGCCGCGAAGCAAAGGTCTTTGTATGAGCTGACCGACGCGATTTCCTCGAAAGACCGGGTGCGGGCGTTAGAGATGCTGGATTCGATTCTCACCACGGGTGAGGGAGACGAGGCTGCCATCGGGCATCTCTACATGCTGGCCAAAACTTTTCGGCAGATGCTGGTAATTCTGGAGCGCAACGTGCGCGACCAGCGCATGTTGTGGGCTGCACTGTGGCAGGGCTTTCGAGTGCCTCCGTTTGCCGCCGATGACATCATCAAGCAAGCCCGGCGCTACAAATCGAAGCGAGAGCTTACGCGCGCCATTCGGCTGGTGGCAAAGACCGATCTCGCGTTGCGTTCCAATCCTCCAAGCAAACGAATCGTGCTGGAGAAGTTGGTGATGGACCTGACCTCAGAGCCAAAACCCGAAGCTGGCTGGATGCAGGAAGACTTGCCGGTGTGAAGCGGCCATTAAGCGCTCGCACTAGCCACGTCGATTCGGCAATCTGAAGCACTCGGTGGGGGCTCGTGTCTTTCCCAAAATGGGACGAGGTTTACTGTTTAGTACTGGGTACCCCCCCCTCCCCTATCGCTTGCAAAATCTAGAAAACAAACGATTTATTTTGCGACTATGTGCTAGATCTTTGAGTTTACAGGAGTTACGCGCAAAATCTAGAGAACATTGAAGTTAGCCGAGCCGCGCGGTTCCATCTTGGGAAGGTGCTGCATCCGGCGGTGTGTGGCAACCGGCGAGACGAATTGTCAAAGAGCGGACATTATCCAATGGATAATGCGTTATAAGGTAGATTATCTTGTTGGAAGAACGCAGTCAATGAGAAAAGGATTCGCAGCGTGAAACCTAGGATTGGTGGAAGACACTACGGGGTAAGTTCGAAGGCAACGCCGTAGCCGCCTGCGCCGCCGGTGGTGGTGGTGCCGTAGAGGTTGCCTTTATCGTCGAGGATGAGGTTGGCGTTGGGGCCGGCTCCGTCGGCGCCGGTGAAGCGATGCAGCACCGTGTAGGTCCATTTGCCGTTGAAGCCAGGCGCTAGCTTATAGACCACGCCGCAGCCGCATGATGCTGTTCCGCCGGCGGTGGTTGTGCCGTAGAGATTGCCGGCTTTGTCCATGACTACGCCGGCGTCAGGTTCGGCTCCGTTGGCGCCGTCCGCGAAGTTGTACAGGATGGTCTCCTTCCAATCGCCCTTTGCGCCAGGGGTTAACCTGAACACAGTGCCGCAGCCAACGTCGACGCAGGTGTTGCGGCCGCCTTGGCTGGTCGTCCCGTAAAGATTTCCGGAGGCGTCGGAGACCAACGCCCCTACTCCGGGGACTTGGCCGTCGTCATGGAAGGCGCCGAAGCTGTGCAGCACGCTTTCCTTCCAGCCGCTAGAGGTAGGCCGCAGGCGATACACGGTGCCAACGTCGTCGGTTCCGCCCCGCTCAGTGGTGCCGTAGACGTTGCCGACCGAGTCCAGGATTACACCGGCAAGGGGTTGGAAGCCGTCACCGTGCTGGCCGGTGAAGTCGTGCAGCACGGTTTCTTTCCAGCCGTCGTCGCCCGGAGACAACTCGAAGGCCGCGTACCCGGTCCCGTACATGTCGCCAGCTTTGTCCATGACTAGCCCTGCGTAGGGCGACCCTCCATCGCTGCACTTGGGCTTGGCGCAGAAGTTGTAGAGTATGCTCTCAGCGCGGGAGTCATGCGCCAACTCGAAAACGACGCCACTGTGATGATCGCCGCCGCCCTCGGTCGTGCCATAAAGGTTGCCCGCCGGGTCCAGGATCAGGCCGTCGGTCGGTCCTCCCCCATCGTCAGCGAAGGAGGGGAAGCTGTGCAGCACGGTCTCGGTCCACTTGCCCTTCGATCCAAGCGTCAGTTTGAAAACCGTTCCGTGGCCATAGGCACCGCCTCCGCTAGTCGTGCCGTACACGTTTCCTTGGCTGTCGAGCGCCAGGCTACCCCACAGTCCGGCTCCGTCCTTGCCAGTGCCAAAGGCATGGAGCACTTTGTAGTTGCCCCCTGCCCATGCATGGCCCACGAGAAGAAAGGCGATGGCAGCAATCGCGGAAGCTGTGGGCGATACGATGGGCCATTTTTTCTGACGCATCGAGATTTCCTCCGTTAGGGGTTCGGCAGAAGGAGAGGCAGCGCAGCAGCCTGAATTGTCGCTGGGCTGCCCCACACTATACCACTGAACCAGCCTGCACGACAGCGGGTGCTGGCCCGCGTAGGGTCGGCACCCGCCATCGGAAACGCGCGTCCTTAGTCCTGCACGTCGACGTCGTCAGCGTCGGGGTCCTCGGGTGCTGTAAAGTTTTCGCCGTTGCAGTTTTGCTTGTTGGGAACTATAAAGCATTCGGTCTTGAAGGGTGCTGTCAGTGCAGTAAACGTACGTGGGTTGCTAAAGTTGAAAAAGTCAGAGAGCGAGTATGGGTACGGACACTCTGCCCCGCAAACGGTGGGGCCATCCGGCGCGAAGTAGTCCGCGTACTGGTAGGATGGGCTGATTCCGCCGGTGCCGCCGAGGGGATTTCCGCCTGTCCCGAAAGCATACTCGATGAAGTTGAGGATGCTGCCGAAGTCGTGGATGTATGGGGCCTTTTCGTTTGGGCAGTTGCCCGGGGCTACGCAGGCCCCTGAGATGTAGCCCTTTGGAGTGTAGGCCGAGACTACAAGTAGGGGCACGCGGAAGCCGTAGACGTACTGGCCGCCGGCTTGGTTCGAGTAGCCGATCCCTGGCCCGCCAGCTGCAGCTGCCGGGGAAATGTGGTCGTACCAGCCGCCCCAGTCGTCCCATGTGATCAGGACGACGGTATTGTTCCAATATGAACAGGGCGTGCTGTGTTTCATGCCCATAATGTCGTAGTAGACGCCACCAACGGCATTGACGATGGCCGACACCCAAGACGGCCCAGCGCCGTTCGGGTCCTGTCCTCCATGGTCGGTTGGCGGCCCGCCGCAATTAGACTAGAAATCGACCCGACAGGTTGACGGCGTCATCGCAAGGATCGGCGGGTTCGCGGGTTGGGAGCAGGGTTTTGAATCTATGGCGTGATTTCGAAGACCACGCCAGCGCCGCCGGAGCCACCAGTGATGGTGGTGCCGTAAAGGCTTCCCTTGCTGTCGAGGATCGGAGCGGCGGCGGGCTGAGCGCCGTCAGAGCCGAGGAAGCGATGCAAGACTGTATAGCTCCATTTGCCGTCGGAGCCGGGGGCTAGCTTAAAGACGACGCCACAGTCGCAGTTGGGATCGCCGCCAGCGACGGTCGTGCCGTATAGATTTCCGACTTTGTCCATGGCCACGCCGCCGCCGGGTTGGTCTCCGTCGGAGCCCCCTAAGAGGTTGTACACAACCGTTTCCCTCCAGCGGCCATCGGCGTCGAGCGATAGCCTGAAGACGACGCCGTGCGCGGCGTTCCCTCCGCCTGCGGTGCCGTACAAGTTGCCAGTGCCGTCAAGTAGCAGAGCTCCCACGGGACTGGATCCATCCCAGCGAGCCTGGAAGCGGTGCAGGACGTTCTCTTTCCATTTGCCGTCTGAGGTTGGTGTGAGTTGGTAGACAGTGCCGCAGCCTCCGCCGCACCTGTCGCTCCCGCCCATCTCGGTCTGTCCGTAGAGATTGCCGGCCGCATCCAGGATCAAGCCGGCATACGCGTCGGAACCGTCGCCGTGCTGACCGGTGAAGTGATGCAGAACTGTCTCTTTCCAATCCTCGGCACCCGGAGACAGCTCGAAGGCAACACTGGCCGTCCCAAAAAGGTTGCCTTTATTGTCCATGACCAGGCTGGCTTTGGGGCAACAGCCGTACTGGTTAAACCGGAAGCTGTGCAGCACGGTCTCCTTCCAGGCGCCGGAGCCTGCGGTCAGCTTGAACACCGTCCCGTACACGTGAGATCCGCCCGACTCCGTCGTACCATACAAATTGCCTGCCGCGTCAAAGATCAGGCCTGCGGTGGAACCGCCCCCGTCGGTACAATCGGACAGGCTGCAGAAGTTATAGAGAACTGTCTGCGACCACACCCCGTTGGCTTGCCGGGACAGTTCAAACGCCGTACCGCCCTTCCCCTTTCGTCCACCCGCGACGGTCGTGCCGTAGACATTTCCTTGCTTGTCGAGCACAAGACTACCCCACAGGCCACCGCCATCGTTGCCTCCAGTGAAGGCATGCAGCACCTTGTACCTTGGGGCGCTCCAGGAAGGGATCGCTAGCGTCAGTGCGAGCACGGACGACGCTGTGGCTGAGACTAAGGGATAGCAGATCTGCGTGAACCGCACTCGACACCGCCTCCGCCGAGAGGTTCCCACAGGGAAGGGGGTACGTGGCAGATACTCTCGCCGGGCGATTAGCATATCACTGAACTCCGAGAAATGCACACAGCGAGTGCCGGGTTTCGGCAGTTGTTCCGGCACTCGCTATAATAGTAATGCCAACGCGCCTTCAATCCTGTGGATCGACAGCGTCAGCGTCGGGATCGGCGGGTTCGAAGTTCGAGCCGAAGCAACCCTGCGCAGTAGGGGTTATGAAGCATTGGGTTGGATAGTTTACTCCCTGAGTAAAGGGTATAAACGTTCTTGGGCCACCACCAAAGCTGAAGAAGTCGGAGAGCGAGTATGGTTGCGAACAATTTGCTCCGCAGACGACAGAGCCGTCAGGAGCGAAGACATCCGCATAGGAATACGACGGACTGATCCCGCTTGTGGGCGGCGACCCTGCAAAATGCAGCGGCTGCCCGTTGTTCCCGAAGGCATATTCGATGAAGTTGAGGATACTGCCGAAGTCGTGGCAGTACTGCTGTTGCTCGTTTGGGCAGTTCGATGATTCGCCTGTGATTTGTGGTGAAGGCTGGACCTGCGGCAGATCACTGCACAACCGGCCTTGCAGGCATGCGGCGATCGTGCCGCGATCCACGGTCAGAGAGACGCGGTAAGCTACATCTGCATCGCGGAGCTACTTTTTCGCGACGGCGTTCAAGCGCGCGTTCAAACGGGACTTGTAGCGCGACGCGGTGTTCTCGTGAAGCACGCCCTTCTGGACAGCTTTGTCGAGGGCGGAGACGGTTTGCCGAAAAATCTGCTCGGCTCCCTGCTTGTCGCCTTTGGCCAGCGACTCGCGCAAGTCGCGCAACGCGCTGCGCAGGCGGGAAGTGTTGGCGCGGTTGCGAGCCGTGCGTTTCTCAGTCTGACGGGCGCGTTTCAGCGCCGAAAAATGATTTGCCATGGAAGCTCGTTTACCTTTGTTCTCTGGTTTTCTCTTGCTTGGATTCTAGCAGAGAGATTTCGAATGGGTACGAATGCCTATTCTACGGGAGTAAGTCGCGGCTGGTCAAATGGATGGGATCGAAAGCAGGCTCGTGTGGCGGCGAGTCGTCGACCCGCGGGGCGGGACAAAGACCCTCCACCACACAGTCTATGCCACCGCCATTGACTCCCATCCGATGCCCGGCGTACCCTTATCCCAATGGTTGTTGCTTGCACCTCGGGAGCGAGCATTCCGGTTGGTTCCACCTGCAGAGAGAAGAATTTTGTTGTCGCTGAGACCGGTACGAGTGTGCCTGTGTCGCCGCGACGCCATCCAAGCACCGGCGCGCGGAACGCAACGCGCAGCCGCAGGACGGAGGGATGCGCGAAAACTGAATGAAGAAGAGCATCGAGACGACTCCTCACATTGAAACCCTGTTCGGTACCAGGGATGAAAACCTGCATGTGTTGGAAGACGGTCTGAACATTAACATTGACCTTCGATCCGACTCCATTGAACTGGAAGGGGCGGCCCGCGATGTCGCCCGAGCCGAACAGGTCTTTTCCGACTACAACCATCTGCAGCGCTCTGGACACGCCTTCAATAACGGCGACTTAAACAGCATGCTGCGCGTCCTGATCGCAGACCCGAAAGCTACCCTGCGCGGACTGGCCGAAGCCGGGCGGCAGCGCTCCTTCGGACGGCGCACGGTCCAGCCCAAGAGCCTGAATCAGAAACGATATGTCGAGGCCATCGAAAACCACGACATGGTATTCGGGATCGGTCCTGCGGGTACGGGCAAGACCTACCTGGCGGTGGCGATGGCCATCTCGGCGCTGCTGGCAAAACGAGTGAACCGGATCATCCTCGCGCGTCCAGCGGTTGAAGCGGGCGAACGCCTGGGATTTCTTCCGGGGACATTGCAGGACAAGATCGATCCGTATCTGCGTCCGCTTTACGACGCGCTTTACGACATGCTTGATCCTGAAAAGGTCGATCGTTATTTGGAGAAGAATGTCATCGAAATTGCGCCGATTGCATTCATGCGGGGACGGACGTTGAACGATTCATTCGTGATTCTGGATGAAGCGCAGAACACGACTTCGGAGCAGATGAAGATGTTCGTCACTCGTCTGGGTTTCAACTCCAAAGCGGTGATCACCGGCGATGTCACGCAGATCGATCTGCCTAACGCCCGCCGCAGCGGACTGCTGGAAGCGGTGGATATCCTGAAACGGGTCGAAGGATTGACGTTCGTTTACTTCGATGAAGGCGACGTGGTGCGGCATCACCTGGTGCAGCGCATCATCCGGGCTTACGACGAGCACAAGACAAAATTGGCGGAACAGCAGTTGTCGCTGCTCGAACCCAGGGGTACGAACGGCAAGACCAACGGGGCCGACACTGTGGCACTACCGAAGAATATTGCAATGCCTTCGGAAGCTGACGCAAAAGAATAAAACGAACATAACTGGCTGGGAGGGCTGCGGTTTTGGCCCTCCTGTTTATTTGGACGAATTCCCCACGGAGAAAGTTTGGTAATCATTCAGGAAAGAGTCGCAGGGTTGACTGAGGCAGCTCTGGCGAAGTTTGTGACGCGTGCGCGACGGGCCATCGGGCTTCGAGGAGCAGTGAGTGTGCTGGTAACCAGTAGCCGGGAGTTGAAGGGATTGAATCGGCGTTTCCGCGGAAAGAATAAGCCGACGGATGTCTTGTCGTTCCCCGCGATACCGGGACTGATGCGCGGATTCGCGGGGGATGTCGCTATTTCCGCTGAAATTGCGGCCCGTAACGCCCGCCGGCTCGGTCACACAGCAGCCGAGGAAATCGAAATTCTCACGTTGCACGCGGTGCTTCATCTCGCCGGATACGATCACGAACAGGACAACGGCGAAATGGCACGCAAGGAAGCGCATTTGCGGAAGTCGCTCCGATTGCCGGTGGGATTGATTGAAAGAAGAGAACGGCCAGACCGCGGAAAAGTCTTGACGGGAAAGAGCAAGGGCTCGCCGAACGGTGCGCGGTCTCGTAGACCGGCGGCCAAGCCCACCGGGTCAGGCTCTCGCGCCACGCGGGCATCCCGATGAACTTCGTCATCGCTATCGTTTTGTTGATGCTGCTCGGGCTGCTGACTCTCGTCTCCTACGTAGAACGCCTCTACACCGAGATTGGGAAGTTCCTTTCCCGCGAGTTCCAGGACAATATCGACGCCTTCGAGCACAACGTGGAGCCAAGGCTGCATGTAAGCCGGGCCCGCGCGGCACTGTCGATGGCTGTGCTCACCCAGATGACTACGGCGGCGATTGCCATGCTGGTGGGCTTCACTGTATTCCGCGACCGGGCCTGGAGCATCTACGAAATTCTGCAGGCCACTCTGACCCTGATTCTGATCGTGATCGTTTGTAACCAATTTCTGCCCTTCGTTTTCTTCTCCCGTACCAAAGGGCAGTGGTTGATCCCGTGGACGCCTTTCTTGCGAGTGCTTATCTACCTGGTTTTGCCAGTAACCCTGGTGCTGGGATTCTTGCAATCGGTAGCGGCGCTGACCAAGGGCCATTCGGATGAGCAGCCGGAAACCCAGGCGGAAGCCGTGGACGCGCTGATCGAAGCAGGCCAGGAAGAAGGCATTCTCGATGAAAGCAACCGCGACATGATTCAGTCGGTCGTTGAGTTCGGCGAGAAGACGGTGCGGGAGGCGATGAAACCGCGGCCGGAAATCGTCGCCGTTCCGACTAATACGACGGTCGAGCAGTTCATCGAGTTGCTGCGAACGAAGCCGTTCTCGCGAGTGCCGGTCTTTGAAGGGACCATTCACAACATCAAAGGAATCGTTTACGCGCAAGACGTACTGCAGGTGCCAGACACGGAAGCTCACACCCGTACGCTCGACACGCTGATGCGCAAAGATGTGTATTTCGTGCCCGAAAGCAAGCTCGGAAGCGAGCTTCTGCGCGAGATGCGAAAGAACAATATCCGCATGGCCATCGTGGTTGACGAGTACGGCGGGGTGGCGGGACTGGTCACAATTGAGGACCTGGTCGAAGAAATTGTTGGCGAGATTGACGACGAGCACGAGAAGGCGGAAGTCGTGCGCGAGAGCGATCACTCCTATATCGTGCCCGGAAACATGGATGTCGACAGGTTGGATGAGCTGCTCGGCACTCGTCCCCAGGGCAAAGAATCGGCCACGGTGGCGGGATTGGTAAGTGAACTGGCGGGGCGCATTCCGCAGAAGGGCGAGGTGATCGAAGACGACGGCCTGCGCTTTGAGGTGCTAGAGTCAACTGAGCGGCGAGTGGAACGAGTTCGGATCTCAGCAGTCGAGCCCAAACAGATGCGCCTGATTTAAAAAGCTCCTGGCTCCTGGCTATTGGCTCCGAATCGAGCGGATATGGCCGGGTTTCGTAGGATTCTTAGGTCAGAAGGCGCGTTCTTCACTTTAATTCAATCTTGAGCCAGCAGCTAGGAGCCAGAAGCTAGTAGCTTATTGTTATGTCTTTTCATTCCGGATTCGTCTGCATTCTTGGCCGCCCCAACGCCGGCAAGTCCACATTGCTCAACGCACTCGTGGGTGAAAGGCTGGCCATTGTCAGTCCCAAGCCGCAGACCACGCGCAACCGCATTCTGGGGATTGTGCAGATTCCCAAGCAAAAGAAAAAGGTGGGCGGGCAGATTGTGCTGATCGACACTCCCGGCGTGCACAAGCCGGACACCTCACTTGGCCGCAAGATGATGTCTGAGGTGCGGGAAGCGTTGGAAGGGTGCGACTTACTCCTGCTGATTGTCGATGTAACCCGCAAGTTTAGTCATGCTGATGAGTCCGTGCTCGAGATGGCCAAGAAATCTGGAACCCCGGTTTTTCTCCTTTTGAACAAGATTGATCTATTACGGAATCAGAAAGATAAGTTGCTGCCCATCATCGATGAATACAGCAAGCTTTACGCTTTCAAGGAAATTATTCCGCTTTCGGCCCGCAAGCCCGAAGGGTTAGACCTGCTGCTGAAGAAGGTGATCGATGTGTTGCCAGAGGGCCCACGCTACTTCCCCGAAGATCAAGTGACCGACCAGCCGGCGCGCTTCATGGCCGCCGAGATCATCCGCGAGCAGGTTTTAGCAGAGACCAGCGAAGAGGTTCCCTATGCAACCACGGTGCTGGTCGAACAGTTCGAGGAAGGTGCGAAACTCACGCGAATTGCCGCGGCCATCTATTGTGAGCGGGAGGGGCAGAAGCGGATCCTGATCGGCAAGCAGGCTCAGATGCTCAAGAAAATTGGTACGGCCGCACGCTTGCAGATCGAAAAGATGGTCGGTACTCGTGTATTTCTGGAGCTTTTCGTGAAAGTAAGCCCGGACTGGCGCGAGTCGCACTCGTTTATCGAGGAGCTGGACTGGCGCCGGCAATTGGAGCTGCTAACCCATGTAGAGAAGGCCTGAAATAGGCCGACATCCGTTGTTTGCGGCGTTTTTGACATTGCCGGACTGGCATTTGGCCTGTAGAATCGCAAAAGCAAGGCCGCGATTGGCGGTTAGAACAGACTTCATTAAATGCCCACCAACTCCGAACCAACCTTTGACTTCCTGGCTGACAGGTTACTTTTCAAACTTCAGGTCACGCTGGCAGCCGATCAAGCCGCGGTGGATGCCGTGGTGCAGCGAATCATGGATTCCATTCGCGAGAAGGATTGTGCCGGCGGAAGAGAATCGGCAATCGAATTGGCCCTTTCCGAGGCCCTCGCCAATGCGGTCGTGCATGGAGCCAAGTCGGATGCTTCGAAAATCGTCGAATGCGATGTGGCTTGCGATGCAAACCGCAGCCTGCTGATCGTGGTACGCGATCCGGGAGATGGTTTCGATCCTGCGACAATCCCGAGCCCGGTGGTCGGGGAGAACCTCTTTTCCGGCCATGGTCGCGGTGTTTACCTGATTACTCAGCTTATGGATGAGGTGAAGTTCCTGAAAAACGGCACCGAGATCCATATGATCAAGCGGTAAACTTTACAGAACTCTACTCCTTCGCAGCAATCCCCAGCGTTTTCATCTTGCGGTAAAGATGGCTGCGTTCCAAGCCAAGCACTTCCGCCGTGCGGGTGACGTTGCCGTGATTCTCGTCCATTTTTTTCAGGATGTAGTCGCGCTCGTAAGCGGCACGTGCCTGGTGCAGGGTAGAGAAGTCGCTGCCCGCAGCGCGCCGCGTGCCATCGCGATGAACCAGCGGCGGCAGGTGTTTGCGTTCGAACCGGATGGTCGTTGGATTCATGATCACGATGCGTTCGATTACGTTGCGCAGTTCCCGCACATTGCCCGGCCAGGAATAGCGCATGAGCGTATCAATCGCATCATCGGTAATCTCGCGAAGTCGGCGGCCATATGTGGCGGAAAACTCCTTTAGAAAGTGACGCGCCAGCAGGGGGACGTCTTCCTTGCGCTCCCGTAGTGGTGGCACCGAAAAAGGGATTACGTTGAGCCGGTAAAATAAATCCTCGCGAAAATTTCCTCGCGAGATTTCTTCTTCCAAATCCTTATTCGTCGAAGCAATCACCCGGGCATCCACCGTGATCGACTCATCGCTGCCCACGGGGACAAAGCGCTGCTCATCGAGCGTCCGTAAAACCTTCGATTGCGTCTTCAGGCTCATGTCGCCGATCTCGTCGAGAAAGAGCGTCCCACCATGAGCTTTCTGAAAGGTTCCTTCCTTGTCTCCAGTGGCTCCAGGGAAGGAGCCTTTACGGTGGCCAAAGAGCTCGCTCTCGATCAAGTCTTCGGGAATCGCGGCACAGTTCACTTCGACGAACATTTCATCCTTGCGCAGACCCTGGGCGTGAATAGCATGGGCCACTAATTCCTTTCCCGTTCCCGACTCTCCGTAAATGAGAACGCGGCCGTTCGTGGGGGCCATGATCTGGATTTGCTGGCGCAGGGCCTTCATAGGAATGCTATCGCCCACGATCACGCTTTTCGGGATGAGCTGCTTCTTGAGTTCGCGGTTCTCTTCGCGCAATCGCTTGGCATCAATCGCGTTCTTAATGAGTATGAGCGTCTTATCAATCGAGAGCGGCTTTTCCAGAAAATCGTATGCGCCGAGTTTAGTGGCACGAACCGCAGTTTCAATCGTGCCATGCCCTGAAATCATGATGACCTCGGGAGCGTTTTCCTTTTCGCGAATCTTTTCCAGGGTTTCCAAGCCGTCGATTCCGGGCAGCCACACGTCCAGCAGCACCACATCGAATGCGTGCTTGCTGATGATCTCAAGGCTTGCCTCGCCGCTTTCGGCTGTCGTCGTTTTGAAGCCTTCATCTTCCAGCACGCCCTTGAGCGACTGGCGGATCGTGGGTTCATCGTCAACGATGAGGATGTTATGCATGTTGGTTGACGGAGGGCTCAGCGACAGCGTCCGCTACGATTGGCAGTTCGACCACAAAGCGGGCGCCGACTGGCTGATTCTCTTCCACGCGAATAGAGCCGTGGTGATCTTCAACAATACGATTCACGATCGCAAGCCCAAGACCGGTTCCGCGCTTCTTGGTGGAGAAGTATGGGAGAAACAGCCGTTCTTTCAACTCCCGGGTAACGCCGTGGCCAGTGTCGGCGACAGTAATCTCCACGACATCGCGGCTGGCCACCAGCGCGGTCGAAATCTGAATCTCGCGAAAGAGCGCATCCTGCATCGCTTCAGCCGCGTTGTCCAGCAGATTGGCTAGTGCTCGTTTGATGGCTTCGGCGTCGGCCATCACGTTGGGTAACTCCGGGGCCAGAGAGGTACGCACCCGGATGTTATCCAGCCGGTCGTTGAACATAGCCAGAGTGCTTTCCACAATAGAGTTGATATTGGCCGATTGTGGCCGCGCCGTTGGGAAGCGTGCCAGAGTTGAAAACTCATCGACCAGCGTGCGAACCGTCTCCACGGCTCCGGCTATGGTTTCAGCACAGCTATGGAGCACTTGCAGCGAAGCTGGATCGCGAGGCGTACCGCGCTCAAGGTGCCGGCGGATTCGTTCCGCGGAGAGCGCAATCGGGGTCAGAGGATTCTTGATTTCGTGGGCGACGCGTCTGGCCACCTCGCGCCATGCGGCCTGCTTCTGCGCCTTGAGCAATTCAGAGAGGTCTTCAAACACGAGAACATATCCCAAGCCCTGCCCATCGTGCTTCAGGGTGGCAACGGTCACCGCGACGTTCAGGGTGGCGCGCTGTACCACCAGTTCCATTTGCGTGGTGGTGGTGCCCATGCGGTCGGCACGGCGCAGCAAGGGTTCAAGATCTTCGAGCACCTCGGGAGCAAACACATCGCGCAAGGGGGCGCCGATTAGAACGCTAGGAACCCCAGATTCCGCACCGGATGGATGGAATAAGCGAAGCAAACCATGATTCGCGTGAGTGACGAGTCTGTCCGCGTTCAACGAAAGCACGCCGTTCGGGATGCTTTCCAGGATGGTTTCAATATGGCGGCGCCGTTGCTCCAGGGCAATGTTCGCGGCGCCAAGATCGCGGCTCGAAGCCTCAATCTGTTGACGGCTGGACTCCAATTCTTCAGCCATGCGGTTGAACGAGTGAACCAGATCGCCGATTTCATCGGCAGCGCGGACTTCGACGCGGTAATCGAGCCGTCCACGAGAAATCTCCTGCGTCGCTTCGGCCAGCGCGACTACCGGACGCGTAACCAGTTTGGAGAGAAATAGTGCGAACCAGGTCGTAGCGAAAAGCACCATCACGGTTAGGAGCAGCAATACTTCCATATAGGTTCGTCGAACCAGCCTGCGTTCGCGGGCGAGGTCAAGGTAACGCTGCTGGCTGCTTTCTACCTGTTTGACGGTTTCAGAAAACTGTTTGGGCAGTGGTATGCCCACTAGAATCAAACCATGATCGCCGACCTGCGCAGCGCCCAGAATGTACTCGGTTTGTTCCCAAGTAAAAGGAGTCGGAGTCTTCGATTTCACATGCTCGAGAGGGAGCTTGGCTTTCAGTTGGGGCCAGGGAGCCGGTAAGCCGAAGCTGGTCTCCGCCTCGTCGTCGACAATCGCCACCGCGAACCCACCTTGCAGTGTCGGCGCGTGACGTTGAAACGATCTCGTCACGGCGGAAAAGTTTCCACCTGCAAAAGCAGATTGCGTCTCTGGCGTGGCTGCTATGGTTTCGGCTTCAGCGCGCGTGTTTTGTGCCGCATAGTTCGAAAGCAGCGATGCCATGGTCGCCGTATCCCGCCGCACTTCTTCCACCGGGCTCGAGAACCATTTGTCAATCGAGCGGTTCATCAGCACGTAGGCGAAGAAGAACATGCCGATTACGGGCAGAAACGAAAGCAGAAGGCTCCCCACTACCAGACGGGTGCGGAACTTCGATCCAAGAACACCCAACCTTCTCTCCGCAAACAGCTTGAGGAGGTTTCGGGCCAGGACAAACGTCAGGGCCACGAACAGGAGAAAGATCAGTGCGGAAAGGGAGGCGAAAAACAGCAGTTGCTGGTTGGTATTTGGATTGAGAGGCAGATCAAATGAGGTCAGCGAAAGCAGCACGCCAAAGAGCAGCGCGATCCCCACTGCCAGCGAGATAATGACCTTCTTCCGGCTGGAAGGTTTGCGGTCTGGTCGAATTGGATCGGAAGCAGCCAACGTTCGCTGACAGCCGGCAACATGAAGCTTGCAGGCTTGTCTGGCTCATTATAAGCGGATGCATCCCCAAGCGGTCACTCACTGGTCAACCATCCATCCGCGGAGCTGGAGACCATGCAAATGCCTGTCTAAAAGGGATGGAAGTCGGAAGCCTTAACACGAGGGTCGCAGGGAAGGCCCGCGAAAACGCAAAGCCGGTGCAATCCTGCCTCACCAAGTTTAGAGAACTCTAATTCCCGAAAACAGATTGAGCAGATTGGCCCTTTAGGCTTACCGAAGTTCATGCCCCTCTGACCTCCCTTGCTCTGCCAAAGCACGTCTAACGGGCATTTCATGCGGCGGAAAGGTGTTAATCCGTTTCCTTACGCGCAGTACAAGTACCAAAGTTACTGGTGAAGTAACGCATCTGCTGTGACAATTTGTGTCAACGCGATAGGCTGCAACTTCACCCCTAATATGCAGCGAAGCCGCGTGAGCAAAGCGAAGTCGACGTCATCCCTCTGCCGCTCAGATAGGAGATCGAGGTATGTCTCAACGGCTGGGTGATCTTCTTGTAAAAGAGAAGGTCATTACCCCAGAGCAGTTGGAACAAGCAACGAAGACTCAGAAGGAAACCAACGTACGCCTGGGCGCTGCCCTGGTGAAGTTGGGATTCCTGACTGACGAAGACGTCACTAACTTTCTTTCCCGGCAATACGGCGTACCCGCAATCAACCTTTCCTATTTCGAGATTGACCCCGCAGTGGTCAAGCTGATTCCTTTTGAAACTGCCAAACGTTATCAAATTCTGCCATTGAGCAGGGTGGGCGCTTCTCTGACCATCGCGATGGTGGACCCGACAAATGTCTTTGCCATGGACGATATCAAGTTCATGACCGGGTTCAACATCGAGCCCGTCGTCGCGTCGGAAAGCTCAATTCTCGAGGGCATTGATAAAGCGTACGGCAACACCAAGGAGGAGGACCTCGAGCAGGTAATGCTGTCGATGTCGGAGATGGATGAATCCGACGTCGAACTGCAGGCGGATCAGGCAGAGCTCGGACTAGCGGACTTGGAGAAGGCCGCCGATGAAGCTCCTATCGTCAAGCTGGTCAACTTAGTGTTGACCGACGCCGTGAAACGGGGCGCGAGCGACATCCACATGGAGCCATACGAAAAGGAATTTCGCGTGCGCTTCCGTATTGACGGAGTCCTGCAGAGCATTATGACGCCGCCGCTGAAGTTGAAGGATGCCATCATTTCGCGAGTGAAGATCATGTCGAAGCTGGATATCAGCGAGAAGCGGTTGCCGCAAGACGGTCGCATCATGCTGAAGATGAACATCGGCGGCCGCAAGAAGCAACTCGATTTCCGTGTCAGCACGCTGCCCACGCTGTGGGGAGAAAAAATCGTGCTCCGCTTGCTCGACAAAGAAAACCTCCGACTGGATATGACCAAGCTGGGTTTCGAGCCAGAGTCTCTGATCAAGTTTGAGAAAGCGATTCTGAAGCCCTACGGCATGGTGCTGGTCACCGGACCAACCGGATCGGGCAAGACCAACACGCTGTACTCCTCGATCTCTACGTTGAACAAGCCGGATACCAACATCATGACCGCGGAAGACCCGGTCGAATTCCAGTTGGCGGGTGTGAACCAAGTCCAGATGAAAGAGCAGATCGGGCTGAATTTCGCCACCGCCCTGCGCGCCTTTTTGCGGCAAGACCCTAACATCATTCTGGTGGGCGAAATCCGAGACTTTGAAACCGCCGAAATCGCGATCAAAGCCGCGCTTACCGGACACCTGGTGCTCTCCACGTTGCACACCAACGGCGCACCGGAAACTATTACCCGGCTTATGAACATGGGCATTGAACCCTTCCTGGTCGCGACCTCAGTGCACCTGATCTGCGCTCAGCGCCTGGTCCGGCGTATCTGCAAAGAGTGTACGGAGGTCGTTGATGTTCCCCATCAAACCTTGCTCGAGGAGGGGTACAGCCCAGAGGAAGTCAAGACCGTAAAGATCCAAAAGGGCAAAGGGTGCGGTGTCTGTAACAACACTGGCTATAAGGGCCGGTGTGGTTTGTACGAAGTCATGGAAGTAGATGACGAAATCAGAGAACTGGTGCTGGTGGGCGCGTCGGCGGTGGAACTGAAAAAGAAGGCAATCGAGCGCGGAATGATTACCCTGCGGCGCAGCGGGCTGATCAAGGTTGCCGCCGGGATGACCACTCTCGAAGAAGTGGCTCGCGAGACTATTCACTAAAGATTGTAACGAGGAAGAAAGGGAATAAAAAAAGATGTCGCTCGCATTAAGTGATCTGCTGAAAAGAATGTTGGAGATGTCGGGAAGCGATCTTCACCTTACGACGAATTCGCCACCGCAGATCCGCGTGCACGGGCACCTGGTGCCGCTGGACCTGCCGCAGATGACGCCTGCCGAAACTAAACAGCTGGCCTACAGCGTCATGACCGATTCGCAGAAGCATCGTTTCGAAGAGAACCTGGAGTTAGATTTCTCTTTCGGATTGAAAGGCCTGGCTCGCTTCCGTGCCAACGTATTCAACCAGCGAGGCGCGACTTCCGCCGTCTTTCGTCTGATTCCCTTCGAGATCAAGTCGTTTAATCAGTTAGGACTTCCCGCGGTTGTGAGCAAGATGTGCGACAAGCCTCGCGGCCTGGTGCTGGTCACAGGCCCGACGGGATCGGGCAAATCCACTACGCTCGCCGCCATGATCGACAAGATCAATACCGAGCGGCATGACCACATTCTCACCATCGAGGATCCGATCGAATTCGTGCACATGAACAAGAATTGCGTGGTCAATCAACGCGAAGTCCATGCCGACACCAAGAGCTTTACCGACGCGCTGCGAGCCGCGCTTCGTGAAGATCCCGATGTCGTTCTGATCGGTGAAATGCGCGACTTGGAGACCATCGAATCGGCGCTGCGTATCGCCGAAACCGGTCACCTTACGTTCGGCACGCTACACACCAACTCGGCGTCGTCCACCATCAACCGAATCATCGATGTGTTCCCGGCACACCAGCAGTCCCAGATCCGGGCGCAATTGTCCTTGGTGCTGGAAGGCATCATGTGCCAAAGCTTGCTGCCCAGCGCGGACGGTAAGGGCCGGGCGATGGGTATGGAAATCCTGGTACCAAACGCCGCGGTCCGCAACCTGATTCGCGAAGACAAGATCCACCAGATCTATTCCTCGATGCAGTCGGGACAGGACAAATTTGGCATGCAGACATTCAATCAGGCGCTGGCGACACTTTACTTCCAGAAGCAGATCACTCTGGAAGTCGCAATGGCTCGCTCCAGCAACGTGGACGAGCTGCAGGAAATGATTAACCGTGGCGCAGGGCTACTGAACCGCAATCAGTCCGCGACTGCGGTCAAGGGCGCAGCCACAGGCAAGCGCTAAACGATTTCGTGCGAACTGTAGTTTCAGTTCGAGTGAGTGGTTTATGCAGTAGGAAACCGGGGCGCGAACGAACCGGCGCTGCGGAAGGAACGATTTAGGAAGCAAGGAGAGGTCCACCATGCCAGTTTTTACATATTCTGGGAAGACCGAAAACGGAGAAAAAGTCAGCGGCGAGAGGGTTGCGCCCAATAAACAAGCGTTGGCCACTCAGTTGCGCAAGGAGCGTATCAACGCGGGGGCTATCCGGGAAAAAGGCAAAGAGTTTGCCATGCCGACATTCGGCTCCGGCAAGGTCAAGACCAAGGAGATCGCCATCTTCTTCCGTCAGTTCTCGGTCATGATCGATGCTGGTTTGCCCCTGGTGCAGTGTCTCGAGATCCTGGCGGCCAACCAGGAGAACCAGGCATTCCAAAAGACGCTGACGGGCGTACGGACCACGGTGGAAGGCGGCTCAACCCTGGCCAACGCCATGCGGCAGTTTCCAAAGGTCTTCGACGACCTGTCCACCAACATGATCGAGGCCGGCGAGACTGGCGGTATTCTCGACATCATCCTGCAGCGCCTGGCGCAGTACGTCGAAAAAGCGGTGAAGCTGAAGGGCGCAGTGAAATCTGCTTTGATCTACCCGGTGTCCGTCATCAGTCTGGCCTTGCTGGTTGTGGGCGCGTTGCTCAAATGGGTAGTTCCGATTTTCGCCAACCTTTTCGCTGGTTTAGGTGTAGCTCTGCCGCTGCCCACCCGCGTGGTGATGGGGTTGAGCGCATTCGTGGGACAGTTCTGGTGGTTCTTCATCGTCGGCGTTGTGGCTCTCTTTTTTGGCGTGAAGCAGATCCGCAAGAACCCCAAGGGCCGTTATTACCTTGACTATACCCTGCTGAAAATGCCCGTCCTTGGCATGCTGCTGCGCAAGATCGCAGTCGCGCGCTTTACCCGGACTCTGGGCACGCTGATTACCTCGGGCGTACCGATCCTTGAGGGTTTGAGCATCACGGCTAGAACTTCGGGGAACGCGGTTCTTGAGGAAGCGTTGCTGAAGGTGCGCAAGGCCATTGAAGAAGGCCGCACGATCGTCGATCCGCTGCGGGAATCGGGAGTCTTTCCCAGTATGGTGACTCAGATGATCGGCGTGGGCGAAGCCACCGGCGCCATGGATGCCATGCTGCAAAAGATTGCTGACTTCTACGAAGATGAAGTCGATACCGCGACCAAGGACATGCTCGCGATGCTGGAGCCAATCTTGATCGCCTTCCTGGGTGTTGCCGTCGGCGGCATCGTCATTTCGCTGTATATGCCGTTGTTCTCGATGATCGCCAAGCTGGCCGGCTAGTCACGAAAAATGATGGGCGGAGCGCTGGGCTTCGGGAAGAGAAGTCTGGAACTCCGCCCGAAGTGAAAAAGGTCTTCCGAAGGGTACGGTCCACGTGATCGAAGGCGAATTCCGAAGGAAGATCAGGGAAATTGGGATCAGGCATGCAATCCATGTTCGATGAGCGGCTGTGGCTGGCCTGGCTGGTCAAGGTTCGCATCCTCATCCTTACGCTTCTGTTGGGAATCGAGCTTGCCATCTCGCGGCTCACTCCTACTCCTTTACCGCTACGGCTGTTCGTCAATGCCATTGTCCTGTGGTACGGGATTTCAATCTTTTACGTTTTGCTGTTGTCTTTCTGGCAGGAATACCGCATCCAGGCAGTGCTGCAGGTCCTCACCGATCTGGCACTCGTGAGCCTGGTCGTCTACGCGACTGGAGGCGTAGACAGTTCGCTGAATTTTCTCTATCCCCTGGTCATTATCGTGGCTTGCATTCTTTTGCCGCGGGTCTGGGCGTATCTTACAGCGGCGCTGGCGTTCATTCTTTATGGAACGGTTCTGGAGCTCACCTACTTCGCAATTATTCCTGCCTACTCGACTACCCATCCGGAATTGAAGGCACTGCAAGGCATTATTTTCGTCAACCTGTTCGGCTACCTGGCGGTCTCATACCTTGCCAGCTTGCTGGCAAACAAGTTACGACAGGTGGACGTAAAGCTGAAGCACACCAGCGGCGCGCTGGAAAATCTGCAAGCCCTGCATGAGAACATCATCCAATCCATCACTGGAGGGCTGATCACCACCGGGCTCGACGGCCACATTACGCTGGTCAATACCGCGGCGCAGAAACTATTGGATCGTTCCGAACAGGACCTGTTGGGTCAGCCGGTCAAGCAACTTTTTCTGGATCCTCTGCCTCATGTTGATTCTGAACCGGCTCATGGGGAAGTCCGATGGGTTGCGCCGAATGGCTATCGCAAGACCTTCCGCGTGCTGGTCTCCGCACTGGCGGTGCCGGAGCGGGGCACGCTGGGCTTCGTATACACCTTCGATGATCTGACGGAAATCCGGCGGCTGGAGCGCGAAGTGCGCATGCAGGACCGTCTGGCTGCGGTGGGGCGGCTGGCGGCCGCCATCGCCCACGAGATCCGCAATCCCCTCACCTCGATTGCCGGGTCGGTAAGCATGCTCTCGGAAATTCCAGATCTGAACGACGAGCATCGGCGACTGCTGGAAATTGTCACGCGCGAATCAGAGCGGCTGAATACGATCATCACAGATTTCCTGGCGTATTCGCGAGGCCGACAATACCGGTTCACGAAAGTCGATTTGCTGCCGCTCCTGGAAGACACACTCACGCTGCTGGAGCATCGCCTGGCTGCTCAAAATGCTGGCATCCGGGTGGAGCGGAAATACGGTGCGAAAGAAGCGTGGGCTTCGGCGGATGGAGACAAACTCAAGCAAGTCTTCTGGAATTTCTGCGAAAACGCTGTTCGCGCCATGCGTGCCGGAGGGACCCTGACTGTCTCGCTGGAGGCTAGCGGTGAAGACTGGCAAATCAATTTCGCAGATACTGGCCCGGGAATGAGCCAACAGCTCATCGAGAAGATATTCGAGCCATTCCAGTCCCAATTCGAAGGTGGCACCGGACTTGGTTTAGCGATCGTCTACCAGATCGTGCAAGCCCACGAAGGCAAGGTCTGGGCGCGCTCCAAGCTGGGCCAAGGCAGCGTGTTTGTGCTGCGCTTGCGTCGCTTCGTGGTGGGTGAAACTTTGCCTGCGCCTCCGAGAGCGTCCGCACATCAGGCCCCCGCGACGCTCGTCGACACCACCGCCGCGGCCACGGCAGGAGGAGCGCGTGGGTAACATTCTCGTTTGCGATGACGAGCGCTCTATCTGCGAGATGCTGGACATCGCCCTGCGCCGCGAGGGTCATAAGGTTGAGACGGCAAACTCGGGTGAGGCCGCGATGCGGAAACTCGACGGCGCCTTGTACGACGTGATCGTGACTGACATTAAGATGCCGAAGATCGATGGCATTGAGGTGCTGCGCCACGCTCACCAGATTTCCCCCGACTCAGCCGTGATTCTGATGACAGCGGTTGACGACTATGAGGCCGCGGTTCAGGCTGTCAAAGCTGGCGGCGCCACGGATTACATCCGCAAGTCTCCTGGCCTGGTCGACGAGATCAAGCTGGCAATCAATCGAGCGCTGGAGAAGGTGGCTCTGAGCCGCCAGAATTTCGCTTTCAAACGCGACGCCGCCACTCGCAACTCTCTGGACAACATCGTAGGCGTAAGTCCCGCGATGGAGAAACTGAAGCAGACCATTCGCACCGTCGCTTCCACGCAAAGCACCGTCCTGATCTACGGCGAGAGCGGAACCGGAAAGGAACTTGTCGCGCGCGCCCTTCATGTATGTTCTCCACGCGCCGCCGAGCCATTCGTCTCCATCAATTGCGGTGCATTCCCCGAGACGTTGCTCGAGAGCGAACTGTTCGGCTATGTGAAAGGCGCATTTACCGGTGCCAACCAGAACAAACGCGGATTATTCGAAGTCGCGGATCAGGGCACCATTTTTCTCGACGAGATCAGCGAGATGAGCCTGACCATGCAGGTCAAACTGCTGCGGGTTCTGCAGGAACGGTCGGTGCGACCGGTGGGTGGAACAACCGAAATTCCCATCGACGTGCGCGTGATCGCCGCCACCAATCGCGATCTCGACAAACAAGTCGCGGAAAATACTTTTCGCGAGGACCTCTACTACCGGCTCAGCGTCATTCCGGTTTCCGTGCCGCCGTTGCGGCAGCGCCGTGAAGACATTCCACTTCTGGTGAACCACTTTCTCAAGAAGTACGCGCCCGGAGCGGGCAAGAGCATTCAGAGAGTCACCTCCCAATCGCTGGAAGCGTTGGGAGGCTATGAGTGGCCCGGCAATGTCCGCCAACTGGAAAATACGATCGAGCGCGCGGTCGCTTTGGAGACCGGCGATGAACTACGCGTCGATCTCCCAGCGGAAAAAGCCAAGGCTCGAGCTGCGGCCGCCGGAGTGGGCTTGCCAGGAGCGGCCACAACCGGGACCCTGAGCGCACTACCCGACGGAATGGATATGGAGAAGTACGTTGCCGACATCGAGAAGTCGCTTCTGCTAAGCGCGCTCAGCCAATCGAACGGTGTCCAGACTCGCGCAGCGGATCTGCTGAAAATTTCGTATCGCTCATTCCGGCATTTGATGAAGAAGTACGAATTGTAGCTGTTAGCTTTCAGCCGTCAGCTCTCAGCCACCACCCTGACCCACAACCGTTGACCGATAAAGAGCATTTTCCGAAGGCTGACAGCTGATAGCTGACAGCTACGAGCTGCCTTTCTTCAACTGTTGCTTCCATCCCAGCACCCTCGCCTTGGCGCCTTCGGCTTCCGCTTCGGGAATCATGCCCTTCTTCTGGTAGAGAACGGACAGACTCGTATAGGCCAACACGTCTTCCGGATCGATTTCTGAAATACGCTTGGCTACGACAATCGCTTCGTCGAGTCGTCCGAGATCCTGCAAAGCGCGGGATAGACCGTGCATGGCTTCGGTGAATGTAGGATCCGCTTCCAGAGACTTCTCATATTCAAGCACAGCGCGCTCGTGCTCCCCCTCGGAGACCAAGTCCAGAGCGGCATGGTAGTGGTCTTCGGCTTTTTGGCGAGCTTCAGGGTCGGCCATAGAAACAGAAATCCTCAGGCAGAAATGGATTCTAGCATGCAACGGCGGCCGGCCCTGACCAAGCCGATTGCGTGAGTGCGTTTCGCCCAGCGATCGGAGGCGAAGAGCAGTATAGTTGTTAGAGTTGCCGGAGAGCGAACATGCGCTCACAAGAAATTGCTGCGGGATTCCTGCGGGCTATCGGCGTGCTTCTCATCGTTCTCGGAGTAGTTCATACGATAGCGACACCTCATATCCGAGATTTGTTGGGAGAAAGCTCCACCGAGGTATACCAGCGCGCCGTAGGGCCGACTTTATTGAATCATGTGTTAATGGGTATTCTTCTCCTGCCTCTGGGCTACACAACGTGGGTCGCCGCCGCCTCCCAGAATCGTCATGCTGCGTGGGCGAGGCGAATCTTGATGATGAACGGAATCGTTCTGTTGACCCTCCCGGCGTCCATTGCGGTCTTCATGCGTCGGCCCGAGTACTACACCGCGTCGCTGTTTCTCGTTGCCATAACTCTGGTCGCGGTCATTTCCTTACTAACGATTGTTGCCGCGTGGTTGGTAGGACGATCCGGCTCGGGAGCGATCAGTTAAGATAACCCCATGTCCTACATGTTCCGATTCTTGTGGAACGCGACCCGCGGCCACCACCTTACCCCGTGGCGGAGTCCTTACCTGCTCTGGCGAATCGAAACTTATTGTGGGGTGAAGATGCAACAGATCGGACTCCTGGAATTCTGGGAGTTCACCTGGCGGGAGCGCAAGAATCTGTGGCGCTTTCTGAAATGGACCGCGGAAATGGAGCGCTACGTCCATCCCAAGCCGAAGAGTTCGTGACTCTACTGGCTGTTGGCTGCCGCTGACGCGCCTTCGAGAACGACATTCACTTCGCCGCCCTTACCGACGCCAACGATTTGCGCGGCAGCCGCGCGATTGGCGGAAATCTCCAAATACCCCATGCTTCCGAGAATGCCGAAGACTTGGTTCGTCGCACCCTCGGCATAGTTCGCGTGAATCTCGGTGATCTCGTGCTTGCCCACACGAATTTTGAACGCGGGTGGGTTTGCCTGAAACAGCGCAGGTACGTCTTGCGGCGTGAAGTTGGTGACGATGTTTCCGAACCTGTCCACCCTCAGGACGACGCCCCGCAGGGTTTGCGCATCGACCGGCTTGGGCTTGGGCGCATTGAAGCGTACAAAATCGGTGATCTCTTCGCCAAATTTGGCCGGCTCGACACCCTTGGCGAGGTACGCAACCACGGGCGCGAAAACGTCTCGCGCATGAAAAGTGCTGCTCACCGGCTGCCGGTAGTAATGTTCCGCGTCGATGTGGCGCACCTGGATGCGCTCCGCATGACTGTAGATCAGAGAAAGCACGCCGTTGTCCGGCGCCACAAAATAGTGCCGTCCAGTGGACAAAAGAATCGGCCGTCTTGCCGTTCCAACGCCCGGGTCGACCACTACGAGGTGAATCGTCCCATTGGGGAAATACGAGTATGCCTGGGCGATAGCCAGGGCTCCGTCGAGGACATCAAACGCCTGTACCGCATGGCAGATGTCCACTATTTCAGCTTCCGGAGCAATATCCAGGATGACGCCCTTGATAGTCCCGACAAAATGATCGTTGAGCCCGAAGTCGGTGGTCAGAGTGATAAGAGGACGGTTCGCCAATGTTCTTCCTTGTCCGAAGCAGAACTCTGCCCGGAAAACTCGAAAGTAACCTGCCACAGAGAGCGGCGTCAAGACACGGAGGTAATTGGCTAACTGCGGCGGATGAACCTCTATTCGTAGCGCAGCGCTTCTACCGGATCGAGGCGAGACGCTTTCAGCGCTGGGAAAAACCCTGAAACTACGCCCACCAGCGACAGGATGGTAAAGGAAACCACAATCACAACCAGCGAGGCATGCAGAAAGATGTCCCCTTCATGGTTGGCGGTCTTATAGAGGTCGCTGTAAAGGGGCATAGGCGGAATCGCCCAGGTAAGAAGAACGGCTACGCCAATGCCGATCAAACCGCCGCAGAAGGTCAGTACGAGGGCCTCCAGCAGAAATTGCATCAGCACCTGCCACTTTCGCGCTCCCAGCGCCTTGCGCAACCCAATCTCACGCGTGCGTTCGGTTACTGAAACCAGCATGATGTTCATTACGCCCACGCCGCCGACTCCCAACGTGACCGCGCCAATCAGACCGAGCACCGCTTGCAAGCCGAAGGAGAACCCGTCCAGCATGGTCCTATCTTCGATGGTGTCCCACACCGGCGTCGCCTTTTCGTCTTTCGGATCGAAGTGATGCCGTCGCGCTATGACTTCGCGAGCGGCCGCCAGAGCCTTCTTGTTCAGCTCTGGAGCAGTAGGTTGGATAACGATGAGATCAGGGTCGCGAATGTTCTTGAGGTCGCGGTAGACATCGAAGGGAACGAATCCATCGTTATTATCCGGACCGTTGTAGGAGGAATCCTGGATCTTGTTACGCAAAACTCCGATGACTTCAAAATCCAAGCCCCCGATGCTCACCGATTGGCCCACGGAAGGCGCGCCCTGAAAGACCCTCTGGTTGGCAACATTGCCGAGGATCACGACCCGGTCGTGATCGACGAAATCGCGGTCGCTGAAGTAGCGGCCATCTTCAATATCTAGCTTGCGCATTGGCCCGTAAGGCAGATCCACTCCTCGCACTTTAAGCGACACCACCCGCGTGCCGTACTTGAACGCAAGGTTCCGGTTCACCTCGCCGCTGACCGCGCGCACGATCGGCACTTCTTCTCGGACGGCCTGAACATCCTCTTCTTCAAACTTGATTTTCTTACCCGCCCGCTCCCCGCCTGCCTGCATGCTGGTCTGTCCCGGCCAGATCACGATCACGTTGTCGCCCATGTTCAAAAAAGCGTGCAGAACACTGCCGCCCAATCCTTGTCCGTAGGCCAGCAGGATGACCACCGACACCAATCCCCACACAATGCCCAGCATCGTGAGCACCGAGCGAAGCCGGTTGCGCATCAGCGCCTGCCAGCTTTGGGAGATCAGTTCTTTGAGGAACACGCAGCCAGTTGAATTGCCGGATACTTATTTGTCAATTGGAAATTGCATCGAGGAAAGTGAGATCAGGCGCAGGTTCCAATCGGACACCTTAATGTACATTTGTGTCCTTTATGGTTATGGCATTTGAACTTCATGAACCACAAAGGACGCAAAGGTACACAAAGGATCTACTGAATCTCGATGTTTCCCGATCCCGTTTCCACCTTCACCGGAACCCCGCCGCCATGAACCTTCCCACGCAATTCCTTGTGTCCCATGGTCCCTTGGACGGTGACCGGTTGGCTCACCGAGATTGAGCCTGAGCTAGTATGAGCATCGAGGTCAAAACCGGCGTCGGACGCCAACTTGAGATGTATGTTGCCGGATCCCGAATCCACGGTCCACGAACCCGTCGGATTGCCCTCGGCGGTGACGGTGCCGCTTCCTGCCCGAGCATCGAGCGAACCATGCACACCTCGCAGTTCCATACCACCGGACCCAGTATTGGCGAGCACAGAGCCCGATGCCGTTTGCTCCAGGGTAATGTGTCCACTGCCAGTACGGCCCTCGAATCCGCCCGCGATATCCGTGGCTCGAATCGATCCGCTCCCCGACTTCGTACGCACACTCCCTTTGACCCGATCGATCTCAATTTCCCCCGAGCCGGTTTCAGCGCGAACCGTATCGCCAATGTCGGAAATTTTCAAACTACCTGATCCTGACTCGATCTCGATCTGTTTTTGCAGGCCTTCCACGCTTTGACTACCCGAGCCGGTGTGGGAGTGCAACTGAGTCTCCGGAGGAACCACCAGGTCATAGCTGATGGAAATGTTGTGCAGCAGTTCCGAGTCATCGATGTGGCCAATCCGAATGTCATTGCCACTCTGCTGGATGGGAGGGTTGGCCTCGATGCGCTTGATACGTTCCTCGGCATTGCCTCCGAGCCAGTTCGTTGTCTTAATGTGCCCAGTTACCTGAACCTCCGACGAACTTCCCGTGCGTACATTCACGCTGCCTGATCCGGTGTCGAGGTCGAGGTTGACCGCGCCAGTGACCTGCAGCGTGCGCTGGAACGAGCCTTCCGACGAGGCCGGTGCGGGCATGGGCAGCAGACAAGCCAGGCTTAGGACGGCGCCCACCAACATCGCCGAATAATTCCTCCGGAATTTCATTATTCCCTCCTTCACAAGTCACCAACAAACAATGAACGCGCAAGCGTGACCCTGACCGATACCTACTTGATCTATACGAATTTGCTCGAGAAAAGTTTGGTTTATTGGGGGAGTTCCTCCCCGACCGTCGTCACTCGTAGCGCAGTGACTCAACCGGTGTCATTTCAGCTGCGCGTTGCGCCGGATACATGCCGGCCGTCAGCGTAATCACGGAGAGCGTCAGAACCGACGCTACGATAGACGCGCCAGAAACGATTGGGTGAGGAACAAAATCGGGGAGAGGAATAGCCGACATCGCCGCGCACAGGGCTAAACCAGCCGTTAGCCCCAAAATACCACTGACCACGGTCAGAATCGCAGACTCGGCAAAAAACTGGCGCAGAATGTCGCGCCGCGTGGCCCCCAGCGCTTTGCGGACGCCAATCTCGCGGGTGCGCTCGGTCACCGAGACCAGCATGATGTTCATCACCCCAATTCCCCCCAGGCATAGGGTAATAATGGCGACGCATCCGAAAAAGATCGTGATGACGGTAAAAATGTTCTCGACCAGCTTGGCCCCGTCCATCGTGTCCCAGATAAAAAGGGCGTCTTTGTCTTTCTCGTCGAAATGGTGGACGCGGCCCAGCGACCTCCGTACCTGCTGGACTGTTTCTTCGTGTTCGTCAGGATTGCCCACCTCGAACACGATGTCATCTACAAAGCCGCGCACCACCCCCTTCTTTTCCGGCCGGGGGAAATCCCGAGCCACGGCCGAGTAGGGTGCGAATAGAAAATCATTATCCGGCCCGCTGTAGTTCGAGTTTTGCGTCTTTTTTTCGAGCACGCCAATCACGGTGTAGGGAACACCCTTAATTTCGAAATTGGCGCCCACGGCAGGTTTACCGCTGAACAGTTGCTTGCGAGCGGCGTCTCCCAATATCACGACTCGGCGACCCTCGGACTCGTCCTCCTCCGTGATCAGCCGGCCTTCGCTGAGTTGCAGGGAACGAAACGTTTGGAAGGCGGGCCAAACGCCGACAACTTCGCGGTTCGCCGAGTTGAACTGGCTTACCTCTGGAACCGCGCGCCTCAGCTCCGGGCTCACATTCTTCACCATGTAGCATTCGTCGCGGATCAGGCGGGCGTCGTCAACCGTCAAAGTGATTTCGCGCCCCGCCGCCAGGCCTCCCACCTGAGAACTGGTGCGCCCGCCCCAGATAATGACCAGGTCCTTCCCCAGCGTCTCCATGCGCTTCTTCTGATCCACGCTGAATCCGCGGCCCAACCCCACTAGCAGGATGACCGACGCGATCCCCCAAACAATGCCAAACATGGTCAGGAAGATCCGCATTTTGTGGGCTTTGAACGTGGCAAACGTCTGCCGGGTGATTTCCAGAAGATTCATGGATCGGGGGAGCTCCATTGAATGCTGGGAAGGAGGATACAACGTCAGGCTTCCGATTGGTACGCTTAGTAAACAAAAAAAATCAAAGGCACGGATCGTCGATTCGGATCCGTGCCCTCGATTTCAAACCAAACCGCAAGCCCAGCTTTACTGCAGGACGACCTGATCGCCTTCCTTCAGCCCACTGAGAACTTCTGTCTTGGCGCCATTTGAGATGCCAATATTGACCGCGAGCTTCTTCTTCCCATCCTTGGCTTTCGGGTCGGGGATCTCGACCGATGCCTTCTTGTCCTTGTCGTAGATAATCGCGCCTTCGGGAATCTGCAGCACATTCTTGTGCTCTTCCAGAATGATTTCCGCGTTAGCGGTCATCTCCGCCTTCAATTCGCCGCCCGGGTTATTAATGGACACGCGCACTTCGAAGGTCGTTACGTTATCCTTCTCCACGCCCATTGGGGAGATTTTCGTCACCTTGCCATTGAAGGTCTTGTCTTTAAAGGATTCCACTTTGATCCGTGCCGGCTGTCCCAGATAGACCTTGCCGATATCGCTCTCATCCACTTTGCCCTTTACGTAAACCTCGCTGGTGTCGCCCAAAGTCATGACCAGAGTGGCCGAAGAACCCAGCACCAGGATGGAGCTGACTGCATCGCCCATTTCGACGTCGCGCGAGAGAACGATGCCATCGATCGGCGACACAATATCGGTGTAACTGAGCTGCTCGTCCAGCTGTTTCAGGTTTGCCTGATCCCTCGCCATTTCTGCCTGTGATTGCGCGATCTTCGCTTTCAAAACCGTAACCTGAGCTTTGGACACGTTCTGTTTGTTCTGGGCCATCTGGTAGTTCTTCTGCGCATCATCCAGTGCCGAATCGGAGACAACGCCATCCTTTTCCATCTCAACAGCCCGGTCGTAAGCCCGTTTCAGCAAAGGCACATCGGGACCCTCTGCATCCACCTTGGCGCGCTCGTAGTCGGCCTGCGAGCTGGCCAAATTAGCCTGAGCGGCCTGTAACGCGGCACGAGACTGATCTACCTGTGCCTCGATCTCAACCTTGTCCAACTGTGCCAGGAGCTGCCCCTTCTTGACCGTATCGCCGTACTCGACCAGGAGCTTCTTCACGATCCCGCTGGCTTTGGACTTGACCTCTACCTTGGTGATGGGAGTCACCTTCCCCGTGGCCACCACGCTCTTGGCCAGATCGCCTTTGTCGACTTTCGCCAGTTTCGTGGGGTCAATCTTGGTGCCGCCGCGGGTGAAGGCGAAAAGCGCACCCGCAAATACCAACAGCACCGCTGCGACAATGCCAATAATTATGATCCGCTTGCGCCGCTTCTTTTTACCATTGCTGTTGCCGTTCACATCCGCCTCCTGGGCTGAATCAAGGTCTTCCGCCTTCTATATGGTTACTACGATAATCTTTCGGGTTTTGTTCCTCGGATAAAACTTGCTCGGACCTATCCATCCCTATCAATCATGTCCGCTGCGTTAGACCGCCAAAGCTCAGAAATGGAAGCAGAGAATCTTCTCCGAGCAAGAAGGTGGAGTTTCAGACGTAAACCACGAGTACGACTTTTTTGCCGTACCGTTAATTCTACAACGTCCCTCGCCCCTTGGGAATGCGGTACTGCCTTTGAAATGTTAGAATTACCCATCCATGATCGCTTTTGTGCTGATCCGGGTGTTCTTAATCCTGCTCCTGGTCGCAGCCAATGCCTTCTTTGCTGCGGCCGAATTCGCCCTGGTAAGCATTCGCGAAACCCGCATTCAGCAGCTCATCGAAGCCCGCCGCATCGGCGCCCGCATTGTCCAGAAGCTGCACCGGAACCTTGACGAAGTCGTCAACGGCGTCCAGTTGGGAATCACCATAGTAAGCCTGACTCTGGGCTGGGTTGGCGAACCGCTCTTGGCTCACATCGTCGAAGAACTTCTCGGCCAAGTCCCTCACGCCAACGTCTACGCCCACGGCATTGCCATCGGGATCGCCTTCGTCCTGATCACCTGCCTGCACGTAATTCTGGGCGAGCTGGTCCCGAAGTCTCTCGCGTTGCAGCGCGGGGAGCAAGTAGCTCTGGCCGTCGCTGCCCCCATGGAAGTCTTCCTCACCCTCACCCGGCCCTTTATTTTTGCCATGAGCGCCGCCGCCGGCTCGGTATTGCGGGTTTTCGGATCGCGTAAGGTCCGCCAAGGCCCCATACATTCGCCCGACGAACTCAAGCTCATCGTCACCGCCAGCCGCCAGTTCGGACAAATCCCCCCGTTCCAGGAGGAGATGATTCACCACGCGCTGGAGCTCGAAAGCATCACGGTGCGCGAAGTGATGGTTCCGCGGCCGGACATTTTCTCGTTGCCTAGCGACCTCTCGCTCGACGAAGCGCTTGCCCGCGTCGTCGAAGAGCAGCATTCCCGCATTCCGATCTACGACCCCCTGCGTGGTCCCGAGCACATCGTCGGAGTCCTCTATTCCAAGGATCTAATGCGCTGGGCTCGTCTCCGTCTCACCCAGCCTCTTGCGGCCCGAGCCTCGGCCCATCGAATCAGCCAGATCATGCACGACGTCCTGGTCGTCCCCGAAACCAAGGTGCTCACCGAAATGCTGGAAGAATTCAAGGATCGCAAACGGCACTTGGCTGTGGTCGTGGACGAGTTCGGCTCAACCGCTGGCGTGATCACCGTCGAGGACATTCTGGAGCAATTGGTCGGCGAGATTGAGGATGAGTTCGACGTTCCCCCACCCGAGCAGCCGGTGCTCTCCGGGAAGCTCGCCCTCGTGCTCGAAGGCTCGTTTGGCATTCGCGATCTCGAATCGCAATATCAGCTCTCGCTGCCCCGCGACGGCGGCTTCGAGACCCTGGCCGGATTCGTCTTGGCCCGCCTGCAGAAGATTCCCCGTGTCGGCGACGCTTTCGACTTCGAAGGCCACCGTTTCACCGTCGAACAGATGGAAGGCCACCGCATCGCCAAAGTACAAATCGAGAAGCTGCAGGCCACCGCAGTCGGAAAGGCTGGAGACTGAGAACAGAGAACCGGGAACTGACAACTGGTCATATAAGAAAATGCAACGACTCAAACAACTGCGCGCCCTGATCGATGAAATTCCATCTCGGCTAAAAGAACTTCAGATCGCCCGAGTGGAACTAAAACCATCGCCGTCCAAGTGGTCGCCGAAGGAAGAGTTAGGACACCTCTTGGACTCCGCCGCCAACAACCACCAGAGAATTGTCCGCGCCCAACTCGAGGATAAGCCGAAGATGCAAGGCTACGACGGCAACGCCTGGGTAAAACTCCACAAGTATCAGCAGCGCAACTGGCAAGAAATGATCGAGCTTTGGCGAGCCCTCAACCAGCAACTGCTCGCTGCCGCCGAGGCTGTGCCGGACTCTGCATGGTCGCGAACCTGCACTATCGCCGGCTCCCAGCCTCTAACGCTAAAATTCGTCTTCGAAGACTACATCGACCACATGCTGCATCACCTGAAGCACATCGGCGTGGAAACGGAGGACCTGCAGCGAAGCGTGGTAAAACCGCATTGAGATACGCAGGAGGGCATTTGCCTTGCGCGAGTCCAACGACCAACGACGAACGACCAACGACTAAATGCTCCGCTACCTCATCCATCGTGTTGTGTACACGCTGCCGGTAGTCTGGCTGGTAGTTTCTCTCGTCTTCATCCTCATCCACTTGGTCCCGGGCGATCCCGTTCTGCAGATGCTCGGAGAAGGAGCCCCCGCCACCGACATCCAAGCCACCCGGCACGCTTACGGCTTAGATGTCCCGCTCGGCCGGCAATACCTCAACTACTGGAAAGGCGTGCTGCACGGTGATCTCGGCCCATCGCTGCGTTTCAACCAAAATGTGGGCAGCCTCATCGCCCAGCGCTACCCATACACCCTGCAGTTAACCCTGGCAGCATTGCTGGTAGCCATCCTGCTCTCGATTCCAGCCGGCGTGCACTCAGCCCAAAGACGCAATCGCTGGGACGACCGCCTCATCAGCGTTGTCAGCCTCTTCGGACTATCCTTCCCAAACTTCGCCCTGGGCCCAATCCTGATCTTGTTCTTCGCCATCAGGCTAGGACTGCTCCCAGTCTCAGGCTCAGGCACGCTCGCTCACCTTGTCCTACCGGCCATCACCATGGGCGGAGCCCTCGCCGCCATCCTGACCCGGATGGTCCGCACCTCCATGCTCGAAGAACTAGGCCAGGACTACGTCCGCACCGCCCGCGCCAAAGGATTACCCGAGCGCACGGTAGTCTATCGCCATGCCCTGCGCAACGCCATGATCCCAGTAATCACGGTTCTGGGCCTACAATTCGGCGCACTGCTAGCCGGCGCTATCGTGACCGAAACAATCTTCTCCTGGCCCGGCATCGGCCGCCTGACCATCCAAGCCATCGGCAACCGCGATTATTATTTGGTGCAGGGCTGCATCTTGGCCATCGGCCTAACCTACATCGCCGTAAATTTCCTGACGGATTTGTTGTACTCTGTGGCGAACCCAAGGATCAGACAATGAACCCCGCAAGATCTGTCATCCCGACCGGAGCATTGCGATTGGCCTTACCAATCGCAATGCGGAGCGGAGGGACCCGCTTTTTGGAATCGCGATGAAAGAAAACAGCTACAGCGTCTACATCGTTGCCAGCAAATCGCGCGTGATCTACATCGGAATGACCAACAAATTAGAGCGGCGCGTCTATGAGCACAAGAACGACTTGGTGGATGGCTTCAGCAAGAAATACCGCTGCGATCGGCTGGTCTATTTCGAATCGTTCGACGAAGTGCTCAAAGCCATTGACCGCGAGAAGCAACTCAAACGGTGGAATAGAGCGAAGAAGATTCGGCTGATCGAACGCCAAAATCCCACTTGGGAGGACTTAGCGGCCGAGTTGCTCACCAAGCATCCATATCAACCCGACAAGCAGGTCCCTCCACTCGCCAGTTGATCCGCTGCCGCGGCTCAACTGACTCGGTCGGGATGACAGTTTTCTCGAATCCCTGTAATCGCGAGCGCAGCGACCAGCCTTACGAATCCCCACTCCAAGTCGGTCATCGCGACCGGAGCATTGCGATTGGCCTTACCAATCGCAATGCGGAGTGGAGGGATCTGTTTTTGGGTCCCCTCGGTGATCAGCCCAAGTGTCTCGCAGTGAAGTTTCCTGACAGAGTCATCGGTGGAGATGAGCTAATCAATAGACGAGCTGGAAATGTGGTGACGGGGAGGCAGTCGAAATGCTAAGGCGGGGCATGGCTGCCCCGCCTCCTGTGAATTAAGCTACGCCGCCTGCACCATTTTCTTCATCCGTTCTTTCATCTCTTGCGGCGACACATCTTCCACATGCGTGGCGATGCCCCACAGATGTCCAAACGGATCCTGAAGGAAGCCATTGCGGTCTCCATAAAACTGATCCTGCACCGGTTTCAGGATTTTCGCCCCCTCCGCCTCCGCGCGTTTAACCACGCTATCGACGTCGGGAAGGTATACATACAGGCTCACCGGACTTCCGCCGACGGTCGCGGCGCTGCTGTGCCCCGGCCCCATGCTGGGATTTTCGTCGGCCAGCATGATGTGTGAGTTGCCAATCTTCAACTCGGCGTGACCGACCTTGCCGTCCGGGCCATTCATGCGAACGGTTTCGGTCGCTCCGAAAACTTTCTTGTAGTAGTCAATGGCTTTGGCCGCATCCTTGACGATCAGGTACGGTGTGACGGAGTTGTAATCCTTGGGAATATACGAAACTTTGCTCATGATTTTTCTCCTCAGAATGTAAGCTAGAGGTGCTGGTTTATGGGACGCATGCGGGTTGGTCCGCAGCGATTGTCTTCAATAATCAGAACATATTTTTCGAACGGCAACAAGACCGCGTAGCAATTTAATATCTCATCATGTCCGTCACCGCCATCTCTCTCCAACGCGCCGCCCGCCACAACGTCCTGGCCTCGACCGGAGTCGTGCTGGTCACGCTCTTCGTAATCTGCGCCGTGTTCGCACCCTGGATCGCGCCACAAGACCCAGCCCAAATCGACTTGCCAACGCGGCTTGCCGGGCCCTCCTCAACCCACTGGTGCGGCACCGACGAACTCGGCCGCGACATCCTCTCCCGCCTCATTTACGGCTCGCGCATTTCCATGCTGGTCGGCAGCTGCGTGGTTGCCGCCTCGCTGACCTTGGGTCTCATCGTGGGATCAATCGCCGGATACTACGGCGGCCGCATCGATCGCTTTGTCAACGTGGTCGTGATGAACGCATTCCTCTCCTTCCCAGGAATTCTGCTGGCCATCGCCTTCGTGGCCTTCCGCGGACCGGGGATTTTCAATCTAGTTCTCGCGCTCTCCTTGGGAGGCTGGGTGGGCTACGCCCGCCTGGTTCGCGCCCAGGTGCTCGCCGCCCGCGAGCGTGAATTCGTCGAAGCCGCCCGCTCCCTCGGAGCCAGCGACCTGCGCGTGATCGTCCGCCACATCTTGCCCAACATTATTCAGCCGATTATCGTGCAAGCCGCCATCGGCATGGCAGGCGCAATTCTCGCCGAAGCCACGATGAGCTTCCTCGGTCTAGGCGTACCGCCGCCAACCGCCAGCTGGGGCACCATGCTCAACGATGGCCGTGCTCACCTGTTTGACGCGCCCCATCTCGTAATCTTTCCTGCCATGGCCGTGATGCTGGCCGTCCTGTCATTCAATTTCATCGGCGACGCCCTGCGTGACTTTCTCGATCCGCGCTCGCGCATCGAAGCGGGTTTGTGAAATCAGATTCCTCGCGTTGCTCGGGATTTCGGCTGCGGTCTCCCGCTTCGCTCACGCCCGCAAAGCGCCTCAACTTCATCGGCGACGCCCTGCGTGACTTTCTCGATCCACGCTCGCGCATCGAAGCGGGCCTCTAAGTCATCCAATTCGAAACCCGAAGCACTCAGGAGAAATCATGATCGCGCGCATCTGGCGGGGCGTCACTCGCGAAGCCGACAAAGATACTTACTTCGAATATCTCCAGAAAACGGGGTTGAAGGAATACACGTCCATCCCCGGCAACCAGGGTGTGTGGGTCTTGCGGCGTGTGGACGATGGCAAATCCGAGTTCACCCTGATCTCGCTCTGGGATTCATGGGAGGCCATCAAAGCCTTCGCCGGCCCTGATCCGGAGAAAGCCGTCTTCTATCCCGAAGACGAAAAGTTCTTGCTGGAAAGAGGCCCGCGCGTAACCCACTACGAAGTCCTGTCATGCCCGTCTCGATGAGTGTAAACGACTTCTCGCCAACCACGGCCCGTGACACCGCCAACCCACCCAATTTCATTGACTAGCCCTCCCTGCAGTCCTAAGATTTCAGCCCAATGATCGGCCAGACCATCTCGCACTATCGTATCTTCGAGAAACTTGGCGGAGGCGGGATGGGTGTGGTCTATAAGGCCGAGGACGTGAAGCTCGGCCGCTTTGTCGCGCTCAAGTTCCTGCCTGACAAGTTGGCCAAAGACCCGCAGGCACTCAGCCGCTTCGAGCACGAAGCCAAGGCTGCCTCTGCCCTGAACCATCCGAATATCTGCACCATCCACGAGATTGACGATCAACACGGACAAGCCTTCATCGCCATGGAGTTTTTGGATGGACTGACGCTGAAGCACCGTATCGGCGGGCGTCCGATGGAAACCGAGATGATTCTGTCTCTGGCGATCGAGATTGCCGACGCGCTCGACGCAGCCCACGCCGAAGGGATAGTCCACCGCGACATCAAACCTGCCAACATCTTTGTCACCAAGCGCGGACATGCCAAGATTCTGGATTTCGGATTGGCGAAGGTCAGTCTGGAAGGCAGTTCTTCAAGCAAGATAGCCTCTTTGAACACGGAGACCGTGGATGCGGATCATCTGACCAGTCCGGGCACGATGGTGGGGACGGTGGCGTATATGTCGCCGGAGCAGGTGCGAGCGAAAGAGTTGGATGCGCGGAGTGATCTGTTCTCGTTTGGGGCAGTTCTCTACGAGATGGCCACTGGTGATTTGCCGTTTCACGGAGAAAGCTCGGCGATGATCTGTGAAGCCATCGTGAACCGCGCTCCGGTGGCTGTGGTGCGGTTGAATCACGACGTGCCGCCCAAGCTGGAAGACATCATCAACAAGGCACTGGAGAAAGATCGCACCTTGCGTTATCAGCACGCTTCGGAGATGCGAGCCGACCTGCAACGACTGAAGCGAGACACAGAGACAGGACGATTTGCGGCTGCCAGTTTCGGTGCGGTGGCGGTGGCGGAGGAAGGCAATTCTGCTGTTGCCCAACCGCCGTCGCCAGCATCCGTCTATTCCCCGGCACTTGCTCCATCTCCGTCATCGGGTGCCGTGAAGGTTGCAGAAGCTTCTGTGCTTCGGCCTGGGAGACTCTGGAAGATTCTGGCTCCCGTCATGCTGGCCGGCTTGTTCATCGCCATCGCGGCTGGAATCTGGTATTGGCGCTCGAAGGCAAGCACTTCTCAGATCGACTCCATTGCGGTGTTGCCACTCGTCAATACGAGTGGCGATCCGAATAACGACTATCTCAGCGACGGCATCTCGGAAGGTGTCATGCACAGCCTGTCCCAATTGCCTCAGCTTCGCGTGATGGCTCGAACCTCAAGTTTTCACTACCGGGGCGCCGATGTTGATCCACAGAAGGTCGGGCGTGACTTGAAGGTGCGGGCAGTCCTGACCGGGACGCTGGCGAAACACGGTGATGTTCTAAGCATTGAAGCAGAATTGGTGGACGCGACGAATGGCGCAGAACTTTGGGGTGAGAAGTTCGATAGGCAAGTCGCAGACGTAAGCACGATTGAAGAGCAAATCGCGAACGACATTTCAGACGGGCTTCGGTTGCGTCTGTCCGGAGAGGAAAAAAGACGACTCACAAGAGCTTCGACGCGGAATGCGGAAGCATACCAGCTCTATCTCAATGGCAGATTCCACTGGAACAAGAGAACTGAAGACGAACTGAACAAGGCCATCGGGTATTTCAATCAGTCCATCGAAAAAGATCCGAATTACGCATTGGCCTATGTTGGATTGGCGGATGCTTATCTCGTGCTCCCTGAGTATGGGAGAATGGCCCCATCCGTGGCAGCACCACGAACGAAAGAGGCACTGACGAAGGCTTTAGAAATTGACCCAGACCTTGCAGAGGCCCATGCATCCCTGGGCCTGATGAAGCAAAATTTCGAGTGGGACTGGGTTGGGGCGGAAAAGGAGTTTCGACGGGCCACCGGACTTAATCCCAACTATCCGACCGCTCACCACTGGTACGGGCTTTTCTTGTGCGAGATGAAACGAAACGACGAGGCTATAAGAGAAGGTAGATTGGCACAAAGGCTTGATCCTCTCTCTCCAATTATTAACACTTCGCTGGGCGTGACCTTAATGAGTGCTGGCGAACACGGAAATGGCTTCGAGCTGCTGAAGCGAACCTTCGAATTGGCGCCGACTTTCCCGGAACCGCATCTCTGGATGTCGAAAGCATATGGGAGCCAAGGGCTTTACCTGGAAGCGATGAGGGAAGCACAGCAAGCAGCGTCTTATTCTGGCCGTGCGCCGAGATACGTCGCCGGAGTAGGAGATGCTCTGGCGGCCGCAGGCAAAAGAGCGGAAGCCCACAACATCATCGACGAGCTTGTTCGATCGTCAAACAGCGCTAACGTCTCACCCTTTTACATCGCGGAAGTTTACAGTACGCTAGGAGAGCAAAATCAAGCATTTGAATGGCTGGAGAAGGCTTATCAACAGCGAGACGATGAACTCGTTTGGATTTTGATCGATCCATCTTTAGACAATATTCGCTCCGACCCACGCTACGCCGACCTGCTGCGTCGGATGGGCTTGCCGCAGTGAGCACGGCGACATCCCAATCCTGAAAAAAGCCAAAGGCGAGTCAAAACCCCCGTCCGATCAAGCGCAATCGGAAACCAACGCACTGCCCGGGAATCTGATGGGCGCGGTTCGCTCCAACCTCCAACCGCTTGGAAACACGCCAAATCCACCTCTTGACAACAATCACAAATTGCAATATAAATATTGCGATTATTGATATGACGTTAGGCGAGAAAATCCGCTACTTGCGCGAAGTGGAAGGCTCGCTGCGCGGCCTGGACCGTCCCATGACCCAACTCGAACTGGTGCGCGCCATCCGTAAACAACTGGGCAAGACCATCAGCCAGTCCTACGTGTCGCAAATCGAAAGCGGAACGCGTCCTCACATGACGCAATCCACGCGCACCCTGCTGGCCAGGTTTTTCAAAGTCCATCCCGGATTCCTGGTCGACGATCCCGTGGGCTATCACACCGAACTGGTCTCCGACCTGCGCACCACCGAAGGCAAGCTGGACGTTTGGCTCCTGCAGGGTTCGGAGCGCTTCGCCAGCGACCCGGAAGTGAGTGAGGTCATGATTAAGGCGGCGCGCGAAAAAGACACCCGGCGGTGCCTCATCCTGCTGGGCGCGATCCTCGACACGCCCGGCCTTGCCGACCGGCTGCTCGAGGCGCTGAAGCCGCACGCTGCACGCGTTGCAACCAATCACATGAGCGGCGGGAGGTGCGCGCAATGACCTGGGCGACTTTCTATCTCGTTTGCTTTGCCGTGGGACTCGCGTTCTCCCTGCTTTCGTTTTTTTCCGCGGGCGTGCGCTGGCACTTGCACCTGCCTCACATGCCGCACGCGCCCGTAACCCATGGTCCGGTAGCGGGCGGACATGCAGGCGCGGTAAAGGGTGGGGCACGCGGGCAGGCCAGCCAAATCTCGCCCTTCAACTTCGTGAGCTTTGCCGCGTTCCTGGCATGGTTTGGTGGGACCGGCTATCTGCTGACACGCTTTTGGACGATATGGTTCGCCATGGGACTCGGGATAGCGCTGCTCAGCGGGGTGACTGGAGCGGGAATCATTTACCTGTTTCTCAGCAAGGTGCTGATGTCGGAGGAGGAGAATCTCGATCCCGCCGACTACGAGATGACTGGCGTGCTGGGACGCACTTCCGTTCCCATTCGTCAGGGCGGTACGGGAGAAATTATCTACTCGCAAGCGGGAACCCGCAAAACCTGCGGTGCGCGCGCCGAAGACGGAACCGCCATCGCGAAGGGAGCCGAAGTAATCGTGACCCGCTACGAAAAAGGAATAGCCTACGTGCGCCTATGGACCGAAATGACGGGAGAACAACCGTCCGCCGACACCGGGGAAAACTGAGATTAATGGAGGACGGGCGTATCTCGCCCGTCAGGTTCCGAAGGTTTTGGAGTGCAGAGGTTGAGCTCGATGAACCGCAAAGTTTTTCAGACGCTAACTTGGCTAATGTGGGCGGCGTTGCCCGTAACGGCATTTCGTTTCTGGGCCGCGTGGGATCGCCTTCCGCTTCGGATGGCGACGCATTTCAACGTCAATGCGCAGCCCAACGGTTGGATGCCGCGCGCGACCGCCCTTTACTTCGCCCTCGGAGTTACGGCATTGGTGGTCGCGGTCTTCACGGTCATATCTTACGTCGCCCACAAGACCCACGCTCCGGATCTTTTGTCCTGGTCTCTTCTCGGTTTCTTCTACTTGATCATTGGTTTCGTTTACGCCGGCAATAGCGGCGTTGTCCAGTACAACCTCGATGGACAACGTATGGGACTGGACCTTTGGACCGTTTGTGTTCCGGTTGCGACCATCGCTCTACTTGCGATTTTCGTCGGCACAAAACGCGGCGCCAGTTTGCCCTTCGCGGCTGTCATCGCGGAAGAGTCGCATGGCTCGCGAGCTTGGAGCCTGCTGTTCATTGCTTTGCTGCTGGCGCAGTTGGTGGCCGCTGTCGTGATCCCGGCTCCGCCCATCCGCATCGCGTCGGCCATTCTTGCCCTGCTGTTCGCTGTGATCGCTGTTCAAGTCTGGACGGGGTTCCAATACCTCTTCAGCAGCGCCGGAGTGGAAGTCCGCACCCTGGGTTTCCGCTTGCGGTCGATTCCACGGGAAGACATCCGGCAGTATGCGGTGGAAAGCTGGAACCCGCTTCGTGGCTACGGGATTCGCGGCATCGGCAATCGCCGCGCTTATGTCTGGTGCAACCAGGGGGTTCGCATCGAGACCACTAACGGCGAAGTTTTCCTTGGGCACAGCGAACCCGATCGCATCGTCCGCGATTTGGATTCAATCACGCGCTGATTTCCGTTGTGGACCTTCGTGTCCTTAGTGGTGAATGCCTTTTGTGGGTTTGGATTAATGAATTGAACGAGGAGGCGATATGTTCGGCATGGCAATAGAAATTTGGGTAATTGTGGGGCTGATGGTTCTAGCCGTCATGCTCCTGATGAGCATGTTGGCAAAGCTCTATCGCAAGGCAGGACCGCACGAAGCGCTGGTGGTGTACGGCTTCCGCGGCACCCGCGTGGTGAAGGGACACGGCACAGTCATTTTTCCCATGATTGAAAACTGCCGCGGCCTCTCGCTGGAGTTAATGTCCTTCGACGTCGCACCGCAACAGGACCTCTACACCAAGCAAGGCGTAGCTGTAACCGTCGAAGCAGTAGCACAAATCAAGGTCAAGTCCGACACCGAATCAATCCTGACCGCGTCAGAACAATTCCTCACGAAAACCGATCCACAACGCGAAGGCCTCATCCGCCTCGTGATGGAAGGCCATCTGCGAGGCATCATCGGCCAACTCACGGTAGAAGAGATCGTAAAACAACCAGAAATGGTCTCCGACCGCATGCGCTCCACCTGCGCTGATGACATGAATAAAATGGGCCTCGAGGTGATTTCGTTCACGATTAAAGAAGTGCGCGACAAGAACGAGTACATCACCAACATGGGCCGCCCGGATGTGGCGCGGATCAAACGCGATGCGGATGTAGCTGCGGCGGAGGCTGATCGCGACACGGCGATTAAACGTGCGCTGGCGCAACGGGAATCCGCCGTCGCTAAAGCGCAAGCTGATCAGGAACGAGTCTTGGCGGAAACGCTTTCCTTGGCGAAGCAGGCTGAATCGCAGCGTGATTTGGAAGTAAAGAAAGCCCAGTACCTGGAAATCACAAAACGCCAGCAGGCCCAAGCCGACAAGGCGTATGACATTCAAACCAACATCATGCAGCAGCAGGTTGTGGCTGAGCAGGTCAAGGTGCAGCAGGTCGAGAAAGAGCAGCAGGTCAAGGTGCAGGAAGCGGAAATCAATCGCCGCGAGAAGGAACTGATCGCAACTGTGTTGAAGGGCGCGGAGATTGAGCGCCAACGCATTGAAACCTTGGCAGCAGCCGAGAAGCAGCGCCTGACGGCGGAAGCGGAAGGTCATGCTGCGTCGATTCGGGCGCAGGGCGAGGCCGAAGCCGAGATCATTTTCAAGAAAGGCGAATCCGAAGCCAAGGCGATGAACGTCAAAGCCGAGGCTTATCAGGAGTACAACCAGGCCGCAGTGATCGACAAACTATTCACCAGCTTGCCTGAGATCGTCAGAGCATTGGCGAGCCCGCTGGCGAATGTCGACAAAATCACCGTGGTCTCGACCGGCAACGGCGACGCCGCGGGATTGAACAAGATCACCGGCGACCTCACCAAAATGGCAGCGCAAGTTCCGGCACTGTTTGAAACGCTTTCTGGAATGAGCATGACCGACCTGCTGTCGAAGGTGCGATTGATTGGAGACAAGCCGGCGAAGCCCGACGTGCTTCCACCAGCGCCCAGCCCGGCAAAATAAGCGAACGATGGAGGACGGGCGTCCGGCCCGTCCTCTGCACAAATTGGAGTAGAGACATGAAAAAAACACTCACGCAGATCGGACTCGGCATCGCGCTAGGAGCCGGATTGGGCGCGGCCCTATCCATCGTTCTGGGTGCGGGGAGCGCGTGGCTTGCGCTTGGGATCGCGGTGGGCATCGCGATCGGGGTCGCCATCCCTCGTACGAGTTCTAAGACAAACGACCAACGACTAACGACCAACGACTAATGACCAACGACTGACCCAAAGGAGTTCACCATGGCATTACTAGAGAGAGTTTCGACACTGGTCCGGGCCAACCTCAATGACCTGATCGACAAGGCCGAGCACCCGGAAAAGATGATCAAGCAAGTCATTCTCGACATGCACAACCAGCTTCTGCAGGTGAAGACGCAGGTGGCGATTGCCA